>NPIF01008668.1_pt1 | contig 14997 bp, 11 predicted proteins | sample 8637461 | NCBI WGS metagenome assembly NPIF01 (sample SAMN07420641, study PRJNA396082) | bioreactor metagenome | isolation source: sample BR12 brine-fed electro-methanogenic bioreactor BR | place: Japan: Kochi | collected 2016-12-09
CCCACATAGCCGCCGCTGACAACCTGGCCGAGGTGATCCGTACCGGCATAAACCACCAGTTCCAGCCGCTCCACAAGATCCCGCACCGTGAGACTCACTCGACCTTACCCTCCTGCCGGGTCGGCTCGATTGGGGCCTGCTGAACAATGGCATTCAACTCGCTGACTGCATCGCGCATACGTGACTGCACCCTGAACAGGCACTCGTACTCGGCGGCTCGGCCCTGCACGACGTCCTCCGCAAAGGCCCGGCATGTCGGCGAACCGCATGCGCCGCAGTCGATCTGCGGCAGCCGCTCGTACAGCGTCTCCAGCCCCTGCATTTTCTCCAGCGATTTGCCCATATCCGGATCGAGCGACGCCTGCGGCCGCGGAACGACGGGCTTCGCCGCCCAATCACTTCGCCGCAGGAGTTCATGCACTGCCGGCCGGTTCTCTTCAATATCTGACCCGCGCGGCCGGATCAGCCGCATCAGCTTGCTTCTTGCCTCGTAGGGATTCTCGACCATCAGACAGCCGTCGACGCAGCCGTCGCGGCAGGTGCGGCATTCGATGTAATCCACATCGTGCAGCTTTCCCTTCTCGACGTCGTCGAGCGTCTGGATCACGTTCTGCATGCCGCCGACAGCCAGAGTATTCTCGATCGAGAGCGACCCACCCTGCCCGCCGAGGATCGACCAGTTGAGAGCCGGTCCCGTCGCTCCATTCCTGGAATGCGAGAAGTCATCCGGCTCGAGCGCATCGATAATCGCCCGCAGCTCCCCGTAGATGTGACTGACGGCGATCGCGCCACTGAGGTTGGACGGCTGTAGTCTCGTATGCAGCTTCAGGCCCACCATCTTCGCGGCGCAGGGAGTGATATACACGACGCCGATCTGTTCTCGTCGGAGGCCCAGCCGCTTCGAACACCGTTCGCGAATTGCGGCGGCCATGATTTCCTGCGGAGACTCAACGGCCGCGATCAGATCGACCAGTTCCGGATACCGCACCTGGATCAGCCGAACGACGGTCGGACAGAACGGTGAGATCAACGGCCGCCGCTGCTGCTCTTCGCTGATGAGCCGATGGATATGCAGCAGCACCGCCTCGACGGCGGCACTCATGTCCACCGCTTCGTCGAACCCGGCCCGCTGCAGCGCTGCAAGCACGGCCTCCGGCCCTTCCAGTCGCCCGAATTGTGAATACAGGGCAGGCGACGGAATCGCTACCGTGTACTTGAATTTGGCGAAATCGGCGAATGAATCGAATCGCGGTGTGATCGCGTCGGTCGGGCAGGCACGCAGGCAAAGCCCGCAATCGATGCAACGGCCGGGCAGCAGTTGCGCTTTGCGCTGCCGGACGCGGATCGCCTCCGTTGGGCAGAGGCGCATACACTGCATGTGCCCGCGGCAGCGGTCGGGATCGATCCTCACGGATCTCGATCGAAGCGTCACACCTGTTCCTCGCTGCCGTCCGTCCTGACGGCAAACTCGAGCCTCGTCCCCTCGCCGACGCGCGACGAAATGTCGAATTCGTCGGTGTTGCGCCTGATGTTCGGCAACCCCATGCCGGCGCCGAATCCCAGTTGCCGCAACTCCTCGGTCGCCGTCGAGAAGCCCGGTTGCATCGCCTGCTCGATGTCGGCAATGCCCGGGCCCGCATCCTCAAGCACCACGCGCACGCGTTGAGGATCGAGGTCGATCGTCAGATGGCCCGTGTGCGCGTACATCACCACATTCATCTCCGCTTCATACGCGGCGATGGCCAGCCGGCGTATGACGTCGCTCGAGTATCCCACCGTGCGCAGCATGTCCTTGATCTGCGTCGAGACCTTTCCGGCGTTGGAGAAATCTCTGCCGGCAATCTCAAACTCCCGCTTGACGGTCATGCTTCACGCAACCATCCATCGATTCGCCCGAGCAACCGGGCACGCCTGCACCGAACAGCAACCCGCACGCTTCGTACATGGGGCGGCGCGTCGTCAATAGTGGAATCCCGAGTTCGCGCGCAGCCTCCACGGCGTTCGCATCGGGTTGCTTGCCTCGCACGTAGATCACCGCCTTGAGATCGGCAATGCGGGCAGTGCGAACCGTCTGGGCGTTTGTCAACCCGGTCAGCAGGACAGCATCCCTCTTCGCAAACGCAAGCACGTCGCTCATGAGGTCCGCCCCGCATGCGCTCGCCACTTCGATCGCGTCCATCTCGCCCGGAGCGAACGCGACCTCGCAATCGAGCAAGTCGCGGATGTCAGTCAGTCGTAATGCGCTCATTCGAATCACGCGCCCTCATCCTTGCGGCCGTTTCCATTTCCGCTGCCCGGCCCTGTATACGCCATCCGCTCTGCCGCACGTTTNNACCTTGTCGGGAAGCCGGATCTCCCGCCGGGTCGGTATGCGCGTCGACGGACAATGGCTCCAGCACTGGCCGCAGCCGGTGCATTTGTCCGGATCAACGTAGCGGGCCTTCTTCCGCACGCGGACCTTGTAATTGCCGATAAAGCCGCTGATGCCGACGACCTCGTGAAACGTCATCAGCTTGATGTTCTTGCGGTGACTGAGCGAGACCATCTTCGGTGTCAAAATGCACGCGGCGCAGTCCAGTGTCGGAAACGTCTTGTCAAACATCGCCATCTTGCCCCCGACCGACGGATCGCGCTCGACGAGGTAGACCGGATTCCCGCTTTCGGCCAGTTCCAACGCTGCCTGGATACCCGCGATGCCGGCCCCCACGATCAAAGTTGCCGGGTTGATCTTTGCCCGCATCGGTTCGAGCGGCTTCTGCAATGCGACGCGATGCACCGCGGCGTTGATCAGCGCCCGGGCCTTTTCAGTCGCCTGATTGCGATCATCATGCACCCACGCACACTGCTCGCGGATATTGGCCATGTGAAAGAGGTACGGATTCAGTCCCGCGCCGTCGCACGCGCCGCGAAACGTCGTCTCGTGCATGAGCGGCGAGCAGGCGGCCACGACGACGCGATTCAGACCGAGTTCCTCGATATCGCCCTGAATCAGCTCCTGCCCAGTGTTCGAACACATGAATTTGTAGTCGCGCGCGACGGCGACGTTGTCCGCCTTCTCGATGAAATCGCGACACGCCTCCACATCCACCGTGTGCGAGATGTTGACGCCGCAATGGCAGATATACACGCCGATCTTCGGCTGTTCAGACATGTGCAGTCACCTCCGCCACCCGCGGCAGTTGGAATTCGAGCGGAATGAGATTGTGTTGCATCCCGACCTGTTCGGCCGTACATCCCAGGGCCAAACCAACAAGTTGCGTGAAGTAGAGTATCGGCACGGGCTTGCGGCTGCCGTTGGCGCCCGCACCCAGTTGCAGGAGTTCGAGATTGGCCTGACACATCGGACACGTTGTGATGATGCAATGAGCGCCCGCCTCGCGGGCTCGATCGCATAACTCACGACACAGATTGCGGGCGACTTCCTCGTAGGTCGCCACCAGCATGCCGCCGCAGCAGCGGACCTTGGGCGGATAATCGACGGCCTCGGCGCCGAGCGCGTTGACCATGTCATCCAGCGACATCGGCACCTCAGGATCCTCGTCGACCGCCCTTTCGGGACGCACGATCTGGCAGCCGTAGTAGCACGCGATCCGCAGGCCCTTCAGGCTCCGCCGCTGTTGCTCGGCCAGCCTTCTTATGCCGAAGTCGTTGATGAGCACTTCGAGCGGATGGCGCACGCGCAGATCGAAACGGCAGCTCATGCCCGCCTCAGCGAGGCACGCCTCCACGTTCTTTCTAAAATCCGGCAGTTCACGAACGAAGTGGCGGGTCTTGTTCAGCACCGTGAAGCAGGCGCTGCAGGGGGCGACAATGTCGAGTCCCTCCTTCTCAGCCAGGGCCAGATTTCGCGCGGAAACCACCGACGCCACAGTCTCCTTGACCGACATATAGGCCGTCGCGCCGCAGCAGTTCCAGTCATCGATCTCGACGAGCTCCGCCCCGATCGCGTCGAATGTCGCACGAACGGACTTGTCGTATGCGATGCCGGTCGAGTGCAGGCTGCATCCCGGATAGTATGAATATCGCATGTCACACCTGTGCCTGTCGCCGAACCTGCCGGCGTAGCCTTAGTGAATCAACCGATTGCCTTGTACCCCACCTTGTCCGTCGGTCTCGCTTCCTCTCCGCGCTCGGGCGGCCGGTCGAATTCCTCCGCCCGCGCGATCATCCTCCGCAGGCCGTCCATGCCGCGAATCTTCGACGGAAACAACCCGAGTCTGCCCTTTTTCATCAGGGCCAGCCCGAGCCCGGTCCGTTTGAGCATCCGCGTAATGCTGGTCTTGAGGAAATACGTCCGCAACAGGCCCAGCTCATGATTGCGGCCGTACTTCTTGACCTGATCCACAAACGTTTCTGACAGGACGAAAACGGGGAAGTCCCTCGGAAACACTCGCCGCTCGAACGCCACGCGCTTCAACGCATACAGGAGATCCGTGATCTTGATGTTTGCCGGGCATCGCGTCGTGCATTGATAACAGGACGCGCACACCCAGATGGTGCGACTTCGCAGGATGCTGTCGATATCGCCCACCCTGAACAGGGCAAGCACTTCTCGCGGCGTGTAGTCCATCGCATAGCTGACGGGGCAGGAACCGGTGCAGGTGCCGCATTGGATGCACCGCCGAAGACGCTCGCCGCCTGGAATTCGATCCACTTCCGCGAGGAACGCCTCACGTAATTCGTGCTCCTTCTTACTGAAGGTTCCCGGCTCCGGCGACGAACCGTCGCGTATCGCTGCGGTTTGCATGAGGAACACCTCCTGGTGTCCGAAGATTGAAATGTCCGAAGTCAACAGCCTTGAACAAGGANNAGCACGAGCCGAGCAAGGCCGGCGGCCACCGGCGGCGTCAACTCAGTATCGAAGCGGTCAAAATCGCGGCCCTCGACGGCATATATCCACATGCTCGACGGCAACGGCCAGCCAAGCGCGCGGCCAAGTGCCATGGCACTCGCGAGGTTCAAATCGTGAAATGAATTGAGGCGAACGGAGCCCGCAAAGTCTTGTTCAGAGAGTTCAACGATCGTGCCCGGAGTGTGCCGGCCCGTCATCAGGCAGTCGAACAGAATTGCTCGAAAGAATCCGCGCAGGCGTTCCAAGAGAGGCATGCCGCCCCAGGGCTGTTCGGCGTACAAGACGCCCGGAGCAGGCTCTGCGGAACCGGCCAGCAGCCGCAGCGCATGGATACCGACGCCGTCGTCTGCACCGATGTCGTTGCCCAGGCCCAGAACAAGAGTGCCAAGGCCGTGTCCCCAAGAAAAGTGCGGCCGGAACCTAAGCTGTGCGTATTCCCTGAAACCCGCTGTCGCCGGTGAATGCCCCCCAGCCAGTGAGGCGTGCCAACTCATCGTTCGGGCCCGTGTTTGAGAGGACTGAGCCGGCCAAAGCCCACTGTGCAGCCTCTCACACATCCGGAGTCGCACATGCAATGCTGCTGAAACTCGATATACAGCAAATGGCATGTTCATGCAAGACATCCAAGACACATAATGCGAGAATACTTCGATTGGTGAACCTGCCATCGCTTCAATATGAGGAATACTTGCATGAGCGTGTTATTCTTTGGCGACGCTGCCGCGCCAAGTGTCACACTTAAGTCACTGTCGCAGGTGTCTTATGCGTGACACGCGACTGGCACAAGGAAAGCTGGGGCGCAAAAGCAATCCTCGGCTGCAATCAGAGAGAACTTAGGGCGCAAGTTTTCCGGGCGCGATTATTCTTGGCTCTCATGGGTTTGCCGTTAGGATGGGTCGGCGCGGACGGCAGACGCCGTCTCGATCTCTATGAAAGAATGCGATGTACCTGCTTGTCGGTGCAAGAGGGATGTTCCGCTGGAACGACGAGGGCTGGTGGAGACTTCTTCGTCTCGCAACGACAAAGGGATGGAGCCCCACGTGGAGGAAGCGCGCGTTTCAACCGCCCCCGCGCAGCACGCCCAGCCGGCTCGATTGGGAGGCTTGGGGGCGATCGCACGGGATTCCGCTGCGGCCGACTTTCAGTCCGATGCAGGCCGCAGAACTCGCAGACGCGCTGGAACTGGCAGTCGGAGACCTGCCGGATGACGTGCCGCTGGACAAGCTCGAACCCATGCGCCTCCCTTCCGGTGAAGTCGCGGAATCGCACGGTGAACCGCTCATGAGAGTCAAACCCGGGCAGACGCTCTCGGACGCCGAGTTCTTTGCCGCGATGCGCATGCGGTACGTGAAATTCATCGAATTCTGCCGCGCCGGTGGTTTTGAGGCGTGGCCCACGGCCACGCGTCCGGCGTTGGGCATTCCAGATGGCGACCAATCAGCCTGACTAAAGTACGCTATCTGCTGCGACCCCCGTTATCCGATTGACGGCGGGGGGCAGATGCCCGCGCTCGAGCCCGACGCGTCAAGCAGTAATAACGCTTGCGGCATGCAGTTCAGGCTAGGGATGCACGGGCTTCGCCAGCGCGGTGTCCGTTTGCCGCCGGTGGCGAGCACGAAACTGAGTTGACCTGCGACGCCCGCGTGGTACGCTTCAAGTGACCCTGTCGCTTGCCGTCACACCATGCGGGGGTTGATCCACACCCCCATTCTTTGTGATGCCCCGACCTTCTATGAAAGCCCGTTGTGCGTCAACAGGATTTGCGGCTGTTGTGTTCCCATTCTTCTATCCGAGCATCGGCCGGAGCCTTGCCCAAGTGGTTGCTTTCGAGCTCGTGATGACGGCCCTATCTAATCTGACGAGTACGCCGAGGGCGAACCCAAGGTCGGGACGAGCTGGTCATCACCCGCAAGGGGACAACAGCGCAACAATCCAGTCAGTTCAAATCAAACTGCCTCCAGTTCGATAATCCGTGATGTCCAACACACACCATTCTCTTTTTTCGCCTCCTCGGTTCCTTCGCAGACCATGGGATCGAGGGGGCGAAAAAAGCAGAGCCTCGCACGCCCAGGTCATCTATTGCAAGTCTCTATGCCGCCAACCGTTCCGGTTGCATCTGGTGAAACAGCCAGCGCACCCAGCGATTGCCTGCCGCAGCTATCACCACGCACTTCGGCTTGCCGCTGCAGAGCAGTTTGGTCGCAAACATCCGCCAGTGCGGATCAAAGCGAATCAGACGATGAGCTGCCTCGATCAACGTGGCTCGTAGCTGGCGGTTACCCGCCTTGATCAGCCCCCCGTCCGCCTGACGCTCACCGCTGGATGCGTTTCGAGGGCTCAGACCGCAAAACCGGGCCAGTTGCTTGCCGTTGCGGAAACGATCGAATCGACCGATCTCCGCCCGAAGAACCCAGGCCGTTGCCGCACCGATGCCCTTGTAGCTCATCAAACGCAAAACCACAGGATCGTCGTGCGTCGTCTGTTCGAGGCGTGACTCCACCTCATGAATCTCCTCGGTCAATGACGCAAAGCGGGCCAAATGGCGATCCACGATCCAGCGGCTGTGCTCGCCGAGATCGTCCGTCTCACGAAGCCAATGAACCCAGGCCCGCGTCCATCGACGAGCCGGTGCATTCAGGATGCGTTCGTCGCGAAGCACAGAGCTGACTCGCAACTTGATGTTCCGACGTTCGTCAACCAATTGCTGTCGATACCGCACCAATCGGCGAAGCTCGCGCACATCGGCCGGAGCAAGCCACACGCGGGGTAGATAGCCTACGCGCGTCAGGTCGGCCAACATGCGTGCGTCGGAGAAATCCGTCTTGTCCGGGTTTTGCTTCATGCGAGACACAAAGCCCGGATGAGCCAGATCCACCGACCAGCCCGCCCGGCTGACCAATTCCTCCGCCATGTCGGCGGCCCCGCCACACGATTCGATCGCCACACGCACCACCGAGCCGAAAGTCCGGACGCGCTCGACTATCGCCCGCCAGTCGTTCGAGCATCGGCGATTGTGAAGAACTCTGCCGCTCGCATCCATGACACACACCTGGACCGACGCTTGATGGTAGTCCAATCCCACGAAAACCCGTATTCTGGCCATGCCCGTTGCTCCTTATGAAGAGGTTACGTCATCAGGCTGGTCGTTTTACCAGCCCGAGCAACGGGCTTTCATCACCATCTAATCCGCGAGCGTCAGGGTCTTTTTGCGCCCCCGCATGTCCCGACACGCCCCTGCAATTGGAATACGTCCGCCGACCTTGTTCGTCCTGGTACTCGATTGGNNCAAAAAAGAGTTCCCCCGCCCGGCATACGTCATACCCCGTAACTACCAGAAGAAAGGACTTTTCGGCGGGTCGGGCCACCTAACCTGCGCAGATATCTGGATTAAGAGCTCTATTTTCCTTAAAATCGCCTTATGCTCCACCGGTCGCCCCTGCCGTCGGTGACTCCCAATCGGCTTGCCCGGCACGCAGACGCCCGGCCAGTCCGCTGGGGTAACGGCGTGGCAGGTAAGCTGAGTGGGGACGGAGCGCGTACGCCAAGAAGCGGCGATCGACAGGTGAGGGACATGGGAGAAGCCGTGCCCCCGCTTTAACACCCAACCATCCCCTGGAGTTCCGATATGACAGCCGGCAAGCACGGGAACGGCGGAATCGCACTTTTGACAGCGGCAATAGCGGCGTTCTTCGCGCTGCCCTTGCCGGCTGATGCCGGGAGTTGGCTCGGCATCGCGCCTGACGGAAATGTCCAGGTGGAACAGGCGGCGAATCCTGCCGCGCCGCGCGTTACCGTCATCCATCATGACGAGTCGGGCATGAAAGTCAGGATCGATCTCGCAGGGATCGAGATCGAGGAAGAGCGAAACGAGATCGGAGAGTTTGTGCGGCTGACTTTGCCGCAATGCCCCCTTGCCGGTGATGTCGGCGCACCCGCTTACCCGGTTGTCAGGCGACTTTTCAGCACGCGCGACGGTGCGTGTGTGAACATCCGTGTCGATGCCGGGGAGCCCACGTCATTCAACTTAGGCGACTCGGGCCTCAGCGGCCGGCTTTTTCCGAGGCAGGCCCCGAAGCGACAACAGATCGATGCAAGCGACGACTCGGCCGCGCTGGTGCAGGCAACTCCGTTCGCATTTGAGGCTTCCGCTTATGCCGGTGGCAGCCTTACCCCGTCAGATCGTATCTCGATTACCGAACTGGGGCTGGTCCGCGGACGTCGGCTCTGGTTGTTGGAAGTACGCCCTGTCGCAGTGGAGGCGGCGACTGCGACGATTAGCATGTGGCGCCGCTTGGATGTGAACGTGACGTTCAGCGGTGGAACGAGAGCACCTGACTGGCTGCGCCCTTCGGCCGGGATGAACCGTGCTGTCCTGAACCCCGAACTCGGCGCCCTGAAGCGCGACGACCCGGGCAATTACCTGATTGTAACGGCAGATGAGTTTGCAGGCTCTGCACCATTGAACGAGTTTATTGCCGCGAAGACCGCACAGGGCTTCAATGTACTCACTTACCATGCGGTCACGGGCTCGACCCTGTACGACATCATGGATTATATCGAGGGCCTCTGGGGAACACCGGACGCCCCCGATTACATACTCCTTGTTGGTGACGCGGTCGACAATGGAATCACCGTCGGTCCCTATTCACTGCCTCTCACCACGGGCAGAACCGACCTCTACTATGGCTGCATGGATGGTGAAGATGATTGGTATCCGGACATTGCAGTCGGTCGATGGCCCATCGAAGTCGTGAGCGACCTGCAGAACATCGTCGACAAGACGCTTTGCGTTGAAGACGAACTGTACGCAGTCCCGTCTTTCAGGCAGCGGGCAATGTTCATCGCGGGCTCCGACCCGGAGGCTGATGCGGAGGCTCACCATGAATGGATCATCGACACATACATGGCTCCCGCCGGCGTCGATCCAGTCCGAGTTTACACCGACTCACTGGGCTCGACGACGCAGGACATGAGTGAAGGGTTCAACAGCGGTTGCTTCTACGCCAACTACTTCGCTCATGCGGCAACGGTTCAGCGCTGGTCAACACCGTCTTTCGATCTGGATGACATCGACGCATTGACCAACCAGAACATGTACCCCTTCCTCATGGGTTTCACCTGCAATTCGGCACTCTTCAGTTCGACGCTCCCCGAGCATAATCCCTGCATGCTCGAGAAATTCCTGCGCGTGCAGAACAAGGGAATCGCGTGCGGATACGGATCGACATTTCAGCAATCTCCCTACACGTGGGATCATTGGTGGGACGTGTACCGATTCGCCATGGAGGCGTTCTACCATGACGGTATTCGAGAGGTCGGACCAGCGACTCAGGCCGGGATCGCTCATTTCGTTGCACATTACGGGCCGGAGGATGACGTGAGTCTCGCAATGTCGCGTCGATGGGTCGTTCTTGGTGACCCCAGTTTTAGACTGCCCACACCACCGCCGAAAAACTACCTGATGGTCGTTGCACCTGACTTTGTCGACTCCAACGCACTTGCCGACTTCGTGGCCGCCAAGGAACAGAACCGCGGGTTCAATGTAACGACCTACAAACCGGCGTCCGGAACAAGCAACACCGCCATCAAGAACTACATCGCCGGACTCTGGGGCACGGCCGACGAACCGGACTACGTGCTCCTCGTCGGAGACGCAGACAATAATCACTTCACGGTCGATCACGACACGATTCCCTACTGGGAAGGCGACGGATCCAAGCACTCGCCGACGGACTGGCCGTACGTCTGCATGGACGGCAGCGGCGACTGGTATCCTGAGATTTCCATCGGTCGCTTCAGTATCCGCACCGAGGCTCAGTTGCAGGCCGTCGTGGACAAGACCCTCTTCATCGAAGCGGGCAATTTCTCGGATCCGGAGTATGTCCGCCGAGGCGCATTCCTGGCGAATCCGGACACGAACGGGCAGGCGGAGCCGACGCATGATTGGGTTATCGACAACTACTTCGAGCCCAACGACTATACCGGCATCAAGCTCTATGCATCCCAGGGAGCGGACACGGCGGATGTCGCCAACGCGGTGAACACGGGAAGCCTGTTCACGCTTTACTTCGGACACAGCGGATCGAGCGGCTGGTGGGATCCGAGCTTCTACGAAAGCGACGTTTACGCGCTTACGAATGCCGGCCTCTACGGCCTCGCGTTCGGCTGGTCCTGCAACTCGGCATACTTCCTCGAAAGTGAGTGTTTCGGTGAGGCGTGGATTCGCGCAGCCGATCGCGGCGCTGCGGCATACATTTCCGCATCAGACTACATCTACTGGGGCAGCGCCTCCGAGTGGGCGCCGTCCGTAGCGCTCGAAAAGGCGTTCTTCGCCGCGTTCTTTGAAGACGATATCTGGGAAATCGGTCCGGCCTGGAGAGCAGGACTCTATCGCTTCCTCGCGGACTACGGCGGATGGGACGGCGACCCGACACACCCGCCCACCCTGAACCAGGATAAGTGCCACAACTTCTTCGACGAGTTTGTGATCCTCGGCGATCCGTCACTCAAATTGCCGCAGCCAAACGATTACCGCGTTGTCGCGACGCCCGGCATGGACGCAGTCTGCTCGCCTCCCGACACTGAAACGAGCTACATCGTTGAGGTGCAAAAGGTAGGCAACTACGGCGGCTCCGTGATTCTGAGTGCATCGGGTCTCCCGCCTGGGGCGAGTGTGTCGTTCGACGCAAACGATGAGTATCCCCCGTTCACGAGTATGATGACCATCAGCGACCTCACCGGCGTCACGCCAGATACCTATGAGATTCAGATCGACGCCAGTTCCAGCGGCGACGTACGGTCCACAACGGTTCTGCTCGCCGTATCCGACACGGCTCCGGCGATTCCCGTGCTTGCAACGCCTATCGACGGTGCAACCGGCATTTCCCGGGAACCGGTCCTCGCCTGGCAGCCCACAGCCGCGGCGTCAACGTATGACCTGCAGATTGCTACGGATATCGGCTTCGCCAACGTGGTTTACAGCGAGACGGTCACCGCAACGTCACACACAGTCGGAATCACACTCGACTCCAACACCGTGTACTTCTGGCGCGTGCGTGCGTCAAACGGGTGCAGCGACAGCGGGTATTCGGCAGCATACAACTTCACGACGATTGATTTGACAGAGTACTTCACCGAGGAGTTCGTCAGCGGTGACGCTTTCGATCTGGATAGTTTCTGCATCATGCTTGAGCCGGACGGGTCAGGCAGCTACTACGCCATTTGCGGCGACAGCCGGGGCAAGTTCTACGCAAATCCCGAGAACGGCACCCCACTTGCGATTACAGAAGACGGCAGCGCCACCGTCACACTGTCCGGCAAAGCGACTGTCCAGCTTTATGGCATCACGTACAACCGGTTTTACGTCAACGACAACGGCAACATTACGTTTGAAACTCCGGACGGCACATGGACGGAATCACTCGAAGACCATTTCGGTCAGCCGCGCGTCTCGCCGCTGTTCGATGATTACACCGTTTCCAACGGAACCGTGAGTTATGAGCAGCTGGCCGACCGGGTCGCGGTTACGTATCTTGATGTACCCCAATACGGCTCCTCAGACAGCAACAACTTCCAGGTGGAGATGTTCTTCACCGGCGAGATTCGGCTGACATGGTTGCGGGTGGACTCTGCGGACGGCATCGTGGGCATCTCTTCCGGCGACGGCCTGCCGCCGGACTTCTCCGACATGGACCTCAGCTCGGCGTCGACCTGCTTCCCGACTGGCGCCTGCTGCATCGGCGAAGCCTGCTCCATCCGGACCGAAGACGACTGCAATAATCTGAGCGGCTACTACCAGGGAGACAACACAAGCTGTTATCCCAATCCGTGCCAGACCTACGATCCATCTTGCCTCATCATAAGTGAAGTCGTACAGGGCAAGGAGAGTGGTGACTGCCCCCGATGGATGGAGATCACAAACACCGGCGCCGAGGACTTCGCATTCTTCGAGGGCGGCGTCATCGTCCAGACGGACGCGAGCAGCGACCTCGTAGTGGATATCCCGCTTGCGGGCCTCGTGATCCCAGCCGGGGAGTCGATCGTCATCAACTCGAATGCAGGCGGAAGCTGCACCGGCGCCTTCGACGCGATTTACGGCACATCAGCGGATGTCTATACCCAGGCAACAATGGGCTACGGAAACGAGCGTCTGATCCTCACCGACACAGCGGACGGCTCGCACCTGATTGACATTTATGGTGAATTCGGGGTTGATTGTTCCGGTACGCCTTGGGAGTTCACCGACGGCTATTCCTATCGTCTGTCGGAATGGGCTTCGGGCTACGGTGGACAGTGCGACACTGCCGAGTGGTTTCTCGGCGGCGTGGGCAGCCTGGACGGACCCTTCCCAACGCAACTGCTGCTGAACAACACGACGCCCGGCAGCCACACGGCGGGCTCCTGTGTTCTGAGCGTGCCCAGCCCCGACGTCAACTGTGACGGTGTGACGGACCTGGAAGACGTCGCCTGTTTCGTCCAGGGACTGCTCGGCAACCAGGCGGGCTGGCGGACTTATCTTGACGCCACGTATCCCGGCCAGGATCGATGTCTGGGCTATCGTTGGGGACTTACAGGCGATCTCTCCGGCGACGGGGTCGCGAACGGAGGCGACATCGAACTGTTCATCGACGCGGTCATCGGTCCGTAGCAGCGGAAACCGGCGCCGGCTCTCTGTTGGCGGCGCGATTCATCTGGTAGCATGGGCCTCGGCAAAGGTACCATGACATTCTGTTGAGCCGCCCGCGTGCGGCACACTCCGCTCGGTACATTTACTCCGCCGGGCCCGCCGCTCGCTGTTGCTGAACGCACTGTCGGGCTTACATGGAGGATCGACACCACTATCGAGGGCGCGTCAGTCTTTGCAGATCCGATGGCCCGATCGCAATCGTCTTGACCGAACAGGAGGTTCGCCCAATGCGATGTGTTTCGATGCTGATATGCCTGCTGATTTTATCCCCTGCCATGGGGCAGAGCACGAACGCTTTCGGGCTCCTCGTTTCGCCGAAGATGGGCGACCAGCAGACTTCGGCGGATTACCGCGTTGATCATTACTTCGAAGTGGACACCGACCGCCGTGACGACGATCTCAGCCTCACGAGGCATGATCTGAATGTGCGGGTGCCCATTTCGCAGGATGAACAGCAAGAGTGGACATTCGGGGTGGGATTCGAAGCCCTCGACTTCAACACCGACGTCACGTTCCCGGATACTTCCCTGCCCTGGCGGCGAGATGCGTTTCCCGACGAACTGTATGATGTCCGATTTGACGTGACATATCGCAGGCGCCTCGATAATGACTGGATCATCGGCGGCCAGTTCGCGATCAGTTCTCCCAGTGATCGGCCATTCGCCAGCATCCATGAGATGGCGGTCATGTTCAACGGCTCACTCCGCATTCCCCACGGTGAATCGGACGCGTGGTTGTTCTTTCTGAACTACTCCAGCAATCGAGAATTCCTGCCCCATGTACCGATCCCTGGGCTTGGATATCAACTCGATCGCGAGAAGTTGCGGGCGCTGATCGGCGTTCCGGTGTCCACGGTTCATTATGAGCCGCTGGAGTGGCTTCACCTTGACGCGAGATATTTCGTGCCGCGCACGATCGATGCCGAGATCAGTGTACTGCCCGCCCACGATCTGCGTTTCTACGCAGGCTATCACTGGTCGAACCATCGCTACTTGCGGCACGATCGCCACGATCATGACGATCGCTTGTTCTATTACGAGCAGAACGTCGAGGGCGGAGTCGAGTGGAAGATCACGGAGTCAATCTCCCTCGATGTGCACGGCGGCTACGCCTTAAACCGCTTCTTTTTTGAAGGCGAGAAGTACAGCGATCGGGATGAGAACCGAATCAATATCGACGACGGGCCATTCCTCGGCGCCCGTCTGGCGATCCGGTTCTGATCGTGCCTACCTTTCGATTCCTGTTACTGTGCTCGCCCGGCTCCAGCCAGCGGCGGAAAACCCGGTATACCGACCAGACCTCCCCTTGGAATTTCGTCGGGATAAGCTCGGTACACTCTGAACCTGGACCAAGTTCAGGAGGCAGAACAGCCCCACTCAGGCAGGTACGCGATCTCGTGCGTTCGGCGTGGGTTACATCAACTGGGCGATACAGGGCTCGAACCTGTGACCTCACGGGT
>NPIF01007990.1_pt1 | contig 14965 bp, 12 predicted proteins | sample 8637461 | NCBI WGS metagenome assembly NPIF01 (sample SAMN07420641, study PRJNA396082) | bioreactor metagenome | isolation source: sample BR12 brine-fed electro-methanogenic bioreactor BR | place: Japan: Kochi | collected 2016-12-09
AGAACACCATCATCATCATGACCTCGAACCTCGGCTCGGCCGCGCTGGTCAACAAGTCCCAGCTCGGCTTCCAGTCCGGTGAGGCCTCGCAGGAGAAGAAGGGCCGCGAGGAGATGGTTCTCAGCGAGCTGAGGCGCACGCTGCCGCCGGAGTTCATCAACCGCATCGACGAGATCATCGTCTTCGACCCGCTGACGGACGAGGAGCTCCACGAGATCGTCCGCCTGATGGTTGGCCAGCTCAACCAGACCCTCGAGGACAAGGGCATCAGCCTGGTGCCGGACGAGGCGGTCTACCGCTGGCTCGTCGAGACCGCGTGCAAGGACAAGGCTTACGGTGCTCGTCCGTTGCGCCGCGCGATCCAGCGCTCCTTCGAGGATTCGATCTCGGAGAAGGTCATCCAGGGCGAGCTCGTCGGCTCCGGCGAGATCGAGGTGCACATCAGCGAGGATGGCGAGCTGCACTTCGAGAACGCGGTGTCCACCGCCTGAGCCCAGCCACTTCGACAGAAGCGAAAGAGCCGGCGTCATCGCCGGCTCTTTCTTCGTCTCGGGGGCGCTCAGTCCCGGTCGCGCAGCCGCTCGTAGAGTGCTTCGGCGTCACCGGGCGGCCGCGAGTCGATGCGCCGCATCGTGAACGAGATCTCGGTGCATCCCTTGCGGAGAGTCTGCTCGGCGGCGACGGCGACTCCAGCCTCCTCGTCGATCCAGATGGCATGCTCGCGGTCCCGACGAGCATCGTAGCGGGCGACGGGTTCTCCCCACCTCTCGGTGAAGCGGTCGAGGTAGTTCGGGCACTCGAGCGGCTCCACCAAGTGACGGTTCTCTCTCCAGATGTGGCGGATCCGGCCCCTTGTGGTCTTCATCTCGTGGGCGATCTCTGTGAACCTCGCGAGGAAGTAGCTGAAGTTGAGGTGCCGCGAGAAACGATCGACCTCGATACTCTCGAGGCGACGCTCCCCATCGAAGTGAAGCGTCGCGTCGACCCATCTTCGCGTGGGGTGGCGGTCGGAAGAGCGAACGCGGAGGGAGTGCCGGATCTTCTCGACGCGGCGCTTTCGTCCATCGATGGGCATCCACATCGCCTGGGCGTCGTCGAGGCGCATGCCGAGCTCGTAACCCAGAACGGCGTACTCGTTGGTACACGAGCTCGCCCAGCGCGGGAACTCGCTCGTTCCGATCCTGAGCCAACTCTCTCCCCTGCGGAAGCCGAGGCCGAGTGGGGGCGTCTCGAAACTGCGGACGAAGATCGCCGCCGGGTCCCCTGGAGTGCTGCTGTGCGGCGTCTTCGCGAAGAGGCAGCTCCCGATCCTTCCGGTCTCCTCGACTTCCCCGAGGACTTTTCCTACATCAGGCGGGATCACGGTCTTCGAGGCGAGAGAGCGCAGAGTGTCCACGTGCATCTCGATCTCGGTGACCTTCTCGTCTTCGTCGTAGCGGACCCGCGCGCCTCCCCCGCCGAAAGGTGGGTCGTGACGATAGTTCTCGATGAAGACGAGGGAGTGATGGGGCCGGTGGCTCGTCCTGAGAAGCTGATACCTACGCTTCTCCGGAGTCTTCCAGATGTCCCTGATCGACTGGCCGATCTCGAGCTCGTAGATTCCGCGTGTTCCGAGCGGGTAGGGGGGGAACAAGAACTCGATCAAGGGGTAGTTGCCGCCCGGCAGTGCTTCCGAGTCGCTGTAGTCCTGGTTCACGTAGTCGAAGCCGCCAACCATTGGCGAGTCGTAAATGTCGGTACCCTCGTCGACGTAGTCCCGGGGGTCGTAATCCTGGGCGAAGGAGCTCGCGAAGGCCGCGAGCAGCACGGCGTAGGTGACGACTCTGACGAACCCGATCACGCGTTGCCGGGTCATGGATGCCTCCTCACTGCGAACGGATGCGCTCGTAGAGCACGCTGGGTGGGTCCATGGGACGGAGTTCGTTCATCCTGCGCATCGTGAACGAGAGTTCGGTGCATCCCTTGCTGAGGGACTGCTCGGCCGCGATGGCGACGCCGGCTTCCGCGTCGAACCAGACCGCGCGCTCCCTCTCGGGGTCGTCTTCGAAGTGCGCTTGTGGCGCTCCCCAAAGCGCAGTGAGCTCCACGAGGTAGGCGGGACACTCGTGGGTGTGAAGCGCGCGGGGGGGCTCGCCCGCGGGGGGCATGTCCGGTGCATCCGCACGGCGCTGCCGCGAGAGCGCGACGTCACGCGACTGCCGCCGCGAGAAGCGCCGCACCTCGATGCGGGAGAGCTTCGAGTTCTCGTCGAAGTGGAGTGACGCGTCGACACGCTTTTCGAGGTCGGAAGGGTGCTTGGTCTGCACGCGGAGTTCACGGCCATTCTTCTTCGTCTTCCGGCGCCCGCCGTCGATCGGCGTCCAAACCGAACCAGCCGCGCTCTCGTTCATGCCGAGGACGTAGCCGAGGAAGGCGTAACGCTCTTCGCAGGCCGCCAGCAGGGCCGATGGCCGGTCTCCTCCGAGCTCGAGCCAGCCTTCGCCAGGGCGCAGCCCGGTAGGGAGAGGCGACGTGTCGTGGCTGCGCACATAACGTGCCGCCGGTGTCCCTTCGAAGCGTGCGGCATCCGAAGTCGCTACGGTGCAGCGGCCGAGCCTCTCGCTCTTCTGGGTCGCGCCGAGTCTGGATGCTACGAGCTCGGGGATCGGTGCGGGTGAGGTGACCATGGCGGGGTCGTCGATCCAGTACTCGATGCTGCGCACCCTGTAGTTCTTGATGAAGAGGCGCGCGGCGCCCTGGCCAGACCTCCGGCGCCAGGAGTGCCTTTCGATCGCGACGGTGGCGTCTCGCCGATGGTAGCGGTAGCCGAAGTCCGGCCAACCGAAAACCTGGCGCCACTTCCCGAGGTCCCTCACGTGGGAGCCGATCGCAGGGACGCTGACACCTCCGAACAGATCGACGATGCCGAAGCCACCGCTGAAGTGGACGTCGTTGTCATAGGGGTAGTACGGTTCGCTCGACGAGAAGCTGAGTCCCGTACCGTAGTCAGCGGAGGCGTCCGCGTAGCCTGTCTCTTCCTGGGCCGCCGCCGGGAGGGCCAGGCACCCGAGCAAGAGGATCGCCACGCACGAGGTTCCGCCTCGACCAGCGATTCGGGATCGCCACGTTTCCATCATCGTTTCCTCGCCTGCTTCTCGCGGATGCGCTCGTAAAGCGCGTCCGGCGCTCCTGTCCCCATGCTTCCCGTCATTCTTCGCATCGTGAACGAGATCTCGGTGCAGCCCTCCTCGGAGGACTGCTCAGCGGCGACGGCGATGCCGGCTTCCTCGTCGAGCCAGACGGCGCGCTCGCGGCCGGCGCTCGCTTCGTAGCGGGTGAGGGGCTCGCCCCAGCGCGCCGTGAACTCGGTGAGATAGTCCGGGCACTCGGCGCGTTCGATCTCGGCGAGGTGCTGCTGCCGGTAGGCCGCGTAGCAGCTCATCCCGTAGGTGCGGTGACACGCGCCCGCTTGTTCGGATTCGGCGACGCTGACGTTCTTGCGGCGGGTGAAACGCGCGACGTCGATGCGCGCGACGCGTCGCTCGCCGTCGAAGTCGACGCGGGCGTCGAGCAGCCTCCTGTGGTGATGGGGGAAGACGGTGCGGACGCGCAGGCCGTCACTTCGGTGCGAAACGCGCCGTCTCCTGCCGTCGATGGGGAGCCACACGGAGCGCGCCGCGCTCTCGCGCATCCCGATGGTGTAGCCGAAGAACGCGTAGGGGTCCTCGCAGGATCTCAGCCACGAAGGCTCCTCGGTATCGCCGAACTCCAGCCAGCCCTCGCCGACGCGGAGCCCCGTCCCGAACGGTGGCACGTCCTCGTTGCGTACGAAGAGCGTGGCGAAGATCGTCTCGTCCGCCTCCATCCTGGCGCGGGAGGTGTGACATCGAGCCCGCCGCACGAAGCTCGGCGCGGTGTGAAGCAGTGCCCGGAGTTCGGTGGGAACGGGCGCGAGGTCTCGCGTCATCGCTGGATCGTTCACCCAGAACTCCACGTTGCGGACCGTGCCCGCGTCGATGATCAGGCGGGCGGCTCGTCCGCGAAACGGCCAGTCCTGCCAGGAACCCTCGAGGGCGACGGCTTGGAGCTTCTTGTCTCGACGGAGGGTGATCTCGGGGCGCGCTCGGTGGTATCGCCAGCGTCGAAGCGTGTAGGTCGACGTCCCTGGAGGGACCGCGATCATTCTCCCGACCTCGATGACGGGAGGGAGGGGCAGCCTCTCGTTGGGCACCGTGTCTGCTCCCAACCACACGTCGAACCAATCGTACTCGCCGAGGCTGGGCGTGGCGGTGAGCACGCATGGTACGAGCGCGATCAGAACCGCGAACCTGCGGCCCCAAGAATGCGCCCCGCACCGGTCTTTCATTTTCACGGTCCGCTTCCCTTCTCGTTCCGGATCAGCGCGTACAGCGCGCCGGGCTCCATGGACCCGTCCAGGGACGTAGCCCGGCGCATCGTGAACGAGATCTCCGTGCATTCCTTGTCGAGCCACTGCTCGGCTGCGACGGCTACACCTGCCTCCTCATCGAGCCAGACAGCGCGCTCGCATCCGGCGCCCTTCTCGTAGCGGGTGAGGGGTTCGCCCCAGCGCGACGTGAACTCGGTGAGATAGTCCGGGCATTCGTCCCGTTCGATCGCGGCGAGGTGCTGCTGCCGGTAGGTCTCGTAGCAACGCATCCCGTCTGCGCGGTGGCAGGCGCCCGTCTGCTCGGAGTCGGCGACGCTCTCATTCCTGTGGCGAGAGAAGCGACTGACATCGATTCTCGCGATGTAGCCCTCGGCGTCGAAACGGACCAGTGCGTCGAGCAGCCCCTCATGGTGGTGGGGAAAGACGGTGCGGACCTTCAGCGCGTTCGCGCGGTTCGCCACGCGCCTCCTTCGGCCATCGACGGGAATCCACACGGCGAGCGCGTCGCTCTCGTGCATGCCGAGCACGTAGCCGAGCGACGCGTACCTGGCGTCGCAAGAGGCCAGCCACGCAGGCTCCTGGGCATCGCCGAACTCCAGCCAGCCCTCGCCGGCACGGAGCCCCGTTCCGAGGGGAGGCGGCGCCTCGTTTCGAACGAAGAGCGCGGCGTGCTCTCCTTTGAGCCCCTTCGCTTTCCCGTGGGAGACGTGGCACAGCCCCCGTCTTTCAGTCGTCGGCGAGGTGTGCATCAGCGCGTGAACACCGGTGGGCACAGGGTCGGCGTCGCGCGTCATCGCCGGGTCGTTGATCCAGAACTCGACATTGCGGATCTTCTCTCCGTCGATGATCAAGCGAGCGGCGCGTCCCCGGAACGGCCAGAAATCCCAGGAGCCGTCGAGGGCGACGGCCGAGTGTGCCTCGTCGCGGCGCAACGTGATGTGCGGGCGCGCTCGATGGAAACGCCAACGACGTAGCATGGCCGTGGGCGTACCGGGTGGGACAGCAATCATCCTCCCGACTTCGAGCACCGGGGGAACGGGGAGCCGCCTTCCCCGGGGCATGATCGACGTCGAGCCCTCGTCATCCGACATGTACCCCCAGGACTCGGTTCCGATGATGGGCGCGCTCGCGGGGTCGTCGTATGTACCCGGCTCGTCTGCGTAGTATTCGGGGAGATCCTCAGCGGACGGCGCGACCATGGCGAGCCCGACGACCAGTATCGAGACGCAAGAGAGGACATGCTGCGAGACGACGCGTCTCATGGTCTGGCTCCTTCATCGTTCCGGATCAGCGCGTACAGCGCGCTTGCGTCCATGGACTCGTCCAGGGACGAAGCCCGGCGCATGGTGAACGAGACCGCGGTGCAGAGATCCCTCTCGGTCTGTTCGGCGGCGATGGCGACGCCGGCCTCCGCGTCGATCCAGATCGCGCGCTCCCTTTCCCGGCGGTGACCGAAGCGCGCGAGAGGCTCGCCGAAGCGCTTGGCGAATCCGTCCAAGTAGTCGGGGCACTCCGCGGCCTCGAGGCGCGCGTAACGCTCTCGCCAGCACGATGAAGAGGGGAAGGGGCTGCGCTTGTCATCGAACGACTGCAGGAGGTGGCACGTGAGCTGGCTGTAGTTCTCGTATCGCGTGAAGCGGTCGACCTCGATGCGTGCGATACGCCCGCCCCCGTCGAGAGTGAGTGCGGCGTCGAGGAGCAAGCCGCGGGCCCCGCGCAACTTCGTGGAGACCTCGATGCGGCCGCGCCGTTCTCGTACGAATCGCCTACTCCCGTCGATCGGGAGCCAGATGGCGTCGATGGCGCCCCGCGGCATCCCGAGGGTGTAGCCGAAGGCGGAGTAGGGCGTGTCGCAGGTGGGCGCCCACGCGGGGAGCTCGGCGGGGCCGAGTGCGACCCAGAACTCGCCCGAGCGCAGCCCGGTGCCGAGTGGCGGCGCGCCCTCGCTTCGCACGGCGAGCAGCGGGGGAGAGCCGGGGATGAGGGTCTCGGCGGCCCGGGTGATCGAACAGTGGCCGCGCGTCTCGGTGGGCGGGAGCACTCCCGACTCCTCTTCCGGGAGCAAGGACAGCAGAATCGGCGGGATGTCGTGACGCCAGGCGACCGCGTCGGGGAGGCTCAGCCAGAACTCGGCGCTGTGGACGGTGCTGCCGTTCATGTGGAACAGCCCCGCGCCGCCCTCGAGGGCCGACTGGCGCCAGCTCGAGCGAATGTGAAGGGCGAGTCCGGCAGGCGTCTCCTCGAACTCGTACTCCTTCTCGAACGGGTACAGCGCGTGGGCGAGCAGCGCATCGAGATCGGCGCCCGGCGCGATACCGAAGACCCCGGCCCGGCTCAACCACGGGGGCGGCTCCGGGTCGCGGAGGTGCATCGGCCGCAGGTCGATGTACGGAGGGCTGAGGTCGTCGAGGATCGATTGGACCTCCTCCGCGAGCAGCTCGGCATCCGTCTGCGCGGTGACGGCGGTCGGCCCGAGGAGTGCGAGCGCAGCGAGGCCCACGAGAAGGCGTGCGGCATTCGTCGCGGTGCGGGGACTCATCGGCTCCTCCTTCCTGCGATCATGCGGTAGAGCTTCTTCGGGTCGTCCTCCTCGAAGGCTTCGGGAGACAGGCGCCGCACGACGAGCCGGAGCTCGGGGTTACCGATGCGGCTGCCGTGGCGCGCAGCGATGCCGCGTCCTGCTTGCGGGTCGAGCCAGATCGTCATGCGCTGTCCGCGTCGCTCGAACTGGGCGGCGGGCTGACCCCAGGCCTCGATGAGGGGCTCTGGTCCGTCGATCAGGGCGTCGAGGCTCGGGTCGATGCCGCCTTCTTCGGCGGGGTCTCCTGGCGCGAGACGCACGCGGATCACGTCGAGATCGCGATTCCGATCGAGGTCGAGCTCGAGGGTGAGGAGCCGCCCCTGGAGCTTCTTCGGTGGAGCGAAGCTCGGGAACAACCCGCCGTAGACCCGACTCCAGTCGTAGTCGTAGCTCTTGTCGGAGAGGAGCTCCGCGTGGACCTGCAACAGGCCGTGCCCGCCTTGGACCCTTCGCGCTTGCCCCGCAATCGGGGTCCATGGGGTTTTGTGGGAATAGCGTCTGGCGCCGAGCACGAAGCCGGCGATCGACCAGGGGTCGGCGCAAGCGGCGCGCCAGACGGCGAGGTCGTTCTCCCCGAGGACCACGAGGAGGCGACGTGGAGTGAGCCCCGTTCCGAGGATGCCCTCGGCCTCGTCGGTCAGCACGCTGACGTGAGGGGCACCGTCGAAGAACGATTCCTCGTAGTGGCGGATCGTGCAGCTCCCGATCTTCTCGGTGCTCGAAAGGGTATCGAGCCAGGTGTCGATCTCTTCCGGGAGCTCGGACTGCTCCGCATCCTGGCGCGTGTAGAAGAACTCGACGGAGCGGACGATCTCTCCGTCGAGATGCGCGAGCGCCAAGGGGTTCTCGATTCTCTCGGGGTACAACGCCTCCTGCCCAGGGCCGCAGGTGCGCCAGCCAAACGCACACCTCCCGGTGTCGTAGTAGCGGTGATCGTCGAGCCGGGATCCGGGGAGGATGTCGAAGTACCCGTCCGCCTCGAGCTCGCCCCCGAACGCGAAGAGCTCGTCGTCCTGGACGCTCCGGTCACGCTGCACCCTGTACTTGCGGTCGATGTTGCTCAGGGTCATCGCGAGCGACGGAGCGGTACTCCACCGGTCGGGCGCGAGGGTGCTCAGCCTGACGAGCTGCTCGATGATCGACGTCGCGTTGTCGGTGCCGGTCAGCGCTGTGGCGGGCAGCGCGTCCGAGCTCTCTTCGGTGGGGGCGAGGTGGGCGAGGACCGTCGTGGCGTCCTCGAAGTCCCAGCGCAGAACGTCGACGACCGCGCCGACGTTCTCGATGCTGGTCGGTGCGCCGTAGAGACGTTCGAACTCGTGCCTGCGCTCTCCCCCCTCGACCAGCACGGAGACCACGCCGGGAGGCGCGTCCGAGTCGACGTGGAGCGTGGCGATTCCCTGCCCGAACACCGTGTGGAAGCGGAGCTTGTGTCCTTGGAGCTTGCACTCCTCGCGCCGCGCTGGGTTCCCGAGCGATCGACGCTCGCAGGCGAGACGGGCCTCTTCGAGCGAAGCGCCGAGCGGGATCCCGGTGAGGGCGAAGGCCGACTCGTTGCCCGCGCTGTCGCGTTCACCCTCGGGAGGAAGCTCCCGGAGGCGGTAGAGACGCTGGCCCTCGGGGCCCACCACCGTCGCGCTTTCTGGCGCGGCCTCCTCGGCCTTGGGGCAGAGGCCGAGGTCGATGGCGAGCTCGACGGCGTGCCCCTCGTTGTCGAGCAGGATCGCGCCGACGTTGGCCTCCCCGCAGCGCAGAACGAGGCGCTGGAGTGCCTCGTCGTCGACGATCGTCCACGGCGCCTCCGCTTTCGTGGCGGCTTCGCGGAGTGCGGCGGCACCCTTGCCGAGAGCGAGGCCCCAAAGCGGAGCGTCCTGAGCCCCCGCGCCATCAGGTGGCGTGTCGGCGAGGGTCGGCAGGAGAAGTGCGGCGAGAACGGAGAGTGCACAAACTAGACGCCCGCGGGCGATTTCGGCCCGGCGGCGCGGTGTCGTGCGGCATGTACTCATGGCCCCCCCAGGAGCTTGAGTCGTCCCAAGGCTCAATATACGCCCGCGGTGGCCTGGAGGGAAGGGGGAGCCCCGTGACGGGCGATGCGCCGCTGGAGCCGCCGCGGGTGGCCTGGGCTCGGCGACCGCTGCCGATTCGCGCTAGAATTCACAGCGCTGTGTCTTTTCTATTTGTTTTCGCGTGCAAGTGTGGCCGTCCGCGCCAGGTCAGGCGCGGCGGGTGGAAGGAGAAGCAATGACACTCCGGCGTATTCTCGTGGCTTTCGGCGTTCTCGCCGGTCTCGCTCTGGTCGGCGTCTCGGACTCCGAGGCGCAGGCGCTTCGCATCGGCGTCTTCGATGCCCAGAAGATCTTCGAGTCGACCGCGGAGGGAGCCAAGATCCAGGCGCAGCTCGGCCAGCTCAACGAGGCCAAGCGTGCCGAGATCGAGGGCAAGCAGAAGGAGCTCGCGGACCTGCGGCAGGAGCTGATCAGCACGGGGACGAGCCTCTCGCCCGAGAAGCTGCGCGAGAAGCGCATGATCATCGACCGCAAGACGATCGAGCTCGAGTCGGCCAACAAGAGCGCCAGTCACGAGTTCCAGACCGCGCTGCAAGACGCGCAGAACGCCTGGCAGGGGCGCGTGCTCGAGCTCGTCCAGAAGTACGGCAAGGACAACGGCTACACGCTGATCCTGCCGATCTCGGTCGTCGCCTACTACTCCGACGCGACCGACATCACCGATGAGTTGGTCAAGTTGATCGACCAGCCGAGCGCGCCGGCGGGCTCGTGATCGCACGCGCCGCGAGAAGCTGGAGCCTCGCCGACCTCGCGTCGGCTCTCGGGCTCGAGTATCGCGGCGACGGCGCGGCGGAGATCAGGGGGACGGCGGACCTCGCGTCGGCCGGCCCCCGCGAGCTCGCCGCGCTTTACGACCGGCGCCAACTCGACGCCGCACGGGAGAGTGCGGCGGGGGTGCTCGTCGTCCCCGATGCGCTGGCCGACGCGTTCGACGAACGCCCGCTCCTGCTCGCCAAGGCGGTCAAGGCGGAGTTCGCCCGCGCCATCGATCAGGTCCACCCCGTCCCTCCCGTCGAAGCGGGCGTCCACGAGACGGCGAGCGTTGCGGCGGACGCCGAGCTCGCGGACGACGTCTTCGTCGGTCCACACGCGGTCGTGGGGCCGCGGTGCCGGCTCGAAGGCGGTGTGATGCTCGGTGCGGGCGCCGTCCTGCTCGAGGACGTGACGGTCGGTCAGGGCTCTGTGATCCACCCCCGGGTCGTCGTCTACCCCCGGACCGAGATCGGGCCGCGTTGCCTGCTGCTCGCCGGGGCCGTCGTCGGCTCGCCGGGCTTCGGCCACGCGGTCGACGGCGCGGGGAAGGCGATCAGGGTTCCGCACCTGGGCCGCGTCGTGCTCGAGGAGGAGGTCGAGGTTGGTGCGAATGCGACCATCGACCGGGCGAGCTTCGGCGAGACCCGGCTGGAGGCGCGGGCCCGCATCGACAACCTCGTTCAGATTGCCCACAACGTGCGCCTCGGGTCCGATGTGATGATCGCTGCTCAGTCCGGCTTGTCCGGCAGCAGCAGCCTCGGGCGGGGCGTCGTGATGGGAGGGCAGTCGGGGCTCGCCGACCACGTCCACGTGGGTGATGGCTCGGCGGTCGCGGCGAAGACCGCCGTCTTCGCCGACGTCGAGCCGGGGCAGGTCGTCGCGGGGATCCCCGCGCTGCCGGTCAAGCTGTGGCGCAGGATCGCTGTCGTGACCCAGCGCCTGCCGCAGCTCTTCAAAGAACACAAGAAGCTTCTCGAAGAGAGTGAAAGGGAGGAGCCGTGAGCTCTGAGATCGGGATCAAGGAGATCCTGGATCTGCTGCCGCACCGCTACCCGTTCGTGCTCGTCGACCGCGTCGTCGAGTTCGAGTCGAAGAAGCGGATCGTCGCGATCAAGAACGTCACCGTCAACGAGCCCTTCTTCCCCGGTCACTTCCCGGGCGCGCCCGTCATGCCGGGCGTGTTGATCGTCGAAGCGCTCGCTCAAGCGTCTGCCGTGCTCATCCTCCGCGAGGTGGAGGACCGCGACGCCAAGCTCGTCTTCTTCACCGGTATCGACGAGTGCCGCTTCCGCCGGCAGGTCGTGCCCGGTGACCAGCTCAAGCTCGAGATCGAGGTCATCAACCTGCGTCCGCGGGCCTGCAAGGTTCTCGCGCGTGCGACGGTCGACGGCGAGGTCGCGGCCGAGTGCCGCCTGATGAGCGCCATGATCGACAAGAAGGACGCACGATGATGGAGTGGATCGAGGGCATCGACGCCCGCGCCGTCGTCCATCCCGACGCGAAGATCGCGGACGGGGTGACGGTCGGGCCGTTCAGCGTCATCGGTCCCCACGTCGAAATCGGTTCCGGGTGCGTCGTCGGGCCCCACGTCAACATCGATGGACATACGGTGATCGGGGAGAACAACACCTTCTTCCCGAACTGCTCGATCGGCTACCCGCCGCAGGACCTCAAGTACGCGGGGGAGCCGACGCGTGTCGTCATCGGCGACGGGAACATCTTCCGCGAGGGCTGCCAGGTTCACCGCGGAACCGTCGGCGGTGGTGGGCTGACCACGATCGGAAGCCACGGCTTCTTCATGGTTCTCTCGCACATCGCCCACGACTGCACGATCGGCGACCACGTGATCTTCGCCAACGCGGGGACACTCGCGGGGCACGTCGAAGTCGGAGACCGGGCGACGATCGGGGCGTACACCGGCGTGCATCAGTTCTGCCGCGTCGGCGCGTACGCCTTCATCGGCGGCTACTCCGTCGTCACGCGCGACGCGCTGCCGTTCTGCTTGACCGTGGGGAACCGCGCGAGCTGCTACGGCATCAACAAGGTCGGGCTCAAACGCCTCAAGTTCACGAGGGAGTCGATCAGCGCGCTCGAGCGGGCGACGCGGGCGCTCTTCAAGCAGGAGCTGAGGCGCGAGGAAGCGGTCGCCCTGGTCGAGGAAGAGTTCGGAGACTGCGCGGAGGTGATGCAGCTCGTCACCTTCGTCAAGGAGGCGAAGCGGGGCGTGATCCCGATTCGCCTGGGACAAGGATGATGGCGGAAAAGACGCTCAAGGCGGGTGTCGTCGGGGTTGGCTCGCTTGGCCAGCACCACGCACGCATCTACACGGAGATTCCCGGTGTCGAGCTCGTCGGTGTCGTCGACGCCGACGCGGCGCGCGCCGAGGAGATCGCGGGGCGTCACGGGGTCAAGGTCTTCCCCGATGCCGCGTCGCTCGCGCGCGAGATCGACCTCGCGACGGTGGCGACGCCGACCGTGTACCACGAGGAAGCGGCCGCGCCGCTCCTCGAGGCCGGTGTCGCCGCGCTCGTCGAGAAGCCGATCGCGCCCGACATCGAGACGGGGCGCCGGTTGATCGAGCTCGCGCGCAAAACGGGCGTGCCCCTGATGATCGGGCACACCGAGCGATTCAACCCGGTCGTCGCGCGTTTGATCGAACAGTGTCAGCGGCCACTCTTCCTCGAGATCCACCGCATCGCGCCCTTCGTGCCACGCAGCCTCGACGTGGACGTGATCCTCGACCTGATGATCCACGACCTCGACCTGTGCCGGGTGATCCTCGGGCGTGACGCGGTCAAGAGCTTCGACGCGAGCGGGACCACCGCGCTGACCGATCGCATCGACATCGCCTCGGTGCGCATCCGCTTCGAGGGCGGCGCCGCGGCGAACCTGACCGCGAGCCGGATCAGCCAGGAGCGGATCCGACGGGTGCGCGTGTTCGAGCGGGGCGCCTACCACGCCTGCGACGCGATGAGCGGCGAGGTCGTGAGCTACCGGGTGCTCGAAGAGGACGGCGCGAAGCGCATCGACGAGCAGAAGCTCGCCCCCCCGCCGGGTGAACCCCTCGGGCGGGAGCTGAGCGCATTCGCCGAGGCGGTGCGCTCCGGGGGCGAGGTGCCGGTGCCCGGCGAGGATGGCCTGGCGGCGCTCGAGCTCGCGCTCGAGATCCGCGCCAGCGTCGAAGCCGACCTCGCGCGGCTCGACTAGAAGTCCTCGCGCGATGGACCCTCGCGCGAACGCTCACGGGGACGACGGGGCGGCCGGGGTTGGCGAGAGCCCTTGGCCGCCGACAAGATGGAGCCGATGAGCGCTCGATCCGAGACGGCCGCGCTGGCGGCCCCAGTCATCGACGAGTTCGTACGCGGCGGCGTTCGGCAGGGCCTCTGGCCCGGCGCGGTCTACGCTGTCGGAGCGCCCGCGCGGGAGCCGCGCTGGCTCGGCGCCCAAGGTGAACTCGCGCGGCTCCCGCATTCCGAGCCGGTGAGGGTCGACGCGGTCTACGATCTCGCCAGCCTGAGCAAGCCGCTCGCGACAGCGGGTGTTGCGGCGCGCCTCGCGAGCCGGGGCGCCGTCGATCTCGATGCGCCGCTCGGCGAGCTGCTCCCGGAGCTTCGCGCGTACGCGGGGAGCACGCCGACGCTCTCCACGCTGCTCGCGCACGAGGCGGGGCTGCCGGCCTGGGCGCCGCTCTATGAGCTCGCCGCTTCTCGTGAGGGGATCCCGGCGGCGATCGCGGCGCTGCCCCCCGCGCACCCGGCGGGGGAGGGGGCGCTCTACTCGTGCCTCGGCGCGATCCTCGCCGGGATGGCGCTCGAGCGGCTCACCGGACAAGGCCTCGGAGCTCTGCTTCGGAGCGAGGTCACGGCGCCTCTCGCGCTCACGTCCGAAGAGCTGTCCTTCGGCCCGCGTGCGGATCTTGCATGCGTGGCGCCGACGGAGGGGCTGCGCCGCAAGGAAGCCGAGCTTCGCGGGGCGCCGGTTTCCGAACAGGAGCGCCCCCCACTTCGCGGCGAAGTTCATGACGGCAACGCCGCGTATCTTGGGGGAGAGGCTGGGAATGCAGGGCTCTTCGGCACCGCGCGCGCCGTGTTCCGTGTGGCGTCCGCCCTTGTCGCCGAGCCGGGCTTCCTCGAGCCTGCGGTTCGTGCACGCATCTTGCATCAGCGTCCGAGCATGACTTCTGAGCGCCGCACCCTGGGATTTCAGCACGGCTCGGCGGCCACGGCGCCGGCGGGAGCGCTCGGGGCCGACTCGCTGGGCCACGTCGGCTACACGGGCTGCTCCGTGTGGGCCGGCTTCGAGCCGCCGCTCGTCGCCGTGCTGCTGTCCAATCGCGTGCATCCGGTCGACCGGGAGGTGCCGATGGCGAGCGCGCGGGAACGGTTCCACTCGCTCGCGCATTCCCTGGTCTCGGAGGACGCATGACGAGCCCCGTCCTGACCGCGCTCGACCTGCGCGAGCCGCCCTCGCGGCAGGCGCTGCGCTATGCGCTCGCGGGACTGCTCGCGATCCTGCTCCAGCTCCTCGCGATGTGGATCTTCACCTTCCTCCTCAGCGCGGGGCCGGAAGCCCCGGAGGAGATCACGGTCCCCATCGTTTTCGAGAGCCCCGCTCCCGACGCGTCGCCGACGCCGCCCGTGGAGGAGTCGCCCGAGAAGCCCACCGAGGAGCCCGTCGAGGAGCCGGAGAAAGAGGTCCCGGACGACGCGGAGCTCTTCCGCTTCGACGCCCCCGACGGCCCGGAGACCGAGCCGCCGGATCGGCCGGTGGGCCCGAGGGACGAGATCGCCGGGCCGCCGAAGCCTCGCGAAGGAGCGGGATACGGGCGCGACGAGCCGCCGCCCGACAGGCCTCTGCCCGAGCCGCCACGGGAGACCGTGCAGAAAGAAGAAGAGGAGGAGCCCGAGCCGGTCGAGGAGCCGGAGGAGACGGCGGAGCAGTCCGACGAGCCGAGCCCCGGTGAAGAGCCGGCCGAGGAGAGCGGCGAGGTCGTCGCGCCTGCCCAACCGGAGGCCGAGAAGACTCCGGAGGAGGCGGGCGAAGAGCCGCTGCCGAAGCTGCGTGACGAGGGTGAGAAGGTCGCGCCGTCGCCGCTCCCCAAGCCGCGCCTGCTCGACAAGCGGCCTCCGCCGCTCAGCGTGCCCCGCCAACCGCAACGGGTGCCGGACATCGGCCTCGAGG
>NPIF01000704.1_pt2 | contig 14962 bp, 16 predicted proteins | sample 8637461 | NCBI WGS metagenome assembly NPIF01 (sample SAMN07420641, study PRJNA396082) | bioreactor metagenome | isolation source: sample BR12 brine-fed electro-methanogenic bioreactor BR | place: Japan: Kochi | collected 2016-12-09
GAACTGCTCCACCCCGCGTCACGTGAGGTCAGAACTCTACCCTTCAACAGTCACATTGTCAAGACTATTGTACCGCCATCCGACTATTTGTCGGTCACCGCTGGCGAACTAAAGGCGCTGAAGAAATCCGGTCTGCCTTCAGAGACTGTACGGCCAGGTCTGCATCTTTTTTGCTGCCGAAGGGCCCGGCATATACCCGATACCAGACGCCTTTGGCACCCAGGTCAACCTTTTCGACAAATGCCTCATAATCCTGCTTCTTCATCCGATCTCTGAGCCCTTCAGCTCCGGAAAGATCTTTTACCGCCGCAACCTGGACAAGGTAGTTACCGGCAGCAACGACTGCGGGCTTGGGAGGTTCGGGGGCCGGGGGAGCCGGTGTCACGGTGGTTTTTACTTTTTCCTGCACTTTCTCGGGACCGCTAGGCGCCGACGAAGAACGGATCGACTCAGGCTGCGGCTCATCCCGTACAGGCTCCGGCGCGAGGTTGATTCCGCTGCCAAGGGCATTTTGCTGACCAGCGGCAAGGGTATCGTAAAAGGTTAATTGCGGTTGCTGGACAGACTCGGCTTCTTTTGTCTTACCGGGCGCGTCAGCTCTCTCAGGATCGAGGTCTTGATCCGGAGTCACCGCCACCGGCTGTTGCTCCGGCAGACGTTCTTCCGCCACCAGACTCTGTTCGCCGCTGCGGCCCACCATAACACCGAGAAAAAAACTAATCAGGGCAACCACCAATAACATGGACACCATAAACAGCGTCTGTTTTTTCTCCATTCGCCGCTGTGAGCGTGAGACTATCTGTTGCGTCATGGCCAAACCTCCTGTTTACATTTTTTCCGGTGCGGAAACCCCAAGAAGCAACAGGGCGTTTTCCAAGACGATTCTCACCCCGTTGACCAGGCAAAGCCGGGCACGGCTGGTTTCAAGCTGGTCAGTAAGGACTCGTCCTTTATTGTAATAGGAATGGAAGCGGGCCGCCAGCTCCTGCACATAAAAGACGACGCGATGTGGTTCAAAGTACTGGGCAGCAGCCTCTACAACCTCTCCATACCGGGAAAGCAGTTTTACCAATGCCAGTTCGTCCTCCAGCGTCAGCACACTGAAATCGACGTCTCCAGGGGCAGACAGTTTCAAACCGGCATCGGAAGCATTGCGATTAATACTACAGACCCGGGCATGGGCGTACTGGACATAGTATACCGGATTTTCGTTGCTCTGTTTTTTGGCCAACTCGAGATCGAAGTCGAGCTGGCTGTCTGAACGACGGGACAGAAAGAAAAACCGACAGGCATCTTTACCTACCTCATCGATAACCTCGCGAAGGGTCACAAATTCACCGGCACGGGTACTCATGGCCACCTGGGTACCGTCCCGCAGCAGATTAACCAATTGCACCAAAATGCATTGCAAGTCCTCTGAATTTCTTCCCAGACCGGCTAAAACGGCCTTCATCCGCGGAACGTAGCCGTGATGGTCTGCACCCCAGACATCAATCACCAGATCGAACCCGCGGTCGTATTTTTCCTTATGATACGCGACATCCGAAGCAAAATAGGTGGTATTGCCATTGGAGCGTATCAGGACCCGGTCTTTATCGTCTCCAAAATCGGTGGTTTTGAACCAAAGCGCCCCATCCAGTTCGTAGGTCAGGCCTCGTTCCTTCAACAGAGCAATGCCCCGTTCCACTTCGCCCCGATCGTAAAGGCTCTGTTCACTATACCAGGTGTCGAAAGTGACTCCGAAATCCTTTAAATCCTGGTCGATGCCGTCACGGATCCGTCCACCGCCATAGGCGCCAATCTGTTCGATGGCCTGGTTTTCAGGCAAATCAAGCAGGGCCTTGCCCCTGTCCTGCAGAAACTCCTGTGCGAGATCGCGAATATATTCACCCTGATAGCAATCAGCAGGAAAATCAACAGTCTGGCCAAGCAACTCACGGTAACGCAGCAGCAGGGAGCGGCCAAGAGTTTCCATCTGGTTGCCCGCATCGTTAATATAATATTCACGCTGCACCTGATAACCGGCTGCCGCCAACACCTCCGCGACGGCATCGCCGGTGGCAGCCCCCCGCCCGTGGCCAATATGCAATGGCCCGGTGGGATTGGCGCTGACAAATTCCACCTGGACCTTTTTCCCCCTACCGAGACCGCTGCGGCCAAAGTCCGAACCGCGCTTCAGAACCTCGTCGAGCACCGCGAACCAATGACCGGGGGCCAAATGAAAATTAATAAACCCTGGCCCGGCGATCTCTACCCGCGCCCACTCGGCAGAGGTTTCTTCAAGAGTAGCAATAAGAGCTTCGGCGACTTTGCGCGGAGCCATTTTTTCGGCACGGGCCAGAACCAGTGCCAGATTGGTCGAAAAATCACCGTGTTCTGAACGAGCAGGCACCTCCAGAGCAATCTCCGGATATTCCATCGAGTTCAAGGTTCCCCGCTCATAACACACCTGCAGGGCCTTATGGATATGTTGCTTCAAGCGTTGCTTCATGGGTATTTCTTTCTGTTCTGATTATCTATTCAGGGAGACTTTTTGCCCGCTGGCAAAAAAGGCGTAAAGCTGCAGGATAACAAGCAAGGCCATGTTAGCCTCTGGTTCTTGCGCCTGTCAAGAACAGCTACAACACAACATGAAAAAGGCCCCGGTGGTTGCCGGGGCCGAGTGCTCTGCAAAAACCTATCGAGAGGCTGAGGGCTCGCTATCGGCCCCTTCCCCTTCACTACCCTGGGCAAACTGGTAAATCAGTTCATCCTCTTTGACCATACCCAATTCACGACGAGCAAGGCTCTCAATATACCTGCGATCCGACTGCAAGGCCTCGATTTCATCCTCAAGCTGACGAATCACGATTTCCTGCTGTCGGAGCTCGTCCTGAAGTGCAGCATACTGACGATGGACCTGCAAGGTGCGTAAAATTCCTTTTTGGCCAAATAGTGCGAAACCGAGAACAATCAATATCAACAACAGAGGGAGCAGAGGCAGTCGCCGCCGTGCTGCTACCGGTTGGTTGGAGGGGGTTTCTGCCATCTGCAAGATCCTCGATGCATTGCTGAGCGAATGTTCGGCATGGTACCATCGCCGGCCTGTAACAGAAAAGCACAAATTGTTATTTCAGAACGATCTTGTCCCTGATTTTTTCCAAGGTGCTTTGACCAATGCCTTTTACCTTCAGCAGATCCTTTTGATCGGCGAAAGGCCCCTGGGCTGAACGGTAATCAACAATTCGCCGGGCCGTGACCCGCCCGATACCGGGCAGAGCCTGCAGCTCCTGGACTGAAGCGGTATTTACATTGAGTCTGGTGCCGGCTTGATCGGTAATAGCCGGAGCCGATGTCGCATGGACAAGGGGCAGCCAGGGGCCAACACATAACAAACTGAGGGTAATTACCAGACAACCGATAAACTTCTTCATGAGACCTCCACCTTAGGTTAGCCAAACGTTGACAGAAACACCAATTCTCGGACCACAAGCACCATCGAATTGGCACACCAAGCATTTGCCATATTTAACTAACATAAGATTAATTGTTTATCAATATTTTTTATAAATACTTAATTGAAAGGCGGGAGGGCGCGACCCTTCTGTGCGGATTTTTTTGCGCAAAGCGCCCCCTCCTCTGGAGATACAGGAACATCCATCAGAGGGGGCGGCGACGACTGCCGGGATGGGCTGTGCGTCCAAGTCCGGCCAGGGCGAAATTCACCGACACGTCCTGATCACCGTCTCGATTGCGGTAGGTCAGATAAAAACTCCAGCACGGGGCTCGGTACTCAAGGTTTAGGAGATTTTCCAGGTTGGCGCTTCCACGCAGGGCATAACGATTTTCAAAACCGAGGTAGAAAGGCTTGAAAAGGGCCAGATCCAGCGTTGCGCCCAGGTATTCCTGCGTTTCTTTGGTGTAACGATAACGAAAGGAAAGGGCATTGCCCCGTTGGTCTTCGAGACCGGTATCGACCTGAAAGGTCAGGAAACCGTCTGAGCCACTGGTATCATAGCGGCTGTCAATATCGACGAAGTTCCAGCGCGCCGGTCGCACTATAAGTTCGAGACGCAGATCGGAAAAGGGCTGCCCCTGCCCTTGTGGGGCCAATGGGTGTCGCTCCGACTCTTCAATGTCAAATTCTTGAGCTAAGCGCAGGTAAAGCAGCTCCCGATAGTCACGTTGTCCGCTTGGAGCTTCGTTGCGAACGACCAACCGATTAACAAGTCCGTAACTGAGGGTATTTCGACCCCAAAGGGTATCTTCAGCCTCGAATTGCGGAAGATCGGTCTGCTTCTCAAAGGGACGATACTGATAGAGAAATTCCGGCTGCAGAACATGTTGAAGCTTAGTCGCAGCGCCGCTACCGACGGCATAAACCTTGGCGAGCCGGGAACTTACCCGAGTGGAGAAGTCAAATATTCCATGACGCTCCTCTCCTTGGTCACTCGTGTAAAGGCGTTCCTGGTAGCCAAGCTCGGTGCTCACATCCACAACCCCCCCAGGACGGAAAACTCCGGTCAACACGGGACGCAGGCTCAGCCGAGACCCTGTCAAACCCTCCTCTCGATAGAAATGAACCGCACTGGTGTCGAGATCGAAATACCAGGGGCTATCCCCCAAGCGGCGCTTCAGCAGGGCGAACCGAAGTTCCGCCAGCCGCTGCAGGGTTTGGTCATTACGCTGTTCCAGATCCTTAGTGTATTTTGCCTGCCCGGCCAGGTTGTTTTTCCCCCAGTTTCGACTGGCCATCACCACCGATTCAGCTTTATCTTTGTTGTATTCACCAGCTGCTTCGCCAAAGTCGGAAAAGAAGTCCCTTTGGCTGACATAATCAACATTGGCTCTGAAACGAACCCGCCCCGGCAAGGTGCCCCGATGGCGCCAGTCAAAGGCAAACCGGTCGTCATACTCATCAAAGGCGCTGACATGATAGCCTTTCAGGGTGCCTTCATTATCATGGCCGAAAAAATACCGGTATTCCAGGCCTTTGCCTAAGCCCAGCCGAGACAGGTAATCGAGATAAAAGGTGGCATCCTGATTGGGGGCGATGACCTGGTAGTAACTCATAAAGAGCTGACTCCCGCGCTTGTCGGAATAACCGATAGCAGGCGTGAGCAGCCCCGACTCCCTCTTGGTCTTGACCGGATATCCAATGATCGGCAGATACAGAACCGGCACATCGTAGATATGAAACTTGACATTTTTGGCCCAGGCATATCCTTCGAGGGTCACATCAAGTTGACGGGCGGTAAACTTCCAGGATGGGACCGGGCCGTCACAACTGGTAAATGTTCCGTTTTTCACACGGTAACTGTTCGCGCCAGTCTTCGCCAGAGAAGTTCCGATGATATGAAACCGGGGTTCCCGGATCAGAATCCGCCCATTGTTAATCTGACCAAGGCCGCTGCTGAGATTGAAAAACATTTCTTCACCGAAGACCTCGCTATCGGGATCGGTGAAGTGCACATGACCAAAGGCTTCGGCCTCGCTGGATACATCATTCCAGCGCATCCGATCGGCACGCAACTCTTTTTCCCCCTGCCGCAACACCACCTCTTGCTCAGCCAGGTAGGTGCCGCTAGCCTGATCGAATGTCAATTCCACGGCTTCCAGTTGTACCGGTTCCTGAGCGCGGCCTGTGGCCTCTTCGGCGCCAAAGACCAGCGGTGGCGAGCACAGTAGAAAACAGCCTGCGAAGGTGAAAAACAGCCTCATTGCCTTTGGTATCACTCTTCCCCCTCCTCCTGCGCCAACAAATATTCACGGGCAGCGGCCACCAGAAACAGGGAGCCCGCCACCAGAACCATTTCTCCCTGCCGGCGATCGGCCAGCGCCGCGGCCAAAGCGGCAGCCGGGGTATCGAAACAATCACTTTCCACCCCGGCGGCAGCAGCAAACCGGGCGATGCTCTCTGCCGCGGCGGCATCCTCGACGGGAGGTACTGTGCAATAAAGCCTGTCGACCAGCGGCAGCAAGGGACCAAGGATCTTGGCGACATCCTTGCTCGCCTTGGCAGCCACCACCCAGCGGATGCCGGACAGCGAGAGAGTGCCAATGTAATCAGCCAGAACTTGGGCGCCGCCCTCATTGTGGGCACCATCGAGGAGTATCCTTCGCTGTTGACGCCACCATTCCAGCCGGCCGGGCCAGCGCACGGCCGCCACCCCCGCCTGCAGGGCAGCGCCAGGCACTTTAAATCCCTGACGGCGCAGCAGTTCGGCCACCGCCAGAGAAACCGACAAGTTGTGATGCTGATGAGCACCGGGCAATCCGCTCTGCAGTCCGGACAAAGCCATATCCAGTCCCTGATAATCAAAACCTTGTGCCAGAGACTTTACCGAAAAGTCCCGACCGGCAAGATACACCGGGGCGTGCAAAACAGCGGCTCGCTCCAGGAGAACTTGCAGTGCGTCGGGCTGCTGCAGGCTGATGACCAGGGGCACATTCGGCTTGATGATCCCGGCTTTTTCTCCGGCGATAGCGGCCAGATCCGCACCAAGATGTTCACTGTGGTCATGACATATGGGGGTGATCACGGCAACCTGCGGTTGTACTGTGTTGGTTGCATCGAGACGTCCGCCCATACCCACTTCCAGAATCGCCAAATCAACATTCTGGCGCTGAAAATGAAGCAAGGCCATCGCGGTGGTAAATTCAAAAAAGGTAAGCGGGATGTCATCGCTGACAGCTCGCACCGTTTGAATCAGAGCCACCGTCTCTGCTTCGCTGATCGCCTGCCCATTGATGCGGATACGTTCTGTAAAGGTGTGGAGATGAGGGGAGCTGTACAAGCCCGTTCGATAACCGGCCTGGTGCAGGATCGAAGCTAGCCCGACGCAAACCGAGCCCTTGCCGTTACTGCCGGCAACATGAACAACAGGGTATGTCCTTTCGGGACACTGCAAACGATCCAGCAATTGACGGATATTGGCCAGACCTAGTTTGATACCAAACCGCTGGAGTCCGTAGAGATAGTCAAGGCTCTCCCGGTAATCCATGGCTCAGTTTTTGGTGAAGATGCGCAAGATTTGTCCGAGACGCTGCTTCATCTCCGGGCGACGCACAATCATATCGACCATCCCGTGTTCCAACAGATATTCGGAACGCTGAAAGCCGTCAGGCAATTTCTGGCGGATCGTCTGCTCGATAACTCGCGGACCGGCAAAACCTATCAGAGCGCGGGGCTCGGCCATATTGATATCACCCAGCATGGCAAAACTGGCCGTCACTCCACCGGTAGTCGGGTCGGTCAACACCGAAATAAATGGCAGACCGGCTTCCTTGAGTTTGGCCAAAGCGGCGCTGGTTTTGGCCATCTGCATCAAGGACAGAATACTTTCTTGCATACGAGCCCCGCCTGATGAGGAGAAGACGATGCAGGGACACCGATCCGCAAGCGCCCGTTCGATCGCCCTGGTGACCTTCTCACCGACCACCGAGCCCATGCTGCCGCCCATAAAGGCGAACTCGAATACGGCCACCACCACCGGCAAAGCCTCGATGGTACCGGTGCCGGAAATTAGAGCCGAAAAACTGTCGCACTTTTTAATCGAATCCTTAAGTCGATCCCGGTAGCGTTTGCTATCCTTGAATTCCAGAAAATCGACGGATTTCATGCCAGCATCCATCTCGGCAAAGGATCCTTCGTCCAGAATCAGGGCAATGCGCTCCCGGGCAGAAATGCGGAAATGGTAATCGCATTTGGGACAGACATTGTGATTGCGCTCAATTTCTTTGGCGTAGATAATCTCCTGACAATGAGGACATTTTTTCCACACGCCTTCAGGCATGATGTGCTTTTTTGTTTCGATAGGCACGATCGGTGCTTTGGATTTCCTGAACCAGGCCATTTCTTTTCCTTATCTGAGGCAGTCTGCAGGCAAGGCTACCGCAAGCCATCCTTGAGAGAGCGAATAAAGGATCCAACCCGGGGCAGCAATTCGGCCGAAGCGCCGTAAGCCGCCACCACTTTAACCAGTGCGCTGCCGACGACCACCGCATCGGCAAAGCGGCCAACCGCAGCAGCATCGGCCGGAGAGGCAATGCCGAAACCGACTGCCACCGGTACCGGGCTCAGTCCCTGCAGCATACGAACCTGTTCCTCAATGGCTCCGGCGTCTACCTGGCTGGCACCGGTTACACCAGTCATGGACACAAAATACACAAAACCCTCGGCAGCCGCCACCAGACGCTGCATGCGCCGCAGCGGGGTGGTAGGGGCCAGCAACTGGATGAGGCTGATTCCCGCCTGCTGAAGATGACCGCGAACTTCGTCCGACTCTTCAGCGGGCAGATCGACCAGCAGCAGACCATCGACACCAGCCGCCGCCGCATCCGCAGCAAAACGTTCCGGTCCATAGCAGAACAAGGGGTTGTAGTAGCCCATCAACACTATCGGCACGTTGGTGTGCTGCCGGACCCGGAATACCATCTGTAAAATCTTGGCCAAGGTGGCTCCGCCCCCCAGGGCCCGCTCTGAAGCCGCCTGAATCGTCGGACCGTCGGCCATGGGATCGGAAAAAGGGAAGCCCAATTCAATCAGATCCGCTCCATTTTCCACAAGGGTATGAATAAGCTCTTCGGTCGTAGCGAGATCGGGGTCGCCCGCAGTGATAAATGGAATCAATGCGGTTTCGCCCCGCTGTTTCAACTGTTCGAAGGTCGCTTGAATGCGTCCCATGGTCCTCCCCTATTGCACAATTCAAACAAGTTTATGGAAGCTTGTCGTTCATTTCAAGACTTTTCCCCGTCGAGCAGGCGTCGCACCAAGGCCAGAAGCTCAAGAAACATGGCTGAAGTCGTCCGTCCAGTCTGCACATTGTAGCGACTGGTATGGTAGCAGGCAACAGCGTACAAACCGTTTGGCAAGCGATACACGGCGCCATGTCCAAAGGGATAGTCCTTTAACCGCCTAATCTCGCCAAGGTCGCGATAAAGTCTCAAATAACTGTCAAAGGCGCCGCGACCGAGGAGCAACACCACCTTTAGCCGTCGCAGCCGTTGCAGCTCCGCCAAAAGGTAAGGGCGACAATTGGTGAATTCCGTCGCCAGGGGCTTGTTGTCCGGCGGCAGGCACTTGACCGCATTGCTGATATAAAGATCCAGCAACCGCAAACCGTCCGCAGCATGGCTGACCCGGGGCTGGTTGGCAAAACCGGCCTGGTACAGCAAAGGATACATGAAATCACCGGCACCATCTCCGGTAAAGGGGCGGCCGGTTCGATTGGCCCCATGAGCCCCGGGAGCCAGTCCCACCAGAAAAACCCGAGCTTGCGGATCGCCGAAGCCGGGCACCGGTTTGTTCCAGTAGTCTGCGGTGGTCAGTCCGCGGCGCGGCGCAAGACCGGACATATGGGCGACCAGACGGGAACAGCGACGACAGTCGTCAAGCTTGTCCAAAGACAGGCTAGACATAAAGCCAGTATTCCCGACAGCTACCTGGCGGATGAACCACCGCCGGGTTTAGAGTTGCCGCTGCCGGATCGCCTGCGGGGAGGTTTGCGTCCCTTATCGACAGGGCGACGTCGGTCCTCCCCGGGGGTTTTCCTGCGAGGCACGTAACGCTTGTAATCATGACAGAAGAGCTCCTCTTCAGGAAAAACCGCAGGGATACTGAAGCCGATGTAGGCCTCGATGTCACTCAGGTAAAATACCAGGTCTTCATCGGCAAAACTGATCGCCTGACCGCTGGCACCGGCCCGGGCTGTCCGGCCTATACGATGCACATAGTCCTCTGCATCCTGAGGCAGATCGTAATTTACCACGTGGGTCACCCCATCAATGTGAATACCACGGGAAGCCACATCGGTGCCGACCAGATAATGCAGACGGTTCTCCTTGAAATCGTCGAGAATCCGCATCCGCTTCTTCTGCGGGATATCACCTGAAAGGACCTCAGCCTTATAGCCGTTGACCTTGAGGCGCTCGGTGAGATGTTCGGCCTCGCGTTTGGTATTGACAAACAAAAGGATGCGGCTGTGCTGCTCCATTTTTTTCATTAAACCGAGAAGCAAAGCAAATTTTTCCCGACGGCCGACATGATAAAGGACTTGATCCACCCGCTCGGCAGTAACCTGTTCCGGCGCAACGCTGACCCTTTCAGCCAGATTCATGAATTCGTAGGCCAGCTCCATGACCCGGCTCGACAAAGTAGCAGAAAAAAGCATGGTCTGGCGCTCTTCGAAGGGCGGCAACTTTCGCATGATGTAACGCAGGTCTTTGATAAAACCCATGTCGAACATGCGGTCCGCCTCATCAATAACCAAGGCCTCGATACGATGGAAGTTAAAAACGCCCTGTTTGGCATAATCGATCAATCGCCCCGGCGTCGCGATGATAATGTCGACCCCGTCTTTCAAGGCCTGACGCTGCTTATCGTAATCGACACCGCCGAAAATCGGCTGCAACTTGAAGGGGCAGAAAGCACCGAGCCCTTTAGCGTCCTCCCATATCTGAACCACCAGCTCGCGGGTCGGGGCGATAATCAGAGCCCGGGGGTTGTTGCTGGTCTTGCTTGGGCTGTTCAACAGGCGGGTAAACAGTGAGATTAAAAAAGCGGCGGTTTTCCCGGTGCCGGTCTGGGCCTGCCCCGCGACATCCTTGCCCGCCAGGGCCAGAGGGATGGTTTCTTCCTGAACCGGGGTGAGTTCGGTGAATCCCACCGCCTCGATACCTTTGAGTACGACTTCTGGCAAATCCAGTTCGCTGAATTTCATTATGCCTTCCTATTAATTTAAGTCCACTCCCATAGCTTCGGCCACGGTATGGATATCCTTGTCGCCACGCCCGGAGAGGCAGACCACCACCAACTGATCCCGTCGTAAGGTCGGGGCCAGTTTCATCACCTGGGCTATGGCATGGGCGCTCTCCAAGGCGGGGATAATTCCTTCCAGTCTGGTCAGCAACTGAAAAGCGTCCAAGGCTTCAGCATCGGTTATCGCCTGGTACTCAGCTCGACCCAACTCGTGAAGATGCGCATGTTCCGGACCAACCCCGGGATAGTCGAGGCCGGCGGAAATCGAGTGTGCATGTTCAATCTGCCCTTGCTCATCCTGCAGCAAATAGGTCTTATTACCGTGCAGTACGCCGACCCGACCTGCTCCGATACTGGCGGCATGTTTGCCGCTGGCAATGCCAAGGCCAGCCGCTTCGACGCCAAGCAACTGCACGGTTTCATCCCCCAGAAAGGGGTAAAACAGCCCCATGGCGTTGGATCCTCCACCAATACAGGACACGGCATAATCCGGCAGACGCCCTTCGGCCTGCAGAATCTGACGTCGGGCCTCACGGCCGATGACCGACTGGAAATCCCTGACCATGGCCGGGTAGGGATGAGGACCGGCAACGGTACCAATGATATAAAAGGTGTCCCGCACCCGGGTAACCCAGTGGCGAATCGCCTCATTCATCGCATCCTTGAGAGTCGCCGTGCCGCTGGTGACTCCCGTCACCTTGGCACCAAGCAGCTTCATGCGGAATACGTTGAGGCTCTGTCGGCGAATGTCTTCGGTACCCATGAACACTTCGCACTCCATGCCGAACAGGGCCGCAACGGTTGCCGTGGCCACCCCGTGCTGGCCGGCGCCGGTTTCCGCGATCACCCGTTTTTTTCCCATCCGCCGGGCCAGCAGGGCTTGACCAACGGTGTTGTTGATCTTGTGGGCGCCAGTGTGATTAAGATCCTCCCGTTTGAGGTAAATTCGGGCACCGCCGAGGTGATCACTCAGACGCCGTGCAAAATAAAGGGGGCTGGGTCGGCCAACATAATGTTGAAGATATTCCTCAAAATCCTGCTGAAACATCGGATCGTTCTGGGCGTCCTGGTAGGCCAACTCCAGTTCTTCCAGTGCCGGCATCAGGGTTTCGGCTACATAACGGCCACCGAAAAGGCCAAAGTGCCCTTTTGAGTCCGGGTATGGATACATTGACTACTCCGTAAATTGTTTGGCGTTGCGAATAAAAGTCGCTACCAGGTCGGGATCTTTGCGGCCCGGGGCACTCTCTACTCCGCTGGAGACATCGACAGCGTAAGGTTGAACAATGCTCACCGCCTCAGCTACATTCGCGGGAGTGAGCCCCCCTGCCAGGATAACCGGACGCTGCCGTGCCACCGGCACGGCAAGCTGCCAATTAAAGGAATGACCTGTACCACCATAGCGGTCAGCCTGCCACGCATCAAGCAACAGACCGCTCACCTGGTAGCTCGCCAGATTCCGCAAACTCTGCTGATCTCGAATACGCAACGCCTTGATGACCCGCCAGGGAGGCAACTGGCACTGCTCCGGGGTTTCGTCTCCGTGCAACTGCAGGACATCGATTCCGCAAAATCGGGCAATATCGCTGATCTCACGAGCGGTTTGATTGACAAACAAACCAACCGTGCTCACCAATGGTGGCAAAGCAGCGACAATTCGCCGGCCCTGTTCGGCACTTACATACCGGGGGCTTCCGGCGTAGAAAACCAATCCGAGGGCGTCGGCACCGCATTCGACGGCCTGGAGGCCGTCCTCGACAGTGGTAATACCGCAGATCTTGACACGCGGCCTGGTTTTCTGCGCCCCAGAAGTCCCCAAAGCCATCACTTCACCCGGGGCAGACTGGCCAGAGAAGCTGCAATGTTCTCTTCCGGATAAGCGTAGTCCTCCAACTGACCGCCGAGGTAAGCTTCATAGGATGACATGTCGAAGTGACCGTGACCGGACAGGTTAAACAAAATGGTGCGTTGCTTCCCTTCCTCGCGAGCCTTGACCGCTTCGTCGATAGCGGCACGAATAGCATGAGAGGACTCAGGTGCCGGCACGATCCCTTCAGTTCGGGCGAACTGGACCGCCCCTTCAAAACAAGCATTCTGCGGCAACGCAGCGGCCTCGATTATGCCTTCGTGCCGTAATTGACTTATCAGGGCTCCGGCACCATGGTACCGCAGACCTCCGGCATGAATCCCGGGGGGCACGAAGTCATGGCCCAGGGTATACATTTTGGTGATCGGGGTGAGCTTGGCCGTGTCCCCATAATCGTAGGCATAGCTCCCCTTGGTCAGGGTCGGACAGGAGCTCGGCTCCACCGCCAACAGACGAATCTGTTTGCCATTGATCTTGTCCCGCACAAAAGGGAAAGCCAGCCCTGCCAGGTTACTGCCTCCGCCACAACAGCCGATCACCACATCGGGATAATCCGAAACCATCTTCAACTGTTCAATCGCTTCCAGACCGATAACCGTCTGGTGCAGACAGACATGGTTCAAGACGCTGCCCAAAGCATAGTTGGTGTCACTGTGGCTGGCGGCGTCCTCTACCGCTTCGCTGATGGCCATGCCCAGGGAGCCGGTGGTTTCGGGGGACTCATTAAGGATCCGACGGCCAGCCGCCGTGTGTTGGCTCGGCGAGGGGATAACCTGAGCACCCCACAGTTCCATGAGGTTTTTTCGATAGGGTTTCTGATTGTAACTGACGCGGACCATGTAGACGGTTGTTTCGAGGCCGAAGTAAGAATTGGCCAGCGCGAGAGAGCAACCCCACTGACCGGCTCCTGTTTCGGTGGCCAGACGTTTGATGCCCGCCATCTTGTTGTAATAGGCCTGGGGAATCGCGCTGTTTGGCTTGTGGGAACCGGCCGGCGACACCCCTTCATACTTATAGTAGATATGGGCCGGTGTTTTCAGAGCCGCCTCCAGGCGGTGAGCCCGATACAAAGGCGATGGTCGCCAGAGTTGATAGATCTTCAGAACCTCTTCCGGAATCTCGATCCAACGCTCACGGCTGACTTCCTGCTCAATCAGGGACAGGGGAAAGATGGAACGCAGATCATCAGGATCCACCGGCAACAGCGTGCCCGGATGTAGAATCGGCGCCGGCGAAGAAGTCAGATCGGCGGCAACATTGTACCAGTGCTTGGGAATCTGATGGTCTTGCAATAAAATCTTGGTCTGCATAAGATCTCCTAAAATGCCGATAAAAACCGGGGCAGCAACATAAAAATATAGAGGCGAAACTAATCGTGCAGCAGTTCCTGTAGTTTCCCTTCGAAATCCACTTCTCGCATCAGGCTTTCGCCCACCAGGAAAGCCTTGGCTCCAGCTCGCTGTAAGCGTCGGATATCAGCTCGGCAGCAGAGCCCGCTTTCCGACACCACCACCCGGTCTGACGGTATCAGGGGCAACAGACGCTCCGTGACAGCCAGATCAGTGTGAAAAGATTTAAGGTCGCGGTTGTTAATTCCAATCAAATCAACAGGCAAGGCCAGAGACTGTTCCAACTCTTTTTCATTGTGCACTTCGAGCAACACATCCAGCCCCAGTTCGGTCGCTACTGCATTCAGTTCGCACAGCTGGTTCCGGTCTAAGGCGGCCGCAATCAACAGCACCGCATCCGCACCGGCAGAGCGGGCTTCATAGATCTGGTAGGGGTCGATGACAAAGTCTTTGCGTAACAACGGCAAAGCAACAATGTCACGAATGGCCTTCAGGTAGTCAAGAGACCCCATGAAAAAGCGCGCATCGGTGAGCACCGACAGACAGGCAGCTCCGGCCGACTGATAACGAAGAGCGATATCGCAAGGATCAAAATCAGCTCGAATAATCCCTTTGGAAGGCGAGCCTTTTTTGACTTCGGCAATAATGGCCGTCCCTATAGCCGCATGCCGACGCAAGACCTCGCCAAACCCCCGGGGGGCGGCTTGTTGAGCGATCAGCTCTGTCAACTGAGCCAGCGGCACAATCCGGCGCTGCTGCTGAACTTCATCACGCTTATGCTGAAGAATGTCATCAAGTATCACTGTTGGTCATCCTGATAAGATCGTTAAGCTTGTGCAAGGCCTTACCGCTATCGATAACCTCGGCCGCGGCTTTGATGCCGGTGGGAATGTTCGCCACCTTATCCGCAGCCACCAGAGAGAAAGCGCTGTTAAGCAGTACCACATCCCGGCGCGGGCCCTTTTCCCCCCGCAAAACAGAGCGCACCAACTCGGCATTAGAGACAGC
>NPIF01004741.1_pt1 | contig 14953 bp, 14 predicted proteins | sample 8637461 | NCBI WGS metagenome assembly NPIF01 (sample SAMN07420641, study PRJNA396082) | bioreactor metagenome | isolation source: sample BR12 brine-fed electro-methanogenic bioreactor BR | place: Japan: Kochi | collected 2016-12-09
CGAAAGAAATTTTACGTTATCAGACCAGCATCGACCAGCAGATTCTGCATTCGGGTCATCAGCAGATGTATGCCACGGGTACCCAGACATTTTCCCGTCGCCTGACGACGCAAGGTTTCAACCAAACGTTCTATGCGGTGATTCCCGCCAACCAGATCAACAGTGGCGATGGGGAAACAGGGTGACTCCAGAGGAAAGTGAATGGCTGTTTTACGGCGTGCCGGGCGGAGGGGAATGTCAGGTGGTTGCGGTTGCAGGCGTGTTTCCAGCGCTTCGCGGCGTTGCTGTTGACGTAACTCCTCCTGGGTAAACGGCACGTCAGTGGCGGGATCAGCAGCACTCGTAAAGCTGATCAAGCCCAATACGGGCAGCGACAATCTCAGACACCAGATGATACGAATACCAACCACCAGAATCCTCCTGATTCCGACAAGTTCCGCACAATTTCCAACCCGGGCCACAGCGCCAGGGGGCGGATAAGTAAACGATATTGGAAGATCTAAGAGTGAACGGGGCTTGGGTTAAGACGGACAGCTCTATTCAGTATTGGTCCATCAACACTCTGAATGTGGTGAATTATATTCATAAACCTTATAAAGTAAAGGTTTAATTGGCTTTGCCTGGGAGGCCGATGAATAGTTGATCGTAAAACTGCGATGCAGACTCAACTTTCCAGCAGCGGCAGTTTATACACGACACCCTGAAACCGGCCCCAGCCCTGACGGGAAGATCATCAGTTTCCTGTACTCCCCACCTTCCCACCACTCCGATAGGGCGCTGCTATACTTAGGCCAGAGGTAATCCATCTTTCCTGTACCAACCCTAATTTACTGGAGGTGGGCCATGAGTCACGCAATTTTAAGCACCTATGCAGATCATCGGGTACTCGCCCAGGTTGAAGAGATTACCAGCGAGCACCCCTTGCGTTGGCTGATAGCCGGCTGGCAGGATCTGAAGCGCACACCGGCTACCAGTGTTGGTTATGGGGTTCTGATCACCATCGTCAGCTACCTGGTGACACTGATCACCGTCATGGCCGGACTGTTCTACCTGATACCGGTACTGCTCGGGGGATTCTTCCTGGTCGCCCCGGCGCTCGGTCTGGGACTGTACGAAATCAGCCGCCGAACCGAGCTGGGTGAACCGGCCAACATGCTACACGCATGGCGGGCCATCCGTGATCATAGCTTTGCCGTCAGCACCCTGGGCGCCGCCATGGCAATCTGTTTCATCGCCTGGTTCCTTAGCGCCAGTCTGATTTTCATGTTGATGAGCAGCGGTATCACGCCGAATCTGGAAAATGTTCTTCCCTATCTGTTTTCGCTGGAAAACCAGCCCATGCTGGCGGTGGGAACTTTGGTGGGTGGCTGCTTCGCGGTGGGGGTTTTCGCCATCAGCGTGGTTTCCGTTCCCCTGTTACTGGATCGGGAAGACGTGGACGTGATGAGCGCCATGCGTATCAGTTACCAGGCGTTTCGCATCAACCTGGTGCCGCTACTGGCCTGGGCAGGGCTGATCGTATTGGTCATTATGGCGGGGTTTCTGACCCTGTACGTCGGGCTTGCCATTGGCTTCCCGGTTGTGGCACATGCCTCCTGGCACGCTTACAGGGATATGATCAGGCGGTAGCGCGCCCCCCGGACTATCCAGAGCCTGGCCGGCAGATCAGGGCATCATCCCGCGCAGGAACTCGCGCCGGGTAGCGCTTTTTTTCTCGACGGTTTTAGCCTCCCGCTCCACATCCAGCCGGCCCGGCATGGCCACTTTGACCGACTCACCCTGCGGTTGGGGTTCCGGTGACTGGAACAGCAGTGACATCACCTCTTCAGCCGTATTACGGATAACCGCCTGCGAGGGAAAATCGTGTAGTGGGGACATCAGGGAGCAGGCCAGATAGACCCCAAGATCGGGGTTATCGGAAGCCATAAACAGGATCTCGCCCTGGGGAAAATGGAAAGTCCGGTGCTCCCCTTCCTGCAGGTTTTCTGCCTGTTCGGTGGCCGGCAGCAGTATCAGCTGCAGCGTCCAGGGGGTGACCAGCACGCCAAGCCAGTATTCATCATACCGACGCAGCCCAACCACTTCACTGGTCAGCTGGCTATTACAGACCGGCAGACCCTGCATCTGGTTCTGCTCAATCCGGGCAAAGGCGTGGGTGATCTGATCAACCGGGGGAGTGGCAAAAAACACCGGACAGGTCATGGCCGATCAGCCCTGGTCACCGGGGAAGCTGCCGGGTTTACGGTTGGGATCGGCCAGGTCGGCAAAGTAGGTATCCACATCCACCTCCCCGTCACTGTTCATGATCTGCTCCAGCGCATCCAGGGCATCGTTGGTCTGTTTGGCCTCCGCCTCGGTGAGTACTTCCCGCGCCGAGCCGATAAAATTGAGAATCCAGGTGCCAGGCTCCTGTGGACCAATCAACATGGTGTTGACCATCTCCTCGCGCCCACGTCCACGACACAGCGCCATCAGATCACGCTGTTCTATCACCTGCATTGGAATTCCGATACACATGTTTTACCTGACCTTTACCTGTTGGCGTTCTTGTCCCGCTTCCGCCCAGAAGCCCTGATTTCCATCCTGCCTGAGTTTTGGCTCAATGCCAAGTGAACGCAGTTCATCCACCAGCATCTCCACCATCTGATCCATTTTGGCATTGACCCCGTCGGTGAGGCCCACATGGGTGCGCAGGGACTCCGGCACCATGCCGATAATCGTGATCATCTCCGGCGCCTCACCCTGGACTGTCAGCAGCGCCAGCAGATCGGACAGACCGAGTTGATGGGGAGAGATCTTGGTCTGAAAAAACTTGGGTATCTCCTCATCCGCCAGACGCACCAGTGTACAGGGCGGTGCGCCGGTCTTAACCGCATCGGCGATAATGACCTGGCTGTTGTTGCTGAGCGGGTTCAGCAGATCCATGGCCGAGGTACCCCCGTCGATCACCTCAACGGAGTCCGGCAGCATGTAACGCTGTTCCAGCAGTTCAACGGCACGCACGCCCAGCCCTTCATCGGACAACAGTACGTTACCCAGGCCAATTACCACCACGCTCATAATATCTCCGCCTCGCCAGAAAAGGGCCTTGCAGATTGCCAGACCACAGGTTGGGACGAACCTGCAAATCCCAACAGTATTTCAGGTGTAGGTACAGTAAAGCCGGAGCTTATCCCCTCTTTCATCCTACCGCCCTGGTTCTCTCCGAAAAAAAGCCCTCCCTTCCCATGGCCGGGAGGGAGGAAAAGGAGGATTACCGTACTGCCTTAAAACACCTGTTACCGCTATTGCTCAGAGCGCCTTAACTTTAACAATCTCCTGTTGCTCCGTATCCGCCAGGTGAATGGCACAGGCGATGCAGGGATCGAAAGAGTGCACCGTGCGCAGCACTTCCAGCGGCTGCTCGGGATCGACTACCGGGTTACCCATCAGCGACGCCTCGTAGGGACCCATCACATCATTCTCGTTGCGTGGGCCGGCGTTCCAGGTGCTGGGTACCACGCACTGGTAGTTTTTGATCTTGCCGTCGTTGATCACCACCCAGTGTGACAACACCCCGCGTGGCGCCTCATGGAAACCGAAGCCGCGGATCTCACCTTTCGGGAAGACCGGCTGATTGAAAGTATCGGTATCACCCTTGCCGATATTCTCCACCAGCCTGTTCCACTGATCATGCATGTTGTCCAGCATCACCGCCGCGCGCACCGCACGGGCCGCGTGCCGACCGATGGTGGAGTGCAACGCCGTCAGCGGTATCTCCTTACCGGCCACCGTATTCAGGGTGTTCATGGCGGTATTCAGATGCCTGGTGGCGGATTCGTTGCCGGCCGCCACCATGCAGAGCACATTGGCCAACGGTCCGACCTGGGCCGGCTTGCCATAGAAGGTGGGGGACTTGATCCAGGAGTACTGCCCGTCATCCTGGAAGTCGGTGTACTGGGGTTCGGTCTCACCCTCCCACGGATGCAGCGCCGCATCCCCCTCGTACCAGGCGTGCTTGGAGCTCTCTTTCACCCCGTCCCGGAACAGGGCATCCTGGTAACTGGTGATCGGCTTGAAGGTGCTCAGATCACCGCCGGTAATCACGCCGCCCGGCAGGGCAAATTGGGTGCCCTTGCTGTCGATCGGCATGTCCGGCACCGACAGATAGTCGGTAATCCCTTCGCCATAGCCGGCCCAGTCCAGGTAGAAGGCACCCACAGCCGGCACATCCACCAGGTAGACGTTGTGTACAAAATCGGTCAACTTGTCGATCCACCCCTTGATCGCCAGCAGACGCTCCATATTCAGGGTCGACTGACTGTCCAGGTTAATGGAGTTGGAGACACCGCCCACTGCCATGTTCTGGATATGGGGGGTCTTGCCGCCCAGGATGGCCACGATCTTGTTGGCATAACGCTGCACTTCCAGCGCCTGCAGATAGTGGGCGACCGCCAGCAGATTCACTTCCGGCGGCAGCTTCATGGCCGGATGCCCCCAGTAGCCGTTGGCAAACGGTCCCAGTTGACCACTGGAGACAAAGGAGGCCAGCTTATCCTTGACCGCCTGCATCTCATGGGGTCCGTTGCTGCCCCAGGAGGAGAGACTCTCCGCCAGCTTGGCGGTAGCTTTCGGATCAGCCTCCAGGGCCGACACCACGTCCACCCAGTCCAGCGCCGAGAGGTGATAGAAATGCACGATATGATCGTGAATCGCCTGGGCGGAAACGATCAGGTTACGCACGAACTGGGCGTTCAGCGGCACCTCCAGGTCGAGCGCGTTCTCCACCGCCCGCACCGAGGCCAGCGCATGCACGGTGGTGCAGACACCACAGATACGCTGGGTAAACACCCAGGCATCACGCGGGTCGCGGCCCACCAGGATCTTCTCGATACCCCGCCACATCTGACCAGAGGACCAGGCGTTATTGACCTTGCCATCCTCAACCTCGACATCGATACGCAGGTGCCCTTCAATGCGGGTGACGGGATCAACAGTTATACGAGTAGCCACAATATTTTCTCCTACTTAAGGAATGTCTGTTCTGCCTTACGCGTGTTCAGCAGAGTGCAGAACGGGCAGTTTCTTAACGAAGACCAGATAGGCCATGATTTCAATCGCCACGATACCTACGGTCACCATGATCTCGGGGACGGACGGGAAGTAGCTGTAACCGGGGCCGGGATCATAGGTAATCAGGAACGCATTGAAGCGATACAGGGCGCCGCCGAACAGCAGCGAAACCGCCGCAAACAGCAGCAACCGGGCATTGTCACGCTGCCCCCGAAAGAGCATCACCAGCAACGGGAAAACAAACAGTGCCAGCTCCAGCAGGAACATGTTCCCGGCCAGATCGCCGGCAAACACAAAACCCAGCTTGTCCCGCAGCACCAGCTCGGTCAGCCGCACCACCAGGAACACCGAAATAAGCCAGATAATCGCCTTGCTCAGACGCGCCAGCAGCGGCGTCTCCGGCCGCCGGTTGAAACCCACGGCAGAGAACGATGCTTCAAAAATAACAATGGAGAAGCCCATGGTGAGCGCGGTCAACAGCGCCATCAGCGGCTGCCACTGCAGCGACTGCCAGAGCGGATGCACCTTGGCCCCCATGACGATCAGCAGCGAGCCCAGCGAAGACTGGTGCATGGTGGGCAGCAGGACACCCAGGGCAATGAAAAAGAACAGCACCTTGTTGAGCCAGCGCAATGCCTTCTTCGCCCCGATGGTCTCCAGCAGCGCGGGAGCAAACTCGATAAAGAGCACGAAGATATAGGTAATGACGCAGAGCCCTACCTCCAGCATGACCGAGTTGAAGTTCCAGTTGGAGGGCATGGCAATGTTATAGAACTGCCAGTAGCGGCCCATATCGAAAAAGGCACCAAAGCCGCCCAGTGCATAACCGAACAGACTGGCCAGAATGGCCGGCCGGATCAGCGGATGGTACTTGCCCTTGTTCAGCACATAGATAACAAAGGCCAGGGCGTAACCGCCGCAGGCCAGGGCGGTGCCGACCACCACGTCATAGACCACCCAGATACCCCAGGGGTAGCCCGCATTGATATTGGCAACCGCGCCCAGTCCGTCAGCGAATCGCACGCCGAGGAAATAGAGCCCGATCACGCCCAGCACGCCCAGGAACATGAATGGCAGGGTAAAAATCTTACCTTCCACCGGTTGATGTTCACTCATGGTTCACCTCTATTGGTTGGGGTCCGGGATGATTACTCATCATCCTGGTCCGATTGACTGGTATTGCGCTTGACCACGTAAGCCAGCCCCGCCAGGGCGATCGCCGGTGCGATCATGCCCTTATAAAGCGTGTGCTGGACCCCTTCCGCAATCGATGCGTAGGAGCGCTCAGGCAGCTCCGGCATACCGAGTTTTTTCAGTGGCACACCGGCGATATGCATCACCTGGGTACCGCCCACCTCCTGTTCACCATAAATGTGCTGCTGGTAATCCGGCGCACGCTTCTCATGGGTATGCACCTCATCGGTGACCCGGCCCCGTGGGTAGGTCAGGGTCTCTCCGGGTTTGGCAGCGAGTCGTCTTTTCGCCTCAGCCAGCAGATCCTTGCGGGTACCGAACAGGGTCGCCCCGGTGGGACACACATCGGCACAACCCGGCAACAAGCCCTGGGAGATACGGTCAACCCCGGCCTGATTGCAGAAGAAGCACTTCTGAATCTGTCCCTTGGCATCGTGAAATTCGTACTGGGGAATGTTGAACGGGCAGGCCACCATGCAGTTACGGCAGCCGATACAGGTGTCCGGGTTGTACTGCACGATACCGGTGACCGGATGCTTGGTCATGGCGGAAACCGGACAGCTGGAGACGCATCCCGGATCGACACAGTGCATACAACTCTTCTTGGCAAAGGAGAAACCGTCGATCTCACGGTCCTTCACTTCCGAAGTGCCGTTTTTATACACCTTGATCACGTTGTAAGTGGAGCCGGACACGCCGTGCGAGGCGTCATACTGAACATCCTCACCCTGGATGACCGGCGGCAGGCCGTTGATCTCTTTACAGGCCCGTACACAGGCCTTGCAGCCGACACAGAGCGTCGCGTCATAGAGTATGCCGACAGCATTCTCCAGCGGCTCCTTGTTGGCCCGGGCCTCGGCACTGCCGGCGCTGCAGAGCGCAGCAGCACCGCCCGCTGCGGCTTTGAGAAAATCTCTACGTTTCATCACGTCCCCCTAGGCCTGGGTGTCGCCATCATCGGCCTGGTCACTGTTACCCAGTTTCTTGGCCGCCATGGCGGTCGCGCCGACAACGGCACCAATCACACCACCCACCAGCGCCGCAGCTGCCGGGGTGACATTGCTGGCACTGGGACGATCATTAACGTAGGGGAAGGCATTGGGCGGCGCATGGGTCTTCACATCCGCCAGTTGATGGATCGCCTTGGTAAAGCCGATCCCTTTTTCGGTACAACCAAAACAGGGGTGCCCCACACCCACCGGCCAGGCGCCGCCACCCACATCACCGAACTCGACGGCCGGGCAGTTGGCATAGGTCTCGGGACCCTTGCAACCAAGTTTGTACAGACAGTAACCCTTGCGATGCCCCTCATCACCAAACTCCAGCGCAAAGCGGCCGGCATCGAAATGGGGACGACGCTCGCAGTTCTCATGTATCAACCGACCATAGGCGAACTTGGGCCGGTTCAGATGATCCAGCGCCGGCAGTTTGCCGAAGGTGACAAAGTGCAGCACGGTGGAGAGGAAGTTATAGGGGTTGGGCGGACAGCCAGGGATAGTCACCACCGTCTTGTCGGTCAGGATATCCGACGCGCCCTTGGCTTCAGTAGGATTGATACCGCTGGAGGGGATACCACCCCAGGAAGCGCAGGAACCGATGGCGACGATAGCCGCAGCACCATCGGCGGCCTCCTTCACATGTTCCAGCATGGTCTTGCCACCGATCTTGCAGTAGATACCACCATCCTTGACCGGCGTGGCACCTTCGATCACCAGCAGATACTTGCCCTTGTTGGCTGCCATCGATGCCTGCTTGGCCGCCTCTGCCTGGTGGCCGGCGGCCGCCGCCAGAGTTTCGTGGTAGTCCAGCGAGATCAGATCCAGGATCAGACTCTCAATGGTGGGGTGCTCAGAGCGCAGCAGGGACTCGGTACAGCCCGTACACTCCTGACCGTGCAGCCAGATCACCGGTGGCCTCGCCTTCGGCGTGGCCACCGCATTGGCCATCGCCATCGCGTCGCTGGTAGTCAGTCCCATGGTCGCCGCCACGCCGGTACAGAACTTCATAAAGTCCCGGCGTGATACGCCCAATCTCTTTTCGAGTAACTCGAAATTGCGCTCTTCGTTCATTAACCCCTGCCTCAGTTATCGGTGCTGGAAGGTGAATATCTCTGTAAGCCGGCAGCCCCGTCAGCTTCAGATTTGTTATTCCAGGAGGCAGTACAATTTCCATGCCATGAAAGTGGTATGGAAAAGTTTCAATCGGGCACTCAACTGTTTAGCGCAGTGTCTGACATATATCAGGCGGCGATATTGGAAGGTTTTATTTCACTCCTGTTACCCGATTGTTAAGTTTCTTTTCAGGCTGAATCCCTTCAGCCAATGGCTTCATATTCCTTAAATACAGACTGGAAACCGATATTGCACCGGCAGTCAGCCACGCACCGCCCGCAGGGCATGCCACTCCCGGGCGAGCAATTCACGGTCATCCGGGTGGGCAATGGAGATCAACGCCGCGGCCCGCTCGTTCAGGGTGCGGCCATACAGATTCGCCACACCATATTCAGTGACCACATAGTGGACATGGGAGCGGGTGGTGACGATGCCACCCCCCGGTTTTATGGTGGATACGATCCGCGGTGCACCCTGCCTGGTGCGACTGGGCAGAGCGATGATCGGCTTGCCCCCGGGCGACAGGGATGCGCCCCGGATGAAGTCCATCTGCCCGCCCACACCGGAGATGATGCGATGACCGATGGAGTCCGCACACACCTGCCCGGTCAGATCCACCTCTATCGCCGAATTGATGGCCGTGACCCGGGGGTTCTTGGCAATCTCATGGGGCGCATTGACCCAGTCGATGCGGGCCTGAATGACCGACGGGTTGTCATCTATAAAGTCATAAACCCGTTTTGAACCCATGACAAAACCGGAAACAGTCTTGCCCCGATGACTCTTCTTGCGCGAATTATCCACCGCACCACGCTCGATCAGATCGAGCAGGCCATCCGACCACATCTCGGTGTGTACCCCCAGATGTCGATGATCCTGCAGGGCCGCCAGCACCGCATCGGGTATGGCACCGATACCCATCTGCAGGGTGGCGCCGTCCTCAATCAGGGTCGCCGCATGACGCCCGATTGCCTGCTCCAGCTCACCCAGTTGTGCACGCGGCACCTCCGGTATCGGATCATCCACCTCAATGGCGTGGTCGATCTGGGAGATATGGATAAAGCCATCCCCATGTACCCGGGGCATCCGGGGATTGATCTGGGCAATGACGGTACGGGCGGCGGATACCGCCTCCAGCGCCACATCCACGCTGCAACCCAGGGTACAGAACCCATGCCCATCCGGTGGCGAGAGATGCAGCAGCGCCACATCCACGGGACGCTGGCCGGAGCGTAACAGCGCCGGTATTTCGGACAACATACAAGGCAGGTAATCGACCCGATCGCCATCATAAAAGGCCCGCATGTTGCCACCGATAAACAGGTTGGCGACGCGAAAACTGTCCGCATATTCGGCCCGGGCATAGGCGGGATCGCCAAAAGTATGCAGATGCATGATCTCCACATTCCTGAGCCGTTCGGCATGGGAAACCAGCCCCTCGATCAGCCGCGTTGGCGTTGAGGAGGCGCCGTGCACGAATACCCGCTGTCCCGATTCCACTACGGCAAGTGCCTGATGTGCATTTTTATGCTGTTTCATGTCAATTACCTGATTCCCTGCATCGATATTTAGGCGTAAAATTTGACCTTATGGCCTATGGGGAAAGCGATTCTACTTCCGATTGGCGGCCGATTAGGTTGAACAATGTCAGACGTAAGAATGAGTAATAATCCTGAGAATGGTACCCGGCGAATTATCGCGGACAAAGAGTGTGTCTTCTACGATGGATACTGGATCCGTTACTACCCCACCCCGGAGAATACTCTCGCCAATCGGAAGAAACTGATTGACGACCTGACCCGGCGTGCCTTCCATCATACGGAGAGCGGCATTAACACGCCGGGCGAGCGCCTCGAAGAGGCACGCGAGGCCTATGAGCAGGAGCAGGATCCGGCCCGCAAGCGGGTGAACGGCGCCATGCTGGCGGGAGCCCTGTTTAACCGCGCTTCGGATATCTTCAACGCCATCGTTGATCTGGAGGCCAAGGGCGTTAAGGTGAATCCGGACAATGAACTGATGGTCCGCTGTGGGGACTGCTTCAAGGAGGCCCTGGAACTGGGCAAGCTGGTCAAGCACTACAGTGGGCACGAGGGCATTGATGAGCTCTGGGGCGAACCGTTCAAGGCATTCTCCCATCCCCTTGACCAGCTCTTCGAGTCCCGTTATCGAAAAATCGCCCAGTCGATGAAGGATATCGACCGCATCACCACCCACATGGTGGAGACTTTCACCGACGATGAGATATTCGGGCCGGCGGTACCCTATATCCGTAACTATTGCCGGGCCGCCAAGCAGCAGATCGAACTGATCAAGCAGGACAAGGCGCTGTTCAGCGTCTGGCCGGAATTTGTTGCCTCGCGGGAGCAGGTGGAAGAGTTTGTCACCCGCCTGCCGCTGCCGGTCAGTACGGAAAAACAGCGACATATTGACCAAGGCGTGAAGCTGATCACCGCCGGGACCCAGCTTATCACTTATCTTTCAGGGGCCAGGGTACCCATGCCCAAGAGCACCGGAGCGTTTCTGGAACAGTGCCAGTTTTTTGAACTGACCTGGTCAGACAAATAAGCCAACCGCCTGGGACTCGAAATCTTGTGAAAACACCACCGGAGATGCCGGTCATGGACGATTTAACGCGCACCACGATTGGTAAGTTCCAGATCCGCAAACTGCTGGGAAGAGGGGCAACCGCCTCCGTCTATCTGGCCCAGGACCCCTTTTCAAACCAGGAAGTGGCGATCAAGATCGCCCACCAGAACATCTTCAATGACCCGACCAACGGGGCCCGCTTCAAAAAGATGTTTATCAACGAAGCGAGCCTGGCCGGCAAGCTGCGCCATCCCTATATCGTTTCGGTGTTCGACGCCGGTACCGAAGGGGACATGCACTATATCGTCATGGAGTATATCGAGGGCCACACCCTCAAGCGTTACACCAAGCCGGAGAACCTGCTGCCACTGGATGACGTGGTGGAGATCATTTTCAAATGCTGTAACGCCCTGGAATACGCCTTTGTGCACGGCCTGATTCACCGGGACATTAAACCGGCCAACCTGCTGACCGGCGGCGGCACCGACATCAAGCTGACCGACTTCGGTACCGCCCTGCTGGCCGATTCCGAACTGACCCAGGTGGTGGATGCGGTGGGTACGCCCAGCTATATGTCGCCGGAACAGATCATGGGCCATGAGCTGAGCCAGCAGGCGGACATCTACTCCCTGGGCGTGGTCATGTACCAGCTGTTAACTGGCCGGCTGCCGTTCATCGCTGAAAACCAGTATGACCTGATACAGAAGATCTCCAACAGCCCGCCGACGCCGCTGCAGGAAGTACGGCGCGACATTCCCCCGGCGATCATACGAATCGTGGACCGCTGCCTCTGCAAACAGGCGGAGGATCGCTATACCAGCTGGGCCGAGCTGGCCTGCGACCTGGCGACCGTACACGAGCAGCTGGAACCGGCAACCAGTACCGACGTATCGGACACCCGGAAATTCAACATCCTGAAAACCCTGCACTTCTTCAACCATTTCACCGATGTGGAGCTGTGGGAAGTCCTGCGCATCAGCAAGTGGCGCCGTTTTCAGGCCAACAGAACCCTGATCAACGAAGGCAAGATCGGCGGGTCCATCTTCATACTGGCCTCCGGTAACGCCAGAATCATGAAAAATGACGCCTTTCTCGGGCTGATCGAAACCGGCCACTGTTTCGGCGAGATGGCTTATATCCATGGTATGAAAAAACCGCGCAGCGCCAGCGTGGTGAGCAATCTGCCGGTAACGGTGATCAAGATCCGTACCGAATCGCTGCAGCAGGCGTCGCCCCAGCTGCAGACAAAATTCGACAAGGTGCTGATGCGCACCCTGGCCGATCGGCTGGAAAAAACTTCCGTGATGGCGTCGGCGCTGTAGGGAGAGCCGGTGAGCAGCACCACAGCCGGGTTTCCTGCCTGGCGAATCAGCCACAGTTTCCCAGGCAGAAGACTCCTGCAAACAGTCCGCTGATCGTGGCAGCAGCGCGTCACCACCACCCTGCGAGGGGCTCAGAAAAGTCCGCCGGAACAGGTAACTTCACAGGCAGAAGGGATGGATGTCATACTCCCCCCAGTATCTTACTGTCGGCGTGGTCAACCAAGTCGCATTCTCTACCCCGCCACGCGACACTCAATGTTATAACCCTAACCTGATATGGACTGAACAGATGAGCAGAACAGTATTGATTACCGGTAACAGCAGCGGTCTGGGACATGGCCTCACCGAGGTTTATCTGGAGAAGGACTGGGAGGTGTACGGCTTGAGCCGGCGCGGCGTCACCGACCTGACCAACATCAAGCTGAAGGATATACGCTGCGATCTGACGGATTTTGCAATGATCCCCAAGATCATGGAGAAGCTGCTGATGGGCATCAGTCACCTGGATGTGGTGATTCTCAATGCCGGCATCCTGGGCAAGGTACAGGATATGGTGGACACCAGCCTGGAGGATATTCAGCGGGTGATGGACGCCAATGTCTGGTCCAACAAGGTGCTGCTGGACTGGCTGCTGAGATCGGGCATCCGTATCGACCAGATCGTGCTCATCTCATCGGGGGCCGCCATCAACGGCAATCGGGGCTGGGGCGCCTATGCCCTCTCCAAGGCCACCCTGAACATGCTGACCCAGCTCTACGCCCACGAATTCCCCCACACCCATCTGACCGCCCTGGCACCGGGCCTGGTGGATACTGCCATGCAGGATGTACTGTGTGACCCATCCCGGGTGGATGAGGAACAGTTCCCCTCGGTCGGCAAACTGCGCGCCGCCCGGAATACCCCGGCAATGCCCGATCCCTACCAGGCGGGAAAACTGATCGCCGACGCCATCCCGGGGCTTCGGGAACTCCCCAGTGGCAGCTTTGCGGACATCCGCACGCTCGACCAGCGCTGATCAACCCGATGCCGGAGATCGTTCTAACCACCCTGAATGCCAAGCATATCCACGCTTCGCTGGGGTTGCGTTACCTGTATGCCAACCTGGGTGAACTGCAATCCCGGGCGGTGATCCGGGAGTTCACCATCGATCCCTGGCCAATCGACGTGGCGGAACAGTTGCTGGCGGACCGGCCGCGCATCATCGGTCTCGGGGTCTATATCTGGAATGCCGAGCGCTGCCGGGAACTGGTGGCCCTGCTAAAACAGGTCACCCCGGAAACCATTATCGTGCTGGGCGGACCGGAGGTGAGTCACGAGTGGCAGGATCAGGAGATCGTGGCACAGGCGGATTACCTGATTACCGGCCAGGGCGACCTCGCCTTTGGCCGGCTCTGCAGGCAGCTGTTACAGGGTGAGTGGCCCATCCAGAAAGTGATCGAGGCGCCACCGCCGCCGCTGGACCAGCTGCAACTGCCCTATGCCTGGTATACGGACCAGGATATCGCCCACCGGCTGATCTATGTGGAGGCGTCGCGCGGCTGTCCGTTCAAATGTGAATTCTGCCTCTCGGCGCTGGACCGTACCGCGGTGCCGTTTGACCAGGACAGCTTCATGGCTGCGCTGGAACAGCTCCACCAGCGTGGTGTCAGGCACTTCAAATTTGTCGATCGCACGTTCAATCTGAACCCGGCCCGGAGCGTGGCCCTGCTGGAGTTTTTCCTGGCCCGCATGGATGAGCAACTGTTCCTCCATTTCGAGGTGATACCGGACCACCTGCCGGAACGGCTGAAATCGGTCCTGCAGCGCTTTCCGGCCGGTACCCTGCAACTGGAGATCGGTATCCAGAGCTTCAATCCCGAGGTACAGCACATCATCAGCCGCAAACAGGACAATGCCCGAAGCCGGGCCAACCTCAAATGGCTGCGTAACGAAACCCGGGCCCACCTGCATGCCGATCTGATCATCGGCCTGCCCGGTGAGGACATGGCGAGCTTCGCCGACAGCTTCAACCAGCTGGCCGCCCTCGCCCCCCATGAAATCCAGGTGGGCGTGCTGAAGCGGCTCAGGGGCTCCCCCATCATTCGCCACAGCGAACCGTTCCGGATGCGCTACAACCCGGTCGCGCCCTACAACGTACTGAGCACCGACCGGATCAATTTTCCCACCATGCAGCGGCTCAACCGATTTGCCCGCTACTGGGAGATGATCGCCAACTCGGGCCGTTTCCAGCGGAGCCTGCCGCTGCTACTGGCCGATCAGCCCTTTAAGCGCTTCCTGCAACTGAGCGACTGGCTGTTCGCCACCACCGGACAGGTTCACCGGATCGCCCTCAAGCGGCTGTTCCAGCTGCTGTATGACGGCCTCACCGGACCACTGGCCGTACCACCGGCAAGCGCCATCCCGGCGCTGGAAGCCGATTTCAACCACTCCGGCATCAAGGGGCTGCCCGATTTCCTGCGCGATCCAAGCACGCCGAAGAGCAGCCAGACCCAGACCGCCAGCCGCCTATCCAGCCGTCAGGCAAGACACCGCTGAAAAAAGGAATTATCTGCTATAGGATTTTCGCCCGGCCTAGCGGCCTTTTGGCGAGGTACTTTTGTGGCCAAAAGTGCCCAAAAGCTCTTCCCCGGCCAGCCAGCCCTTCGGGTACTCTGCGCTTCTCGGCCTGAACGGGGAGGCGCACTGCCA
>NPIF01004504.1_pt1 | contig 14918 bp, 8 predicted proteins | sample 8637461 | NCBI WGS metagenome assembly NPIF01 (sample SAMN07420641, study PRJNA396082) | bioreactor metagenome | isolation source: sample BR12 brine-fed electro-methanogenic bioreactor BR | place: Japan: Kochi | collected 2016-12-09
CCCTGCATCTGGCGCATGAAGAAGATCCAAATGCCGATGAACAGGAGGATCGGGGCCCACATCATCAGGCTGAGGAAGACGCTGTTGTCGCTGGGCTTCTCGGCCTCGACCTTCAGCCCCTTCTCGCGAAGGAGCTCGAGGAACTTCTCGTCCTTGACGATGTACGCGACGTAACGAGTCTGGTCCCCTTCCTTCGTGGCCGTGACCTCGTACCCGACTGCGTCTCCGGTGATCGTGACCGAATCCAACTCCCCGCTCTCGACCATCGCGTAGAGCCGGGACTGCGGCACCATCTCGGTCGCCTCGGGGGGCTTCGCCGCGTAATAGATGATCACGAGCAGCGCGACGAAGATGAAGACCCAAATGAGGATCGTCTTGACGTGCTGATTCACGTTCTACCTCCGGCGGCATCAGACGACCCCGCACTCACACTCTCCAGGGACGATTCTAGAGTGCGGGTCTGGCCCACGCCACGCGCGTAAGGTGGCCTTCCTGGCTGACTTACCGGCTCGCCTTCGCCTTTCGGCGCTTCGAGCGTTCGGGCAAGAGCCCGCTTCGACGAGTCGGTACGCGAGGGCGCCGAGTACCTTGCCCGGAATCCCGGCTTACTCGCCTACCTCTTCGGTGTAGCCGATGTGGGGTAGGTTTCGGTGCGCTTCCTCGTCATCGAGCCCGAAGCCCACGACCCACTTGTCGGGGATTTCGAAGCCCGTGTAGTCGATCGCGACCTCCTCGACCCGGCGGGAGCTCTTGTCGAGCAACACGGCGGTGCGCATCCGCGAGGGTTTGCGTGCGCGGAGGCGGTCGAAGAGGCGGTTCATCGTGATGCCGGAGTCGAGGATGTCCTCGACGATGAGCAGGTCGGCGCCCTCGAGCGGGAAGGCGTGTGTGAACACGAAGTCGGTCGCCGACGGGTCGTCCGGGTCCTTGTGGGTCTCGAGGAAGCCGACGCGGGTGCGGCGGGGGATCGCGCGCAGGAGATCCGCCGCGAAGACGAATGCGCCCTTGAGCACGATGAGCACGGCGATCTCGCCGTCTTCGGGGGTGTCCTCTGCGATCGCGCGGCCGAGCTCCGCGATCCGGGCTCGCAGGGCATCCTCTTCGATCAGGACTTCGCTCGACAACGCTCTCATCAGCTCTTCTCCGTCGGGCCGCCGGGATCGCGCACGAGGACGATCCAGTCACGTTCTCGGATGGCGCGGCACCTGCCGGGCAGGTGGAGCCCTCTTCCGTGGCCTCGCGCGAGGACGAGGTCCTCGAGAGCGCGCCACGATCTCTCGCCGAATCCCCGGGGGGCCGCGTTCCACTCGATCAGGACGCGTCGCAGGATGCGCCTTAGTAAAGGAGAGGGCAAGTTCGCGAGCGGCCGCCTCTCGAACGCGACCGAGCCGTCCTCGCGGAGCTGGAGCCGCGGACGGTGGGGCTCGGCCAGGGTGTCGAGCAGCGAGTCCTCCTCGCGAGCGATCTCCGCGTAGCGGGCCAGGGCGCGGGGAGCGGCGGGGCCGAGCGCGGCTTCGAGGGCGGGGAGGACCTCGTGCCGGATGCGGTTGCGGCGCGCGTCGCGGTGCTCGTTCGTCTCGTCTTGGCGGAACTTCTGTCCGATGCGGGCGAGGAAGGCGCGGAGGCGCGCGCGGCGGACGCCGAGGAGCGGTCGCCAGAGCGGCGGTCGCCAGCGGGCCATCGACGAGATCCCCGTGCGGCCCGCGCCCCGGCCGAGCCGGAGCAGGACGGTCTCCGCCTGGTCGTCGAGGGTGTGGCCGAGCGTGATCGCGCTCGCGCCGTGCGTGCCGGCGACGTCCCGCAAGAACGCGTGCCGCGCCTCGCGGGCCGGCTCCTCGAGGCCGCGCCGCGGCCCGCGGGGCAGGCTCTTCCGCTCCGACGCGCAGGGGAGCTCGAGCGCGCCCGCGAGCTCTTCGACGAAGCGGCGATCGGCCGCACCGTGCTCGCCTCTCATCCCGTGGTCGAGGGTCGCGACGACGAGCGACCAGCCGCGGCCGGGTGCCAGCGCATGAAGCAGGCGAAGGAGCGCGACGGAGTCGGCGCCGCCCGAGACGGCTGCGACGACGGTCGATCCTGGCGGGGGGGCTGGCGCGCGCGTCACTTCGCGAAGCAGCGCGGGGCCGGCTGCGCGGAGGATGCTCTGCGGATCGCTCGACTCGGGAGCGTTCATCGCCGGCTTCGGGCCGACGGACCGGAGGTCCGTCCGCGGAGAATGGTAGCGGTGCCCGGACTCGAACCGGGGACACAGCGATTATGAGCCGCTTGCTCTACCAACTGAGCTACACCGCCACTCGCTCGAAAGCGCCCCACTTTATGGGGCGTCCCCTAGAGCGTCAAGCAAACGCGACGTTCAGAACGGTTTCGCGGCGATTCGGCTCAGAAACTCGCTCTCGAGAGCTGGGCAGGGGTCAAAAAAGGCGAACATCGGTGGTAGTCTGCGAATGTGAGGGGAGAACAACGCGAGTCCGGCTCCCGGGGAGTTGTGGGCCGGGCATCGCAGGAAGAGTGCCATGTCGCACGCTGCGCGCAGGTCCCGCCGCGCACGCCGGACGACAGGTTCGGCGTTTCTGCTCGTTCTCGTCGCTGGGAGCGTGGGGGGTAGCATCGTCGCGCTCGGCCTGCTCGGTCTGCTCGAGTGGACCTTGGGGCGTCCCCCGATTCTCGAAGCCTTCATCGTCGCGGGTTGTTTCGGCGCTCTGCTCGGCCTCGCCGCGGCCTGGGGCCTCGACACGCTCGCGCGGGGTGCGCGCGCGAAGGACGCCGAGAGCGCGCGGCTCGAAGCGCTGCTCGCCGCGAGCCGCGACGTCCTGTTCTGGCGCGACCCCGGCGGCAAGGTGCGGTGGGTGTCGCCCTCGTCGCGGGAGTCCTTCGGCATCGAGGCGGAGGAGCTTGGCGAGATCCTGACCCTCGCGGAGCTTCAAGCTGCCCGGGAAGGGCGTGTCGTGTGGCCCGCGCGGGGCTCCGACGGCGGCGTCTCGCCGACGACGCGCTTGAGCCTTCCCGGTGGCATCGGCGGTGCGGCGCACGAGGTCGAGCTCTTCGCGACTCCGCATCGCTCGCCCGAAGGCCATGCCTGCGTGTTTCGCCGCGTGGCCGCCGAGCCCTCCGAGCTCGTCCAGAAAGTGGCAGAGCAGCTCCTGCGCCGCCCCGTCGGCTTGGACTGGCCGCGTCTCGCCGAGGCGCTGGGGCGCGCGGCGAATGCGGCTCAGATCGCAGTGCTGCTGCGCGCCGCGNNGGCGGGCGAGGGGGTGCCCCGGCTGACCCTCGCCGGCGACTGGTGCCGTCCAGGGACCACGCCTTGGCGGGACGCGCTCCCCGCGTCGCCGTGGTCGATCCCAGCGACCCTGCTCAGCTATTGGGACGAGCTCGTTCTCGGTCTCGAGTGGGAGGGGGCGGCGGGCGAGCTCCCTCCGCCGCTGGCGGCGTGGGTCGAAGAGCGCGGTGTCGGCTCGCTCCTGCTCTCCCCGCTCGTCGTCGAGCGGCGGACCTCGGGGTTCGTCGTCGTCGGGATGCCGTGTGGGGCCTCACTCCCGCGCGGCGCCGAGCGGCGGCGGGTCCGCGCGCTGCTCGATCTCGCGGCGTCGGCGCTCGCGGGGCAAGAGGCCATGCGCGAGGCGGGCGGGACGGGGAGCGAACTCGACGCGGCAGATCTCGCGGGCCGCCTCGCTCACGAGATCAGCAACCAGATGCAGAGCGTGCTCAGCGGCGGCGAGCTGCTCGCGGGCGAGCTCCCGGGGGAGAGCGGTGCCCACCGCCTCGCCGGGATCGTCTGTGGCGCGGCGCGCCGCGCGAGCGGCCTCGCCCACGCTCTTCACGACTCGCTGCGGACCGGGAGCCCGTGGCCCGCCGAAGCGGTGGCCGAGCTCGAGGAAGGCGAGTCCGTCGAGCAGGCCCTCGATGGCGAGACCGTTCTGCTCGTCGATGACGAGGAGCCGGTCCTCGAGACCCTCGAGCGCGCGCTCCGCGCGCTTGGCTACGCGGTCGTGACGGCGCACAACGGTCTCGAGGCGCTCGATGTCGCCCGGAAAGGGGGCGTGCGCGTCGCCGTCGTCGATCTCGAGATGCCGCTGATGGGAGGGCGCGAGTCCCTTGCCCGGCTCCGTGAGCTCGACCCGAGCCTCCCGGTGCTCCTCAGCAGCGGGCACGCGGACGCACCCACCGTCAAGAGCCTGATGGCCGAGGGGGCCGCGGGCTTCCTCCACAAACCTTACCGGATCGCCGAGTTGGCCCGTGCGCTACGTCGGGCACTGAGCTCCCAGCGGGTCTGAGACCGTTCGAACTCAGTCGTTCGCGAGGAGTGCGAGCAACTCGGCGCCGTAGCGCTCGGCGGTCTTGGGGCCGATCCCGGGGACCTCGAGCAGCTCCCCTTCACTCGCGGGCACGAGCGCGGCGAGGGCCGCGAGTGTCTTGTTCGTCAGGATCTTGAACGCCTGGGTGCGGCGCCGGCGCGCTTCCGCCAGGCGCCACTCCCTCAGACGCTCGAAACGCGCTTCGCCCGCGGCGTCGAGCGAGGGCGAAGCGCTCTGCGGTGCGGCGGCCTTCCGGCGGGCGCTGCGCGCGGCAGGGCGTGGCGCCTCGGGGAGGGAGAGACGTGGCTGGATCTCTCCGAGCATGACCGCCTTGCCACGTTCCGTCAGGACGAGGACCGAGGCGCCGGGGGTCGTCGCTCCGGCGATCGGGCAGCGCTCGACGAGGCCCGCGTCGATCAGGGCCGAGAGCAGGCGCTTGAGCTTCGGCTGCGGGACGCCCCGGAGCTTGCCGTAGGTCGGCACGTGTTGGAGCCCGCGCTCGAGGATCTCCTTGTTCGCGCTGCCCGCGAGCACCTGGACGATGCGCTCGACGCCGAAGCGGCCGCTGAGCCTCGCGACGGCGGAGAGGGCGATCCGGACCTCCAGCAGCTCATCGTCGTCGAGCTCGCGCCCGCTCTCCTGCCACCCGAGGCAGACATCGCAGTGGCCACAGGGCCCCACGTCCTCGTGGGAATCGCCCGCGAAGTACGTGTAGATGGCCCGGCCGCGACAGGCCGGCGCCTGCACGAGCCGGACGAGGAGCGCGAGGCGCTGCCGGTCCCGCTCCTGTTTGGCGGCCGCTGCCGCGAAGTCGACCGGGGCCGCGCCCTCGCCGAGCGCCTGCTCGCGGAGCCGCGCCTCCTGCCGCAGGAGGCGCAAGGCGGTCTCCGCGGCCATGCGCTCCGCGGCCTGGCTGGCGACGCGCTCGATGATGAGCTCGTCCTCGAGCTCCGCGCCCAGAAGGCGCCACACGCTGTGGAAGAGCTCGGGGGCCGGGTTCGAGCCCTCGATGAAGAACTCCTGGGTGCGGAGGTCCGCGGGCGAGTAGAGCAGCACGCAGAGAGCGGGCTCGCCGTCGCGGCCGGCGCGTCCGGCCTCCTGGTAGTAAGCCTCGACGCTGCCGGGGACCTCCGCGTGGACGACGAAGCGGATGTTGGACTTGTCGACGCCCATGCCGAACGCGTTCGTCGCGGCCAGCGCGTCGAGGCGGCCGGCGAGGAAGTCGTCCTGGACCTGGCTCCGGCGCTCTTCGCTCAGGCCGCCGTGGTAACACGCGGCGCGCAGCCCGCTCTCGGCGAGGACCTTGCCCCAGCGCTCGACGCTCTTGCGCGTCGCCGCGTAGACCAGGCCGGGAGCGCCGACCTCGGCGATCACACGCGCGAGCGCCTCTTCTTTGGCGGCCTGCGTCGCGACGTGCCGGACGCCCATCGTCAGGTTCTCGCGCTCGAAGCCCTCGACGAGCTCGAGCGGGTCGTCGAGGGCGAGCTCCCGGCCGATCTCGGCGCGGACCTCGGCCGTGGCCGTCGCGGTGAACGCCGCCGCGGGCGGCCCGCCGAGCTCGTGGCGCAGCGGCCCGATGCGCCGGTAGTCGGGGCGGAAGTCGTGGCCCCACTGGCTGATGCAGTGCGCCTCGTCCACGACGAGGCGTTGGACTCCGCTCCGGCGGAGGGCGGCGAGGAAGCGCGGGCTGACCAAACGCTCCGGAGCGGCATAGACCAGGCGGAGTTGCCCTCCAGCGAGGGCGGCCTCCGCGGCGCGGCGCTCCTCCGCCGCGAGTCCCGAGTGGATCGCTGCCGCGGGCAGGCCGAGCGCCCGGAGCGCATCGACCTGGTCCTTCATCAGCGCGATCAGGGGCGAGAGGACGAGCGTCGTCCCCTCGCTCATCGCCGCAGGGAGTTGATAACAAAGGGACTTCCCGGATCCGGTGGGCATGACCGCCACTAGATCGCGGTTTGCGAGGATCGCGCGCGCGGCTTCCTCCTGGCCAGGGCGGAAAGCCTCGTGGCCGAAGTGCTGGCGGAGGGCGGCGTGGAGCGGATCGTTCGCGGTCATGGCGCGAGTCTAGCTTGCTTGCCTCGGTGCGCCTCGCCACCATCGTGAAAGGTGTCCCGAATCCGGGCGCGCGGCCTGCGGCCGCTCCGCGACCCGTATACAATCCACTGCCGCACAGCGATTTCGCTCCACTCCGTCGAGGCTCCCAGGTCTCCCGTCCTCCCCGAGATTCGTCGATGATCGAGAAGCGCCTCCGCCTGATGTTCGCCGACTCGCACCTGCTCTTCCGGCAGGGGCTCAAGGCGCTCTTCGAGGCGCGCCCGGAGTTCGAGGTCGTCGGCGATGTCGGAACCGGTAAGGAAGCGATCGATCAAGTCCCGGTGCTGCGGCCCGACGTGCTCCTCATCGAGATCGTCATGCCCGTGATGACGGGGATCGAGGCGGCGCGCTGGCTCAGGGACAAACACCCCTCGACCGAGATCGTCGTGCTGACGGCGCACCACAACGAGACCTATCAGCGCCAGGTCTTCGAGGCCGGCGTTCGCGGCTACCTGCTCAAGGAGTGTGCGATCGAGGACCTCGTCGTCGCGATCCGCCACGCGGCGCGGGGGGACTACTTCCTCGCGGGGGCCGCTGGCCGGGACATGGTCGAGGAGTACGTGAAGCCGGCGATCGGCCGCACGAAACCGGGCGGCGTGATGACCCAGCGGGAGCGCGAGCTCGCGATCCTGCTCGCCGACGGATACTCGACCAAGGAAGCGGCCGCCGTTCTCAACATCTCCGCGAAGACGGCCGAGACCCACCGGGCTGCGATCATGCGCAAGCTCGGCGCCCGCAACGTCGCAGACATCGTCAAATACTGCATTCGCAACCGCTTGGTCGCGCTCTAATCCTCCACATCCCCGCGGGACCGCCCGCGGATTGATTGCTGTTCAAAAAGAGCCGCGCCGGGCCTATACTCGCGCCCGTCTCGCGTGAGCTCGAATCGACTTGGGGTTGGGGTGTTCGGCCTCTTCCGAGCTACAGGGTTTTCCCCCTGGGGAAAGGGGATTTCCCGATAGTGGCGTTCGGTGAGCGCAGCTAGTCTTTGCATCGCCCACTTGGAGTGGGAAGTGGTTGCGAATCACCTGGACACTAACCGAGGAGAATCAGGATGTCCGATTTCGTCAAGACCATGATGGCCGACGTCAAGGCGAAGAACCCCGCCGAGCCCGAGTTCCACCAGGCGGTGCAGGAAGTCACCGAGTCGCTCGCTCTCGTTCTCGACAAGCACCCCGAGTACCGCAGCGCGCGCGTCCTCGAGCGGATCATCGAGCCCGAGCGCGTCATCATGTTCCGCATCCCGTGGATGGACGACCAGGGCGACGTCCAGGTCAACCGCGGCTTCCGGATCGAGATGAACAGCGCGATCGGCCCCTACAAGGGCGGCCTGCGCTTCCACCCCTCCGTCAACCTCGGCATCCTCAAGTTCCTCGCCTTCGAGCAGGTCTTCAAGAACGCTCTGACCACCCTCCCGATGGGCGGCGGTAAGGGCGGCTCCGACTTCGACCCGAAGGGCAAGAGCGACAACGAAGTGATGCGCTTCTGCCAGAGCTTCATGAGCGAGCTCTTCCGTCACATCGGCCCGAACACCGACGTCCCCGCGGGCGACATCGGCGTCGGCGGCCGTGAGATCGGTTTCATGTTCGGTCAGTACAAGCGCCTCGCCAACGAGTTCACGGGCGTTCTCACCGGTAAGGGCATCAACTGGGGCGGCAGCCTGATTCGTCCCGAGGCCACCGGTTACGGCGCGGTCTACTTCGCGGCCGAGATGCTGGCGACCCGCGGCGAGACCCTCGAAGGTAAGACCTGCATCGTCTCCGGTTCCGGAAACGTCGCGCAGTACGCCACCGAGAAGGTCCTGGACCTCGGCGGTAAGGTCATCACCCTGTCCGACTCCGGCGGCTACATCTACGACGAAGAGGGCATCGATCGCGAGAAGCTCGCCTACGTCATGGATCTCAAGAACGTCCGCCGTGGCCGCATCAGCGAGTACGTCGAGAAGTACCCGAACGCCGTGTACACGCCGCTCGACCCGAGCCTCGACTACAACCCGCTGTGGAACCACAAGGCCGACTGCGCCTTCCCGTCCGCCACGCAGAACGAGGTCAACGCCAAGGACGCGCAGAACCTGCTCGACCAGGGCGTCTACGTCGTCTCCGAGGGTGCGAACATGCCCACGGTGCCGGACGGTGTGAACCTCTTCCTCGAGGCGAAGATCCTGTACGGCCCCGGCAAGGCGGCCAACGCGGGTGGCGTCGCGGTCTCCGGTCTCGAGATGGCGCAGAACAGCATGCGCTACAGCTGGACGCGCGAGGAAGTCGACAACCGCCTCCGCATGATCATGAAGGACATCCACGGCTCCTGCGTCGACGCTTCCGAGCGCTTCGGCACGCCGGGCAACTACGTGAACGGTGCGAACATCGCCGGCTTCCTCAAGGTCGCCGACACGATGCTGGATCAGGGCATCGTCTGATTCAGGGCATCTAGTGAGGACCAGACGACGGGGCGGGTTTTTCCCGCCCCGTCTTTTATGATGCCCATCGAACACGGCCCCTTCGCGGGGCCCCGGAGGGGAGATGGGTCGTCGCCGGCAGCCAGTGCTCGAGATTCCGGACGAACGTGTCGACGAGCGGGACACGATCTTCGCGCGCGCCGCGCGCAGCGCCGGGAGCCCAGCGTTCGAGGACTACTACACCCGACTGCGTCCCGAGCTCGCCGAAGAAGACGCGCGTTTCCACGCTCTGCCGCCCCTGCTCGACCCGCGCGGCCTCTTCTTCGACGAGACGATCTCCCGGGAGGCGGGGGAGTACTTCGAGCGTATCGACGCGCTCCGGGCGGACGCGGAGCTCGCGGCCGAACGAGGCCGGCTCATCGCGGAAGCCACCGACAAGACGGCGGCGCTCCGCCGCCTCGCGTGCGAGCTCGGCGCGGTCGCGGCCGGAGCCTGTGCGATCGACGAGGCCTTCGTCTACACGGTGAAGGGACGTTTCGACTCGAACTACGGTGAGCCGATCACCCTCGATCACGGCCACGCCCTCGTGTTTCTCGTCGAGATGGACTTCGATGCCATGCAGCGCGCTCCGCGCGCGGAGGTGATCCGCGAGTCGGCGCGCCAGTACTACCGCGCGGCGCGCATCTCCTTCGAGCTCGTCGCGGCGCTCGAGGCGGCTGGATACGAGGCGAGAGCGCACTACGACGCGCACTACGACGTCATCCTCCCGCCGCTCGCGATCGCGGCCGGGCTCGGTGAGCTCGGCCGCAACAACATCCTCGTCGCGGACCGCTTCGGGAGCCGCGTCCGAATTGGCGCGGTCTCGACCTCGTTGGCGCTGACCCCCGCGGAGCCGATCGACCTCGGCGTCGCGTACTTCTGCGAGATCTGCAAGAAGTGCGCGGAGAACTGCCCCTCGCGCTCGCTGAGCATGGGAGAGCGGGTCGAGGTGCGCGGCGTCCTGAAGTGGCCGACCGAGACGGAGAGCTGTTACGCGTACTGGCGCCGGATTGGCTCCGATTGCGGCATCTGCATGGCGGTGTGCCCGTTCTCCCACGTCAACAACTGGTTCCACAACCTCGTGCGCTTCGGCATCCGGAGCTCGCGGCTCTTCGCGCGCTTCGCGCTGTGGTGCGACGACCTGCTCTACGGGCGTGATTGGCGACAGCGCCGCACGCGGCCGTCGGGGCGCCGCGGCGAGCCCGTCGAGTAGCCCCCGAGGGCACGGCGTTACGCGCTCTCCTGAGTTACCATCGCGTGACTCGAGCCCACCCGAGCTCCCCTCGCGCCGTGGAAGCTCGGAGACTGCCCGGAGAGCGATCGCGATGAGCGTGTTCGACGCCCCCGAGACCGTGCTGCGCGGACGGGACCGCTTCGGCGGCTTCCAGGACCTGATGAGTGAACGGGTCCAGAACATCCTCCTCGTCTCGAGTCTCTACGACTCGTTCATCCTCGAGCAGGACGGACAGCTCACCGAGCTCTTCCTCTCGGAGTTCCTCGACCTCAACCTCCGCCACACGCCGGGGCTGACCCAGGTCTCGAGCGGAAGCGAAGCGCTCGAACGCCTCGAGGCGGGGCGCTTCAGCCTCGTGATCACCTCGGTCCAGCTCGGCGACATGAACGCGGCGGAGCTCAGCGAGAAGGTGCGCTCGCTCGGGCTCGACATCCCGATCGTGCTGCTCGGTTACGACAGCCGTCAGCTCAAGGAGTTCGTCGAGTGCCAGGACTGCTCCGAGATCGACCGCGCGTTCCTCTGGCAGGGGGACGTGCGGATCCTGCTCGCGATCGTCAAGTACGTCGAAGACCGGATGAACGTCCGCTCGGACACCGAGGCTGCCGGTGTGCAGGTGGTGATCCTGATCGAGGACTCGATCCGCTACTACTCCTCGTACCTGCCGATCATCTACGCCGAGCTCGTGCGTCACACGCACAGCGTGATCTCCGAGGGCGTCAACGTCTCGCACAAGATCCTCCGCATGCGCGCGCGTCCGAAGATCTTGCTCTGCTCGTCCTACGAGGAGGCCTGGCGCGACTTCGAGACCTACGAGGAGCACATCCTCGGTGTGATCTCCGATGTCGAGTACCCGCGCGACGGCGCGGTCGCGCGTGACGCGGGCATCGCGTTCACGCGGGCGGTGCGGGAGCGCTGGCCCGACATCCCCGTCCTCTTGCAGTCCTCCCTTCAGGAGAACGCGGCCGCGGCGCACGCCGTCGGCGCGTCGTTCATCCGCAAGGGTTCGGACACGCTGCTCAACGAGCTGCGCGAGTTCATGGTCGAGCACTTCGCGTTCGGCGACTTCGTGTTCCGCATGCCGGACGGCGAGGAGGTCGATCGCGCCCACAACCTGCGCTCGCTCGTCGAGAGGATCCGCCAGGTCCCGGGGGAGAGCCTGCAGTTCCACGGGGAGCGCAACCACTTCTCGAATTGGCTCAAGGCGCGGACGGAGTTCGCGATCGCGGACCTGCTCCGCCCGCAGAAGTTCGGTGAGTTTGCGTCGGTCGAGGCGGTGCGCAGGACGTTGATCGAGTCGATCGAGGAGTACGTCCGCGCGCGCCAGCGCGGGGTCATCTCCGACTTCGACCCCGAGTCCTTCGATCCCGAGACGGGCTTCGCCCGACTCGGCGGTGGATCGCTCGGGGGCAAGGCGCGCGGGCTCGCGTTCGCGCGCTTCCTGATCGACAGCTACCCGGGGAGCCAGGACTTCGAGAACGCGCGCGTTTTCGTCCCGCCGGGGGTGGTGCTCGGGACCGACGTGTTCGACGCGTTCATGGACCAGGACGACCTGCGCGATCTCGCGCTGCTCTCGGACGACGAGGAGGAGCTCGAGCGGCGCATGCTGGCTGCGCCGCTCTCGGCCAAGGCGCTCGAGGGCTTGCGCGGTTTCCTCTCGCTCGTCGACACGCCGCTCGCCGTGCGCTCGTCGAGCCTCCTCGAGGATTCGCAGTACCAGCCGTTCACCGGGGTCTACGAGACCTTCATGCTGCCGAACAGCCACGAGGACGAGGAGGTCCGGCTGGGGCAGCTCGTCGAGGCGATCAAGCGGGTCTACCTCTCGACCTTCTCCTCACACGCGAAGGCCTACATCCGGGCGACGCCCTATCGACTCGAAGAAGAGAAGATGGCCGTCATCGTGATGAAGGTCGTCGGCTCGCGTCACGGCGAGCGCTTCTACCCGGACTTCGCAGGTGTCGCGCGCTCGTACAACTTCTACCCGACGCCGCCGCTCAAGGCGGAGGATGGCGTCGCCTCGGTCGCGCTCGGCATGGGCCGGATGGTCGTCGAGGGTGGCGACTGCCTGCAGTTCTCGCCGCGCTACCCGCGCCACATGGTCCAGTTCTCCTCGGTGCGCGACATGCTGGGGAACTCGCAGCGCAGCTTCTGGGCGCTGCCGCTCGGTGAGGACTCCGGCGCGACGATCCGGGAGTCCGAGTACCAGCTCGAGGTCGCGGAGAAGGACGGGACCCTCGCGCCCGTCGGCTCGACCTACTCCCCGGAGAACGAGGCGGTCTACGACGGGATCTCTCGCCCGGGTGTACGCCTCGTCAGCTTCGCGCCGGTGCTCAAGTACGACCTGTTCCCGCTCGCAAAGCTGCTCAGCCTTCTGCTCGAGCTCGGGAGCTGGGGGGTCAACGCGCCGGTCGAGATCGAGTTCGCGGTGAACCTCTCCACGCCGCCGGGGCGGCCCCGCGAGTTCGGCTTCCTCCAGATGCGCCCGCTCGCGCTCTCGCGCGAGCTCGAGGAGCTCGAGCTCGGCGAGGTCGAGGACGAGGACCTGATCTGCCGCAGCGCTCACGTGCTCGGTAACGGCCGCATCGAGGTGCAGGACCTGATCGTCGTCGACTACCACCGCTTCCAGCGCGAGCACAGCCAGACGGTGGCGCTCGAGGTCTCACGGTTCAACGGCCAGCTCGTCAGCCGCGGCGTGCCCTACGTGCTCGTCGGTGTCGGGCGCTGGGGTTCGACCGACCCGTGGCTCGGGATCCCGGTCGCGTGGGACCAGATCTCGGGGGCGCGCGCGATCGTCGAGGCCGGCTATCGCCGGATCGGTTTCATGGGCACCAAAATGCCGCTGGACCACCGCGCGCGAAAACGCTTCGAAGGCTTTACCGAGGTGCTGGCCAAGCACGGGATCGAGATCGCGGACCGCGACTTTTACTCGGGCGGGTCGGCCCTAGCCAAGGGGCGCGAGATGACCCAGGACATGCTGACGCGCACGCCGGATCTGGATTTCCTGTATTACTGTNNCTTCAAGGTGACGCCGAGCCAGGGTACGCACTTCTTCCAGAGCCTCACCTCGTTCAACGTCGGCTACTTCACGGTGAGCCAGGGCCGCGAGGGTGAGTTCGTCGACTGGGATTGGTTGGCGGAGCAGCCGGCTGTTTCTGAGACCTCTGCCGTCCGGCACCTGCACTTCTCCGCCCCAATAGTAGTGAAAATGGACGGAAGAAAAGGAGAAGGGTTCATCCGGCGGCCGGAAGACCCAGACTAGCCCCGCTCGTGGGAGAAGGAGGGGCAAAGCCCCTCATTCACCCACGACCGATGCCAGTCGGTCCGCCTGGCAAGCCCAGGGAGGAACGGGGACAGCTCACCTCCAAGAAACAGAGCCAGATCAAAAGAGCCGGGAGGTGACTGCTCCCCAAGAGGACGCGCAGAAGCTACGAAGCTGAGCGCCTCCCCCGCCCACCATAGGCTCCGGCCCATCTACCCACATCCTCACCCGAACCTCTCCAGTATCGTCCGCAACAACCCGCAAACACCCAGAATCGTCCGCCCCGCCTGGGCACCCACCCCACCCAATACCCCTACTGACCCACTAGGCGTTAAGAGAAAAAGCTCAAAATTAGCTCGACTAACTTCCGGGTATGTATGAAACTTACTGTCAAGTAGAGCTGCGCTCAGCCAGCCCATACAACCCGAGGTAGACGATGACCTCCCGCGCCCGTGCCCTCACCGCCCTCCTCCTCCTCGCCCTCGCCGGCCCCGTGCTGGCCCAGAGCGCCGAGGAGTGCCTCGCCTGCCACGCCGACCCCGACCTCACCGACGACAAGGGCCGCTCGCTCTTCGTCGACGAGGACGTGTTCGCTGCGAGCATCCACGCCGTGCTCGAGTGCACCGAGTGCCACGGTGAGGACGGCGACTACTGGGACACCCCGCACTTCCCGGTCTACAAGCCGGTGAACTGCGCGGCATGCCACGCGGACGCGAGCGCGAGCTTCGACTCCTCGTTCCACGGGATGCACCGGCGGACCGACCGGCCGAACGCGCCGGGCTGCGTGAGCTGCCACGGCAACGGCGCGGGGCCGCACGGGATCGCCGCGCTCGACTCCCACGGTGCCGAGAGCGCCTGCGCCCAGTGCCATGCCGCGGAGGCGAAGGCCTACGACGGGAGCGTGCACCACGCCGCGTCGGCGGCGGAGAAGGGCAGCCCGGGTTGCACCTCGTGCCACCCGACGCACAGCGCCGCGCTCCCGCCTTCGGCCGGAGCGGTCAACAAGCTCTGCGAGAGCTGTCACCAGGGCTCGATGGAGGAGCTCCAGGCGCACGGTCACCTCGGCGAGCTCCCGCAGGGTGGTGTGATGTCCTGCGCGTCGTGCCACGACGTGCACGCGACGCACAAGCCGGCCGTCGACGAGACGACGCTGCAGTCCTGCCAGGACTGCCACCCGGGTCACGACGAGCAGTTCGTGGGCTCGGTGCACGAGGCGCTCGTCGAGATGGGCGAGATGAACTGCCTCTCGTGTCACCGCGGCCACAACGTCAAGGACGCCTACGAGTCGGAAGGCTTCGGTTGCGGGCGCTGCCACGAAGAAACGGAGATGGTCTACCGCGGCAGTGCGCACCGCAGCGCGCAGCTTCGTGGGGACGAGGTCGCGGCGCATTGTGGAGACTGCCACGGCGGGCACCACGTGCTCGCGGCCGACGACGAGGACAGCCCGGTCCACCACAGCAAGATCCCGGAGACCTGCGGGCGTTGCCACTCGTCGGAGCCGATCATCTCGCCGGAGTTCGTGCGTCTGCCGATCTCGTTGCCGAGCTACCTCGACTCGATCCACGGCAAGGGTTGGGCCGAGGGCCAGCACACCGCGGTGTGCACGGACTGCCA
>NPIF01009106.1_pt1 | contig 14909 bp, 11 predicted proteins | sample 8637461 | NCBI WGS metagenome assembly NPIF01 (sample SAMN07420641, study PRJNA396082) | bioreactor metagenome | isolation source: sample BR12 brine-fed electro-methanogenic bioreactor BR | place: Japan: Kochi | collected 2016-12-09
CTCGAAGACCTTCTGGCCGTGTTCGTCGGTGCCGGTCAGGAAGTGCGTGGGCACGCCCATCAGGCGGTGGTATCGCGAGAGCACGTCGGCGAGCAGGGTGGTGTAGGCGTGGCCGATGTGCGGCGTACCGTTGACGTAGTAGATCGGCGTGGTGACGAAGAAGTTGTCCATCGTCGAAGCTCCAGTTCCAAGGTGCCGGGAGGCGGAAGCGGCTACGGTAGCCCTTCACCCCCGGGATTTCCAGCCGGGGGCGGGGGAAGCAGCCCCGGAACGGCACGAGGCCGCCACCCGGGGGCGGCGGCCTCGTCGGAGAGCGTCCGGTCCTACCAGGCGTTGCGCCGCGGATCGCTCTCGAGGGAGCCGAGTAGCTCCTGGACCGCCCGCGCGAGCTGGGTGTCCTCGCTCTTCGAGAAGTCCTCGGTGATCGGCTGCTCCACGACGATGTCGGGGACGTAGCCGTTGTTCTCCTGGTTCTCGCCGGTGCGGCCGTCGTACCAGCCGCGCATCGGCAGGCGGACGTAGGCTCCGTTGAGCAGGACGTTCGCGCCCGTGGAGATCACCGCGCCGAAGGTCGGCATCCCGATCGTCAGCCCGCGGCCCGTGTTCTTGAAGGCGCGGGAGAAGATCTCGGCGGTCGAGTAGGAGTCCTGGTCGCAGAGCGTGGCGGCCGGCTTCGTCCAGGCGGAGAGCGGCAGGCGCGACTGCGGATAGGCGCGAGCGTTCGGGTCGCCGTCGCGCGGCACGGTGTAGGCGTGGCGCTTCACGTTGAGCACGGCCATCAGGTAGTCCGTGGTCCAGCCGCCGCCGTTGGCGCGCACGTCGATCAGGAGTCCCTCCTTGCCGTGCGCGGCGGCGTAGAGGTCGCGCTCGAAGACCTCGAAGGGCGGGATGCTCATCGACTGGATGTGGATGTAGCCGAGGCGCCCGCCGGAGAGCTCGTCGACGAGGGCGCGGCGCTCGCGCACCCACGCCTCGTAGCGAAGCTGCCGGTGCGCGCGCGTGCTGATCGGCGCGACGTTGACCCGCCGCTCCTTGCCGTCCTTGCCGGCGATCGTCAGCAGCACCTTGCGGCCGACGGTGTCGGCGAAGAACTCGTAGACGTTCTGCTCGGGGGAGAGCTTGCGGCCGTCGACGGCGAGCAGGCGTTCACCCGCCACCAGGTTGACGTCGGTCCGAGCGGCGGGGGACTCGGGCAGCACTTCGCTGACGAGCAGGCCCGGGCCGCCGGCGCTTGCGTCGAAGAGCACGCCGAGCATGCCGGTGCGCTCGCTCGAGCCCGTGAAGTCGTAGTAGCCCATGTGGGAAGCGTTGAGCTCGCCGGTGACGAGGTTCATCACGTCGCCGAAGTCCTGCTCGGTCGGCGCGGCGATGGCCCAGGGCCGGTACTTCTCACGCACGGCCTTCCAGTCGACGCCGTGGAAGTTCGGGTCGTAGAAGCGCTCGTTGAGCGCTCTCCAGCCCTCGTCGAAAAGCTGTCCGCGCACGGCGGCCTTCTCGTGCTCGTAGCGCGCGCTGAACGGGATCGGGTCGCCGGCCTTGCCCTTGAGGCTGGTGCGATGGATCGTGCCGCGCCGGTCGAGGTAGTAAAGGGTCTTGCCCTTCTTGTCGGCCTGGATGGCGCGGGGCGCCTTGCCGCCCTTGGTCAGGCGCTTGAGCTTCTCGCCGTCGTAACGCACGGCGTAGAGGTCGCGCTCGCTCTCGTGCGCGGCGGTGAAGACGACATGGTAGCGGTCGCCGACGACGAGCGGGCTGCCCTCGTCGCCCTCGAGCGTGGTGAGAATCTCGGCGCGGCGCCACAGCTCGTCGAAGTCGATCTCGACCGTCGGGAGCTTCTTCTTGTCCTTGCCCTTGTCCTCGTCCGCGTCCTTCTTGTCCCCGTCCTTCTTGCCCTTCTTGCTCTTCTTGGACTTCTTGCCTTCTTCGGCGTCGTCGTCGGCCTTGGCCTTCTTCTTCGGCTTGTCGCCGCCATTGAACTTGGCGAGCCAGCCCTCGGCGTCGCGCTCGCCGTCCTCACGCTTGAGCCACACGGCGTAGACGTCGCGGGAGTCCTGGCGCCGTTTGCTGACCCAGACGAGGCGTCGGCCGTCGGCCGACCAGCTCGGTTCGGTGTCGTCGTCGGGGTGGCGCGTGACGTTGTAGGCCTCGCCGCCGGCGGCGGGCACGATGAAGACGTCGTAGTTGTACTCGATGTCGCTCGCCGTGTAGGCCATGAAGCGGCCGTCGGGAGACCAGCGGTAGCTGCCGATGTTCCAGCTATCGAAGAGCACGCGCTCCTCGCCGCCCTCGAGCTTGCGGACGACGAGCTGGCCCTTGCCGCGGATGTACGCGAGCTCCTCGCCGGTGGGCGAGTAGGTGGCGCCCCACTCCTCGGCGTCCGTGGCGACGAGCTTCTCGATCGCGTAGTCGTGGCTGGTCAGCCAGTCGGCTTCTTCGCCCGCGGGGCGCGCCACGTAGAGGTCGCGCTGGCCGCTCTTGTCCGAGGTGAACGCGAGGGTCTTGCCGTCGGGCGCCCAGCTCAGATACTGCTCGCGGGCCGGGCTGTTCGTGATCTGCCGCGTCGGGGAGGGGGCGATCGCCTGGTCGTCCTTCGAGCGGATCGCGGTGACGAAGACGTCGCCGGCGACGACGAAGGCCGCGAGCTTGCCCTCGGGGTGGATCGCGAGGTCGCTCGCGCCGCGGCGGGCGTTCTTCTTGATCGTGGTCTGGCCCTGCCAGTCGGCGGGCACCTGGATCGACAGCCGCGTCGGCTCGCCGCCGCCCGGCCGCACCGTCCAGAGCCCGTCCTCGAACTCGTACGCGACGACGCTGCCGTCACGCGACGCGTGCGGGGCGCGCACGGCGGAGCCCTCGTGGGTGGTCAGCGCGCGTGGCGCGCCGCCGACTGCCTGGACGAAGAGGTTCTTGCGGCCNNCTTCTCACCGCGGGTGGAGAGATAGACGAGCGTGTCGTCGTCGAGCCAGAACGGCTCGTCGTCGTCGCCGTTGAAGTCGCTGAGCTTCGCGAAGGCGCCGGCCGCGTCCTTGATGAAGATGTCGCGGCTCGCCGAGCCGCGGTAGCGCGTGCGGTACCACTTCGTTCCGCCGCGGACGAATGCCGTGCGCTGGCCGTTCGGCGAGAGGCGCAGGTTGTAGCCGAGAACGTCCTGATAGGNNGGGCGTCGGCGTGCCGCCGCCCACCGGCACCGAGTAGGTGCTGGCGTCGCGCCGGAAGCTCAGGTCGCGCCGCGAGTGGAAGATCACCGTCTCGTCGTTCGGGCCGAACTCGCTCGGGACATCCGTGGTGGACGCATAGGTCAGACGGCGCGGCGGCGCGCTGCCATCGACCGGCATGACGTAGACGTCGTCGTGGCCCTGGCGCTTCGAGGCGAAGGCGAGCAACCGGCCGTCGCGGGACCAGACCGGGTGCCTGTCATCGGCCTCGTGCACGGTCAGACGGCGGGCGTGGCCGCCGGTCGCGGGGACGACCCACAGATCGCCCTGCCACGAGAAGGCGATCGTCGCGCCGTCCGGAGACGGGGCGGGCTGACGAGCCAGGCGGAGCTCGGCGGCGCCGACGTGGGCCGCCGCGAGCATCAGTAGAAGCGTGAGAACGAAGCGTCGCATGGTTCTCCTCGGGGCCCCTCAGGGAAGGGGCGTCGTGCAGCAGCCTGCGAGCTCAGAGGTCGCGGGCCGGGGGGCCATGGCGGTCGAAAGCGTCGCGGGTTTCGCGCTCCGCGACCGGGTCCTGAAACGGCCAGGACACGAGCGCGAGCGCAAGACCAGCGGCGCACGCGACGTGATCGGCCAGGAGGATGAACGGGAAGAGGGGCCAGCCGCGCACGCGCTCGCTTGCGGCGCCGCGGATCACGTCGGCGTGGCTGAGGAGCTCCGCGCCGAGCAGAGCGAGGGTGAGCGGCCCGAAGACCAGCGGCGCGAAGGGCGTCAACACGCCGCAGCCCATCGCCGCGCCCGTCGCGAGCACGCCGAGGCTGAAGCGCCGGCGCACGTTGGCCATGCGCGGGGCGCGGGCGACCGAGCGCATACCGCGGGTCGAGAGCGCGAGGCGCAGCCAGCCGCGCGAGCGGCGGAAGTCGTTCTTGAGCAGCTTCGCCAGCGTGAAGGTCTTGAGGTGGGTCAGCTCGGTCTCGGCGTCGACGCCGATCGGGCCGCAGGTGGCAGCGAGGCGGCGTCCGAAGAACACGTCGGTGCCGCCGTAGCGCACGTGGAAGACCTCGCGGAAGGGCCCTGCGACGTCGAAGTCCTTGCGCCGGACGAGGGCGAGCGAGGTGTTGACCCAGCGGATCGGCTTCGGGGCCCTGAGCGTCGTGTGGCGGATCCAGTAGTTCTTGCAGCGGCTGACGAGGCCGGTGAGGTGCGCGCCGCAGTCGTAGACCGCGAAGCGGCAGGCGTCCTCGCTCGCGACGAAGCGCTCGGCCATCGCGGCGAGGCGCTCGCCGGGAATGACGACGTCGGAGTCGAGGAAGGCGAGCACGGCGCCGCGGGCGGCGGCGGCCCCCGTGTTACGCGTGGCGCTGACGTTGTGCACGCGCTCCGGCCTGAGAACGATGGCGCCGTGGGCGCGCGCGATCTCGGCCGTCGTGTCGTCGGAGTGATCGTCGACGACGATCACCTCGTAGTCGGAGGGGAGGGTGGCGAGCGCAGCGAGGCAGGCGCCGAGCGTCGCGGCCGCGTTGTAGGCCGGCACGATCACCGAGACCGCACAGGGCTCCGCGTTCGTGCGCGAGGTGGGGTCGAGCTCACCCATCGCGTCGTGTCTCTCCATCAGATGTGCGGGGCGCGATTCGCCGTAAAGCGCGCGCTGGCGGACTCTATCACGAGCCCCACGCCCCAATTGGCGCAGTCGGCCACGTCCTAGCGGCCGGGGCCAACGCGCCGATCAACGGTGCTTCGCGCGGTAACGCAGCTTGATCTCGCCGCTGCTGAACGACGAGCGAGTCTTGCGGTCGAGGTCGCTGTGGAAGACCCACAGCGCGCGGGCGGCGCGGTCCTCCGGAGGGAACTGCCCCTCGCGGACCGGGGTTGGGTCGAAGTCGACGGTCGCGAGGCAGAGCGCCTCGCCCGGTTCCATCACGAAGGAGATCGTGATCGGGTGGGGATTCCGCGCGTGGGCGAGACCCCAGCGGCCGTTCGGGTCGGCGAGCAGCAGCTCGAGCGTGCGCGGGCTGATCGGGACCGGGCGGGAGGAGTCGTTCCTGAGCCAGAGCTCGACGTGCGCGCAGGAGTCGCCCGCGAGCTCGAGGTCGCCCGGCGTGATCCCCGCGGAGAGGCCGGCGCCGACGGGCGTCCAGCGCTCGGGCTCGCGGCCGAGAGACTCGAAGAGCAGCACGCCGGAGAGCAGCGAGAGCGCGGCGACGCCGGCGATCAGCCACTCGGTGCGCTTCCGGGCGCCGGTCTCGGGCAGGCGCGGCACGAGGAGGGCGGCGCCGAGCAGACTGAGCGGCAGGGCGCCGTAGGCGACGAGGTCCCAGTCCCAGGGGTAGAGCTTGCCGGGCACCGCGAGGAACGCGAGCGCGAGGAAGGGCAGGGCGAGGGTCCCGAGGAAGAAGAGCTCGGGCGGCAGCGACCGCGCCCGCCAGGCGCGGCCGAGCGCGGTGCCGGCGAGCGCGAGGACGAGCAGCAGGCCGAGGCGGTCGTACGAGAGCGCGAGGCTGACGCTGTCGCGCACGTGCCAGCCCGAGAACCAGTAGCCCGGGGCGACGAGGTTGCGCGCGAGCGACCAGTGCACGTCGTCGGGCAGCGAGCACGGAGCCACGCGCCCTTCCTGGCGCCCGCTCTCGAACTGGGCGCCCCAGATCGTGCCGAGGTCTCGTCCCGTCGGCTTGGGGCCGGCGCCGATCAACACCCCGGCGGGGATGACGACGAGGAGCGCGCCGGCCAGAGCCAGCGCGAGGAGCGGGCCCTTGGCGGCGGCGCGACGCGTCCACGCGGCATACAGGCCGGTGAGAAGCCAGACCGGCGCGAGGAGCATGCAGCCGAGGTAGAGCGGCAGCGCGAGCCCGACCACTCCCGAGAAGACGAGCCAGGTCTTGGCGCTCGGGGCGCGGACGAGCTGGAGCCCCGTCACGGCCACGACGCCGAGGCCGAGGGCGACGACCGCGTAGATCTCGGTGTGTCCGAGGGAGATCCCGACGACCCCGAAGGCCCCGGCGAGCAGGGCGGGCCAGGCACGCAGGCGTTCGGGCAGACCGAGCGCGCGGAGCACCGTCGTGTGGCAGAGCATGGCGAGCGCGCCACAGAGGGCGGAGAAGAGCTGGACGCTTGCGAGCGGCTGGACGTCGAAGAGGCTGAGCGCGCTCTGGGCTGCGTGATAGAGCAGCGAGGCGCCGAGCCACTTGCCGAGCGGGATGCCGGTGATGCTCGTCCAGATCGCGGTCTCCCAGTCCCCGATGTGCGTCTCGCGGGCGAGGGCGAAGAGGGCGGCGCTCGCGATGGCGCACACCGCGGCGAGCGTGAGCCCACGCCGCCAGCCGCTCGCGGCGAGGCCGCGGGCGTAGCCGCGCTGGACGAGGTAGAGCAGTGGCGCGAGGACGGCGAAGCGACCGAGAGCGGCGCCGAGCGCGGGGCTCGCGCCGAGGCCGACCGCGCTCCACAGCGGGCCGCCGCCGAAGAGCAGGAGCAACGCGGACAGGGCGAGCAGGACGATCAGGGCGAGGTCGAGACCGAGGCCGGCGGGCTCATCGGCTGGCCGGTCGGCGGGGCGGAGTTTGCGTGGGGTCATGCGGGCGGAGTCCCCTTGGGTGCGAAGGCTTGAGCGCACCATGGTAAGGCTGCTTTTCCCCGCGTGGGCGGGCGAAATCACACCTGGCGGGGCGAATTTTGGGCGTAAGCAACGTTGCCGAGACGCTCGCCGGAGAAACTCGCCCAAAAAACTTGGCAAGCGGGGCGTCCTCGGGCATCATGTGCGGACGCTCCGACCACTCGGGGCGGGGGAGTCGTCTGTCGAGAGCAGGTCTCCCCGCTGAGCGCGGCGCCGCCGAGACGGTCGCGGCGTATGAGGACGAGGATCATGGCGAAGAAGGGACAGCGGATCAACGTCATCCTCGAGTGCACCGAGGCTCGCAAGCTGGGCGAGTCGCCGTCGCGCTACGTGACGACGAAGAACAAGCAGAATCACCCTGCACGGCTCGAGCTGAAGAAGTACAACCCGAGTCTCCGCCGGCACACCGTGCACAAAGAGATTCGCTAGAGCCGTCACGGCTTTTCGAGGATGCGACGACCCCCGCTCCGGCGGGGGTTTTTGCTGCGCGATCCCGCGCCCCGGCCTCGTGCATAATCCCGAAGGGGACTGGGCCGCCGTCGCCATCGACGTCGGCGGGTGTCCACGGACTTCTCGTTCGGGACACTGTCTCGCGAAGGGGATCATGATGCCGGACACGATCTTCACGAAGTTGATTCGGGGCGACTTGCCCTGCCACAAGATCTACGAGGACGAGCTGGTCTTCGCGTTCCTCGACATCGGGCCGCTCAGCCGCGGCCACGCGCTGGTGATCCCGAAGGAGCCGGCCGAGACGCTCGACGCGCTCTCGCCGGAGTCGGCCGCCGCCATCGGGCGGGTGTTGCCGCGGATCTGCCAGGTCGTCGTCGATGTCAGCGGGGCCAAGGCTTACAACGTCCTCCAGAACAACGGACCGCTCGCGCACCAGGCGGTGTTCCACGTGCACTTCCACGTGATCCCGCGCTTCGAGGACGGGAGCGGACTCCGCATCGACTGGAAGCCCGGCAAGCTCGACCCCGAGCTCGGCGCCGAGCTCGCGGCGGAGATGGCGAGCCGGCTCGCGGACTGAGCGGGCGGCTGGAGAACGACGATGGTCAAGGTGGAGAGCGAGGTCGGGCGTCTGCGGCGGGTTCTGGTGCACGAGCCGGNNGGGACCCGAGGTCGACCGCATGGTCCCCGCGATGATGGAGGAGCTGCTCTTCGACGACATCCTCTTCGGGGAAGTCGGACGCAAGGAGCACGGGCTCTTCCGACGCGTGTTGCAGCTCCTCGGGATCGAGGTGCTCGACGCGCGTGAGCTGCTCGTCACCGCGCTGGAGCAGGAGGAGGCGCGGCGCTGGCTCGTCGGCGTGCTCGAGGACGAGCTGCCGCCCGCCCTGCGCGACGCCATGGCGGAGGCGAGCGGCGGTCTGCTCGCGCGGCGCTTCGTCGAGGGCGTGCGCTTCGAGCCCGGGCACGAGGGCGGGGTCCACGTCGACCAGCTCTTCGAGCTGCCGCCCGTGCCGAACTGGTGCTTCCAGCGCGACCCGCAGATCGTCTGCCGCGGTGGTGTCATCTTCTCCTCGATGGCGACGCCGGCCCGCTTTCGCGAGGCGCTGCTCACGCGCACGATCTTCCAGTTCCACCCGAAGCTGGCGGACACGCCGGTGCTCTTCGACCCGCTGCGCAACGAGGAGGAGCGCCCGCTCTTCCTCGGGCTGCACCGGCCGCGTCTCGAGGGCGGCGATGTGCTCGTGCTCTCGAAGGACCTGCTCGCCGTCGGGCTCTCCGAGCGCACGAACGAGGTCGGGATCCGGCGGCTGGCGCGTGGGCTCGCGCGCCGCGAGGATGGGCCGCGCTACCTGCTCGTCGTGCGCCTGCCCGCGAAGCGCGCCTACATGCACCTCGACACGCTCTTCACGCAGGTCGATCGCGACGCGTGCCTCGTGCATGCCCCGGTGATCGATCCGAAGGGCTGCGAGGCGGCCAGCGTCTACGAACTCGACCTGCGCGCGCCGCGGCCGACACCCGTCGAGCGCGGCGATCTGATCAGCGCACTCGCGCGCCACGGCATCGAGCTCGAGCCGATCCCGTGCGGCGGCAACGATCCGATCGCGCAGCAGCGCGAGCAGTGGACCGACGGCGCGAACTGCTTCGCGCTCGCGCCGGGCGTGATCACGCTCTACGACCGCAACCTCAAGACGGCCGAGGAGCTCGACCGCCGCGGCTTCCGCGTCCTCGCCGCCGAGGATCTGCTGCTCGGGCGGGAAGAGCTCGACCTCGACAGCGCGGAGCGCGTGTGCATCCTGCTGCCGAGCCACGAGATCTCCCGCGCGCGGGGTGGGCCGCATTGCCTGACGCATCCTCTGGTGCGGGAGTAGCGGCGGGCCGTGTGGCTGTCTGCCCCCACAACGCGCAGCTCTCGCGCCCCCGGTCAAACTCTCGACCTGGGACGGTCGACCTCTCGATCTGGGACGGTCGACCTCTCGCGACACGGATGATGACGCGAGAGTAGAGGTCGACTGTCCCGCGTGAAGGGAAGCGCGCTGGAGACGAGAAGCTGGGGCCACGAGTCGAGTCTCGCGCTGCGTGAAGCGAGGGACAGCCGACCTCAACCGAGCCTATTGTCTCGCTGGGCGCCAGAGGTCGACCGTCCCATCGGTGCCGCAACCTCCGCACCGGAGTCATGAACAACGATCTTGGAGTGTGATGCGATGAGCAACGAATCCCCGGACAAGCCCTACGTCGTTGGTGTTGATGCGGAGTACACGGGTGGACTGCGTTGCCGCGCCGTGCACGGTCCCTCGGGTGCGGAGCTCTTGACGGACGCGCCGATCGACAACCACGGGAAGGGAGCGGAGTTCTCGCCGACGGACCTCGTCGGTACGGCGCTCGCGACGTGTGTGCTGACGATCATGGGTATGGCGGCGGAGCGTCACGACATCGACTTCCGGGGCGCGCGAGCCCGCGTCGAGAAGACGATGTCGGCACAGCCCCCGCGCCGTATCGCACGCCTCGCGCTCGTCATCGAGATCCCGGGCGAGCTCGACGCCAAACAGCGCCGCCTCCTCGAAGCTGCCGCCAAGGGCTGCCCGGTCCACCGCACCCTCACGGGACAGGTCGAACTCCCGATGGAGTTTCGCTACGGCCTGGGACGACCTGGGACGGTCGACCTCTGACGACACGGCTTCATGACGCGAGCGTTGAGGTCGACTGTCCCTGGTGCAGGGAAGCGGACAGTTAGCGCTGAGCGCGTCTCACAAGTCGAATCTCGCCATGCAAGAAGCGGGGGACAGTCGACCTCTGCCGAGTCCCGAGCGTCGTTTCGTACCAGAGGTCGACCGTCCCAGTGGCTCCGCACGTCCCGGTGGCGCCGCAACCTCGCGCCGTCGACCTCTCGACCTGGGACGGTCGACCTCTGACGACACGGTTTCATGACGCGGAAGCAGAGGTCGACTGTCCCTCGCTTCTTGCTCGATTGATCCATCGGGCCCGCCCCAAGGCGACATGGTAGTCAAAACGCGGGAACGTCCCGGACATCACGGGTCAAGCCCGATCCCAGCCTCTCGTTTCTTCTTCCGGTCAAAGCGTTGACCGTTATTTACAGGCAACCAAATGCCCTCTCGGGTAGTTTAGAGAGTGAAGGAGGCAGACCTCCGTCGTGGTGAGAGGGGCACCGCGGAGGGGTGGGGAGCCGCCGATGCGCGTCGCCGAACGCTGGGCCTTCGCCGCTTCTCTCGTTCTCTTTTTCACGTTGACGGCACATGCCAACGACGGTCACGATCTCTCGCGAAGTCACGAGGCACGTCCCGAAACGTCACACATCACGCCTACCGTCGATTCCGCCCCCGAGTTCCTGCGGCTCGCCCCAGCCGAGATGCGCCTCGTGCGCTCGCTGGCAGGGGAGGGCGCGCCGCTGCGTCGTCTCCGGCGGGTGCAGCTCGCGCTGACGGGCGACGACGGCGCGGCGTTCCCCTACGAAGTCAAGGGCTCGTACACGGCGGCCGAGGCGCTGGCCCGGCGCCGCGGGAACTGCGTCGCGTTTTCGAACCTCCTCGTCGCGGCGGGGCGCGCGCTCGGCATCCCGGTGCGCGGCGGAGTGCCCCAGGTGCCGCGCGGGCGCGCTTTCGAGAAGGGGACCTTGGTCAGCTCCGCGCACGTCGTCGCGGTGGTCAAGATCGAGGGCGGGTACGCGGTGCTCGACTTCGAACGTATCTCGCGCGCCCGTGACGACGAGATCCGGGTCCTCGGCGACCGGGAGCTCGAGGCGATCTACGCGAACAACCGCGGCGTCGAATCGTTGCAGGAGGGCCGGCTGGACGAGGCGCTCGCCGTGCTGCAACGCGCTGTCGAGCTCGATCCGAGCTTCGCCGAGGCCCGCGCGAACCATGGCGTCGCCTTGCGGCGCGCCGGGAAGATCGGCGCGGCGCTGCGCCGCTACGACGAAGCGCTCGCGCTCGAGCCCGGCCACACCGCGACGTTGCGCAACCTGACCGTGCTCTACCGCGAGCTCGGCCACGCGCGCGAAGCGCAAGCGGCGCTGCGGACCCTCGAGCTGCGCTCGGTGGAGTGGTCGAAGGTCGTGCGCGCGGACCTGTTGCTTGCGGCCGGCGACGCACGCGCCGCCCGCCGCATCTACCGTCGCATCCTCAAGGCCAGCCCCGGCTTCAGGAACGCGAGAGTCGGCCTCGCTGAAGCCGAGCTCCTCCTCGGTCGTGTCGAGGCAGCGCGCGAGCATCTCGCGGCCCTTCCCGGCGGCACGGATGCCGACCTCCTCGGAGTGTTAGAGTCCTGGCGGACGGACTGTCCGTTGGGGGCGTGCGACGCGTTGCGGGAGGTCTTGCGTGCGAAGTGGGAGGGGATGGCAGAGCCCACTGTGGCAGGGGATGTTCTTCAGCGGATGGCTGGTCGCCTCCGCGCTCGCGCTCGCTGACGAGCCAGCGCGGACGGCACATGAAGACGCCGTCGAATCTCGGCGGGTCGTCTGGCCGGTCGTCGTCGAAGCCCGCCGCGCCAACGCCAAAACACGATGCGAAGCGCTCCGCCCCGAAGACGTGCAGGTCTTCGAAGACGGAGAGGCTCGCCCCGTCGGGGCCATCGAGCGGCGGCCGGCGCGCCGGCGCCACTTGCTTGTGTTCGACGTCAGCGGCGGGATGGGTACCCGCCTTCACGCGGCGCGCCGCGCCGCCGTCGAGTACATCGAGAGCCTCCCCGCAGACGAGGAGGTGGCGGTGGCCGAGTTCGCCGAGGACCTCCGTCTGCTCAGCGCACCGAGTCTCATGCGTGACGAGGCTCGGCGAGCGCTCTCCGAACTCGAGCCGGGGCAGGGAACGGCCATGCTCGACGCGCTCCAGAGCGCGATCACCTGGCTCCGGGATCTCCCCGGACGTTCCGTGCTCCTCGTGCTCTCGGACGGCGAGGACAACGCGAGCCTGGCCGCGAACGACTGCGCGAGTCTGGCCGATCTCGCGGCCAGCGCTTCCTCCGTGACGATCTTCACCGTCGGGGTCGACCTGCGCGGCAGGACGCCGCACCCACCGCACAACAACCCTGCGATCTGCCTGGAGCGTGTCGCGCGGGCGACCGGGGGACGGCTTCAGGAGGTGAGCTCGGCGCGTTCACGCCTCGGTGAGCGCCTCGAGGACGTGCGCCGGGAGCTCGACGCGCGGCGGTACCTCAGCTACGTCCCCGCGCCGCTCGGCCAAGGGGTCAAGGACGCCTCGGCAGAAGAGCCGCGTGCTCGCCGGGTCAGGATCGAGGCACGGCCGGAGGTCCCATGCCGCGTGCTCTCCCGCGGTCCGGCGCGGCGTACCGAGTGGCCGCCGTCGAAGGCGGCGCTCGAAGCGGTGACGCTCTCGTCGCACGAGGGCGGTGGGTGGACGGCGGCCTGGACGAGTAGCGCGCCGTTCGCCGCAGAGCCTGCGTCGTTGACGATCGAGCCCGACGGGACGCTGCGCGGCCACTTCTCCCGTCTCGTGCGTGCACGCGGCCTGCTCTACGAGCCCGAGCGCTACTGGAGGAAGGGGCGGTGGCGCCTGCAAGGGGACCGGCGGCCCGAGTTCGCCACGCGGGCGATCGCCCTGCGCTGGCCCGCGCCCGCGGAGCTGAGCGCTCTTCGTGAACCCCACGAGGTCTTGCGCTATGGCATGCGCCACGGCGGGGACGCGCCGGTGCCACTCGGCGAGAACGCGCACGCGCGACCGGACTGGCTCGTGCACACGAGCGCGTTCTTCGAGTTGCGGCGCGGCCTCGCCGCGCTGCTCGTGGCGCGGGACCCCGCGCTCCGCGCTCGCCTCGGCGCGCGTCTCCGCGCGGAGCGGCGTGCGAGCGCCGCGCCCTGGTTGCGCGAGCTCGCGAGCCAGGACCCGGAAGAGGCTGCGCGCTTCGAGCGCACGCTCGACTCCGCCCCCTTCGAGCCGACGCCCAGCGAGCGGGTCGCGACGGCGGCGGCGTGGCTCGGGGACGTGCGGGTGCGCGACGCGGCGCTGCGTCTCGACCGCGTGATGGCCGCGGAGTGGCTCGCTGGCGAGGCGCACGTCGAAGCGGACTTCGAGCGTTGGCCTCACCTCGTCCACGCGCTCTCGGTCGCGACGCACGCGCGCGTGCTCGTCTCTCTCGTCCCGGCGACCGACGAGGCCGGACAGCGGGTGGGCTTCTACCGCTGGCTGCTCCCGGCGCCTCGGCAGGCCAAGGTCATCGAGACCGGCGTGCCGGAGCGTCCTCCTCTCACCGGTCTCGTACGCCAGTTCCTCGCATTGGCGGGGGATGCACCGTGGCGCGAAGGCCTCGCCATCCAGGACGCGCGGGTCGGAGAGGGAGACCGCGTCGTGCGGCTGGTGCTCACCCGAGGCGGCGAGACCGAGTGGCTCCTCGCGGAGGAGGGGCCCCAGCGATGCCTCGTCGTGAAGGTGGTCGCGGGCCGCGGCGCCGAAGTGTGGCGGCTCCAGACCGAGCTCGCTTCCCGCGCACGCGCCGCGTGTCGCTCGGGCGGGCGAGGCGGAGACTGACCTACGGGCTCGCCTCGGCGAATGAAGGTTTGGCTCGCGGACAGCTATAAGGAATAATCGCTCGCGGAGGGCCGATGCCGAGACCACCGCGTCCGAGACGAGTATCCGAGGGGCTGGAAGAGCGGGTCTTCAAACCCCGCGGCGTGCCGATGGACCAGCTCGAAGCGCTCGAGCTGACCCTCGACGGCCTCGAGACGATGCGCCTCGCCGACATGGAAGGTCTCTACCAGGAAGACGCGGCCGAGCGCATGGACGTCTCGCGCGCCACCTTCGCGCGCATCCTCACCGAGGCGCGGCGCACCGTGGCGCTCGCGCTCGTCGAGGGGCGGGCGCTCTCGATTGGTGGCGGCCCTATCAGTCGTTGTCCGGATGCTCACGGAGGGGGGTGCGGCCGTCGCCGGAGACACCGGCACCGCGACTGAGACTCGAGCGCCCGGGAGGACGAGCGCCCGATCACCCGCACTGTCACCCGGCCCCTAGGCCGGGTTTTTCGTCCCACAGGCCGAGTTTCCGGTCCCATGAGGCCGGGGTTCTCGTCCCAGGGGAGGGGCGCTTCGTCCCCGGGTCTCGCGTTTCGTGGCAAAAGCGAGGAGGACCCTCCTCGGCCGGTCTACCATCCCGACAACTCAAGGACACAGGCGTCCGTGGAACTTAGGGGCTCCAGTACGGCCGCCGCAGACGTTACCGAGGAGAAATCCTCCCCCAGGACTGGCCCGCCGTCGGTCACCTCCCGGCCGACGGCGGTGTCGTATGTTGACGCGCATTCTAGCGCCAGCTCGACTCGTCGTCATCCGCACCGTCTCGAAACTCGGACGCCGCGCGCGCGGAGGGGTACAATCCTGCTCCCGCAGCACGTATCCGAGGATCACCGATGTCCCGAAGCAAGGTCTCCGTCGTCCGAACGAGCCCCTCCACGGTTCTGAGCGACACGCACCGCGCGATGAATCTCGCGGACTACCAGGACGTGCTCGACAAGCGCGCCGACACCGCGCTCAAGATCAACATCTCCTGGCACTTCTTCTACCCGAGCTCCTCGACGACGCCGTGGCAGCTCGACGGCGTGATCGAGTCGCTCAAGCGCGACGGCTTCGACCCCGAGCTGATCCACGGCTGTCACAACCGGACGGTCGTCATCGACGCCAAGCTCGGCGAGCGCGAGAACAAACACCTGCCGGTCATCGAGAAGCACGGCCTGCGCAACGTGCACCT
>NPIF01001740.1_pt1 | contig 14863 bp, 13 predicted proteins | sample 8637461 | NCBI WGS metagenome assembly NPIF01 (sample SAMN07420641, study PRJNA396082) | bioreactor metagenome | isolation source: sample BR12 brine-fed electro-methanogenic bioreactor BR | place: Japan: Kochi | collected 2016-12-09
TACTTGCTGAATACGTCGCGAGTGGAAAACTGGATCCGGAGATTGTCGCGCTGGCTCAGCAGCATGCTGATGAATGTTTTCAGATTGCGCAGGGCGAAGATCGACCCGAGGGGGATGGGGCATTGTGCCTCATATAAGATTAGGGAGTAGACTGTAAAGGGGAGTAGGGTGGGCATATCTCTTGTGCCCACCCTACTTGGCAGTCACCAAAACTGTTAGCGATCAGGGTTGATTATTCTGTGTTTTCATTCTTTCGGCCAATAGAATTGCCTCGGCTTGCCGTCGCTATACCCCTTTATTAATAATTCAATTTCTTTAATATCTGTTCCAATTGCGCTAAGGCAGTTGGAGAGAGTCTAATTGATTGGCCTTTTTTACCTATCTCTTGTCTGTCGATAGAACCGTAAGTATCGATTTGTAAGAAATCTCCATCAGAGTCGTGCACTACCGTGTAGGTGGCGTTGACCTCAGTATGTTTTGAATTACGTTCAAGAGAGATTGGTTCCATCTTTCTAACAATCGCCATATTGTCCTCAAGTATTTATTTAGTTATAGCTCGATAGTGCAGGCGTATTTTTTGTGTCACATGGTAATTTTATTCCCTAAAATTACCACCAACTATATTGGCATCATCCTCTACACATCTGGCTCCCCAGATGGCGCTCTCTATCTTCTGGTGATCGGGCCGACAATATATATTTGAATGATTTTTAGTATTCGTTCAGTTTTTCTTTTCGCCTTAGGTCAGCAGCAGGGAACGACAAACTAGATTGATGCGGCAGTTTCCCGTTCCCCGCTTTTGGTTATCTGTTACTAATGATTAAATTCTTTTCCTATATTCTCCCCATCTATAACCTTTCAATGTCATACAGCTTTCAGTTAGCCCTCCGATTTGTGTTTCTCTTTCGGCATTCGCTTTCGCTTTTTCTTTACCATCAAAGAGCTGTCTCTGTGCTTGTTTGTAGCTTACGCCTTCTTTAACCCAACCCTTTTCTATTGTGTATGATGGGCCAGTGGCACAACCCGATAAAGTAGTAACCAGGGTCGCAGCGGTAGTTAATAGCGCAGCTTTTTTCATAGCTTTCTCCTGTTAAGGTTAAGTGTGTTTACGCTTAATGGCGAAGCTTTGCGGAGCAAGCACGGTACGGTTTGTGTCAAAACTAATGACTGCAACTCGATTTATTTTAAGATTGCATTAGATCCCCACTAGGCTTCTTATTTTCCTTGTATGTTAATGGGTTGAGTTGAATTTAGAGATAGTCTCACCTCCAGCTTATTATTTAAAATAATTGGTACCTTATTTTTTGTTTTCGCGGCAGGAGCGGTATCGGACTACTCCGTTTTATCTTTCTGAACTGACGGCGTGAAACTACGCATCTTGGCTTCACGGATACTCGCTAAATTTATTGAAGGCTATCAAAGAATTAGAGTAAGGTGAATAGTGTTACTACAGATTGCTTGGGCTTGGCAATTTAGCAAGTAGGTTTTATACAGCGGGATATCGTTCCTTGGACTTTGAGATCGGTAGCTTTTTGTCCTGGTTTAACCTTTTATTTCATCAGGTTAAGCGATCCCGGCCTGCATTCCTGGAATCAACCCGGTATACTATTCCGTCAACTCTCTTCACGGAATATTCCCCATGCAATCGGCTCCCAATCTCTTCTCCTATCGCCAGTACTGGGCCAAGCGGTTTGGCACGGCACCGGTGCTGCCCATGTCCCGCGAGGAGATGGATGAGCTCGGCTGGGACAGTTGCGATGTGATCCTGGTGACGGGGGATGCCTATGTGGATCACCCCAGTTTCGGCATGGCGCTGATCGGCCGCTTGCTGGAGGCGCAGGGGTTCCGGGTCGGGATTATCGCCCAGCCGGACTGGCGCTCGGTGGAGGATTTCCAGCGGCTTGGCAAGCCGAATCTCTTTTTCGGTATCACCGCTGGCAACATGGATTCCATGGTCAACCGCTATACCGCCGACCGCAAGATCCGCTCCAATGATGCCTATACCCCGGACGGGGAGGGCGGTAAACGACCGGATCGTTCGGTAGTGGTTTATGCCCAGCGTGCCCGGGAGGCGTTCAAAGGGGTGCCCATCATCATCGGCGGGATCGAGGCGAGCCTGCGCCGTATTGCCCATTATGATTACTGGTCTGACAAGGTGCGCCGCTCCATTCTGCCGGACTCCAAGGCCGACCTGCTAATGTACGGTAACGCGGAGCGGGCCATCGTGGAGGTGGCCCACCGGCTGGCCCGGGGCGAGCCGATCAGCGAGATTACCGATGTGCGGGGCACCGGCTTTATGCGCCAGGGCGTGCCGGCGGGCTGGCTGGAGATTGACTCCAGCACCGTGGATGAGCCGGGACGGGTTGATCCGAAACCCTCGCCATACGAGAGTGAGCCGGCCTGCGAATCGGCCCCGGCTGCAGATGGCCAAGTGGTGAGTTTCCATCAACGGCCGAAAAAGTCCGACCGCAGTCACGCCGTGGTGCGCATACCCTCGTTCGACCAGGTGGTGGCGGACCCGGTGCTCTACGCCCACGCCTCCCGGGTGTTTCACCTGGAGACCAATCCGGGCAATGCCCGGGCGCTGGTGCAGCAGCACGGCAAACGGGATGTGTGGCTCAATCCGCCACCGATCCCGCTGGAGACGGACGAGTTCGACCGACTCTACGAGTTCCCCTATACCCGCAAGCCCCATCCCGCTTACGGCGACGCGAGCAATCCCGCCTGGGAGATGATCCGTTTCTCCATCCCGATCATGCGCGGCTGTTTCGGCGGCTGTACCTTCTGCTCCATTACCGAGCACGAGGGGCGCATTATCCAGAATCGCTCCCACGAGTCGGTGATCCAGGAGATCGAGACCATCCGCGATACGGTGCCGGGCTTTACCGGTACCATCTCGGATCTGGGTGGCCCCACCTCCAACATGTATCGCATGCGCTGTGAAAGCGAGAAGATCGAGTCCGCCTGTCGCCGGCTCTCCTGCGTCTTCCCGGATGTCTGCAAGCACATGCAGACCGACCACAGCTCCCTGACCCGGCTCTATCGCAAGGCGCGGGCGGTGAAAGGGGTGAAGCGGGTGCTGATCGCCTCGGGCCTGCGTTACGACCTGGCGGTACGGGATCCGGAATATATCAAGGAACTGGTGACCCACCATGTGGGTGGTTATCTGAAGATTGCCCCGGAGCACACCGAAGAGGGACCGCTGGACAAGATGATGAAGCCGGGCATCGGCACCTATGACCGCTTCAAGAAGCTGTTTGAGAAGTACTCCCGGGAGGCGGGCAAGGAACAGTATCTGATCCCCTACTTTATCGCCGCCCACCCCGGCACTTCGGACCAGGATATGCTCAACCTGGCATTGTGGCTGAAGCGGAACGATTTCCGTCTCGATCAGGTGCAGGCGTTCCTGCCCACGCCACTGGCGATTGCTTCCGCTATGTACCACACGGATCGCAATCCGTTGAAAAAAGTGAAACGGGATTCAGAGTTGGTATCGACCCCCAAGGGGGCGCGCCAGCGACGGCTGCACAAGGCGTTTTTGCGCTACCACGATGCGGAGAACTGGCCGCTACTGCGCGAGGCGCTGAAACAGATGGGCCGGGCGGATCTGATCGGCAATGGTAAGCGACACTTGGTACCGACCTGGCAGCCGGAAGGTACCGGCAAGCGCGATGTGCGCCGGGGCAGCCAGGTGAAGCGAAACCCCCGCGGTATCAAGCCGCCGGTGGCCCGAAAGCATACCGGCGGCAGTAAGCGGGTCGGTAAGCGGCGCTGATCCGGTTGGCTCCCGGGTGTTTGGCTTAAGCCGCCCCGTACGGACTGGTTGCGCGGGGCGTTACAGCGCCGGGGTGAAGCGAAACAGAAAGTAGTTGAACAGCTGCGCCGCGCCATCCGGTGTGCGGTGGGTTTCCTGCCGGGTCTGTTGCAGCTCAAAGGCGTGTCCCAGCTCCACGGAAAGCTTCCGGCTGTCATACTGCACAATATCCAATCCGCTGCACTGCTTCGGCCCCTCCGGGGCGAAGGCGGCGATGATCAGGTGGCCACCCGGCAGCAGCGTTCTTTTCACGTTGGCCAGGTAGCGATGCCGATCCTCCGCCTGGATGAGGAAGTGAAACACCGCCCGGTCATGCCAGAGATGTACCTGGTGCGGCAATTGGAAATCGGTGGCGTCTGCTTCCAGCCAGTCGATCTGCTGCGCAGTTTCACCGAGCCGTGCACGGGCCAGCGCCAGGGCTGAGTCGGCGATATCCAGTACCGTGATGGACCGGTGGCCGGCCTCAACAAGATGATCAACCAGCCGCGATGCGCCGCCGCCCACGTCGATAATCGAGTCCTCCGGGGCCAGGTGGCACTGCCCGATCAGCTCTAATGACAGGGTCGGTTTCGGCTGAAACCAGCTGGCCTCTTCGGCGGGGCGGTTCTGGTGAATCTGCTCCCAGTAGGTTTTGCGGTCGGTCATTTCAGCCTCTGTTTATCGTGTGGGACGGCCCGGTCAGCTGTCGCCCGTATCGGAATCCTCAAATGAATAGGGGAAGGCGCTGCGGGCGTTCTCATCAATACTGATGCGCCGGGATAGGGGCGGGAAGGCGCGCTGCGGGCAGTCGCGACGTTCGCATACCCGGCAACTGACACCGATCGGTTCCACTGCGGCCGGGTCTTCCAGGTCGAGACCGGTGGAGTAGATCAGCTTGTGGGCGTGCTTGATTTCGCAGCCCAGGCCGATGGCGAACTTGCGTTGCGGTTGCAGGTAGCTGGTGCCGGATTCGTACACGGTACGCGCCAGGCAGAGATAGGTCTTGCCGTCCGGCATCTTGGCCAGCTGGCGCAGGATGGTGCCGGGCGAGGAGAACGCCTCGTGCACATTCCAGAGCGGACAGACGCCGCCGAGTCGGGCAAAGTGGAAACTGGTGGCGCTCTGCCGCTTGGAGATGTTGCCGGCCATATCGACCCGCACAAAGTAGAACGGAACCCCCTTGTCGCCGGCCCGTTGCATGGTGCTGAGCCGGTGGCACACCTGCTCGAAGCTGGTGCCGTAGAGACCGCTCAGGCAGCCGATGTCGTAACGCAGCCGCCTGGCATCGGTGAGGAACTGGCTGTAGGGCATCAGCAGGGCGCCGGCGAAATAGTTGGCCAGGCCGACCCGGCAGATCGCCTGGGCCTGGCTGCTGCCCAGTTCGGCGTCGGCCAGTTCCTGCTCGATCAGGTCATGGAAGCGCAGCAGGGCGATCTGGTAGGCGATATGGAACGAGCGCCGGGCCGGGGAGGAGGGTTTCGCCAGATAGAGGGTCTTGTTGGCTTCGTTGTACTTTTTCTGCAGCGAGCCTTTTTGGCCAAAACTGTTCAGCTGTACCCTGATGCCGTACTGCTGTCTGACGAACTCGGTCAGGTTCTGTTCCAGGTTGTCGATCTCGAACCGCTGGGATTGGAACAGGGATTCGGCCGCCTGGTCCAGTGATTCGATGTGATTGTTGCGCCGGTAGAAAAAGTCACGCACCTCTTCGTAAGGAAACTGGGCGCCATGCAGTGCCTTGATCCGCTCTTCACCGGCAATGGACTCCGAAAGGGTCTGGTGATCCACCTGGAGTCGCTGATAGGCGCGGAACAGTTGCAGGAACCGGTCCGCCAGCCGGGGCGAGGTGGAGACCACTTCGCGCAGCTCGTGGATGGCGATATCGGAGCCCCGGAAGATGGGGTCATTGAGGGACTCCCGCAGCTGGTTGGCGCGCCGGTCCTCATCCTCGGTCCAGTCGGTGAAGTCGATGTTCAGGGCCAGTTCGAGTTTGGTCAGTATGCGCTTGTTGAGCGGGCGGGCATCGTTTTCGATCTGGTTCAGATAGCTGGCCGATATGGCCATCTTTTCCGCCAGCGCCGCCTGTGTCAGGCCCTTCTGATCCCGCAACTTCCGAATTCGACTACCCAGATTGGTCAGTTTTGTCATTCGCCAAGGACTCGTGGAGTATGCTGAATTGTAAAGATAATTGCATAAAAATATATAACAAACAGAATCTTATGTTAGATGTTTTATGTTAGCAACATGGATTGAAAAGATTTGCAGATAACCCTTCAAAGGGTAGCTTGGAATCTGAATCTCTGCGCAAGACTGGTATACTGGCCCGCTGTTGCGTTTTTTACCATTTCCAGGATCGAGGGCGATCAACAATGCGTTATGTGAGTACCCGCGGGGGCATAGAGCCGGTTTCCTTTTCTCAGGCCGTCATGATGGGACTGGCCACCGATGGTGGCCTGCTGCTGCCCGAGTCCTTTCCACAGATCGACGCAGCAACGCTGCAGCGCTGGGCCGGACTGCCGTTCCAGGCGCTGGCCGTTGAGGTGATGCAGCCTTTTGTGGGGGAGGATATCTCCCGGCAGGAGCTGGTCGCACTGGTCGAGAAGTCCTATGCCAGTTTCACCCATCCGGAAGTGACCCCGGTGGTGGAGCCGGGCAATCTGCGGATCCTGGAGCTGTTTCATGGCCCCACCGCCGCTTTCAAGGATGTGGCGCTGCAGTTCCTGGGGAATCTGTTCGAGCTGCTGCTGGAGCGCAGCGGTGACCGGCTGAATATCCTGGGTGCCACTTCCGGCGATACCGGTTCTGCAGCCATTTATGGTGTGCGGGGACAGGAGCGGATCGATATCTTTATCCTGCACCCGAAAGGGCGGGTATCACCCATCCAGGAGCGCCAGATGACCACGGTGCTGGATGCCAATGTGCACAACATCGCCATTACCGGCACCTTTGATGATGGCCAGCGGATTGTTAAAGAGCTGTTTAACGACCTGGATTTCAAACAGGAGTACAAGCTGGGTGCGGTCAACTCCATCAACTGGGCGCGCATCCTGGCCCAGGTGGTCTACTACTTCTACGCCTGGGGCCGGGTAACCGGCGGTGACGTGGCGCAGAAGGTCTCCTTCTCGGTTCCGACCGGTAACTTCGGGGATATATTCGCCGGCTACGTGGCCCTGCGCATGGGGCTGCCGGTGGAGCGCCTGATCCTGGCCACCAATCGTAACGACATCCTGAGTCGCTTCGTGAACACCGGTGTCTACCAGACCGGCGAGGTTCATCCCACCATCAGTCCGTCCATGGATATCCAGATCTCCTCCAACTTCGAGCGCTATCTCTACTTCCTGATGGACCAGGATTCCGCCAAAGTGCGGGAACTGATGGCGCAGATGGGCCGGGAGGGCAAGCTGGCAGTGTCGGCGGAGAAGCGGGCCGAGGTGGCGGCGCTGTTCCACGCGGCGGCCGTGAGTGAAGATGAAACCCGTGAACAGATCCGGGAAACCTATGCCGAGACCGGTTATATTCTGGATCCCCATACCGCCGTCGGTGTGCATGCGGCCAAGGCGTTCCCCGGTGCTATCTGCCTGGCCACGGCCCATCCGGCCAAGTTCGGTGCGGCGGTGAAAGAGGCGATCGGGGTGGAGTCGGAACCGCCGCTCTCGCTGCAGGGCCTGATGGAGAAAGAGACCCGTTGCGCCGTGCTGGATGCGGATGCCGGGGTGATCCGGGATTTCATGAAATCGACCCTGGCCGGTTGATCCCGGGGGCATGGCGCCATCCCGGTTGATGGGCGCGCCTGCGCTGCGCCCATGCCCTCAGAAATGATCCGAATATTCAGGGTGGACAGGCGACCGCTTATCCACCGTTGGCAATTAGTGACTAGTTAAAAATCAGCGAATAAAAATCATGGCAACAGAGTCCAGACAGATCAAGATCGTCGATACCACCCTGCGGGATGGTGAGCAGACCCAGGGGGTCTCCTTCTCCCCGGAGGAGAAGCTGAATATTGCCAAGTCGCTGCTGGAACTGCTCAAGGTTGACCGCATCGAAGTGGCCTCCGCGCGGATTTCCGAAGGCGAGAAGGCGGCGGTGGCGGAGATTATCCGCTGGGCCGACAGTGTGGGGCTGGCCGATCGGGTCGAGGTGCTGGGGTTTGTCGATTTCAAGCGCAGCGTGGACTGGATTCGGGAGGCGGGCGGCCGGGTGATCAACCTGCTGGCCAAGGGCAGCGAGAACCACTGCGTCAACCAGCTGAAAAAGACCCTGACCCAGCACGTGGGGGATATCAAGAAGACCATCAACTACGCCCACAAGCAGGGTATGAAGGTCAATATCTATCTGGAGGACTGGTCCAACGGTTACCGGGATAACCGGGAGTATGTCTATGAGCTGATGGATCGCCTCAAGGGGCTGGGCATCGAGCACTTCATGTTGCCGGATACCCTGGGCGTGCTCACCCCGGACGAGGTGTACAGTGATCTGACCGACATGATCCAGCGCTTCCCCGAGTGTCAGTTCGACTTCCATCCGCACAACGACTATGGGCTGGGCACCGCCAATGCGGTGATGGCGGTCAAGGCGGGGGTCTCTTCCATCCACTGCACCCTGAACTGTCTGGGTGAGCGGGCCGGTAATGCCTCGTTGGCGGAAGTGGCGGTCAACCTGAAGGATCAGATGGGCGTCAAGCTGGGCATCAATGAGTCGCACCTGGTGCTGCTCAGCCAGATGGTGGAGAGTTTCTCCGGCAAGCGGGTGGCGGACAACGCGCCCATTATCGGCGCCGACGTATTTACTCAGACCAGTGGTATCCATGCGGATGGGGACAAGAAGGGCGGGCTCTACCAGACCAAGCTGACGCCCGAGCGCTTCTCCCGACGCCGCAGTTATGCCCTGGGCAAGATGAGCGGCAAGGCGTCCCTGCAGAAAAACCTGGAGAGAATGGATATCTCCCTGTCACCGGAGAATCTGGAGAAGGTGCTGAAGCGGGTGGTGGAGCTGGGTGACGAGAAGAAGGCGATTACCTCCGATGACTTGCCTTTTATCATTGCCGAGGTGCTGGAGAGCAAGGATTATCACCACATAGAGCTGCTTAACTGTTCCATCACCTCCGGACTCGATCTGGAATCCACCGCCAGTATCCGGGTGCTGATCAAGGGCGAAGAGGTGCGCTCCGCCGGTATCGGTAATGGCGGGTTCGATGCCTTTATGCATGCCATCGCCAAGGTGCTGAAAAAACATGATGTCCCGCTGCCGAAACTGGTGGATTTTGAGGTACGCATCCCGCGTGGCGGCAAGACCAACGCACTCACCGAGGCGTCGATCGCCTGGGAAATCGACGGTCGCAGCTATAACACCCGGGGTATCCATTACAACCAGGTGTTTGCTGCCATCAATGCCACCATGCGCATGCTCAATATCCTGCTGCATCGGCTGGAAAAGCTGGCCTGAAGGCGGCGGGTTTTGCCCCGGACTGACACGCCGGGCGGAAGCGAAGCGGTTGTTTCAATTTAGCCGGGCAGGGGTGGTCCGGTTTAAAGTTTTTCAGTGACATGTCGCTAAACCCGAGAAGGCTGTATCCAACCGGAAGCGTGATTCATGGAAAGTATGCAAAAACTGTTCGAGTCTGTAGAAGCCTGTGCCGAGCGCCTGGATCAGTTAAACAAGCGCTACGCCCACCTGGCCACCGAAGCAACCCAGGAGAGTGTCAAGGTCTGGAAAGTGGTCAAGGAGCAGATTCTGGCTGAGCAGGCGGAGGAACTGCCCCGGCAGCAGGGGGCCGAGCTGAAGTCACTGGCGATCGAGCTGCTGGAGAATCAGGGTCATAAGCTGGAAGATGCCATCGATATCCTGGCGGCGGAGCATGGCATCACTGTCGATCTGGTCGGCCTGATCCAGGGCATCGGAAAAACGGCCTATATCGCCGCCCTGCGAAGAGAGGCGGTGGAGCTGCAGGAAAATGCCATATCCTTTCCCCAGATCGCCTCACTCTGGAATGATCTGGGTCGTCCCGCCATTGGGGGCGAGACCTGGAGTGCCCGTACCGTATCCATTTTGGTTGAATAGCGGCATGGGTGGGAAACCGGTTCCATTTTCCAGTACCATCCCTGCTATGGAGTGTTTCTATCCATTTAAATCTGGCCGATAATAGGCCCGTCGGATCACCTGTTTAATACTTCCTTTGGTTGCCGCATGAGTGACAGTGACAGTCCTAAATTTGATGTAAAGGCGTTCGCTAACACCCTTGTGGCGGATATCGAGAGTAACCGTATTCGATTGCCCACCCTGCCGGCGATCTCTCTCGAGGCGTTGCTGGTGGTGAATGACGCCGCCAGCTCCATGGCTGACGTGGCGCGTATCATCAGCAAGGATACCTCCATGGCGGCACGTCTGGTCCGCTATGCCAACAGTCCACTTTATCGTGGGGTCAGCACCGTCAGTTCCGTGAAAATGGCCATTACCCGGATCGGTTTCGATGCGGTTAAGAATGCCATTCTCAGTCTGGCCATGCGGGATGTATTCACCACCGCTTTCAGACCCCTGCAATCCCGCATGGAAGCGCTCTGGAAACACAGCGTGGACGTGGCCACCAAGGCGACGCTGCTGGCGTCCCACTTTTCCCATCTGAATACAGATGAGGCGATGCTGGCCGGTTTGATTCATGACGTGGGCGTCATCCCGGTACTGATCAAGGCGAGTGAATATCCGGTGTTGCTGGAGAACGAGGAGAATCTCGACAAGGTGGTCGAGAAGCTGCATATGCCGATCGGCAAGTTCATGCTGTCACGTTGGAATTTTGATCCCGGACTGGTGGAGGTGGCAGCCAGCCATGACAAGCTGGATCGCATACCGAAAAGCGACCAGGTCGATTACGTGGACATTATCCAGGTAGCCAATATCCTCAGTCACCAGGGGACCGGTCAGCGCTGGGCCGATCTGGATATCAGCAATAACCTGGCCTGCATACGGGTAGGGCTGGATCTGATCGCGCGCCTGGATGGTTCGGTCGCCGACGACGAGACTGAATCGGAGCTGAGCAGCATGCTGAACTGAATCGGAACGGGGATCGTTTTTCCGTTCCTGAAACGCATAAAAAAGCCCGGAGCCGGTCGGCTTCGGGCTTTTTTGTATTTGGAGCGGGAAACGAGATTCGAACTCGCGACCCCAACCTTGGCAAGGTTGTGCTCTACCAGCTGAGCTATTCCCGCATCAATCGAAGGCCGGTATTCTATTGATTATGATTGTCTTGTCAAGCGCTAACTGAGATTTTTCCAAAAATCCGCCTGACCCATCGGCCCCCCAGCCGGCACCAGCGGTGGTCTGTTTAGGCGGGGGATGGAACGCTGCCGTGGTTGGCTTGAACGGCGTGCCTCGATGTCCCGGGACATCGCGACCGATTCACGGCTGCGCCAGGCCGATCCACGCCAGCAGGGCCGGATAATTCTCCAGCAGCAACTTGGCACTGATCAGGATACAGACCAGCACGATCATGGGGCGGATCAGCTGTACGCCCCGTTTCAGAACCAGCCGGGCGCCAAACCGGGCGCCGATCAACTGTCCCACGCCCATGGTCAGTCCGATACTCCAGGCCACGTGACCACTGAGCATGAAAAAGCTCAGTGAAGCGAGGTTGCTGGTCAGGTTAAGTACCTTGGTGTGGGCAGTGGCCCGGGTCAGCCCGAAGCCCAGCAGGCCGACAAAACCGATGGCAAAGAACGAGCCGGCGCCGGGACCGAAAAAACCATCATAGAAGCCCACGCCAAAACCGACGGTCAGTGAAAACAGCCAGGGCCTGATACGGGCGTTGCGGTGCTCGTCGCTTATGGTGGGGGAGAGCAGGAAATAGAGCGCCATGCCGATCAGCAGCAAGGGGATGATACCGGCCAGAAACTGGGTGCTGATCCGCTGCACCACCAGTGTGCCGGCCACCGCACCGACAAAGGTGCAGGCGATCATGAATTTGAGTTCACCCAGCTTGATCAGGTCGTTGCGGATAAAGTAGAGCGACGAAGAGAAGGTGCCGAAGGAGCCCTGCAGTTTATTGGTGGCCAGCGCCTGGGTGGGCGGCATACCAGTGGCGAGCAGGGCCGGCAGGGCGATCAGCCCGCCACCGCCGGCAATCGCGTCCACCATGCCGGCCAGCATGCCGGTGAAAAACAGCAGCACCAGGATGTCCGCCGACAGTTCAATAACGGACATAGGGGTTGGTCGGCAGTGGTGTATCAGGCATGATTGGTACCCGGCGTAAATAGCTGCATGTTAGCCGAGATCGGGCCGGCGGCATACAATGAACGGCATAGCATCACTTTATAACTGACCGACGCTCTGCAACAGGGGACATGCCTTAATGAAGATCAAGATCTATACCACCGGTGGCACCATCGACAAGATCTATTTCGATCAGAAGAGTGAGTTCCAGGTGGGCGAACCGCAGATTGTGGAGTTGTTGCGCGAAGCCAATATCACCTTTGAATACGAGCTGGAATCACTGATGCGCAAGGACAGCCTGGATATGGATGATGCCGACCGGGCACTGATAGCCGAGCGGATTGGCCAGGATTCTAGTCAGCGTATTCTGCTGACCCATGGCACCGATACCATGGTGGAGACGGCGCGGGCGCTGCTGGGTATCGAGGGCAAGACCATTGTCCTGGTCGGTTCCATGCAGCCGGCCCGGCTCCGTTACAGCGATGCGGTTTTCAATATCGGCTACGCCATCGCCACGGTGCAGATGATGCCGCCGGGAATCTATGTGGCCATGAACGGCCAGGTGTTTGATCCGTTGCATGCACGCAAGAATGTGGCTGCGCACCGGTTTGAGCCGATCTGACTCGTCACGGCTGGCCGTTGTCACCCTCCTCGGTGCCGACCAGGGTCTCCTCGATCAGCAGGTCCACCACGGCGCGAAGCGCCTGCTCATGCTCCATGCCCGCTGCCATGGCCTCCTCGTAGGCCCTGACCTGGCGGTGGGCGCTGGTGCCGTCACGGATAATGGTGCGCATGTGACCCAGCTCCTGCTCACAGCCGAAGTACTCGCCGTCTTCCTGCAACAGCTCCAGCACCTCTTCCATCAACTCTTCAAACTGGACAATCTGGCCCTGGCCGAAATCGATCAGCCCTTCGTCGATGCCGTAGCGGTGGGCGCGCCAGCGGTTCTCGTTGATCAGGAACAGGTTGTACCGTCGCCAGAGCTGATTGCTGCGACGTAACCGGTAGAGCATACGCAGCCAGCAGCGGTAGAAGGCGGCGACACAGAGGGCATCATCCAGCCGGGTACAGACATCCGATATGCGCATCTCCAGCGTCGGGTAGCGCTGGCTGGGGCGGATATCCCACCAGATCTTGGAGGCGTCCTCGATAACGCCCGCTTTGACCAGCACCGCGATGTGGCGTTCATACTCACCATGGCTGGTGAAATAGGCCGGCAGACCGGTTCGGGGCATGCCATCCCAGAGGGAGATGCGGTAGGACTTCAGACCGGTGTTGCGACCGCGCCAGAAGGGTGAGGAGGTGGTGAGCGCCAGCAGATGGGGCAGTATATACGTAGCCTGGGACATCAGGTCGATGCGCAGGTCGTCGTCCTCTATGCCCACATGGATATGCATGCCGCTGATCACCAGCTGCCGGACCACCTCCTGCAGGTCATTGGCCAGCTGGTTGTAGCGCTCCTTACGGGTGTGTTCCAGCTGGCTGGGTCGGCCGAAGGGGTGGGTGGAGGCGGCTACCAGCGCCAGGTTGTGCCGTTCCGCCACGCCGGCCACGGTGCGGCGCAGGTAGGCGAGATTTCTCCGCACATCGGTCAGTGAGCTGCACACCTGGGTGCCCACCTCGATCTGGCACTGGAGAAATTCCGGTGAAACCTGGTTCACCAGCAACTCCTCGCACTCCTTGAGCATGGTCTCTGGTGCCTGGCTGATCAGGTTGCGACTCTCCCTGTCGACCAGCATGTACTCCTCTTCGATACCGATGGTAAAAGACGGTTCCTTCATATGTCCCCCAGGTCGACCGGTTTATCGTTATGGTTTTTCTCGTCAGGTAACGGTCATCCGGGCCAGAATCGGCCTTAGATGAGTATGGATGATTTCAGCCCATTCGGTGACGCCGGCCTGATGGCCGATCAGGTCCTGGCGAATCTCCATCAGCAGATGGGGATAGCCGTTTTTCTCCGCGTGCACATCCATGGTAAAGCCGACCGGGTTGCGCGCGTGGTAGGGCTCGTTGTCACCCACATTGAAACGTCTGGTTGCCTTCAGGCTCTCCAGCATAGGCTGGGCGATCCGCTGGTCCCGGTCCCACAGGATGCCGATGTGCCAGGGGCGGCTGAATCCCTTGAATACCGGAGTGAAGCTGTGAATAGAGCAGAGTATCGGCGTCTGGCCCCGCTTGACGATCCTGCCCAGGATACGTTCGATCTGGTTGTGATAGGGCCAGAACAGGGCCATTTCCCGTTGTCGGATCTGGTCCGGCGTCAGTGCATGGTTGCCGGGGATCGCTATGTCATCACTGACCTCGGGGATGGAGGAGCCGTCCCCCGGATGCCGGTTCAGGTCAATCACCAGGCGGGAATAGTTGGCCAGCAGGGCCGTTGCATTGAAGTGACTGGATAACAGGCGGGTCAGTTTTTCGCAGCCGATGTCATAGGCGACATGCATGCCGAGTACATTGAGATCGAGACCGAGATGGGCCAGTTGCTGTGGCACCCGATTACTGGCGTGGTCACACACCAGCAGCAGCGGGGATTGGCTCTCACTGTTTAACTCCTCACAGGCCGGCGGCTCCTCCGGGGTGAGGAGATCCTGGCGGGTTGGGATGTGAGCGGTGTCTGGGCGTTCCAAGAACGTTGTCCTGTTTACAGCGGCGCAACAATCTGGCCGTTGATTGTCAGTATATGCGATGGTGCGCGGCACCACCAACGGCGCAATCACCGGGATTGTCCGGTATCAATAACAATGTGCCGGGGCGGGCTCTTTAACGGGTAAAAGTAACCAAAACCCCCGCTCCACCCCGCCACCCCTGCGGGGTGCCCTGCGTTTCTCGCCAGTGACGGGGCGCGCATAACTCGCTGCGCTCAGACAAATGCGC
>NPIF01001108.1_pt7 | contig 14860 bp, 13 predicted proteins | sample 8637461 | NCBI WGS metagenome assembly NPIF01 (sample SAMN07420641, study PRJNA396082) | bioreactor metagenome | isolation source: sample BR12 brine-fed electro-methanogenic bioreactor BR | place: Japan: Kochi | collected 2016-12-09
CCCTTAAGCACCAGCATGACGTGATCGCCTTTTTTGATACCGTAGCTTTTAAACAGGTTAGCGGCCTTGTCACTATGGTGCTTGAGTTCGGCGAAGCTGAAGGTGCGCTCCTGGCCGTGATCATCACACCAGACCAGGGCTCGTTTATCGGGCTGTTCGCGGGCATAGACATCGACGACATCAAAGGCAAAGTTGAAATTTTCCGGAATCCGAATACGGAAATTATCCCGAAAATCTTCATAAGATTGATAGGTGGTACGCTCCACAAAACGCTCGAGCAAGCAGCTCATCATTTCCTCCTGACCCAAAACACATCACCAACATTATCGACCACGGCGTCGACCCGGATCGACACCGGCAGCTCTGGTGCCTTAATGGATGATGCTTGGCAAAAATAGATAAATAAAGATGGCCAGGCCATCAATAAATAACCGCCAGAAAACGTGCCTGACGACCATCTAGGGCCTGCATGGCATGGCCGTGACGGGCATCAAAGAAGATCGAGTCGCCCTGCTCCAGAATGATGGAGTGGCCGTGAATTTCGATACGCAGCCGCCCTTCGAGCAGATAATTGAATTCCTGACCCGGATGGCTGTTCTGCTCACAGCCGTCGGCCGTCACAACGGGATCCACGGTGACCATGAAGGGTTCCATCTGTTTGTCGATAAAATTGGCCGCCAGACTTTGATAATCATACTGCTTACGGCGTTCGACCCGGACACCCTGCCCCCGCCGGGTGACGGTAAACACCTTCAGGCGCGGTGCATCGCCACTCAGCAGCAGCCCCATATCCACCTTCAGTTCAGCGGCGATCTGATGAAGCAGACCGACGGACATATCCTGGCTACCGCTTTCAATTCGTTGATAATCTGGAATCGGCAATTGCAGGGCCTCTGCCAACTGTTCGATACTGATGCCGGAAAGTTCACGAAGTTCACGGATCCGGCAAGCGATTTCTTGCAGTTTCTGCTGCATGGTCAGCCTCCTGGAAAATCGCTAGCGGCCCGGCGGACGAATACGGGGCGAAGCGAAATTTGGGATATTTGAAGACGGATGTTGGCTCGATGGATGGTCGCAGCCATCCCACAGAGATTCTGGAAAAGGATCAAATGACCCGGAATATTATCCTGAACGGACGGAACGGGCCGCAAGATCAAGAACCTCCGGCAGGGGAAGAAGAGCATGGGTGGTGGCCACATGGCCATTGGCATGAACAAAGCAGATCTGTGGGCTGTCTTCAATGGCCCGAAAGTCCACCCACGGATTTTTCCCGAGTCGCAACAATTCCCAACCGGGTCCACGTCCTGAGGGGGTGATGCTGATCGCGATTTTGTCATCCCCTATATCTCGTAGATACAGCTCCATGGCCAGCTTGGGATTCTCCACAATACGACTGACCACCGCCCGGAACTGTTTCACCGGAACAATCTGCACTTCGTTTTTCAAGCGGAGCAGGCGAGCCTTTTTTTCCTCAATCAGGAGCAGTAGATTCCGCCCCATGTCCTGCATGAATTCGTAAAGCAGATCCTCTTTGTCCAAAGAGGCCAGTTGCGAAAATTTGCCCAGCACATAGCCGTCAATAGGCGAAGCGGACGCAAAAAGAATTTCGGCATCAATCCCCAGATGCTCGGCGGTCTTGTGAGGCCCGCCAACGTCCAACATGTTCATGAAAGGATACCAGCCGAACAGCTGCAGGGCGTCGTCATGCCAGCCGAGATGCTGCATGACCAGATGAAAGGCGCAGGGCAGGGAAGGATCCTGATGATGATCAAAGTTGTGCCGGTGAGGGTCGTAATCCATGCCCACATCGACCACATAGGTGTTGGGATCCGCCAGATCGGCGCTGGTCGGATCGCACCGTAACACCTGCACCGGCCCGGCGAGGCTGGCCAGCAGAATACTTACCGCCATGAAATCATCACGGTGTGCCCGACCCGGGTGGACGATAATCCTCAGCATGAATCCCTTTTCCCGCAGCAGAAAATCAGACTGGCAAACCCAGCCGGAAGACGGCTACCAACAGACTGTCGGCAACACAGGGTGGCCATCAGCGGCCACCAGCCTGATAAGTATAAATCCACCGGGGCTCTTTGCCCAACAGTTTTTGCAAAACACGACTGATGCTTTCGCCAAAACATATAAGATGACTGAGCAAAAATTTTGTCCCCCAGGGCTTGGTGACCAGGGGCGAACCGGTCATGGGCGGACTGGGACGATGAACCTCAGGGGGACCGCAAAAAAGTCACGTAAATATATCCGGCGCTCATCAACGTAAAAAATAGCAGCCCCGACCAACTGAGGACTTTAAGGAAAGGCCCCGGGCGCTGTTCCACGGGAACGTTCGGACCGTTCATCACCCGGTAATTGATCACGGCCACAACCGGCGAAGTGAGAAAAGAGATGACGGCGGCAAAAGACAACAGCTGAATCAGGCTGTTGACGAAGGTCAGTACAATCAAGATCCCGCTGAGAGTCGTAAGCAAAATCCAGAACTGGTGGATTTGCTTGAAGCGGCGGTTATCCAGTTTACCGATCAGGGCGCAGCAGGCTGCCAGCGAACGAGGATAGCCGTCCATTGATGTCAAGGTGGTGCTGAACATGGTGATGAATGCCATGCTGAGAATCAGCGGCCGGGACCATTCGCCGATGGCGGAGGTGTAGAGACTGACCAGTTGATGGGAAAAAGCAATGCCGCTGCCGGAAAACGCCTGGCCGGAGCCAAACATGACCAATTTTCCCAGGGCCAGAAAAACTACCGCCAGAATGACGGCGGAGATGTAGCCCAGGTAAAAGTCGATGCTGGTTTCGCGAACCGTGGCAAAATGGCCGGTCTGCTGTTCGCGGCTGAAGATCCACAGCGACGACCAGGCCGACAAGTCCACAGGGGCCGGCATCCATCCCAGCAGCATCACCAAGAAAGCCATGGAGCCCCATTCCCAGGGGGATGGGGCCACAAAGTCGAGGGCCATCGGTGCCTGGTGCTGCCAGGCGAGTGCCACGGCAACCAAGGTACCTAAGGCGAGCAGGCAGATGATTCCCTTGGCCAAGGTATCCAGCAGACGGTAACTGCCCCAAAGTAGCATCAGGGCACAGATCAACAGAATACCCATCGTCAGCTGGGGAATCGACAGAGGGATCACCCCATAGCCACCGAGCAGCGCCGCGCTGAGCATGGCCACCCCCGCGACATTGATCGTCCCTGTGAGGATATTAATGGCAAGGAAAATATACAGATACCCCTTGCCCTGTCGATAATACCCGGCGAGCAAGCTTTCGCCGGTAGCGGCCGTATAGCGCTGACCATATAAAAAGAAAGGATATTTAAGCAGATTCGCCAGCAACACCAGGCCCACCAGGCTCCAGCCGAATTGCGCTCCGGCCCGGGTTGACCAAACCAGGTGAGACCCACCCACGGCGGCACAGGCCACCAGTATCCCCGGCCCAAGCGCTTTTAACAGCCTCGATTTCCGCAACCGACTCCATGGTGCGGACGGTGCAATTTGCGTATCCATCCCTTCCTCCCGTACATTCATCTATCTCGATCCAAAGTTTCAGTTGTTTGACCTCTCAGCATCCAGCTGCCAGGTCGAGGGGCGATGGCGTTCTATTACCATCAGGCCGTTAGCTGGCCGTTAAGCGTACCGTATGCCTCGGAACAAGGTAGGGGATGGTACACAGGCCCTTGATTCGGCTCGTTAAGATGTTACCCTTTAACCTGCCGCGGGGCTCATTCTGTAACGTCTTGCCCAAAAACCACTCATAAACAAAGGGAGACAAAAATGACCATCAAATGGGTAGTGGCCTTCATTGTTGCGCTTCAGCTTTTTTCAGCACATCTTGTTTTTGCCGAACCCGCTAAAATGGGCATGGAGATGACCAAAGCGGATAAAGCGCTCAGCTTGATCACCGCAACCCCGGAAGAAGGCTTTCAACTGGCCGTCGATCTATCCAGAAAAGGTGTCACCACAACCCAGCCCGACAAACAGGTTCTGTTCATGCTGCGGGAAGTCTATTCCAGAGATGCCGATGCCCTGATTGCCTGTTCGCAAGTAATTGCCATTCATTTTCAGACCGTGGCGGCGGCCAATAACTACTGGAAGGATTAGTTGTATTCGGGTAATTGCAGATACAAGCAGTTGGCCCGCGCACCTGCCAGGGGGGAACGGATTCGGTCCGACAGCCACTTAGAAGCTATTATCTTAAACCTGAGCGGCCATCAGGTGCTTATACTTTTCCAGGAAGCCACGGGCAGATCGGCGTCGAAGATGGTTACCCGGTTTCGGCCCGCAGCTTTTGAAGCATACATCGCCCGATCCGCAGTGGAGACAAGTTCGGAGAAACGCTGATCCAGAGATTGGGACTGGCTGCGGGACAAAGCGTCGCTGACTCCGAAACTGGCGGTTACCGATACGGGACATTTCGCTGTTTCGAGAACCGTTTCCTGCAACTTGGCGCGCAACCGTTCGGCCACCAGGGCGGCTTTGGCCGCCCCGGTTTCGGGAAACAGAATGATGAATTCCTCGCCACCATAGCGGGCCACGACTTCGCTGGAACGCAGCAACGCTCTGGTTGTTGTGGCGGTCATCTGCAGAACCTGGTCGCCAACACAGTGGCCGAAGTTGTCGTTGACCCGTTTAAAAAAATCGATATCAAAAAGCACCACCGAAACCGAGCGCCCGTAGCGCAGGGCCCGCTCGATTTCCTCTTCGGCCGTCCGATTGAAATGGTGCCGGTTGTAGAGCCCGGTAAGCGCATCGGTCATCGCCAGTCGTTGCAGCTCCTCCTGAGTCGCACGCAGAGTCGCTTCCGTCTTCTTGCGAACAGTTATTTCCCGGAGCAATTCGGCGTTGGCCACACTTAGTTGATCTTTTTTGGCCCGCAGCTCCGTAAGGGTCTGATCCAGTTGCACCACCATGGTATTGAAGGAGTCAGCAAACTCACCCAGAAACTCGACCCTCTGGGTGAAATCGCCCGAAGCCACCATCTTGGTTTGCCAGGTCATGTGTCGCAGGTTCGCCTGCAGAGCTTTCAGGGTGGCCCCCAGGTAACCGGATATCTCAATTCGCTGCGAAAAATCTCCGGCAGAGGCGGCATATAAAACGGCTCGCAAGGCGAGCAACTCACCCTGGAGATTCTGCAATCCCTCCACGGAAGCATATTCCTTGCCAAGAGGCGGCGGCTCGGCAAGCCTCAAGGTGTCCTGAACAAACCGGACCAGCCTACCGGTTAATTCGTGCTTGGACTCAAAGTCCATACCCACACCCTTTCACTACCACCTTCCCCGCCAGGCGCTCATTTGATGACCTGCGCCGTGAATCGGCAGGTTCTGTCGCCGGTGGTCCAACAATCCACTTCCGTCACTTTAAAGGGACTGCCGGTGAAACTTTCCAGCAGGCCGGCGATGAAGCCTTCGTCATAGATACAGGTTTCGTAACCAAGCTCGGGCAACCCCGAGCAATCAAGGTCTTCGGCAACCGTGAGCACCAGGGCGCCCTTTTCCAGGTCCGCCTCCTCAATCCTCAGGATGCCGATCCCCATTTCCCGAAGAGATTCTTGAAGACTCTTGATGAACTCGTTGAAGTCCGTGATTCCGGAGAAGCTGTTTCGATAAAATTCAACCCCGGCCAGTTTGCCCGCTTCATAAAAAATCTGATTGGTTTTTTCGGTGCCGACATGTTGCTCTATCACATCCCGAAATACGAACTGCATGATCCGATAAACTTCCAGGCGGGTGTTTTGCCCAAGATTAGGCCGCCCCTTGGCAATATCCCCCAACAGTTCCCATGAAAATTTATATTTTCTGTCCAATCTATTCCCCTTCCCGGTAAAACAAAAAAATACAAAGGGTGTTCATTTTTCAGCCGATACAGCACAGGCAGAGCCTGTGAGGCGAGCCACGGCAACATTTAGTACCAAAACCCTCGACCCTGGCACATTATCAGATTAGGAGGGGGAGAACCAGGGGAAAACTGGCAGCCCCTTTCCCACCGCTGCAGGTTGCCGGTGCCGGGATGACGACAGATACGATCCCGTGGGCGAAGACTTCATTCGAAACGATCCACTAACCCCTTCAGAATGGCATCGCTAAAATTAAGCATCGCTTGACCGCCTTGAAGTGGTCGGCATCGACCATGACCGGACTAAGAATGGTTGCAGGTTATTTTGACCTTACGCCGAGATTTGTTTTTGAGGCTCCCGAAAGGCTGGTTTCCGATGCTGCCCGGAAAGATTCTGCAGTAAAAATAAACCAATAAAGAGAATCAGGAGAACTGCACAGAAGACCAGAAATTTGATGAGCGTGTTGACCAGATTCTTAGAGGTTGCCTCTTTAGAGGCCTTGTGGGCGAGGTTGTTTGCCCTGATGGACGGCGCTGGTTCACGCCGGGGGGGGTGCGACGAGGACGCTGCCGACGAGGCCCCGGAGGGCGCTGTCGTTTGGGATTCAAAGCTAAAGGTGGCTGCGGCATCGGCTTGTCCGGGGCCGGGCGGGGGAACGGGTGGCGTTTCGCTCCTGGGCGCTTTGGGTGGCAGGGGGGCAAACCAGGCAACCCCCATAAAAACCAGCCCGGCAGCAATCATGGAAAGAATGTTTCCAAGCTGTCCCAGGGAGCCAAAATCGAACAACACCAGTTTGATCGCGGCCAGAACCAGCAAAGTCGCCCCTGCAGACCAAAGAGGTCGGGACGTACTCTTGCCTCCCCACCAGGCCAGACCGGCACCAAACATGGCCCAAAGCAGGGAGACGGCCGCAGGCAGCTGCATGTGTCTTAAGTCCATCACCGTCAGCACGCGATCCGGGCCGAGACAACGCAACAGCATAGCCTGCAAAACCAGTGAAACAGCCACAACGGTAAAGGTGCCGAATGCGACGGAAGGCTCCTTCTCGGACTGGTGCAGGATCATCGTAAAACCGATCAGAAATACCAGGGTAAAACATTCAAACAGAATGGCCCAGAGATTGGGCTCGATATGCATGGTTGTGACGAAAAAAAGGCCGAGGCAGAACACTCCGAAGTACGTGGGCAACACAAACCTGTTCAAGCTGAAACTTTCAGGCAGCCAGATCCTTGCAGCTAAAGCACTAAGCAGCACCGCCAGCACGACAATTGTGGCACTGAGGAACCCTGTCTCGACGTTGGCCGATCGGGTGGTGGCCAGCGCCCAGGGGATGAGGATTACCGGCAGCATGCTTACGATGAACTCGGCGCCGGGGTGATCGTCTGTGGTGTCAGCACCCAGACAAACGGCCAAAAACAGCAGAGTCGCAGGGGTAAAAAGAAGAAACAGCCAGGTCACCAGGCCCGGAAAGTCAAAAGCCGCCCACCAGCCGCACCCCGCTACAGCAAGACCCAACAAAATAGGTAGTGCGGGGGGAAACAGCCTGCGTCGCGCCACAAAGGCCATGGCGACAGCTATGCCCAACAGCAGGCCATGGACAAGTTGCGGTAGAAAGTCGATCTGCAGGCGCTGCAGCTCCAGGGCCGTCATCAGCACTGCCCAGCCTGCAGCTACCCAGCCGATGATGCGGGTCATGGCAATTTCACGCCGACGGCTCAGCCAGGCCGCAACCGCTAAGGACAGCGCCATGACCATCCTCTCGGCAAACAACTCGTTCAGAAAAATCCGCCCGAGAGAGGCTTCCTGAATAGAAACCGAAAAATTTAAAAACCCCAACAGCAGAATAAGACCGCAGATCGGTTTTTGATTTTCTTTCTCTATCCCCAGAGGAGGCGCACTGACCAGCAGGGCAACGGAGAGACACAATCCCAACAACAGCCAGGGAACATCCTCCAGGCGACACACCACCGCAGCCACCAGCAGAAGGCCGGCAATCAGCCCATGAGGTAACGCCTCGCCTCGCTTCAAGACCTTCAGAATTATGGCGGCGGCAGCCCACACTAAACCCAACAGGACCACCCCTAAAACGCCTTCCACCCGCAATCGGGGGGCAATAAACAAAGTCAATACAAAGGAGGCAATCGGTAGCGCCAGAAAATATCCCAGGTCAAAGCGACTGGCCCAGGTCGACTTCACCTGTTTCTGCCCCGCCAAGGGCATCGCTAAATGCAGCGCAGTGATGGCCAGCAAAAGCGGCTGCATCATCGCATAATATTCAGGCCGATAGAGCCGTGCGGTCCAGCCCATGAATAAAGCCCCGGCAAGGGTGAACAGGAAGCTTAAGTGGATCAAGCCCCGCCAGCCACGCAATGTCACCATAACCAGAATCAGAGCACTGATAGCGGAATAGTAACCGTAGACCGCTATCGGGCCGGGTGTCTGCAGTGCGAAGGCCGGAGCGACATAGGCGCCGGTCATAGCAAGAATAGCCACCGATAGCGCCCGGGAAGAAACCGCAAAATACCCAGCGACCATCGCCACCAGCCCCAGCAATGTCAGGGCCTGAATTCCATTGATATAGCCAAAAAAACCGTACGCACTGTAGGCCGTTAAATAAGCCACACCTGCCGCTGCCCCGCCGAGTGACAAGCAAATCGCGCGGCGTTTAGGCTGCCTTCGTAGGACATAGGCTGCTCCGGCTAATAGGGCTGAAATAACGAAGCCACTCCCCAGCTTAAGAGGAGGAGGCGTGTTGATATGAATCAGTGCGTAGCGTATCAGGGCACCTATACCGAGAATTAACAGGCCGGCTCCGACCTTTGCCGGCCAGTTCCCGGAAGTGATCCAGGCGAACAGTCCCATTTTTTTTATTGGGGGCTGGCTTGGGTCCCGTTGGGTTTCGTAGAAAAATAAAGCCACGAATAGGAATAGAGTGAAAAATATGAATGGAATAGTCATAAAAAGCCTTTCGGTATCAGTGACTTAGCGTTCGAATGGAAACCCCACCCCCAAACACTTTTCACAATATTTCATGAGCATTCTTTTTAACTTTTTAATCTCTCGGAGTCAAATCGTTTTTGTAAGCGGATCTAAGCCGAATAGTGAGCAGTAAATAGGCAGACTCAACAATAATTTAGAGGAGGGCCAACGCCGTTGGAAAGTGACCACTTGCTGGAAAGCTGGGGTACGCACCAAGACTTATGTGGGTAGGTTGGTATCTGGGGCGAATAGTACAAAAAAGGATTTCAAGACCGCCACTGATGAACCCCTGGAGTTGGCAGCAATCAGAATGCCAATCCCCGAGAGACGCTTATGGCGGCACTTATCGCCTGGATGACGGTGGGATAAGTGGTAGGCTGGGAAGCCCCTTTAGAAGATATTTTCGATCTCCGCCAGCCCCTCACTCGAATGATGAAGAAACAGCTGGTCCTTGGAGCTTGCCTTTCTTCTCTGCTTTAACTGGAGATAAAATCCCCGCCGTTCGGATGAAGGACCTGTCCGGTCATGTAGGAACCATCCTCGGATGCGAGAAAGACGTAGCAGGGGCCGATTTCGGCCGGTTGCCCGGCCCGTCCCAGAAGGGTCGATTTGCCAAAATCCTGGACAGCTTCGGCAGGAAAACTGGCGGGGATCAGAGGCGTCCAGATCGGTCCCGGAGCCACTCCGTTCACACGGATGCCTTTCGGGGCAAGAGCTTTCGCCAGAGAACGGGTATAGGAAACGATCGCTCCCTTGGTCGCCGAATAGTCGATCAGGTGGCTGCTGCCCCGATAAGCCGTAATCGAGGTGGTATTGATAATTGCCGCCCCCTTCTCAAGATGCTCCAGCGCCGCAACCGTCGTGTAGAAATAGCTGAAAAAATTGGTGCGGAAGGTCTTTTCCAGTTGCTCGGCGGAGATTTCCCGAACATCGTCGGCAAGATGCTGTTCTGCCGCATTGTTCACCAACACATCGATTCGTCCGAAGTGACCGATGGCGGCGGCCACCACCTCCCGGCAGAACTCTGCCTGTCCAAGATCTCCAGACAAAAGCACACAGCGTCGGGACTCCTGCTCCACCAGCCTTTTGGTTTCCTCGGCGTCGACATGCTCTTCGAGATAGGCGATCATCACATCCGCTCCCTCGCGGGCGAAATGAACCGCCACCGATCGGCCGATGCCGCTGTCGCCGCCGGCAATGAGGGCCACCTTGCCCTCCAGCTTGCCGCTACCCCTGTAGCCTTCACGAATAAAAACAGGCCGAGGGATCATCTCTGTCTCCCGACCCGGCTGTCGTTCCTGGTGCTGGGGCGGCCGTTCCTCCTGCTGCTTTTGTAATGTGTCCTTTCCTTTTGCTGACATGGTCCGCCTCCTCCAAGGTGCAAAAAACCAGGCAAAAAAACTCTTTGAATCAACTTAACCGCAGGGTGGCGATTGTCAATGGAGAAAAACCGAGGATGTTCAAGGACCGCGAACAGCGCAAGAGACGACTCGGTAGACGACGAAACCGGGTCGCCGGTTATTCGGCGACATTCAAGGAGAATTCATCCCACACATGTTTGGCGGCAATAGCAAAACCAATCCCCTGAGTATCTTTAACCACCATGGTATTGACACCGATGACTCGGCCGTTGTCGTCGATGAGGGGGCCACCGCTATTGCCCGGATTAATTGGAGCATCCGTTTGAATCACGACCCCATCCCGGTACTGTCGATACCCGGAAACCACTCCGGAAGTCACCGTATGTCGCAGGCCCGATGGACTGCCGATCGTATAGACTCTGTCTCCCTGGCGGAGTTGTTGAAAATTGGGCTTGATCGGAAATTCCGCAAACACGGGCTTTCGCTTTAAAGACAGTAACGCCAGGTCGTAATTGTCACTTAACGTTATAGTGCTGACTGCGTACTCCGTACCGTCGACCAGAATAACCCGCAGATCGGCCAGGGGAGAATAGTAGGCAATATTACGTTGCTGCGCGCCTAATTTTTTATGAAGGGCCTGGTATTTGCGATACTCCACCTTTCTGCGTTGCAGCACTTGAGTATACTGTTGGCGAACATCCGGATGGAGATTGCCTTCCAATTCTTTTTCGATCCGTGAAAGCCTTTTCTTTTCTTCTTTAAGCGCGTCTTCAAGCTTTTGAATCTGTTCCCTCAGATCGGTCAATTTTTCCCGGTCATATTCCACCACATGCCGGTTGGTGACAATCCGTCCATTTTTGTCCACAAAAAACCCGGCGCCGCTGCCCCATGGGGTGGTGATGAATACGGTGGCGTTGCGGGCCTGTTCCAGCGGATTGACGAAAGCTGTTTTCTGGTCCGGGACCTCAGCGCTGGTTGGGGCAGGGATATCCACCTCCGCAGGGAATAGTTCCTGTGCAGAAGAAGCAACTTCGCGCCCCGGCGCAGGCTCAGGCAAAGAAGGAGAATCCGCCCCCTTTCCCCTGAACAATATCCCAACAAGCAAACCGACAATCAGGGTCCCCCCAATCAACAACAAGCTCTTGCCNNNGGAAGGAGCGGGCGAGGCCTCGGTCATTTGCTCCAACAACTCCTGGCGTCGGGCATATTTGGCAAACACCAATCCGCAGGCCTGGCATATTTCCCCGTCTTCCTGTTCAAATCCGCATTTTGGACAGTGCATTGATTCTTCTCCAGTTCGAAAACCTTTACGTCCAGTTTTTAAGGTGCCTCGAACGACCTCCGCGCCCGGCGCTATCGTTGATTGGCTTAGACTGAACCGGTTGCGGTATCTTCAGTTATTTGATCCAGCAAGGTCAAACAGTGCCGAATTGATCTCAAATACGCAAAAAGGCAACCTTTGCAGGCTGCCTTTTGCGCATCATTGAACCCAAAACTTAGGTCCATCTGGCCTGAGTACGGGAAAAACCTTAAAGGTTCGGCTCTGTACCCACATCGGTGGGGCCTTGCTTCTGCAATTTAACCAATTGGGATGTGTTTTCGGCAATGCGAAACACAACAATGATCAATTCAAGCCAAATGCGCGTCATCAAAATATAAACCAATACTATAAACGGGGAAAGCAACAAAAACAGAATACCGGTCCCAATCCCATTTGCAAAACCCGATACGATGAAAACCAGGCCTGCAATACCGGCTATAATAATGCCGAGTATATACAAAAACTTGATAATTCTAATCGTCACAAAATCCGAAAACGACATGTCGAATAGACTGGCAAAAAACCCCTTTTCCAGCATAAACCCCCCTCTGAATAAAATAAAAAAATGAACACCCTAACCGTGAGCAGACGCTAGCATAATACCTGTGCCTGAATGAATCATCAACCATTAATTCGAACATGCTTAGATTGGATCTTGAATCCTAGAACCCCAATGGCGGACCTTGGATCCCTCATTCATGCCGTGGGTGGTCCTAAGGGTGCAAAGGCAAAAAACAGCCTGACCTCAAGCTCATTCCAGAAAATGAAAAGCTTCTCCCTTTGCCTGTGCACCGAATTTTTCGGCCAGCTCTTCCTGGATTTCATCCTTGTCATAGACGGACATTTCGGCAGCTGCACTGTGCTTCAGGAAGGCCTTATTCCCACGATCATGGTAACTGATGATCTGGTATTCTTCGGGGCCAAGAGACAGGTAATACAGAGAAATGCCAGAAGGAGCGTCGCATTGCATCTGGCCCGTCGCCGTCGGATAAACCTGGCGGTCGGCAAAATAGGCCGCCGTCTGCAGGGTGCAGGACTCCAGGGCACTGCTCGCCGAGGCATCGAAGGCCTTCTGCCGATAAGCCGCGAACTGGGGAATGGCAATCGCAGCCAAAATGCCGATGACAGCAATGGCGAAAAAAGGGATGACGATGGCAAGCACCACCCCGGCACCGCCCGCCTGGGGGTACCGTTGCTGTAATTCTTCTTCGCTTTTGCAGGCATAAATGATGAATTCGATTAAAGCGACCAAGGTCGGGATATAGGTCCAGAAAAACAGCAGGTATAGGATCCCGGCCAGGTACTTTTTCTGGTAAAACTTGTGACCGCCAATCCCACCGAGAAAGAAAGTGATAAGAAGCAGGGCCACCTTGTTGACCGCGCCGGAAGGAGACAAAACCCTGACACCGCACTTGGGGCAGATTTCGGCCCTGGCGTGAATCTGCTGACCGCAGGTCGAACAATATTTGAATTGAGAAGCGTTGGAAAAATCCCCCTGCTGGCCCCCTACCGTATCCTGCACCGGCGTCGTTGCTCCGGCTTCCTCCTCGACCTGGAAGGTCCATTCCGGATCCCGTTCTTGCGATGGGGGCTCTGGCGCGTCCTCCAAAAGAAAACTCTGTCGGCATTTCGGACAGGTGGTGTTTTTCGCCCCCTTGGGTATCAAATCCTGCGCCACGCTTTGAGAATAGCCGCAATGCGGGCAGGTAATCGTTAAATATTCCATGTTTTCCCTCCTACAGAAATCAGACTCGACTCAATTTTGTTCGCGGTCTGATTCGGTTAGATTTCGACATAAAATTGAAATACCCACTATTAAACCTTATGGTTATTAAATAGCGCTTCATTGGGGATTTTTTGCCAGAGATACTAATACTTTTTGGCCTGTTTGGCAATAAATGCGTGCTCCCACAGGGGGCTCATCACCAAAAGAAAAGCCCACGCGGCTGACCCGGTGGGCTTTTCAAACATATTATTAGGGCGCCAGAACTCCCCGATCTGCGCTTAAAGCCCCAGGTCGGAAAGCCCCGGATGGTCTTCGGGGCGCGGTCCGAGGGGCCACAGGAATTTGCGATCCGCCTCGGCGATAGGCAGGTCGTTAATGCTGGCAAACCGGCGACGCATCAGACCGTGTTCGTCAAACTCCCAGTTTTCATTGCCATAGGCACGAAACCAGGAACCGGAATCGTCGTGCCATTCATAGGCGAAGCGGACCGCTATGCGATTGCCGTCAAACGCCCAGAGTTCTTTGATCAGTCGGTAGTCGAGCTCCTTGGCCCATTTGCGCTGGAGAAATTGGCGGATTTCCTCGCGGCCGGTGACAAACTCGGCGCGATTGCGCCAGACGCTGTCGACGCTGTAGGCAAGAGAGACCTTTTCCGGGTCCCGCAGGTTCCAGGCATTTTCGGCTCCCCGCACCTTCTGCATAGCGGTTTCACGGCTGAAAGGCGGAAACGGCGGCCTGCTGTTTTGTTTTGAGGTCATGGAAAGCTCCTTGGTAGATACCACGCTTGGATGAATTGGCGAGCCGGCGGGCGGCGCAACGCGGTTTTTAGCGCCATCCAGTCCGGGCCCATTGAAACGAATTCTACCACAGCGGGCTCGGCAGTGCCGGAAGTTCCGAGTTCCGGAGTTCCGGGGACACCTTATTTAATTTTCAGGCCCTTTGGCCCCGGCTTCTCCGGTTTCAAGGATCGTCCGAGTTTCAATTCCAGCCTGTCGACAAAACTCTCGGAACCAAGTGGCCGACCAGTCCGTTCGTGCTTTCGGAGGGCATTCAACGACTGTTCCTTTTCCTCGCCCAGAAAGTTTTTCCAATCCCCCACCATTTCCAGCAGCGGAGCCACCCTGGCCAGTGCATCATCCTGTCCCGCCAAATGAGCCCTGGCGCTGCTCCATGGCCATAAGGATGCTTCTGGCACGAGATTGGCCCGCACAGGATTCATTTCCACATACCGTGCTGAAGCCAGCAGATAGGTTTCATCCATCGGAAAAGAAGAAAAACGTCCTTGCCAAAGATGCCCTCGCCAGTTTTCCCGGAAATTGACCGTCCGGCTGTAGCGCCGATGCGCTTCTCCGATCCCCATTCGCAAACCGTCTTCCGCTTGAGGAACGGCTATCAGGTGCACGTGGTTGGGCATCAGGCAATAGGCCCAGATTTCCACGTCGCACTTTTGGCACCACTCAGCCATCAAGGCGATGTAGGTTTGGTAGTCCTCATCGGTGAAAAAGGTCGTAAGCCTGCGGTTGCCCCGTTGGGTGACATGATGGGGAATGCCGGCGATAACGACCCGTGCAATACGAGCCATGTGGCATAATTAGCATTCTTTAGTCATTAGCTCAAGGCCATAATTGAGTAAAC
>NPIF01009567.1_pt1 | contig 14835 bp, 7 predicted proteins | sample 8637461 | NCBI WGS metagenome assembly NPIF01 (sample SAMN07420641, study PRJNA396082) | bioreactor metagenome | isolation source: sample BR12 brine-fed electro-methanogenic bioreactor BR | place: Japan: Kochi | collected 2016-12-09
GACATGGACGACAACGGCTCGGCCGACGGCGGCGACGTGCAGGCATTCGTCGGCGAGTTGATCAATTGAATCCAAAGAGGTGATGCGGCTATCAGCAGCCGAACGCATTGCCTGACAAGCCCGGCCGGGCCGCCTCCGCTCGGCCGGGTTTCTTTATGGCGTCGATCGAACCCATGCCCTCTGCTTACCGCAACAGCGAAACCGACAGTTCGCTCAACCGATCGACATCATCCGCCTCAATAGTGATCCGCACATCGTCGCAATACATCTCCCCGCGTTGCCACGCCGACGTGGGATACGCACCGCGGGCGAAGTAGAACGGTCCCCAGCGCGACGCATCGTCGCCGAGCGTCAGGCCGAATCGATAATCCTCGCCGATCCCCTCCGCGTCGCACTGCCAGATCAACGTCGCCCTGCAGTCACAAATGCCGCCCGGCAGTACGCGACCAACGTCTATTCGCGTTCCGACCAGCCGAATTCCCTCGCCGATATCGACATCCGTCGCCGTCAGCCCATCCGGAACTCTCCGCGGATTGATCTCCAGCGCCAGCGGCGATGGGGCTTCCGCCTTCACCAGCGCAACGAGATGATAATCCGCCCAGATCGGCTGATAACCGCCTTGTCGCATCGCGCGTTCGATCGCGCGGCGCGGCTCGCTGCCGTCCCAGTTGTCGCGATCGTCGACAATCACCACGTCGCCGATCTCGTCGTTGGCGACGACCCACAACCGCTCGAAATCCGTAAAGTGAGCCGCGATGCGATAGCTCGCCGTCACGCTCAGGTCGCGCGGCAGCACGGCCCGCACGCGCCGAACGCCCTCAATGCTCCGCGACAACTCCGGCGACGTCATCGAGCGGACCGGGTTGTTCGTCTGCGGCCCGAGCCCCAGATACACTTGCCCCAGACACGCCGACGCAAGCAGACACCAGCCGCCGCGCAGTCGCCGCGCGCTGCGCGATCCCCAAAATGCCGCATGATCGGTCTGCTCGCTCAACGCACCGCCGCGAAGCGGGGTCGCCGACCGCTCCCATGCCCGAATCGCCGCCATGAACAACACCGGCACGATCGGCGTGTAGTAATGCACCGAGAGATTGTGCAACTCGGGATTGGTCGTCAGGACCGTCTCAACCAGCGCCGGCGCGGCGACAAGCAACAACAAAGTCGGCCGTCGCGCCAGGATTGCCAGCGGCAACAGCAACGTCGCCAGAAATGCCGCGTCGGTGCCGATCGTTCCCCAGACACTGCCGACCGTCGTCTGCGCATTGTAATGTGCGCTGATCCACGGATACGGCCCGCCTCGAAAGTGCGGAATCACCAGGAAAACAGCGAGACAGAAATACGCCGCAGCGATCACCGCCACGCCAAGCCCCAACACTCGCCGACGATCCGCAACGGCGACATACACCCCCCACGCTGCGACCGTCAGGCTGATCTCTTCTCGCGCCAGGCACGCAATCAACATGCAGAGGACCGCAGGCGTCCATCGTCGCATGAAGCCGCACGCAAGCCCCGCCACCAGCAAAGGAACGGCCAGGTACGCCGGATGAAAGCCGTACCCGCGGGCGATGACAAGACACCCGTGCGACGGCAACAGCAGCCACGCGGCCGCACCGATCAGCGCCGCGAGATTGGACTCGAAACGTCGCCGCACATACCACGCAACGATCAGCGCAGGCAAGGCGAGACTGATCGCGGAAACGAAAACAAGCAGATGAAACGGATCCGCACCAAGCAGAACCGCAGGCACCAGCGCGTAGAGAATGAACTCGGCGTGTTCCGCCAGACTCACAAAACCGAGCGAATCCATGAACAGGCCGCGGCCCTCAGCCGCATTGTGCAGCGCCCGGGCGAACAGGCCGATGTCGTGGTAACCGAATGAGAGAGCGTCCCACAGTTCATACTGCATCGAAACGTGAACGCCGCTGATGAGCGCTGCGCCGCCGATTGCAACCAACCACATCATGCGCCGCTTGATCTCGAACTGGCGGATCAACAACGCGAAACGCCACGCAGTCCAGGCAACCAGCGCCATCCACAGATACAGCGGCCACGGCGAACACGCGGGCTCATCAACGCCGCCGCAGCCGGATCGCCACAGCCACCATTGCCATCCGGCCAGCGGCAGCGCCAGGATCATCGACGCCAACACCCCGGCCAGTCGCCGCGTCCGCGTCCGCCGATTCCTCGTACGCGAGCCCACCGATACCGCCGCCAGAACACCGATGAGCGAGATGAAGAGACACGTCCCGCCGACAGCCGGCAGGTGCATACGCTCCGTTGCGTGTTGAACAGTGGTGTGACGAACAAAGGCGAATGTCGCAACGCCGACAACCAGCCCCGCCAGCGCCATGCCGAGGACGATCCGGGCCGATTTCTCCAGACCACTTGCCGGTTGCTTCATGTCGTCGACCACCGCCGCCGTCAGAATCGGCGGCCGCGCAGCTTGTTCTGAAACAGCCGCCCCGCCAGTTGACGCATATCGACCACCGGGTCGGTCTCGTCCACGATCTCGCGGCCCAGCAGCGTCTCGATCGTATCCTCGAGCGTTACGATGCCCGCCGTGCCGCCGTGCTCGTCGACCGCCAGAAACAACTGCCCGCGACGCTGAACGAACTCGTCGAGCACGGTATCGAGCCGTGCTGTCTCCGGTACGGCGTGAATCGGCCCGGCGATCTCCTCCAGCCGGCACGATTCACGGCCGTCGCGGTGCGCCGCGTCGATCTCATGTCGCAGCACCAGGCCGGTGATGTCGTCGGGCCCCGTGCCGTACACCGGAATCCGCGCAAAGCGCAGCGTCCCATGTTGCTCGACTACTTCGCGCACCGTCATCGACTTCGGCAGCATGTACACCACCGTACGCGGCGTCATCACGTCCTGCACGCGGACCTTCTTCAACCACAGCAGATTCCGTATCACGCGGTATTCCTGCTCGTGCAGCGCACCCTGTGTCTGGCCCAGCTCGGCAATCAGGGCGAACTCCTCGCGCGTCAGCACGCTGCCGTGCCGCCGGCCCAGCATGCGCGACAACGCCTGAAACGCCATGACCAGCGGGTAGCTCAGGTAAATCATGCCCGTCACCACATAAGCGGTAAACACGGCAAGCCGCTCGGCGTACGCAACGCCCAGCGTCTTCGGGATGATCTCGGAAAACACCAGGATGAGAATAGTGAGGACCGCGCTGGTCGCCGCCACCCATTCGCTGCCCCAGATGACGTACGACTCGGCCCCGACGCCCGCCGCGCCAACCGTGTGCGCGATCGTGTTCAGTGTGAGAATCGCCGAAAGCGGCCGCTCGATGTTATCCTTCATGCCCTCGAGCATGCGGCCGCTGGCCTTGCCTTCTTTCACCCGCGCGATCACCTTCGCTCGCGGAATCGACAGGATCACGGACTCCGCCAGCGAACACAGAAACGACACCCCCAGTGCGAGCAGGAGGTAAAGCGCAAGCAGGATTTCCGGTGTCAGCATGGACGGCGTTTTACGCAATTGTCGCGAATCCGGCAACTGCAATCACGACTGTCACGCGTCCAGCGGCTTCGATGCCTCGAGCTGCTCCGCCAGCGTGCGGCGAGGTTTGCGCCGCGTCGGGGTGCGGCGGATGAACTTCTGCAGGAACAGCGAGTTCGGCACCGTCGTATGATCGTCGTCCTCCGACTTCAGGATGGTGTACATGAAGTTGATATCGACGACCTCCCCCTTGATGCCTTCCGGCTGAATGTCGATCTCTTCGCCCACGTTGAAGGGCCGCCAGATCAGAATGATGAACGTCGACAGAATGTTGCTCAGCACGCTCCACACGGCAACGAAGCCGACCGCGATCATGGCCATCATCGTCGCCAGGAATGTCCAGATATTCGATATCTCGTAGCCCGCAATCGCCACGATGAACAGAATCGTGATCGTCGCCAGCAGCCCGCGCATCCATCGGCGGATGATGTTCGTCGTGCTTTCCGGCATGCGGCCCGAGACATAAAGCGTGTACAGCGCCGAATAGATGATGCGATCGACGACCAGTGCGATCACGATCACCAGCCCGCTGAACCCAAGCACCGACTTGTCGATCGAACCGCCGTCCACGTCGATCCCCCAGCTCGCGAGCACAAAGTACGCCGCGACGATCAACCCCACGACCCGGAACATCATCTTGACCAGCCGAAGCGCATGCGCCGCGCGCGACGGCGACCCCGCATCATCGGCATGCGATCGGGTGCCGGGCAGGCGGTCGATGGTGTCGCACAGATACTCGACCACGATTCCGAGCACGACGAGAATCAGAAAACTGATCACGACGCCGCGCATGATGAACTCGACCAGTACCCCATAGCCTACGACCTGCAACACCAGCAGCAGCAAAACACCGAGAAACACCAGCGGATACATCGCCGACAACAGCGCGTTGACCCAGCCGCGGTGTTCGGCAGCGCCCTCTCCGAGCACGCGTGCCTTGCGAACGAGGAACAGGAGCAGGATGAGCAAAACGCCGGTTTTGAACAGCTCCCAGAACAACTGGCGAATCGCCGGCGCCGCCCCCAGCAGCAACAGCACCAGCGGAACCACAAGCGCGGCGGCGGAGTAAATCACACAGACCGTCAACCAGTGTCGATAATGCCGCGCGACCAGATTGCTGCACGGCAGAACGCTTTCGAGTTCCTCGCGCGGCTCGAACAACGCGCGAATGAGCATGATCAACACATACGCACCGACCAGAAGGCCCAGCAGCGAAAGCACCGGCGTGCGCGTGTCCGCACTGACGCCGCCGACCCAGAACGCCGCCGCGCAGCCCAGCCCCACCGCAACCGGCGGCGCAACGTCGCGCACCATCGCCCAACCCAGAAGGTGAATCCGTTTCGCGGCATTCCACCCCTCCGCTTCCGGATCAGGATTCCGCTGTGCTTCGATCAACTGAGCCGTCAGCCGCCGGGCCCGCTTCCGCGCCAGCAACGTGAGCATCGTGCCGACAACTCCACTGACAACCAGCAGCCCCAGAAGCAGGCCGCGAAATCGTCCGCTCGCCGCGCCGAGATCGGCGACATAGCGCCGCAATCCGATCCGGATCTGCTCCGACGCATCCGGCTGCGACGGAAACAACTCCCGCCCGATCGCGCCGGCGCCCGTGTCGGGCGTTACCGCCTCTGCGCTGAACAACTCGCGCCATTCACGACCAACCGCCGCCCAGTTGAGCCCGACCAGGCCCGATTCCCGTCGCGTCAGCATCGCTCGATGAAGATCTCGATCGAGCTCGCTCAGCATCGCCAGGTGCTCGTTCGTCAAATCGGCCGCCTCGCGCAGGCGCGCGGCAAGTTCCTGCACGTCGCCCATCGTGTCCTTGATCGTGTCGAACACCGTCGTCCGGAGCGTCGTCAATTCCGTCTCCAGGCGCGATCGTTCAGCCGGCTCGGCCGACGCGAGCGCGGCGCTCAATGCCTGCGCCAATTCGCGAAACCGCTGCGTACTCAGATCCCGTACGCGCCGCAGGCGCTGCAATTCGGCAACCGTCTCGCCGAGCTTGCTTTCAAACATCCTGAGTTCGTTTCGATATGCGGCCCGCTCCTCTCGAATATCCTGCCGCAGTTGGATTGCCTCGCGACCGCTGCGCTGTTCGATCGATGCCTCCGTCTCCTTCCACGTCGCGGCCGAAAGACCAATGCGATCCTTCAGCCGATCCAGCGCATCCTGCGGATATCGCTCCTTGATCGCGGTCAACAACCCGCGGTCTTTGAACACGGTAAGAATAAGCCGCTCGCAGAAATACCGGAGATCGAGCCACGCCGACTCCACCGGTGTCGAGGCCTCGTCACGCGCCTTTGCCAACTCCTCCAGCGTGTCTGTGCGCATCGCCTCGGCGACCGCGTTGCGGCGCTCGCGCACAACCGTGACGTAGGCCTGCAACGCCTCCAGGTATTGCTCGTCCTGTTTACGCGCGATCTCGGTCTGCGCGCTCTCCAGGGAGATGCCGACAATCGCCGCCTCCTCCCGCGCAATCTGCACGTTCAGGCGGCGGCGCTCCAGCGACTGAAGCTCCTGACCCGGAGCCGTCGGAACAGGCGCCGGACCGGCCCCCGACTGGAGCTGTTGACGCGCCTGTCGCAGATTCTTCAAATCCGCCTCCAGCGCATCCACCTGCTGCTTGAATCCCGACGCCAGCAGCGCGGCCCGGCGCGATTGCAAATCGCTCAGCGTGGTGCGCTTCCCGTCATTGGACTCATACTCGGAATTCAACTCCGCCAGCCGCTCATCCGTCGGTGATCGTGGCACCCGCGAGCGGCGAAGATCCTCCGTCTTGCGCTTGAGCTCTTCGATGTTCCTCGTGAGTTCCTGAAGGTGGGCCTCACCCTGAAGCGATCGCGTTCCCTCCCGCAGCGCGGAGATCCGCTGAATCTGCGCCAGGTACTGCTCCCACTCCTTGTACAACGCGTTCCGCGCCTCGATGAGACGCGCCTCCGGATCCTCCGCCGGCTGGGTAGTCGCCGGCTGCGTGGTGGGCTGCGTCGTCGGGCGCAGGGCCTCCAGGCGCTCCCTCGCGAGTTGTATCCGAGCCGCGTCATCCTCGGGCGACTTCGGCGGCTGCAGCAGCAGTGGATCGGTGCCCGCAATGGCCTGGGCAACGGCAGGCTGCGTATCGGCCGGCTGAAAGGCCTGTACCTCAGCGACCGCCCCCCAGAACAAAGCGAATAACAGAACGCAAAAACGCATCGGAGTAACCTCGTTGATCCACATGGCCCGTAATCGATCTCGACAGGGGCCGTGATTGTACGGCCAGTTGCCGCCACGGTCGACTCTTACAGCGGCGTAAGCCCCACAACCGCAGCCAGTTGCGCAATACTCGCGAATGTCGGGGACTCCAGACAACCACTCAACCGGTCGCGGCCGGGCCGCTCACGGCATCGCTGCGCGGAGATCACACCCAAAAGGAAGCAAAAAACAGCGAGCGCGCGCGAGGCCGATCACCATAACTCCATTAGGCATGCTGCTCGGATAGGTCGGGCAACAAGGCTACGCGGGTGCGTCAGCGCTGGCGGGATCGGCCGGCAGGGGATCGGGGGATAGAAGTCTCCCGAACACCCTCCGGGCCGATCATACGGAAGTCGGGGGCATCATCGGCAGTCGCTGGAGGGCTGGACGAACTGCTCCGAAACAAACATGCCGTTGGGGAGCATCGGCTCACCCAACGGCATGTAGCCCCTTATGGCCGCTTTGAACGGCCGTCATGTCAAACCAGGCTTACTTGGCACACGGCCCGGACTGGTTGATCACCGCATCGACGAACGCCTCGATATCGAGACCGTCGATCGCGCCGGATTCATCCATATCCGCACAGAGACACGCGTCGATCGCCGTGTTGCCCAGCGCGCAATCGACAAACGCACTGACGTCCGCCAGTTCGATCGTGCCGCTCTCATCGACATCCGCCATGCAGGTCGAGCACTCGGCCGGGCAGGTGATCTCCACATAGCCGCCCGGATTGCCGATGTCACCGTTGCTCGAAGCGTACGAGCCCTGGGCGTCGCCCACGCTCGCAAGCACCCACGCATGAATGTCGTTCGCACCGAGCTTCTCGTGACACGTCCAGCCGCTCGCGCCCTGCGTACGAATGGTGCCCGGGTAAACGCTGTCGCCGTACGTCAGTCGATCGACAAGCTGGTCGTTCTCATCGTACAGGTTGATCTCGTCCGCGCGACCGATGTTGGTGGTAAGCAGCCCGATTACTGTCACGCCGCTTAAACTCCAATCGGCCAGGAAGGTCGCCCCGCCGTCCTCTGTAAGGATGACCGACTGACCCGGTGCAACGGTGCCGAACGCCGAGAGATCGACTGTGCCCGGCAGACGACTGTCGTCGTCGTAACTCCAGCCGGTCATGTCGATGGGCGTGTCGCCGATGTTGGTAAACTCGATGAACTCGCCGCCCGTGCCGGAATACATATACTCCGTAATACGCATCTGCACATCGCTCGGCTGCGGACAACTCGTCGTCGCACATTCCGTGTCCGCGCCTTGCCATGTTCCGCCTAGACCGTCGCAGGTGGATTCCGTCACCGCATCGGTGCAGCTTCCGTCGATCAGACAGCACGCGCCGACCGGATCAAGCCCCGCACAAGGATCAGGAACATAGGTTCCCGGATTGCCGACGTCGCCGCTGCCGGATACGTACGAACCGACCGCGTCGCCGATTGCCGTCAGCACCCACTGCGTGATGTCGTTCGCGCCGACAAACGCCTGACACGGACGACCGCTGAATTCATCCGTTCGAATCGTGCCGGGGAAATCCTCATCGCCGTAGGTCAATCGATCGACCAGAACACCCGACGCATCGAAGATGTTGATCTCATCGTTGCGGCCGAGATTATTGCCGACCAGCACGCCGAGATCACCGACAACCTTGACGCTGCCCGACAGGCTCCACTCGGCGCGGAACGCCGTCGCGTCACCTTCTGTGACAATCGCCGACTCGCCCACCGCCAACGTGCCGATGCCGCTCAGATCGAACGTCCCCTGAATGCGGGCGCTGTCGTCGAAACTCCAGCCCGTCATGTCGACCGGCACCACGTCCAGATTCGTCACCTCGAAGAACTCATCAGCATTGCCCTTGTACATGTACTCGGTGATGCGAATCACGGCATTGCTCGGCTGCGGGCAGGGTTCCACATCCAGGCAGGTCAGCCCGTCGCCCTGATAAAGCCCGCCGGTCGCAATGCAGTACGCCTCCGTCACCTGCGGCCCCTCCGAGCAGACGCCCGCTGTGCAGCACGCGCCCGTCGGAATCGTTGTCGTGCAATCGTCGAGCACAAACACGCCGGGATTGCCGACATCGCCGTCGGTGGAGAAAACCGAGCCCTGCGCGTCGCCGCCGAGAAGCGATAACCGCCAGTTATAGATGTCGTTCGCGCCCACCGCGATGTCACATGGCCACGCGCTGGAACTGTCCGTCTTCACAGTGCCCGGGAAGTCACCATCGCCATAGGTCAGGCGATCGACGAGGGCGCCGCCGGCGTCGTAGATGTTGATCTCGTCGTTGCCGCCCATGCCCGCGTCCTCCTTGTCGCCGAGGATCTTGACGCCGACAAGGCCCCACTTGATCGCGAAGGCCGCCGCATCATCCTCAGTGACAATGACGGATTCGCCCGGAGCGATCGTGCCGAGTGACGAGAGATCGACCGCGCCGACCTCGCGACTGTCATCGTCGAAACTCCAGCCTGTCAGGTCCACCGGCACCGTGTCGAGATTGGTCAACTCGAAGAACTCGCCGCCATTGCCCTTGTACATGTATTCCGTGATACGAACGACCGCGCCGCTCGGGGTGCCGCCGCAGACCGTGCAGATCGCATCGAAGGCGGCCAGATCGTCGGCCGTCACCTCGTCCGCGTTCTCACCGCCTACCCCGTCATCCATGTCCATCTCGCGCATCATCAGAACAAGCTGAAACTCGACCTCCTGACGAACATAGCGCTGATACACAACGGGCGTAGCCGGCGGGCCCGCGTCATAAACATCCTCTTCCGTCTCGTCGAGCGTCGCACCGAGTCGCTCCACGATCATGTAGCGGTCGATCATGTTTACTTCGCCGTCGAAGTTGAAGTCGCCGCTGACGAAGCGGAACTGCGTGATATTCGCATCCGTCGGGTGATCGTTGAACGTGCCCGGCGTGAGCTTGAATCCCGTCACGTCGATGTCAGTAAAGAGATAGGGCCCGCTCGCATTGGGCAGACAGGCGGGGTTGCCGACATCGTCCGGCTCCGGATCGCACGTGCCGTCATACGGCGTGGCGTTGACGTCCGTCGGCGCCTTCGCGCGCGGCAGGTTGTCTACATCGAGGCTGGTGTTGTAAATCAGAAAGCCCGGATCGGGCGGGAAACTGCTGAGAATCTCGCCGTATATGAACGACTCATCCGCCACGACCGTCTGATCGATATCGAACGGCATGCCCGAATTGCCGACCGTGCGATAGCCGATGTGCGGATTTGTGTGATAGTACCGATACCGGCTGATCGCGTCCGGATTGAAGCCGGGGGTGTCGCTGATTTCATGCTGCCGGCTGCGGCTGTACTCCTTGCCGCCCGCGTTCGACCACGCGATCTCATCGACAACCTGGAAATGCTCGACCTCGCCGGCGGAATCGGTGATCGGCGCAACCGCCACCTCGGTCCCGAAGTCCGTATCGCCATCGCCGTTCACGTCATGGCGCACGTCCTTGCGGAACGCGTAATCCAGGTCATACACACTGGTGCCGTTGATATCGAGACTGTGGTGGTTGCGCTTGCGAACCAGCACATAGGTGGACGAGCCGTCATTCTCGAGGTTGCCGGCATCGTCGGTACTCGGAATATGCAGCCCATCCCAGCCGACCGCGTTGGCGTTCGGATCGATGAGCCCCAGCGTAACGAGGTTGCTGCCGCCCGTTGTGTCATTGAAAAGCACGAGGAAGCCGTTCGAGCCGAGCGTCAACCCGTCGAGCGAAATCGCTTCGTCAATCTCCGGCACCGTCGCGGCGGAATCGAAGACGCCGTCGCCGTCCGAATCCTGCCCGCCCTTGAGCAGCCCGATCGCGTAGCCGGTCAGATCCATGCCCGGCCGCCCATAAAGTTCAATGTACTCCCAGACCTCGTCGGACGAACCCTCCGGGTTCTCGTATATCTCGTTGATAACCACCTGTGCAAAGGCCGCCTGCGCCGACAGTAGGGCGATCATGGCGACGAGAATGAACCAGCATCGGCGATAACTCATACTTTCATCTCCCTGGTTGTGTATGACTGACAATTGCCTCAGTGATAGACCGCCTGCCCCATCCGGCTCTCGCGGCCGCCCCGTATCCCCAAACAAACAAGGCGGCCCGAAAGGCCGCCTGCATCTCATCGCAGAAAGAACGGATTGTCCGATCGCCTGCCGATGCTCAACACACCGTCGAAGACCTCGTGGCTGAGATCCTTCTGCCCCGCGGGCTGCTGCGATCCGTCCACGGCGAATTCACCGTCCCTGTCGTTGTCTTTGAAAACACTCACGTGCCCGTCGGCAAACACCACATTCGCCCGAATACGATTGTGATTCTTGAACGGCACGTAGCTCGCGCGACCATGGGCGGGACCAAAGTCGGCATAATTCTGCGTGCCGTACGGCCCGGCATACGGACCGTCGGTCATCGTCTTGACCGATCGTTCGCCGAGCACCAGATCGTCCGTATCCGTGCGGCCGTCACCAAACAACGGCACGCGCGACGGATCGACACTCCGCGTCGCGCTGTGCGTCAGGGGCCCTTCCGTGCTGCTGACCCGCTTGAGATTGGAACTCCCCGACGAAGGATCCCACTCCGTCCGCCCCATGTACCACGATTGCGTGTAGTTCGTGTTGTAACCACGCGCGATCAAGTCGACCGCCTGCGCGTCGTCATAGACGGCGCCGTTCGGCCCGAGCTTCTGGTTGTATATGGCCGGGTTCGACGGACAAAGCTGCTGGCCGGGAAACGAATACTGCCCGTTGACCTGATCCGCCACCCAGCCGACCTCATCGACCAGGCCGTCACGATCGTTCGCGACATCGGGATCAAACGCACCGCTGCAGAAGAAATCGTCGTGTGTGTTCGAGTACATCAGCGCGCCGGCGCCGAACTGATTGAGATTGGCCTTGCACGCCACCTCGCGAGCCTGCTCGCGAGCCGCCCCCAGCGCGGGCAGGAGAATACCGATGAGAACTGCAATAATGCTGATAACGACAAGCAGTTCGATGAGCGTGAACCCCAATCGATTGCGAGCCATCATTCTCGAATCCATATGCCGTCGGCCCTTACTTGACGAAATGACGTGCGTCCGCACCGCGAAACAGGTCGGACGGCCGGAATGGCTTTCCATCCCGGCCGTCCTTCTACGAAGAAGACAGACTTCGTTCCCCTTCTCCTCCACTCACCCCTGCCCTGCTTCTTTCCCCGCTGCGGTAACGGAGGCTTGCCCTCCTTCCACAGCGTCTCATCCGGGGGTGCTTCCAACCGCTCCTTTCCCGCGCTGTCATCGCAAGTCAGTGAGCTATCGAAAACCGCGCCGTCTCGCTTTAGCGGCGGCGGCGGATAAGCGCGATCGCTCCGAGTCCCAGGAACGTAATCGTCGCGGGCTCGGGAATCACGGTGTAATGACCCGTCAGCGGGCTGCCGATGCTGCCGTAGTCCACATTGTCGTAGTAGTCGGCAGCCAGGCCGATACCGGCGAGGAAACCTGCGTCCTTGATCGCCTCGTAGTCCGACGTCCACGCCAGCGGATCCAGCGCGAAGTCGTTGTGCTCGTAACCGACAAGACCCGCGATACCCAGGTCATCACCCTCGCGATCGATCTGCACGCCGGCCTTCGTGCCCCAGTCCGTGCGGCTGAAGTCGTCAACGGTGAGCCAGGTCGAGTTGTCGTTCTCGCCGTTGCCGTATGCCACGTTCCAGATGATGTTCTCGCTCGCGTCCCTCAGAATGATCTCGTCGTCGCTGTTGCCGAGCGCCATACCCGCAGCGCCGATGACGCGCGGGTCGGCGACACCACCGAGCCATTCCTGCTCAAACACGGCCTTCGCGTCGGCCTCATCCAGGCCGCCGCTGCCGCCACTCACCACGACGATGTAGCCGCCGGACGGAATCGTGACGCTGCCGAACGTGTAAATATCCGTGTCCTCATCCACGAGCGTCCAGCCCGTGAGGTCAACGTCGTTGGGGCTGTAGTTGAACAGTTCAACCCACTCGCGACCGTTGTCTTCACCTTCGGCGTTGTTCAGAAACTCGGTGACCGCAATGTCGGCCGACGCAACCGACGTCGCCGCCAGCAGAACAGTCGCAATCGCAAAAAACTTTCGCATCTTTCTTCCTTTCTCCTCTGGTGGTCCCCTTGACCTCGCTGCTCAAAAGCTTTCCCCTACTGCTCGTCGCCCCGCACTGCGGCGTGAGCGCGAACGTCCCGATTGTTCGAGCGCGGATTCTACAGACCGCCTATTAGCCCTTGATTCGCTGGGAATTAAGAAGGCGCTAAGGTTAAGATTTACGACGCGAACGACTGCTTAACATGGCGCGGAATACAAGAAATGCTTTTGCGGACGAAGATTACATCGCGGTCATTTACGACATTGCACACACAACGAAAGCGCCGCCTTAGCGCCGCGCTAATGTTCATTGCCGCAACGGCATTGCCCGCGGGCTTGTCGATGCCGCACACGCTCGTCCGCGGAGACGAAATCCGCACACTGGATACGATCCGCTCGCTCAATCCGCACATCGACCGCGGCGAGCCGCTCAATCTTTCACTCAAGGTGTGGGCGCTTTCTCGCGGGCACTACGAATTCTTCCGCGGCACCGCCGACATCTTCTATCAATGGTGCAACGATCACTGCGCGGACTGGATGAATGCTCAACAGCCGCGCGTTCTGTTACACGGTGACATCCATCTGGGCAACATTGGCACGTATCAGTCACTCGGCGCGCCCGGCGAGGACATCCACTTCGGTGTAGTCGATCTCGACGAAGTGTTTGAGGGCCCGGCGCAGCTCGACCTGCTTCGCGCCGCGGCGACACTGCGTTTTCTCGCCATCGACACCAGGCTTCCTGTGAATAATGTCGAATGGCCGAAGGTCATTGACCGATTATGCACGTCCTACGAGACCGCGTTGCGCGACGATGGCAATGCGGCGGCAGATCATGCCGTCGCCCAGTCATTGCTTGCCGAAGCGCGCTCGGCCAAATGCAGCAAGTACCTCATGAAGTACTGCGACCCGAAGGCGAAGAGGTTCCTGCCCGTTCGATTGAAGAAGGGCAAAGCGGCGGACATCATGCAACGCGTCGACGACGCGGAGCGCGAACGCGTCGTCGCTGCCGTCCGAAGCTACCTCAACACGTCGAACGCCCACACAAAGCAGGCTCTCGCGCCCGACAACGACGGCCCCGTTGTCCTCGACGCCGTCCGCTGGACCCGACTCGACAGCTCCGGCAGCCAGTCGCTCCGCAAGTACCTCGTTCTCCTCGAAGCACAATCCCCCGCCTGCGACGGACTGCTGATCCTCCAGCTCAAGGAGGAACCGATCTCCGCCGCCGCCCGAGCGAAACTGATCCCGACAGCCCCGCCCGATCAGCGCGCCGCATTTGTCGCCGGCGCATACGCTCGATTGCTGCGGCCCGCAAAATGGATGATCGGCCACACGCGAATCGGCAGCACCGGCTTCCTCGTCAAGACTAAAGACCCCTGGGGCGAAGAGCCGTCCACGAAGATGTTCAAGGGCGCGGGCGGCATGAACGACGCGGCCGAATTGCTCGGCACAACCCTCGGCCGCGCCCATCACCACGCGATCGCCGCGCTGCCCGACGCCGGGGCACAACTCGAGCGCGTCGCCGCGGGCATCGATCGCGCGGCACTCACCAGCCGCAGCGAAGCCGTCACGGTTCACCTGATCGCCATGTACCGCGACCTGCAAAAGGACGCCGACGCGCAGACGCACATCGCCAGGGCAACCGCATACTTTGAGAGAGTCGCTAAAGAGAATGATCAGTGAGACGCACGGCGGCGGCCCGAACCAACCGCCGTACGCCTCAATGATGTCTATGAATACATCGACAGGCCGGACGGGGACCGCAACCGGCCCGCCCCCAAGCCCTCGTGCTTACAATCCTAGTAGCGCCGAAACCATCCCGCTCATATCCGGCTCGTCAACGACGCTGTTCTCGCTGAAATCGCCGGGGCAGACGTCTTCCAGGTCGGTCGACTGTGCGATCATGGCATCTACAAACAACTGAATATCCAGGCCGTTCGTCACGCCGTCGTCGTTCATGTCGCCGTCCGCCGGCGGGCACACGCCCGTGCAGTCGTCCGGCACACCGTGATAATCGGCATC
>NPIF01004001.1_pt1 | contig 14820 bp, 11 predicted proteins | sample 8637461 | NCBI WGS metagenome assembly NPIF01 (sample SAMN07420641, study PRJNA396082) | bioreactor metagenome | isolation source: sample BR12 brine-fed electro-methanogenic bioreactor BR | place: Japan: Kochi | collected 2016-12-09
CCGCTGCACGGCGACGGAAATCGGAACGAAATCGGACTGGATAAAAAACAGCAAACTCGGCAGGCCGATGGCGAATGCGGCCGGCATTCCCGCAAGCAGCAGGACGAGGAACAGGATAACGATAAGGGTCATGACCGGTTCCCCTTCGCCTGATCGGCCTTTTCTTCGGCAATCATGGCGATGACCTTGCCGAGGATGGTGAAAAACAGCAGGGCGGAACCGATCGGCACCGAAACCGTTACCCACGCATAGCTGATCGGCGTGTCGCTGAATTGCCGTTCGACGTTCAGAAGTGTCAGGTCGATACCGAATACAACCATGGCCGCCAGGAAGGCCTCGATCAACGCGTAGTGGAAGAACATGACCCAGCGCCGAATCCGAGGCGACATATAGACGAGGACCAGGTCCACACCGACATGCTGCTCCGTGCGCATCGCCTGGTTGGCACCCAGAAAACAAATCCACACGAACAGCAGTTGGGCCATATCCACCGACCAGATGATGGGATATCCGGCCCAGCGGCCGAGCGAGGCCACCACCACCAAGATCACGCACACTGCCAGGAGGAAGCGCGAGATCGCCTCCTCGGCCTTCCTATACTTCTCGACCATCAGTCTCTCCGGACGTCTGTCGTTTTGCCGCGGTTGCCGGTGCGGAGCGGGGGCGCCGCGAAATCACTGCGCGACACCCCCACGACGCGGCTTACCGCCCGAGAACGCCGTCGACCTGTGCCTTGAGGTCCTGGAGTTCCAGCTTCTCGTAGACAACGTTGGCAGCATCCTTGAAGGGCTTGAGATCGGGCGTTGCAAAGGTAACGCCGGCCTCTTCCATCTTCTTCTTGTAATCCGCCAACGAGGCAATGGTCATGCGGGATGCGGCGTCACCGGCCTTCAGGGCCTCGTCACGCAGCGCCTTCTGGTGTTTCGCCGGCAGCGAATCGAACCACTGGGCCCCGGTCACCAGGCCGGTGATCAGGAAGAAGTGGCCGGTTTCGGTGATGTTCTTGATCACCTCGTAGAGACGCGAACCATAAACCGCCGGCAGCTGGGCCTCCGCACCGTCGATGACCTTCTGCTGAAGGGCGGTGTAGACCTCGGTCCACCCCATCGGCGTCGGGGTGGCGCCCATGGCACGGATGGTTTCCATCCACACCGGGGCACCCGGGGTGCGCATACGAATGCCGCTGAGGTCAGCCGGCACGACGATCGGCTTGTTGGTCAGCAGGTGACGCGAACCCTGATACCAGTTGAACGACAGGATCTGATGGCCGGACGCCTTACGTAGCTTCGCCACCCACTCCTCGAATAGCGGCGAGGTGACCAGTTTGGTGGCCTCTTCATATGTGTCGACCAGATAGGGCGCCGCGAGGATGCCCAGCTCCTTGGCGAAAACGCCAAGACGGCCGCCGTCGACGATGACCGCGACATTGGCGCCGGCACGGGCCTGCTCCAGCACGTCCTCGTCCTTGCCCAGCTGCGAACCCGGGAACAGGCGGATTTCGACCTCGCCGTCGGTGGCCTTGGCGACGCCCTGCTGGAACAGCTCCAGCCCCTTGTAGGTGGGGTCGTCGGTGGTCAACGCAGTGTTGACGCCGAGCGTCCAGTTGGCAGCAAAGGCGCTGCCGACGGACACCAGAGTCGACACGGTTANNATCGCAAGTCCTTTCGTGAAATTCGACATGTAGCCTCCTCGAGCTATCCGGGCACCCAACGACTTTCAGACCGGGCAACCGACCTCCACTCAATCGTTTCAGGCACCGATGTTTAGATCCAACCCTGTCAGACCGAACGGCTGAGCGCCGCCATCGGCCTGCGTATGTATGGTTTCCTTCCTATATTTCCACACTACCATACAAGTATGTTTGGATCAAGCTCCAACCCTCCGATGCCGCGGGACCGCTCCGCCCTCACGCGCCGACAGAGTGGTTCAACATCTTTTCATCTCACTCTAAACTGCGGGCTGGAGGCTGGTGCCATGCGCAAACGCTTTTTCCTTGGACTCGGCGTCGTGATCATCCTGATCTGGGGCCCCTTGTGGGGGTGGAGCCATCTCGACTCCATCGATTCCAGCCTTCATGCCGTCCTGCGCATCGCGTTGATCGCGGGAATCGCCCTTGGCGGCTATCTGTTGTGGGGGATCGTCATGCGTAGTCTGCTCGGCCACGATGACGACTGAATCGGACGGGAACAGGATACGCGGCCGAGTCGGTTGCGACATGGCGTCCCGGTGACGAAAATTTTATAATTGCTTTCATATCCTCGGGTGAAAGGCAGAAGGATTCGATCATGCGCCGCATTGCCCTTGTCCTGTTGCTCGGAGCGTCCCTGCTGGGATCGGGCTGCTCCAACCTGACCCACGAGGAAACGGGCGGTGCCGCGGGCGCCGTCATGGGCGTTCTCGTCGGCTCGCTGTTCGGCGACGGCGCCGGACAGGCCGTCGCCATGGCCGTCGGCGGTGTCGTCGGCGGACTGGCCGGACGATCTTTTGGGCGTGACCTTGACGAGGCCGACCGCCGCAGAGCCCAGCGTGCCGCCTTCACTGCCGCCAACACCGGAACCGGTGACCGAATCGTCTGGTCGAGCCCGGAAAATCCGGCTGTCGGCGGCTATGCCGTTCCGGCAGGCAAGGCCGAGGTCACGGACGGTGAATTGTGCAAGGATGTCCGTAGCGTCTATGTGAAGGATGGCGTCGAAAAGACCGAGGTCTCCCGCTTCTGTTACCGAAACGGCCGATGGGAAAACGGCTAGGCGTCCTGGCCCTTTGGGCGACGGTCGTAGCATCGGTATCCTTTGCCCATGCCGCGTCGGTCGAAGTCGTCGCCCACGGGGACGATCGTATCGTCATCTTTTCCGGGCCGGTCCAGCAGAACGACATCGCGCGCATGGACGTCGTTCTGGACAGCGGCCTGCGAATCCGGGAAATCCGGTTCGACTCGCGGGGCGGCAACCTGGAAGCCGGCATTGCGATCGGCGAACGCATCCGCGAAAGGCGCGTGGCGACGCGGATCACGCGCGGTTCTGTTTGCGCCAGTGCCTGTGTCTATGCGTTTCTCGGCGGCCTCGTCCGGATGGTCGATGACGGCGGCCGCATCGGTATCCATATGGCCTCCGGCGCCTTCAACGACGCCTATGTCGAAGCCATCAAGGATGTCCTTCGCGATCCCGATGTCGGAGACGTCGATACGAAAGTGCGGACCATCATCCTGCTGAGCGAGCAGTTCTCCGCCCTCGCCGCACGGCGCCAGGCGCAATTCCTCGTCGACATGGGGGTGTCGCTACGCCTCCTCGATCCCGGGTTCGACACCCCGCATGTCGAGATCTACTGGCTTTCGCCCTACGAGCTGCGCGACTTCAACGTCGTCAATTGACGCCGCCGGACGGTCTTCACTGCTTCTGCAGCCTCACGATCCAGGCGCAGCCGTCCCCCTTCATCAGCCCACCGACAAGAGACTCTCCGTCGATCCGCCCTTCGAAGACTGTCTTATCTCCGCCACCGAAGTCATAGGTTCCGGTCAGGAACCCCGTGGACGTGACGAAGCCGCGGATCTTGCCACCATCATCGGTCCTGCCGAAGATGTTTCCGCGGCTGATCCGGACCTCGAAGTTTGCGGATTCAGAACAGGCGGCCTTGCTCAACCCCTCGATCAGGTGGCTCGCCCCCTGATACCGGCCGTCGAAATTCGATGAAATTGGCGCGGCCGCAACGGGGGCCACCTGCAACGCCACGAAAAGGACTCCGGTAACCATGAGGCTGGATGTCATGAAGCGCTTGTTCATTTCTGCCTCCACTTCACGTGATCAATAGATCCTTCCCCCCGCCGAATGCCGGCGGGTGTGGCAAGGATTCCAATCCGGGGTTTCCCGGTGCCCCCTCGAACGGGCCCGGTTTTGGCGCTACAGGTATCGAATTAATTGTCAAAACGCCGGACGCAACCCCCAAAGCGGGAGTCGCGGGGAGGACGCCCCTGACGTCGGAAAGCCTCAGGGCGCGGATGCCTCTTCGCTACCGTCATCCAGGATCTTCTTCACACTTTCCATGGCCTCGCCGAAGGCCCGCCAATCGCCTCGTTTGAGGGCGTTCTCGGCACGCGCGATCCCCTCCCGCACGCGATTGAGGGCGGCCGGGCCTATTCCGCCGGACGGTGGCAACGATCCCGAAGCCGTGACGGCGGAAGGCTCCGCTCCCGGATGCTCGCCGAACACGGCGGTCAGGGCCTCGGCCAAGGTCGGTTCCATCGCCACGGTGCTGCCGTGGGCGACGATAACCCGCTTGAGCTGAGGCACGTCGTTGCTTTCGGCGATCAGATAGACCGGCTCGACGTAGATGATCGAATGGTCGATCGGAATGACGAAGATGTTGCCGCGGATGACGCGGGAACCGCGCTGGTCCCAGAGACTGAGTTGGCGGGAGATCACCGTGTCCTGGTCGATCAGGGCCTCGATCTGCAAAGGCCCATAGATCAACCGCTCCTTGGGGAACTTGTAGACCAGGAGCTGGCCGTAGTCCGGAAAGTCGCTGCGCGCGCCCATCCAGGCGATCATGTTGTCCTTGCTCTCCGGGGTCAGCGGAATCATCAGCAGGAACTGCAGCCGCGATTCGCCGGGCAGCCGCATGAGAATGTAGTAGGGATGCATGGGGGCGAGCTTGCCGCCGTACTTTTCCTTCGACAGCGTCCACAGGTCCTCGTTGTTGTAGAAAACCTGCGGGATCTTCATGTGGTACCGCTTGAAGGTCTTCACCTGCGCGGTAAACATGTCCCGGGGGTAGCGAAGGTGCGCCTTGAGGTCCGCCGGCAGTTCCGTCAACGGCTTGAACAGCACAGGAAACGCTTCCGCATAGGCCTTGAGGATTGGATCAGTCTCGTCGACGACATAGAAATCGACGGACCCCTCGTAGGCATCGACGATCACCTTGACCGGATTGCGCAGGTAGTTCGGTCCCCATTCGTAATGTTCCGAATAGGGGAAGCTCTTGGACACTGTATAGGCGTCCTGAATCCAATAGAGCCGCCCCCCGCTGACCGCCAGGTAGGGATCTCGGTCGAGTTCGAGGAAGGGGGCAATCCGATGGACGCGATCAGAGACCTCGCGCCAGAGCTGGATACGGCTTTCCGGCGTGATGTAGGCGGATATGGCGATGTTGACGTCAAACCGGTTCCACGCGAAAAGCAGGCGCCGCCAATAGGAAGAAAGCGGCACGCCGCCGTGTCCCTGATACCGGGCATAGACATTGGCATCGCCGCGCGGATAGTCGAACTCCTCGATGCCGGTATTGACGACACGATACCCCGGCATCTTCTCGCCGTAATAGATGGCCGGCTGATCGATTCTCACATCGTCCGGGAATACCGGTGGCAGGTCCTTGATCACCAGTTTCGGAACCCCCTCGCCGGCCGCATCCTCGTGGGCGGCAAGGCTCATCGCCAGACCGTAACCATGGGTGTATTGGAGGATCCGGTTGACCCATGTGTCGGTCTGCCGCGGCAAGGTTTCGGCCAGCTCGCGTGAGCTCAGCAGAACCTGGCGCAGCCGGCCGTCGAGGATATAGCGATCGACGTCGATGTTGTAGAATTCGTAATAGAGGCGGATCTCCTGCATCTGCCGGTAGGTCTGAAGCAGCGGCCGCCAATCCCATAACCGAATATTGTCCAGCGTATCGCCGTTATCGCGGATCTGATCGAGAGTCAGGTCGGTCACCGCCGGATAGGACCGCTCCTCGACACGATTCAGGTCGAAGGCGAAACGGGTGAATTCGATGTTGTGGGCAAGATAGGGCGTTTCCAATTGCAGTTCGTTCGGCTTGACCACGAACTGCTGGAACACCGCGGGCACCCCGAATAGCGCTATGGCGACCAGAACAACGAAGCTGCCCGCACCCAGCAACGGCCATTGCATGCTGTTGCGGAACGCTCCGACGATCACCACGGCGATCAACGCCACCGACGCGCCGGCCATGATGCCCAGCACCGGCATGACGACATGGACGTCCGTGTAGCCCGGTCCGAACACGGCGCCACCGGACTCGAACAGCAAATGGAAGCGGTCCAGATAGTAGCCCCATCCCCAGGCCAGCAGAAAAAAGATGGCATTGGGAGCAAGTGTCCGCAACACCCGCTGGCGCAGTTCGTCGTCCACCGTTTTCCAGTTCCGCAACAGCCCGACTTGGTGATAGGCGAGCAAGTGCATGCCCAAGCCGAGTGTCGCGATCACCACCAGCTTGTCCTGAACGATATCGAGAAACGGCAGGGTAAAGACGTAGAAACCGGCATCCCGTCCGAGAATGGGCTCTGCCCGGTCAAAGGACTGCGCGAAGGAAAGGCGGATGAACTCGTCCCAGGTGGAGGCAAATGACGTCGCAAGCAAAACAGCCACCACCATCGGCAACAGGATTACGGCGGCACCGATGGCCCATGCCGGCGTCGGATCCCTGCGCTTCGCACGCAGCCACGGTCCCACCGGAACGGTTGCTTCGGCCAGTGAGCATGTGCGAACCAGGGGAATGGCGTTGAGCCAAAGATAGAGGAACGCCGGCACGAACACCGCGAAGAACAGCCCGACCTGGGTCAACCGGATACGCCAGAACACCTGGCGGTAGCCGAGTTCCCCCATCCACAGCCATTCGACCGTCCAACCGAGCAGGCTGAAAAATACTGCAAGAACACCAAGGCCCGCCGCCACGGCGAACCAGACTCCAGAGCCCCCCTTGAAGGACAACGGCATATTCCTCTCCCGCGGTCTCTGCCGCGCATGGGTCACCGTCGAAAACCCGGAACCTTATGAAAATTCTAGCATATCGTACGTGTTCATGCCATTAACTGGACCGCTGGCGACGGGGCGGCGAACCCCGGTCCATGGCGTCTGAGCCCGTCTGACGACCACGCCGGCTGAAGAAGTGGCCCCCCCCTTGTGCCAAATGGGGGCGGCGGGCGGGCTTGCAGATGCGGATAATCCTAAATGCACGGAGTTCCTGACCACGCGAAAGGGTTCGCCCTCACCCTCGCCGGTGTCATTATCCTCAGCCCGGATGCCCTGTTGATCCGGCTGATCGCCGCCGACAACTGGACGATCATCTTCTTCCGGGGCTTTCTTACAGCTCTTGTCCTCGTGATTTTCCTCACAGCGCGCTACCGTCGGGACGCGCCCGGACTGCTGCGCTCCATGGATGTCCAGGCCGTCATCGCCGGGCTTCTCTACGGGTTTGGCAACATCTGTTTCGTGCAATCGATCAATCGGACCCTTGTCGCCAATACCCTGGTCATCCTTGACGCCACACCTTTGATCGCAGCCGTCTTCAGTCACCTGTTTCTTGGCGAGCACCAACGACGCGAAACCTGGATCGCCGTCCTCGTGGTAATGGCCGGAATAGGGGCGATATTCGCCGGCGGTATCGGCGGCGGCCATTTCCTTGGCGACCTGCTGGCCATCGGGTCCGCGTCGGCAATGGCCGGGAATCTGACCGCCCTTCGCCGAAGCCGACTCGACACGCCCCTCCCCTCCGTCGTGATCGGCGGCACCTTCGCCGCTCTCATGACATTGCCGTTTGCCGCACCGACCCTGGTTTCGAGCACGGACCTCCTGGTCCTGGTCCTGCTCGGCGGCGTCGTGATGCCGGTGTCGTTCGGCCTCATCTTTCTGGGGCCGAAATACCTGCCCGCCCCCGAGGTCGCCCTCATCCTTCTGCTCGAAGCCGTTCTCGGACCGCTTCTGGTGTGGTTCTTCGTCGGCGAGGAACCGAGTCTGAGGGTCCTTCTGAGCGGCAGCCTCATCATCTTGACGGTCACTATCCATGCGGCCTTGGGGCTCAACCGGCGCCGCCGGTGAAGCCGATCCGCGAAAGCCCGCCGGCATCGGATGCCCATTGGAAGGGCGCCCTTCCGGCAATCACTGAATACATGCTCTCGCGCATGTTTCGTCGGCTTCGGCAGCGAAGGAACCCGGCATGTGCCTGGAACTGTCCTCCGTCGATCCGGCCTTAGATCAAGACGGTATCCGATCTCTTGTCGCCGCAACTTCGGGAATATCGCCTGCGCAAAGAACACAGCCACAACAATTAGCTGTTATTCCACCGCATACGCTGCCTTTCTCAGCGCACTGACCGACAACTTTGTTCTTTTCCCGATAATTTGTGGTAGCATTCTTCTAATGCTAACTTTGCTGAAACGATAGTATTCCCAAACAAAAATACGCGGAAAGGTTTGCGCACCCTCTTCGACCATGGCCGATATAGTGTGGCATGACGACAAGACTTCAGCACACGCATATCCTTCGTGGAGCCTTGATCTCCTGTCTCTCCAGGGTAATCACATTGCTGGCGATCGTCGTTTCCGCCAGCGCGGCCGGAAGCATGGCAACCGCTCAAGACACCGATCCCCGGTTTGAACCGGCGGCGGTTCTTATCCTCAACTCCTACCAAAAGGGATTTGCTTGGACCGACGAAATCGTCCGCGGCATTGAGCAAAAGTTTGAAGCGTCGCCGCGGAAAATCGAACTCTGGGTCGAGTACATGGATACCAAGCGGTATCCGGACGGAATGCACCGCAACCTGCTGTATGCCAGCTACCGACACCGCTTCAAAACCCAGCAGTTCGACCTGGTGTTGACTTCCGACAACAATGCGCTGGAATTCGCACTTGAACACCGGGCGGAACTGTTTCCCGAAACTCCCATCATCTTCTGCGGCATCAACCATTTTCAACCGGATATGCTGGCAGGACATACCTCGGTGACGGGAGTCGCCGAGAATGTCGATCTTCGGGGTACCGTGGAAATCGCCCAAACTCTCAATTCCAACGCCCGTAGTGCCATCATCATCATCGCCGATACGGCCACCGGCCGGGACAACGAGAAACGGGTCAAAGATATCCTGCCCGTCTTCCCCAACCTTTCGTTCCAGTTCTGGCAGGGACGGTTTCTCGAAGACATGATCCAGGACGTCGCCAGTCTGTCGCCCGATACCTTCCTGATCCAATTCGGAGTGGCCCGTACACGGGATGGCCGTACCGCCCTCAACGATGAGGTCGTGCGCCGACTCTCCGAACATGCGTCCGTTCCAATTTATTCCGACACCGATTTCACACTTGGGCACGGAATCCTCGGGGGACGCGGCCTAAGCGGATACGCCCAGGGGGAAACGGCGGCAGCGATGGCCCTGGAGGTGCTACGCGGAAAGCCGGTATCGGAGATTCCCGTTTTAACCGAAAGCCCGAACCGCAACATGTTCGACTACCGGGTCATGCAACGGTTCGGGGTTTCCGTCGATCAGCTACCCCCTGACAGCATCGTCATCAATCAGCCCCAGCCGATCTCCCGGAAGTTCCGCAATTTCATCTTCGGTTCGGTCGTGATCGGGCTCACCCTCGCCGCTCTGATCGTGTTTCTCGTTTCCAATATCATCCGGCGGAAATCCGCCGAAAAGGCTCTTCGGGTCAGCGAAGGGCGTCTGGCTGCACTGGTCGAACACTCTCCCGCCGGCATCTATCTGAAGGATCTCGACGGTCGCTACATTATCGCGAATGAGCAATATCGCGCCCGGTTCGGAATGGAGTCGGAAACCATTGTCGGCAAAACCTCCGAGGAGGTCCTGCCGCGTGAAATCGTCGCCGACGCCAAGGAGAGCGACGACCGGGTTCTCGCCATGGCATCCGAATTGCGTTTCGAGCGCAGTATGAAATGCGCCGACGGAAAAACCCGTGACTTCATGATCATCAAATTTCCCTTGTTCGATGCCCGCGGCGCGTTGTCGGGCTTGGGTTCCGTAAGCTCGGATATCTCGGAAATCAAACAAACCGATGAAGCGATGCGAGCGTTGCAGGCCGAACTCGCCCATGTCTCCAGACTCAGCACCATGGGCGAAATGGCGGCAGGGTTTGCCCATGAACTCAATCAGCCCCTGGCAGCCATCAGCAACTTCGCAACCGGATGCATCCGCAGAATTAAGACGGCAAGGGCCGACACCGAATCGATGACTACCGCTTTGGAGGAAATTGCTGCTCAGGCCAAACGGGCGGGGGACATCATCAGTCGCATCCGGGGATTCGTCGGCAAAAAGGACGAGGCCAAGAACAACGCCACGCTGTCGTCCATCGAAATCAACTCCGCCATCGAAGCCGCGGCCGGGCTTCTGGCCGGCGACATCCTGAAACATGGGGTTTCGTTGCGTCTGGTCCTTACTCCCGAACTGCCACAAGTCCCGGCTGATTCCATTCAGATCCAACAACTCGTGATCAACCTCGCCCGCAACAGCATGGAGGCGATGAGCGAGGCCAGAAGCCAGCGACGCGACTTAACCATCCGGACTCTGGCTAACCACGAAAAGGTGGAAATCCAGGTTCTCGACACCGGTCCGGGGATTCCTCAAGATGTCCGTGCACGGATGTTTCATCCCTTCTTCACAACCAAGGAGTCGGGGATGGGCATGGGTCTTTCCATATGCAAATCAATCGTCGAACGACATGGGGGAGAACTGCAGGCTGAAAATCGGAGCGGGGGAGGGGCACGATTCAGTGTCGTGCTGACCGCGACCGAACATAAAAACGCGGCGGCCTGACAGCGACCTCGGATTTTCCATAAAGGCTCTCATTTCCCTTCAAGCCTTAAGAAATCCTACACCCAAGGTTATTGTTGCGCGGGCAATGTTCAATGATAGGCTGTTTATCGGCTTCAATTCGGTTTAGATTGATGCACGGTATCGTCCCTTACCGTTGATCAATAATAAGTCGGGGCACGTTGGGAGCATTTCGCACTTACGTGATCGCGGGGGGAGCGGCAAAACAGGGGGAGAAGGCGTCTTCCGTGATATTTGGCTTTGGAACCATCGCTGGAGTCGGGGTGCACATACCGTCGGGTTTTCTTCACCGCATCAAACGCTGGATTGTCCTGGCCGTAGCCCTGTCCGTCGCAACGGGAGCCGCAAGCGCCGACGAACCGAAAGCCACTCTTTCTTCCGAGCCGAAAAACGTCCTGGTCCTCAACTCCTATCACAAGGGGTTCGTCTGGTCGGACGACGTCGTTCACGGCATCGAGGAAACCATCGTCAATTCGCTTCAGCCCATCGACCTATGGGTCGAATACATGGACACCAAACGGTTTCCGGGCCCCGCGCATCTAACGGACTTGGCAACCGTTTTCGAGCACAAGTATCGGGATAAAGAAATCGACGCCATCGTCGCATCGGACAACAACGCCTTGAACTTCCTGCTCACGCACCGTGACAGACTGTTTCCCGGCATCCCGGTCGTGTTCTGCGGCATCAACTGGTACGATCCGGAAATGCTCAAGGATCACCGCGGAATTACCGGCGTCGCGGAACACGGTGATTTCGAGGCGACCATCCATCTGATCCGACAACTCCATCCGGAAGTCAAATCCGTGGTCATCATCCTGCCGGACACGGTTACCGGTTTGGAAGACAGGGAGTTGATCAACACCTATCTCGATCGGTTGTCGGTAATGGTCCAGGTCGACATCTGGCAGGGGTTGCCGATCGAGGATTCCGAAGCCCGCGTCGCCACCCTTCCGAAGGGAAGTGCCGTCATCATCGGCGGAGTTGCCAAGTCTCGGCGCGGGCGGATCCTCACCAACGCCGAAAAAGCCCGGCGCATTACGACCGCTTCACCCGTGCCGGTCTACGGTATCCGCAAGATAGTCCTCGGTCATGGTGTCGTCGGCGGCAAAATGATCGACGGGTTCGTTCACGGCGAAACCGCGGCACATCTCGTGCTCGATGTGCTGGAAGGGAAATCGGCCGACGAGATTCCGGTCCAGACGGAGAGCCCCAATCGGTTCCTATTCGATGCGGTGGTGCTATCGAAATTCGGGATACAAAAAAACACCCTGCCGCCGGGAAGCATCGTGATCAATCTGGCGCAGACGGCCTATGAACGCTTCCGGACCTTCATGGCCGTTGCCATTCTGATCGTCCTCGGACTCGGAATTTTCATCGGTCTGTTGATATTCAACATCGCCCAGCGCCGGTGGGCGGAACAGGCGCTGCGGGAAAGCGAAGAAAGACTGCGGACTCTGATCGAGCATTCCCCCGAGGCGATCTATCTCAAGGATCTCGAGGGACACTACCTCGTGGCCAACGGGGAGTACCGGAACCGCTACAATGTCGCCCAGGATCAGGTAATCGGGAAAAAGGCTTCAGACTTCCTCCCCGCCGATCTTGCCGCGATGGTCAAAGAGCAGGATGAAGAAGTGTTTTCGCGGAAGAAGGAATGCCGCTGGGAGCTGGACATCGCCCACGCCGACGGCAGCGTCCATACGCATATGCTGGTCAAGTTTCCCATGTTCGACGCCAAGGGAAATCTCTCCGGTCTCGGCTGCGTCAGCACCGATATTTCCGACATAAAACATGCCAACGAGGCAGCGCGCATCCTGCAGGTCGAGCTGGCTCATGTCAGCCGCCTCAGCACCATGGGTGAGATGGCCGCAAGCTTCGCACACGAACTCAATCAGCCCCTCGCTGCGATCGGCAACTTCGCCGCCGGCAGCATACGCCGCCTGCGGGGCATTCAGGGCGAGGCCGCCCAGGTCATCCCGGCTCTGGAAAAAATCTCCGAGCAGGCGCAGCGGGCCGGTTCGATCATCAAGAACATCCGGCTGTTCGTCGGCAAAAAGGACGAACAGCGCATCGACGGCGAACTTCCGGAAATCGACCTCAACCAGGCCATCCGCGGTGCCGCCGGATTGGTCGGCAATGACGCCCTCCACAACAACACCGTCTTGCGCCTCAACCTGAGCCCCGCATTCACACCGGTGCACGGAGACACCATTCAGATCCAGCAGGTCATCGTGAACCTTGCCCGCAATGCGATCGAGGCGATGAGGGAGGCCGATTCAACCCAGCGCGACCTCACCATCCGGACCGGTGTCACACCGGACGGCGATGCTGAGATCCGCGTTCTCGACACTGGCCCGGGAATTCCCGACGAGGTCCTGACGAGCCTGTTCGAGCCCTTCTTCACGACCAAGAAATCCGGCATGGGAATGGGGTTGTCCATCTGCCGCTCCATCATCGAAAGTCACGGCGGCAAAATGACGGCCTCAAATCGGGCGCGGGGCGGAGCAGAATTCAAGGTGACCCTGCCCGCCTCCACCGCCGAGGTCGAAACACATTTCGTCGACGCTCCGGCCGAAGACATTCGGGCAGGTATGTAAGGCACCGTTTTCGCGAACCGAGCGACAAATCGGCACGTTCATTGAACTCGCGCCGCGTACGAGTTTCCTCGGCGACCTAGGAAGACTGCTCCGAGCGGGAATGTTCGGACGGTTCCGTTTCCAGCAACCGGGAAAGGGTTGCCTGCCGCCGGTACATCCAGATCCCAACAACGGCGCAGGCAGCACCGCCGAGCAGGACCGGGATGCCGAATCCCCAGAACTCGGCCAGCCAGCCCATCACCAGGGCACCGAGGGCCGGCCCTCCCCGGAAAGTCAGGCCCCAGATGCTGAGAACGCGTCCCCGCATGTTGCCGGCCACGGACGCCTGAATAAGGGTTTGCGTGCCGGACCCGTTGATAACCATCGCTCCCCCGGCCATCGCCATCAGAACGACCCCGGCCCAGAACCACCCGGTCAGGCCGAACACCACGCACATCACCCCGGAGGCGATGAAGCTTATGAGCGTGACCCGGGTGAGGCCGCCGACGCCCTGCCGCTGGGCCAACCACATCCCGGCCAGGATGGCCCCGATCGCAACCGACGAGGTGAGGATCGCCAATCCCCCGGCTCCGCGACCGAAAACGTCATCGGCGAACCCCGGCAGAAGCTCGAAGACCGGCCGGCCGAGGATCGCACTGACGATCGACATGATCATGATCGGTCCGAGAGCCGCATGCTGGAAGACGTGACGGACCCCCTCGGCAATCTCCGGCAGCACGCCCCGATGCGGCCGACTCGGCAAGGGTGGGAAAGACAACATCATCAGAGAGCCGACCGCGATCAGATGACCGAAGGTGACCACCGCGAACGCCCATCCCACGCCCAACCCGGTGATCAGCACACCGGCAAGGGCGGGACCGACGAAGCGGGCAAGGTTGAAGATGACGGAATTCAGCGCCACCGCCTGAGCCAGAAGACGAGATGGCACGAGGTTGGAAACGATGGCCAGACGGGCCGGTTGCTGGAACCCGACGACGATCCCGCCAAAAAGCGTGAGGACAAAAAGAGCCTCGATGGTCATCCCAACATAGACCAATACTGTCAGGAGCACGGCCTGAAGCGCTGCCGCCGTCTTGCAGGCGATCAGGATGCGCCTGCGATCAAACCGATCGGCAAGAACACCGGCGAAGGGGCCGATGAAAATGGCCGGGAACAAGTCGGCGAAGGCCACCGCCCCCAGCCAGGTACCGGATTGAGTCAGGTCCCACGCCAACCAGCCCACCGCCAGTCGCTGCACCCAGACACCGACAAGGGAAAGAACGTTTCCGGCCGTGAACACCGAAAAATCACGACTGGAAAACACGCCCAGTGAAGCGCGGACGCGGGCGAAAAAGGCTGTCATCGTTTTGATGCGCATTCCGGCCGGCGGATTACCGGCCGTCACCATTGGAAAGATCGCTGGAATGAAACCGCACGTCCGACGCCCGGGCGATGCGACCTAGTTCTTATTACTCCCGGCGCGGTAGTCCTGCAACACGCTGTCTATAACCTTGGTGGTTCTGAGCGCGCTTTCACCGGTGCTGTGACAGGTTCCGTGCCCGAGCAGGTCGTCGACGACGGTCTGGATCAGGGGCTGATGCACATGCGGCGGATAGCCGAGATTGAACCGCTCCTCGAATTCGTCGGTGGTGAGCACGGCCGGCGCCGGTAAGAAGAAGGAAAA
>NPIF01003497.1_pt1 | contig 14805 bp, 11 predicted proteins | sample 8637461 | NCBI WGS metagenome assembly NPIF01 (sample SAMN07420641, study PRJNA396082) | bioreactor metagenome | isolation source: sample BR12 brine-fed electro-methanogenic bioreactor BR | place: Japan: Kochi | collected 2016-12-09
GTGGTGGCGCTGAACAAGATCGACCTGCCGCACGATTTGAACAAGATCTACGGCCAACTCGCCGAGCACGGGTTGACACCCAGCGGAGACTGGGGCGGCGATACGGACGTTATCAAGACCTCCGCCACCACCGGCGTCGGCATCGAAGACCTGCTGTCGCATCTTGCCACACTGAGCGAGGTGATGGAACTCAAGGCCGATCCGACGATTCCGGGCACCGGCATCGTGATTGAAGCAGAACGCACGGGGACGATGGGTAACGTCGCGCGGATCATGGTCCAGGAAGGAACGCTCAAGCCCGGCGACGTCGTCGTTTGCGGTTCGGCGTTCGGTCGCGTTCGCGCCATGAAGGACGACACGGGCAAGTCGCTGAAGAAGGCGGGGCCTTCGACACCGATCGAAATCAGCGGACTCAACGACGTCCCGAGATCCGGCGACAAGTTCTACGTCGTGGAGAACCAGCAGCGGGCCAAGCAGATCGCGGAAGAGGTCGCGGCCAAGCGGCGTGAAGAGGAACTCGTCCACACCGCCAAGCCGACGAGTCTCGAATCGATGCTCGCCGGCGCAGCCGAAGGCGAGATCCCCGAACTGTCCGTGATCATCCGGGCCGACGTTCAGGGTTCGGTCGACGTGCTCAAGAAGACGCTGTCCGAGATTCCGGACGATCAGGTCAAGCTGAACATTCTGCACGCGGGCGTCGGTGCGGTGGCCGAGTCGGACATCGTGCTCGCCGGCGCGAGCGGCGCGATAGTCATCGGTTTTCACGTGGTGGCCGATCCTGCGATCCAGCGGCTGGCCGATCAGCAGGGCGTCGACGTTCGCACGTATCGCGTGATCTACGAACTGCTCGACGACATCCGCAAGGCCCTCGAAGGCATGCTGGCGCCCGACGAGCGGCTGGAACAGCGCGGCCGGGCCGAAGTGCGCGAGATCTTCCACATCTCGCGTGTCGGCAAGATCGCCGGCTGTATCGTCCGCGACGGCGTCATCGAGCGGAATCACGTTGTGCGGATTATCCGCGACGGCGTCGTGGTGAAGGACAGGGTCGCGATCGCGTCGTTGCGCCGCATCAAGGATGACGTGAAGGAGGTCCGCAGCGGACTCGAGTGCGGTATTCGCATTCAGGACTTCGACGACGTCAAGCCGCAGGACGTGATCGAGGCGTTCGAGTTGATTCACGTCGCGCGAACGCTCGATTCCTGAACCGGTTCGCGGAGGTAAGGCCGCGCCGGCGTTCGGATCGCGACACGATGCGCCGCCGTCGCGCGACGGATGAGACATGATCGTCGGGTTGTTGCAGTTGCATCTGAGAATCCCGGAGGCGAGATCGCTGAAAGACAAACGCCGATCGATCAAGAGCATCAAGGATCGACTCGGCGCACGGCACAATGTATCCGTTGCCGAGATCGGTCGACTCGACGATCCCCGCAGTTGCATCATGGGGCTCGCCATGGTGTCGAACGATCGGCGGTTTACCGAGAGCTGCCTTTCCAAGATTGTCGACGAAGTGCGATTGCACCACACGGTGGTGTTGACCGATTATGAACTGGAGTTTGTCTAGACCCGCGTGCGGGCGATGCCAGCCCGCCGCGGCCGATGGAGCAGATTGAGAAGCCGGAATGTCCTATCGCACAGGCAGAGTGGCCAACGCCGTACGAGACATCGTCAGCGACGCGATCGCCAATCGCGTGTCCGATCCGCGCGTCAGTCCGATGACGAGCATCACGCGCGTTGAGATGACGCAGGATCTCAAGTTCGCCGACGTATACATCAGCGTCATGGGACCGGAGACGCAGGCGGCGACGACCATGAAGGGTCTTCAGAGCGCCCGCGGCATGATCCAGTCCCGCGTCGCGAAGCAGCTGAATCTGCGACAGTGCCCCACGATCCGGCTTCATCTCGACAATGGAATCAAGATCGGGATTGAGACGATCAAGACGCTCGACGCTGAATTCGGAACATCTCCCGCTGAAGACGGCGATGTGGACGGCGATACCGACACGCACAATGACGAGAACGACCCCCGCACCCCGTGATGGACGCATGCCCGTCGAATGACGATCGACGCCGCAGCGCCGCGGGTCAAGGTCGAATCAGAACAATAAAACCGGAGCCTCTCGATGAAAAAGGCGGCGGAATACCTGAAGAAGATCAAGCAACTGTCGAACAAGCTGAAGAAACAGGGTGACAAGGTCACACCCGCGGAGATCGAGGAGCCGATGGAACTGCTGCTCTTTTCGATCCTCAGCAACTTCTCTTCCGAGGCGAGAGCGGCGGCGGCCGTGTCCAAACTGCAGTCCGCGGTCGTCGACTACAACGAACTCCGTGTGACGCCGGTGGCTGAGATCGTGGAGATCATCGGCAAGGACTACCCGAATTGCCGCAGGGCGGCGGAGGAAATCGGCGACGCCCTGCACGCCGTCTTCAATCAGCTTCACGACCTCAATCTACAGTTCCTCAAGGCCGGCCCCAAGCGTCATGCCGAGTCGTTCGTCAGTTCGCTCGACAATATTTCGCCGCACGCGCGCGCCATGATGTCCTGGCGATGTCTCGGCGGCCGCGCGGTTCCGCTCGACTCGAATATGTACGCCTATCTCGTTAAGAACGACTACCTGCCGGAGCAGGTGGACGTCGAGGAGGCGCAGAAGTTCCTCACGTCCAAGCTCAAGGATCGCGACGGCGAGAACTTCTACCTCATGCTCAAGCGATACGCCGCCACGCACGCGCCTCGCAGGACGAGTACCTCCGTGCGGAGGTCAGCCGCTGCCGAGCAGACGGCAACGAGCGAACCCGAGCAGGCGACTGCTACCGCGACGAAGCCGGCCCGTAAGACCAGGCAACCCGTCGCGAAGCGGACGGCGGCCACGGCCAAATCGAAGCCGAAGCCCAAAACGAAATCCAAAAAGACCGCGACATCTAAGAAAACCGCGAGCAAGAAGACCGCGAGCAGGAAAACGAAGACGGCGTCCCGGAAAACGAAGACCGGAAAGACCCGCAGAAAGGTGTCCCACAAGTAGTCGGATACATTGAGACGGCGATCCGCTCGCACCGCACATGCCAAGGACGTGTCAGCTATGGTACGACACAACATGCCGACACGGCGTCGGGCGCCGCGTCTGGCGCTGGTACTGCTCTTACTTCTGTCATGCAGTCGACAACAGCCTCGAACCGAAGCGCTGACGGGCGTGCCCGATCCGGAGCGTGCGCGGCTCGGCCTGGCGCAGATCGGTCCGCATCCCAGGCTTCCGCCTGATGGCCCGTCCGTTAAGAACGTTCCCATTCCAGATGAGGCCGCCGCGCATTTGGATGCGGCGCGCAAGGCGTTGAACGAAAAACAATGGACGAGCGCGATCGAGTCCGCCCGGCTTGCGATAGAGGCGCACGCGAATTATCCGCAAGCGCACCTGCTGCTGGCCCGCGCGACGATGGGCCTCGACGCGCTGTCCACGGCACAGACTCATGTCGACAAGGCCCTGGAGCTTGCACCGCGAAGCACCGAGGCCTGGCTGCTTTCGGGCGATGTGGCCGCGAGCGCCGGAAGAACGGACGACGCAATTCACGACTACCGCACGGCGCTGCTTGTGTCGGAACAGCGGCCGGGCGATCGGTTCCGCGCGCCGACCCACCTGCATTTGAGCGAGGTGCTCGCCGATGCGCGCTATTTGAATGCCGCTGCGGATGAAATTGATGCGTACTTCGCCGAAGTGGATCGGCTCTCCGATGACGGCGCGGAGAACGACGAACTCGTGCAGACGATGGAGGAGAAGCGCGGCGAGGCCGCGGCACGGCTGGGCGATCTCCGCGCAAGGCTCGATCAACATACGACTGCGGTTGCAGCGTATCGCCGGGCGATAGCGGAAAGGCCGAACGATCGGTCGCTGCGTGGAAAGCTGGCGGTTTCGCTGGCCAGGGCCGGCCTGCACGATAATGCGATCGATACCGCGCGCGAACTGCTCGCGCATGCCGAAGCGGGCCTGGATGACATCGACGTCTTGCGAGAAGTCTGTGCGATCGCGAAGCGGGATGACGCCTATGCCGAGATCGGTATCGAGATGCTGGCGCCGATCGTCGAGGCGCACCCGGCGGCACCTGCTGCCGTCGCGCTGGCGATGCTGTATGCGGACAGGGATGAGCCGGGCGACTGTGTCCGCGTCATGCTGCGGGCGATCAAGGCTGACCCGACGGCGGGGGAGATGTTCGAGCGTTTCTTCGACCGGCTTGATGAGGCGACAGCCCGCGAACAGTTTGTGCCGGCGGCGGCAATGATCATGGAGGAATCGCAGTCGAACGCCGCCGCGGCGTATGTCCACGCACGCATGCTGATGGCGGCGGGGGATGTGGAGCAGGCCGAACGCTCGTTGGACCAGGCAATACAACTCAATCCGGCGTTCGCCAGTCCCCGGCTCGCGCTCGCCGAGTTGTTGATCCGACGCAAGGCGTGGCAGGAGGCGGACGCGTGCCTGAAGGCCCTTGAAAAATCGAACAAAGAGGCGGCCGAACTGTATCGGATGCACCTGCTGAAGGGCATCGTTGCAGACGCGCTGAGCGAACGCGGAGCGGCTGAGGCGGCCTACCTGCGTGCCGCTGAATTCGCACCGCACGATCCGGAACCGCTCTATCGCCTCTCCCTTCTGTACGAGCGGGCCGAAGACCGCCAGGAATGCGAATCGGTCTATCGGCGCATCGTGACAAGGGTCGATCCGAGTTTTGTCCCGGCACGAGAGAAGCTGGTCATTCTGCTGCTCAACAGCGATCGGCGTCAGGAGGCGGAGAAGTTTTTCCGGGGTTTCGCGAAGCTCGGGATCGACGATGCCGCAGCAGGCCGCTGCAAGGCGATGTTCAACCTTGCGGACAACCGCGCCACCGACGGCACAAAGCGCCTGGAAGACTATCGCGCCGATCTGTGGCGGCTGCTCGAGGACTATCCCGACGATCAGGCCACGCTGGTCGCGCTGGCGATGAGCTATCTTGCGACCGGGCATTATGACAGCGCGATCGTTCAGGCCGAGCGCGCCGTGGAGATCGATCCGACGGACATCCGCGCGAGGGAGATCAAGGCGACGCTGGAATCAAAGCTGCTTCGTTTCGAGGCCGCTGCCGACACCATCCGCAGCCTGCTGGAGGACCGCCCTCGCGACTTTGCGTACAGCCAGCAACTCATGGAACTGTCCATGAACGTGGGCGACTTCGACACCGTCATCAAGGTCTTGCGCGAACTGATCGCGCGTGATGATCTCCGTGCGGGCCGCGGGCTGCTCACGGCGCAGCTGTTTGAGTTGCTCCAGCTGGACGGGCGCGACGAAGAGGCGATCGAACTCGCCCGGCAGTGGCTGGAGGAAGCCCCGGGCGACAACCAGCGCCGCGAAGCATACATGGCAACACTCAACGACGCTGAGCGATACGATGAGGCGATTGCGAAGCTGCGAGAGTGGCTCGCCGACGATCCGGGCAATGCCCGTCTGCGACGCACGCTCATCAGTCTCCTGCAATCCGCGGATCGCCAAGTCGAAGCGCAGCAGCAGGTGCTCGAGTGGATGGCGCGAACACCGGACGACGTGGATCTCAACCGGATGCTGATCGCCCTGTTCTGGGCGAACGAGGAATGGGACGCCGCCGTCGAGCTTGCGCGAACCTGCGCCGAGCTTCCGGAAACCGAAGCGTTCTATGAAGACCTGCTGGCGAAGACGTACATCTATGCGAAACGATACAACCGGGCGATCGAACTGCTGAAGCAGCGAGCCAACGAGACGCAGACGATTTCCGCCTACAGCGACCTGATCGCGTTGTTGATCCAGGCAGAACGCCTGATCGAAGCGGAACAGATCGCCAACAAGATTCTCATGCCCGAACTGGTGCGCGAAGAGCAGAAGCGGCGGTATGACCCGGCACTGATCGTCGCCATGCGACAATACCTCTCGCGCATCTATCAACTGCTGGGCCGGAACGACGACGCCATCCAGCAACTCGAGGCCATTCATCGAATCACGCCGAATGATCCCGGCATCAACAACGATCTCGGCTACACCTATCTCGAAGCGAACACGAACCTCGACGAGGCGGAGCGGATGATTCGTATGGCGGTCGGTGAACTGCCCCGGCAGCCGGCGTATCTCGACAGCCTCGGCTGGCTGCTCTACAAGCGCGGCAGGTTCGAGGAGGGTGTGATCTATCTCCAGCGTGCGGTCGACTTCTCCGACAGCGGCGATCCTGTCATGTACGACCACCTGGGCGACGCGCTGTACAGAGCCGGACGGCACAAGGACGCCGAAGCCGCGTGGCGCGAGGCGGCTCGACTGTGCGAGCCGGAATCCGGCAGAACGAACTCGCCCGAGGACGAGGAGGTCGCCGAAGCCGTCCGCCGCAAGCTGGCCCAACTGGCGGCCGATGAACCGGTGCAAACGGCCGCGCTGGTGGGGGAATCCACGTCTACCACGCAACCGTCGAGCCGGCCCGCGAAGTCGGCCGCCTCTACCGATGCCCCTGAGCCGGACGCTGCGGACGACGCCGCTCGCCCGCCCGACGCCCCGATCGACTGACGGCGGCGTTCGAAGTAGCGGACTCGGCAAACCTCCCACTGGCATGATAGAATACGTCGCCCAGTCGGGCGATTGTTGCAGGAAAGGTTGGATCATGGCTGGTCATAGTAAATGGGCGAACATCAAGCATAAGAAAGGCGCGAACGACGCGCGGCGCGGCAAGCTCTGGAGCAAGCTGGCGAGGAACATCATCGTGGCGGCCAAGTCGGGCGGCGGCGATCCGTCAATGAATCTCTCACTGCGGTATGCCATCGACAAGGCCAAAGAGGCCAACATGCCCGCCGACACGATCGACAAGGCGGTCAAGAAAGGCACCGGCGAACTTCAGGGCGCCGACTACATGCCCGCCGTGTATGAAGGCTACGGTCCCGCCGGTGTAGCGTTCATCGTTGACGCGCTGACGGACAACCCCAATCGCACCGCCCCCGAGATCAAGAAGATCTTCGAGAAGGCGGGCGGCAACCTCGGCGCGTCCAACTGCGTGAGCTGGAACTTCAAGACGTGCGGCATCTTCACGATCGGCGCATCCGGCACGTCGGAAGAAGCCCTGATGGAAATCGCGATCGAAGCAGNNCGAGGTGCAGTGCGAGGTGCAGGCGTTCGACGCTGTCAAACGCGCGTTGGCAGACAAGGGCATCGAGACGCAGTCGGCCGAAATCACCAAAATCCCCGGAACGACGATCAAGATTGACGACAAGGAGGTCGGCGAGCGCGTCCTGCGGCTGATGGACACCTTCGAAGAGCACGACGACGTGCAGAACGTCTACAGCAACTTCGATATTCCGGATGAAGTGATGGCCCGGCTCGGCTGACGCCGCTTCGTTGTGAAAGACCTGTTTCGCGCCGCCGTCGGATCGTCACCGGCGGCGGTTGCGTATCCGGCGGTCGCGTTAGCCGCCGCTGGAATCGGATCGACAACTCCACCCCCGTAGTCGGAGGGACACCATGCATCGACGTATAGTCCTTGCCGCCGTGATCACAATGGCCGTCAACACTGCCGCCGTCGCGCAAACCACGCAGCCCGCCGAGCGATTTCGGGACTACTACCCGCCGATCGAGCCGTTCAAGACGGGCTATCTCAAAGTCAGCGACCTGCACGAAATCTACTACGAACTGTGCGGCAACCCCGCCGGCATCCCGGTCATCGTGCTGCACGGCGGGCCGGGCAGCGGCTGTTACCCGTCGCTGCGGCGCTATCACGATCCGGCGAAATACCTCATCGTGCTGCACGATCAGCGCGGCTCGGGCCGCAGCAAGCCGAAGAACGAACTGCGCGAAAACGACACGCAGAACCTGGTGGAGGATATCGAGAAGCTGCGCACGCATCTCAAGCTTGAGCGGGTGCAACTCTTCGGCGGCTCGTGGGGCTCGACGCTCGCCCTCGCTTATGCTCAGGCGTATCCGCAGAATGTTTCGTCGATGGTCCTGCGCGGGGTCTTCACGGCGACGAAGTGGGAGATCGATCACTTCTACCACGGCCCGGTCGCCGAGTACTTCCCGATGGTGTACGAGCGGATGCAGTCGGCGCTGCCGAATCCCGAGAAGAAGAACTATCCCAAGCAGTTTCTGGCCATGCTCCAGAGCGAAGATCCTCAGGTGCGCGATCGGGCGGCCCGAGCCTGGGGCGGTTATGAGAGCCGCATCGCCGCCGTCGGGCGCACCGATGCGGACGTCGAGAACTCGCTCAAGTCGTGGGACCCGTACGGATTTTCGCTGATCGAGAATTACTACATGGCGCACAACTGCTTCCTGAAAGAAGGCGAACTGCTGGGCGGCGGCTACAAGCTGGCGAAGGTGCCGACGGTGATCGTGCAGGGGCGCTACGACGTGATCTGCCCGCCGATCAGCGCGTATCGCCTGCACCAGTCGATACCGGGCTCGAAGCTGATCATCGTGGAAGACGCGGGCCACAGCGGCGGCGCGGCGCCCATGCGCGCGGCGTTGATTGAAGCGATCGAGATGCTGGAGCAGGCCCCGGCGGCTACTTCTTCTGCCACGTCCGAACCGTGATCCGCCAGCGCGGGTGGTGGACATTGGGGTCGATGCGGTCCTTGAGCGCCGCGTCGGGATCTTCGAGATACTCGCGCCGGTCCGTTTCGACAAATGCCCTTTCGAGCACGGCGTGTAGTTCGCCCCAGTCGTCCGCCGCTTCGGCGAAGCCGCTTGTTTCCAGCGTCACCAGTGACGGCACAGGCCTGTCAGTCATCAGTTCGAGCACCGAGGCGGGCGTGCCGCAGGCGACATCGAAGTTGTCGAGCGCGCGATCGGGCCATTCGGCGGCGCGACGCCACACGGCAGCCGGAACCCTCTCCGTCGTGGCGGCGCCGGGTCGCGCGTCGGTCGCTGACGGCGCGTTGCCGTGCGAGTCCTCGCGAGCCGCCCGGCGGGCGTAATCCAGCCCGTAGTAATACCGCGCCGACGGATGCGTCATCACCCAGCACCGGGGCGGCGGCGCGCCTTCCATTGCACGCAGATTGGCGATCGCCCGCTCGAACGGGTCGTGCCAGCGCAGGCTCGACCAGTACCGCCCGGATACGAGGTTGACGCCGCAGCCGAGCCAGCCGATCACAAGGCAGACGGCCGCAACGCGCCGCCATCGGCGAACGCCGAGCGGGACCGCCCCGCGGTCAAACACCAGCAGCGCGGCAAGCAGCACGCACAGCACACCGCTGAATGTCATCACGTACTTGTCGATCATCGTCCGCGACAGAACGCCGGCGACGAAACAGCCGACACCGACGAGACCCACATGCCAGACCGCCCGACGCAGGCGGACCAGCAACACGATGACGCAGAGTCCTAACACCGCAAGCGGCAGCCAGCACCACAGCACACCGATCGAGGCGAGGTTGCCCGACAGCAGGGCCATCGTCGTGCGGGACGCTGACCCGACGTATGACATGAACGAGTGATCACCGCCGAAGGTCGTCGCCGTCCGCCAGAAGGCGGGCAACCACACGGCGTAAAGCGCCATCGCGATCAGCCCGGCGCAGACCCAGCGCTGCACGACGAGATGTGTCCCGCGGCCGCGATTGATCGCCACCAGCCAGCACAGGCCGACAATGACGATACCGAAGTAGTTCGTGTAGCAGACGGCGGCAGCGATGATCGACCATGCTACAATACGCCGCCACGGCGGCCGCGCATCCTGTGACGCCCGGGCGGTTGACCAAAGCAGTGCCGCGACAAGCAGGAACATCAGGCTGTACCAGCGCGCGGCGAATCCGAAGAACAGATGGGCCGGATGCACTGCGCAGATCAGCATCGCCCATCGCGAAGTGCGATCGTCGAACCACGCTCTGGCGGCAACGCGCACGACGAGCAGCCCGGCCAGGAATAAGATGATCGACAGTCCGCGCAGCGCCAGCGGCGCGACGCCGAAGAGATGCACCCACACGTTCTGCGCGATGTAATAGAGCGGCGGGTCGGGCTCGACGCCGTTGTGGAGCGCGGCGATCATCTCACCGAGCGGCATCGCGTAGCGGCGGCAACTGAACGCCTCGTCGTCGAAGACGGTGTAGTGCGACGCCGCCCACACCATGAACACCGCAACGCCCGCCAGCGGCAGGATCGTCCAGCGATCGAACAGGTTATCGCGATGCGATTGCATGTATTCCGCCGCGCTTGAATGGACCGGCACCATCATACGCGCGGAATCGCCGTCGCCAAGCGCGAAGACAAACGTCGGAGTCAGTCAGGCGGGCGGCCTCGTGCCGGACAGGCTGCGGGGCACGGGAGGACGCTAATCGCTCTCGTCGTAGTCCTTCACGGAGTCGTAGTTGTCCTGATAGGTCTCGTTGTCGGGAAACAGGAAGAGTGCTTCCTTGAAGTCGGCCGCGGCCAGAGCGAACTTGTCCTGTGACTTGTAGTGCTCGCCTCGCGTGTTGTAGCCCTCGGCCAGTTTCGTTTTGCTCGCCTGACTTGACGTGTCCAGCTTGTACGCGCTGCGATAGGCCTCGATGGCCTCGTCGTACTTGTTCTCGGTCAGCAGCTCGTCGCCGTAGGCGATGTACGCGTCGCGGAGCTTGTCTCCATAGCTCTGGTCGGTGCCGTAGAGCTCGGTCGCCCGCTTGTATGACGCGACTGCCTCGGCGTAGTCCTCGTTTTCCATGTACTGATCGCCGATGGTGACGCGCGTCTCGGCCAGCTTGCGCTTATACGTCAGGTTGTCCGGGTCGAGGTCGTATGCAGCCTGATAGGCCAGCACCTCATCGTTGATATCGCGGCCGAGCCGGATGCTCTCGCGTTCCAGCCGCAGTCCCGCCGTGAACGCCGCGATGGCGATGCTCCGCTTCTTGCTATCGGAGCCGTTGGAGCCGAGGGCATCGGCGGCCAGCTTGTAGCTCTGAATCGCTTTTTTGGTGCTGCCGAATCGAGTGGCCTGCGCCGCCTGCGCGACATAGGCGTCCGACAGCGCCTCGCGTGCCCCCGCGCTCGCTGAATCGAGCGTTCTCGCTTCCTTCAGCGTGTTGATCGCCCGCGAGATGTCGCCCTGCTCGAGATACCGCTTGCCGATGCCGACATAGGCGAGCGATTTGTCGGCCTTGTGGAGCACGTCGGTGCCGAGGAGATCCTCGATGACGGCGAAGGTCTCCATCGCCTCGTCGTACTTACCGAGCCGGACCTGCACGCTTCCGAGTAATCGCTGAAACGTGGATACGTTCGGCGCCTGGTCCGTCAGTTCCTCGGCCATGCCGAGCAGTTCGCGGAGTTGGTCCTGGTCGGCTGAACCGACGGCCATGATCAGGTGGTTCGCCCCGTTGATGATGTCGCTCTGGCGCAGCAGCGTCTCGCCGAGCAGCATCCGCGCCTCGGCGTTGTCCGGCCGCTTCTCCACGAGGTGCAGCAGCAACCGGCGGCCGATATCGACCGAATCACCGCCGCTGACCATCTGCGACGCCTGCTCGAAGATCTCGTCGTCGCTACGCTGAAGCACCTCGGCAATCGTCGCGTCGTCGCCGTAGCCGCGATCCGATGCGAAGAAGTTGGCCCTCTGGAACAGCTTTTCCGCCTCGGCGTAGTTCTCGCGCAGCATGGCGATCATGCCCTGGCCGTGGATCGCCGCGGCGTTCATGTTGTTGCGCTTCAGCATCCCCTCGAAGATCGCTTCCGCGCCTTTGATGTCGTTCGATTCAATAAGGTCGTAGGCCTCTTCAAGTTTGTCGAGATCGGCCTCAGTCAGACTCTGTGCGGACGCCGCGAAGTTCGACGTCGAAGACGCTCCGTAGAAACTCGACAGATCGAGGGTCGAGTAAACGCCGCTGGTATCGGCGGTGGACGTTCCCATTGAGAGGATGAAATCGGGGCCGAAAGAAGATGTGCTCGATGCCGCTGATGTGGCGGCGTAACTTGTCGTGATCAATCCGTTGAGCGCGGAGATCACCGAGAGGCTTGTGCTGTCTACCTGCATGGCTTCCGTCCCCGCGGCGCTGCCGCCGCCTGCCCGAGCCGGTCTTCCATTTCCGGCTCGCCCGCGGTTCATCCCACCTGTAAGTTTGCAAACCGATGGACCGTGGGGCCAGCGGAATGTCCATCAGCGTTTGAGCCGATAATCGCCCGGCCGCCTGGACTGCCGCTTCTCCTTCTTTCGGGCGGCGGCGATCGCGGCATCAGCTGGCTCTCCTTAACATGAAGCACATGTGAGAGGGTCCGATTCGGTTGTGCTCGATTCAAAGTTGAGGCATGATTTATAGCGCGTGCGCGGCGCCGGCCGGTAACGTTGTCTATACCTCAGGGAAACGGCGACGGCGCGGCGACACCGCCGAACGTCGCGACGGCCGGGCGAGCCGCGTTTTCCCCCTGTTCTGTCCGGGTGTGAGGGAATCCCGATGAATGCAGTTGAGTTGTACGGCGTGACAAAGTCGTTTGGCAAGCTGGTGGCTGTCAACGACCTGTCACTCAATGTCCCCAAAGGCGCGGTCTACGGTTTCATCGGGCCGAACGGGTCCGGCAAGACCACCACCCTGCGGATGATCATGCGGATATTTCATCCCGACCTCGGCTCCATCCGGGTGCTTGGGGAGGATGTGACACACGTGGGGGCGGCTTCGGACCGGGTGGGCTATCTGCCGGAAGAACGCGGGCTGTATCCCAAGATGCGAGTCGATGAGGTGCTGAATTTCTACGCCCAACTCAAGGGACTGAGGCGGCCGCAGCAGGCCATCGACGCGTGGCTCAAACGCATGGACCTGGCGGATTGCCGCACCAGGAAGGTCGAGGCGCTCTCCAAGGGCATGTCACAGAAGATTCAGTTCATCGCCACGATTCTGCATCAGCCCGAGCTCGTGATTCTCGACGAGCCGTTTTCTGGGCTGGATCCGGTCAATGCGGATGTGCTGCGCGACGCCGTGCTCGAGCTCAAACGCAACGGTGCGACTGTCATCTTCTCAACGCACGACATGGACGTCGCCGAGAAGATGTGCGATTTCATCTTCATGATTTTCAAGGGAGAGAAGGTGCTCGACGGCACGCTCGATGAGATCCAGAACCGCTACGGCGCCGACACAGTTCGCGTCCGCGTCGGTGATAACGGCATCGATTTCGCCTCGCTGCCGGGCGTTGAGAAAGTGAACGACTTCGGCCGCTTCCAGGAACTGCGTATGACGCCTGACGCCAATCCCCAGGCGATGCTGCAACAACTCACGTCGCGATCGCGCGTCGAATTGTTCGAGATCGCCAGACCATCGTTGCACGACATCTTCGTCCGAATTGCGGGGCCGGGCGCCCGGGAGGCCAGCCATGCATAAGGTATGGGCAGTCGCCGCACGCGAGTATCGAACCCACGTCCGCTCGAAGGCATTTGTCATCGCCATCGTGCTGGTGCCGATCTTCATGTTCGGCAGCATCGGCGTGCAGGTGTTGATGGAAACCAAGGGCGAGACCGACACCAAACGCGTCGCCGTCCTCGACTATTCGGGCGAGTTCTTCCCGATGCTCAGGGAATCCGCCGATCGGCGCAACGAGCACAACATCTTCGATGAGGAAGGCGTTCAGCGCGAATCGAAGTTCGAGTTGTTCAAAGTCGCGCCGGAAGAGGGCACAAAGGCCCAACTTGTCGACCTCTGCGACAAGGTCAGGGCTGGGCAGTACTTCGCCATCATCGAGATTTCGCCGACCATCATGGACAGCGATGATCCCGGCTTTGGGGTGCGGTATTACTCAGACCAGCAGGCGTATCGCGACCTGCCGCGCTGGTTGCAGGTGAGCGTCAACAACATCGTGCAGGGGCATCGATTCGCCGTGGCCGGGCTCGATCGGGAGGTCGTGAGCAAGGCGCTGGCAGAAGTCCCGCGCGAGGATCTCAACCTGCTTTCTCGCGGCGAGACCGGCGAAATCAAAGAGGCGGAGAAGGCGGACGAACTCGGCACGCTCATGCCGCCGTTTGCGCTGGCGATGCTGATGTTCATGTGTCTGATGACGACGACCCAGCCGCTGCTCAACGGCGTGATCGAAGAGAAGACGCGGCGGATCGCCGAGGTGATGCTTGGTTCGCTGCGGCCGTTTGAACTGATGCTGGGCAAGATGATCGGGCACCTGCTCGTCGCGTTGACGCTGCTGGCGATCTATCTCTGCGGCGGCTACTTCGTAGCGGATCACTTCGGCAGGGCGGATATGTTCGAACCGTCGCTGATCGCGATGTTCCTGCTGTTGATGGTGTTCGGCGTGCTGATCTTCGGTTCGCTGTTTCTCGCGATCGGCGCCTGCTGTAACGACCTGAAGGACGCCCAGAGCCTGATTATGCCCGTCATGTTTCCGATGATCGTACCGCTGTTCGTGCTGGTGCCGGTGATCAAAGATCCGAACGGCACGCTGGCGACGACGATGTCGCTCATTCCGATCTGGACGCCGATGACGATGGCGATGCGGCTGGCCATGCCAACGGCGGTGCCCGCGTGGCAGGTGCCGGTTTCATTGCTGGGCTGCCTGCTGGCGGCACTGCTGTGTCTGTGGGCTGCGGGTCGCATCTTCCGCGTCGGCCTGCTCATGCAGGGCAAGGCGCCGAAGCTGACGGATCTGGCACGCTGGGCGGTGACGGGATGAGAACAGCGCTTAATCCCGCCGGGCGATGGTGATCGCCGCGAGCAGGGCCTGCGCCTTGTTGAGCGTCTCCTGATATTCCGCCGTGGGGTTGCTGTCGGCGACGATCCCGGCGCCGGCTTGGATGTCGACAGTCCACGTCCGCGGCGAGCCTGCGGCAGACTGTCGCGGCGATGACTGCGCCGCATCCTGCTTGGGCGGCGTCTCTTTCGACGGCGTTACGACCATTGTC
>NPIF01006018.1_pt1 | contig 14796 bp, 16 predicted proteins | sample 8637461 | NCBI WGS metagenome assembly NPIF01 (sample SAMN07420641, study PRJNA396082) | bioreactor metagenome | isolation source: sample BR12 brine-fed electro-methanogenic bioreactor BR | place: Japan: Kochi | collected 2016-12-09
TTCACCCACACCGACGCCAGCACCAATAATGATGGCGTTGTTACCGTTGTCTTGCCGAATCGTGCAGTTGTAACCCTCCTTCCATTGCAAGTGCCCGGTGAGGCACGTGGCGTTAATGATACCCGCCAGGCTCGCTGCTGAGGAGCTGTCGCAGCCCTCAGGGTTCTCTGCCATCGTCCGCGGGTTGTTTGCCAGGTTGATAGCTCGCAAGTAGGAGTCCATCAAGCTCTGGATGCGTGCCGGTTCAATTTGCCACAAACCACGCCTGAATACGAGTACCTCCCCTGCGGAGATTACCGTGGCCAACTCCGTGAGGTTCCCGGTAACCAGGAAGCCCTGCCACCTGGACTGTACCGGGCATGTCAGTGGCTCTTGGGTGCTGCTCTCAATCGACGAGGAGTCCTCCCACTCGATCTCGAACTCACCGCCTAGTGTGCGTGTGAAGATCAGTTGTTCCGTAGACCCTTCCCCAGCCGTGGTGCGGAAGGTGAATGTGAAGTTGTCACCGACACGTGCAATAGAGTGCAGGTAGACGTAATGCCCTTCCTCCTCACTGTACTCGGAGTCGATCTCCATGATCGCCCCGAAGTCCACGATGGCTGAATGTGGCAGACTTACAATCTCCCCGTCGACGGAGGCAGAGCTCGAACTGGAGCTAGCACCTGTCGTGGGCTGCAAGGGCTCTACCTGCGTCAGGAACGGGTAGTCCCGGAACTGGTTGTCGTTATACCAGGCCGGATTTGCCATCAGTTGGTCTTCTTAATGGTGGTTGTGCCAATAGCCTCGATTACGAGGTTATCGCCGCTCTTGTAAATGCGCACGATCGTTGTCTCATTGAAGTGGTCGCCGACTGTCAGGTTGAAGTTACCGTACGCGTCCGGCGGACATCCGTTGATGGTTTTAATGAAGCGAGGTGTGTCGAACAGGGAAATAGGTACGCACAGCTTTCGCCGGAACAGCGGGTCGCCAACGATGTCAACACGAATCACTCCATCGTCTGCCTTGGTAACCACTACACCGTTCTCGCCTACCACCAGTAGATCCTTGGTGAACAGGTCACCCTTCGCCGTTAGGATGCCCCGCACACCAATCTCAGGTGTAGGAATAACACAGCTGGGTACGAACGTGGTTGCTGTCTCTTGAAAGGTATGATCACCAGTCTCCCAGGAATTGAACCTCGATAGCCGAGTTGAGTCAGAGACAAGCACGCCTGCCGGGCGACCCCACGCGTCATGTACCCGCAGTAGTGTTGGGGCGAACAGCGGGTCGAATGTAACGCTTGCACGCTCCTGGCGAGTACGGTCGGCAATCGAGATCCGTACGGCACGAGGCCGCACGTTGATGTTGGAGATGTAGAGAAAGCCACCTGTTGATCCAATAGGGTACAAGCTGGCGTCTGAGAACAGATCGCGGTCGATCTGCTGGCTGGAACTTCGCGCAGTAAGGGTGGCCCCGTCGAGGAACGGATAGAGCGTGCTCTCAAACTGATCGCGGAACTCAGGGAATAACCTGCGTTCAGGCATGAGCAAGACTCCAGGTTGCGAAGTTGGTTATAGCCCGGTTGGTATGGACCCCAAAGTAACCATCTGACTCACCCCACCGCGTGGTGTACACGGAGAAGCTCACGGTAGGCCAAACAGGACTGGAGTAGTTCCGCACCTGTGCGTGGATGCGTACTCCGTCTCCTTCTTCTTCAGCGTAAGCAGTGATCTCGTACCAGTCAGTCAGTGAGAACGGGATAGCAGGAGTTGCAAAGTTCTCCAGTACCATGATTGCTCCGTTGTAACGCAGCAGCTCCACACGATTCTCGTTGCGATTGATCTGAACAACGTGGTATTCAATCCTTGGATTAACGATCGGCTCCACCATGTGATAGTTCAGGAGCACACCCCCGTTTTGCCTGGCTCCTTGGTTTGTGAGCTGTACCAATGAGGTGACAACCTTGTTGATTGATCCGTCTGTGCCATCGTCTCCCCAGACGAACACATTACGACGCGATGCGTCCTTGAGCTGAAGGCTCTGCTGGATGTCCTCGTAGCAGCTGTAGGATGACGAGCTACTCCAGGCTTGACTGCTTGACGAGCTTATTGAGGAGTAACCAGTCCAGTAGGCCCAGCAGGTTGCAGGATGCAGCTCGTCCCAAGCAACATCCACACCTACGATGGTGTAGCTCCCCATCACCAAGAACCAACTGTGATGCACGACCGTATTATCAAAGTTGTCCGTAAACGGTAGTTCTTCCGCTGGTAAATCGCCAGCAGAGCTAGTAGGCCAGCCAGCAGAACTTGACGGTGTTTCCGGTGGGGCACCCCCGTCGTCACTCATGGAGCTGAGACTGCTGGAACTGAGCGACGGTACGCAATAATCCGTACCCGCAAACCGGTCCACAGGCGGGTCTGTGCAGACATCCTCGATACCAGCGGACTGATCGAGCGTGACTCCGGCAGCCCACGAGCCGCAGTCGTCGTACGGGCCAGGGGTCAGGCCNNGCCAAGGAACTCAATACGGAGGTCTCCTCGACAATCGGGGCCAACTCCGTTGATCGTCTCGATTCCGGCGCGCAGACAGTTTCTACTTTCTGGTCGCCTACCACAGGGCCCAATGTAGTCAGACAGGACGTTTCGTGTCGATGTGGGATTCAAGAGGCGAATTACCAGGGCCTCGTGATCCTCATCCGTGTCGTCGACTGTGATCGTAACGGTCTCCTTGACGACCTCGACGTCGTTCCCCGCCAGGATCTTCACGAGGCCGGTAAGTCCGTCCGCCCGTCCAAACTTTCGCATCGACGGGATTGGTAGCTCTGTATAAGGCCGCCCGACCTTAGGAGCTAGTAGTCCTTGCTGTGGGGTAGAGAACCGGATACTGAACGACTCACCAACATCGCCGAAGGCTACGAAGCCACCAACGCCAGGGTAGAGCGGCTCCACGTTGTAGAAGCGGTGCCGTGTAACAGGTTGTGGTAGCGTGACGGCTGCCAGGGGCGTGAAATTGCTCGCCTCGGTCGTGGAGTCAGCCGCCAGGAAGACGGCCGTAACGATCGTGTCCGTAACCGTCAGGCCACCCAGGAAGATGTACTGCCCTGCCAGGCTGGGCCAGCGGATGTGAGCATCGAGGAGAATATCGTCCTTGATGCGCGTACCGTCATCACCTGTCCCGGTGGCGTTGTCGTCCAACGGGTATCTGCGGGACGCTTGAGCGTTCAGCCAGTTGTGATGGATAGGCATTACTTTTCACACGCGCAAAGCAGCAGGTTCGTTGTGGCGTTGCCCGTGGCAGGGCAGTTCAAGGCTTGTGTCTCACAGACTTCGACGGGGGCTGGCACCGAACCGTCTATGACGCCCGTGGCCGCCGTGATTGGCTCACCTCCAACCGTACCCACCAGGCATCCCGTGACGGCGTAGGGAACATCGCCTCCTTGGAGTGACGCAGAAGAAGATCCTGCGGTAACACCGCAGTCATTGAATTGCAATCGAAACCGCGCATAGACTGACTGACCGGGGTTCACGGCATCGAAGAATGCCGTGAACGTCGGCCAGGACCCGCCCATCTGGTAGCGATCGGTCATGGCTGACGTGCGACCGGGTTTATTGCGGGCACCCGTGATGAACGTGTAGCCCGGCACCTCTATACCCATGCCGCCATTTGGTGAGGTCGTGAACGTCGCAGACAGCTCCAGGTTGATATGGCACTGGTCCGTCTGGTTGCAGAACTGGATGGCGACGTCCATGTAGGGACACAGCTGAGGCAGCAGCTTGATGCGCAACGGCCGCTTCATGAAGCAGTCGTATGATGCCAGCCAGCGTTCACGATTCTCGTGATAAAGGTCACGGACTCCCTCGAACTTGACTCCCAGGGTATGGTAGCGATCTCGTTGTCGGTTCATGTACTGTGCCACGCTCACGTACTCGTCACAGTCACAGCACGGTGGACAGTCGTTACCGAACTGAAGGTGTGCGTAGGCAGGCAAGTCGTTGGTTGGCCACCCTGGCAGGTTCTTCGCTGTACCTGCGTCCTTATGTGGCAATCCGGCTGTGGGGATGTTGCCGGGCGACACGGCCGAAGTGGGCAGTGTGGTACGAGGTTCATCGTTGATTAGCAAGGTGGGCTGTCGCACCCAGTAGCAGTCCGTAGCTGCCAGGAAGAAGTCACCGTCGTCCGTGGGACTCACACCGTTAAGCCTGCGAATCACAAGGGGTTCAGGTTCGCAGCCAGGAAACACACCGTAGCCTGCACCAGGCGTGGCATTGAACACCACGCGGGTCTGCCGTCGCTCTCCTTGCTCCTCGTTGGTTTCGCCTACCACTAGGTCCATGTTGTATCCCGCGGAGAAGTTCACCGGGGTCTTCCGCAGGTTGTCTAACACAACCGTGAACGACCGTACTCGCTTAGGTAATCGCTCCACAGCCCTGAGGTCGAGGACCGCTTGCTCGGGGAAGAAGTAGGTTGGGTAAGCAATAGGCCGCGGATCTTTGTCCGTGTCCCAGGCCGTGTGGTAGACGAGCGTGATCCTCGCGTCGGTTGGATGCTCCCACTGCACGATCCGCAGCCGCTCGCCCCACTCACGGGAATGGTATTCCACGTCGATGTTCGTGGAGTCGAAGACCACTCGGTCGTTGGCATCCACGATGATGATGTCGTGGAAGTTCCTGGGGATCGGCAGGCAGTCCCGGATGACGGCCTCCGAACTGCTGTACGAGGAAGAGGTCGAGGAGCAAACGCTATGAAACCACCACGAGCCACTGCTACTGCTGTANNCGTCTCCGAAACCAAAGAGCCACTTGATGCGGAAAGGCAGGGCGTATGGCGGAGCTTGTCCATAGTCGCTCGGCTGATCGAACGACATGTAGAAATCGGCAATGAGGTACCGCACATCCTCGCTGGGTGTGACCAGCGGGTAGTCCGTGCCCGACTGGGGTTGCGTGATGCCGATGCCTTCCCGTCCGTGCTCGCTGAACGACGTGATCGTCGACGAGAACGGGAAGAAGGGACTGATGATGGAGAAGTAGCTCTGTGTCATGACGCCTGCGAGGGTGGGCCAAGGGTCTCGTTACCCGATCCGTTGTCGGTGACTTCCTGGGTAGTAAAGGGAGCACCGTTGTTGCTCCGCACAAGGAACGCACTGAGCGACTTGCTGGACCTGACGAACCGCTGCTTCCACCAGTTGAAGCCCTCTCGCCAGTTCCAATTCTCATAATCGTCGGGATCAGCCGGAAGCTCGTTGCTGATGGCATCCAGCCCGTCCTCCGCGAGCTTCACCGCAGTCACGAGGAGGTTGAGCAGCGTAGCGGCCTCATCACTGATACGGGTGGCGTCCACCTCAGCGGCGAGGTCGATTTCGAGTGGTATCGGGGGCATGTTGTCTGCCCCCTTCAACATGACGGCCACGGAGCGCACGCCCGCAGCCAAGATGAGATCGGGGACGTCGAACCTGTAGATGCCCGGCATGTTGGTAGCACTGATCTCCACGAAGCCACCGTCCGTGTGTGCTCCCGTAACCGTCTGGTTCACGAGCGTGATCGGGAGAGCCGTGGAGCCCGGCCGCACGTAGTAGGCTGTGAACCCAGTGTTGTACGCAAGGCCGGTAAGCCCTTCCCCGACAAGACTCGACGTGTCAGGGATGAACAGCAGCAGTGAGAGATCCGTTGACCCAGGGGCCACCTGAAGTTTCATCCTGAAAACCCTCCGCCCATGCCTGGATGTCGAAATAGTCCGCCGCCGCCAGACCCTCCCATACCGCTACGTTGGAGAGCACCAATATCACGCATCTCCGTTTGATTTGGCAGAATTAGGCCAGTACCCGGGAGTAAGGCTCCTCCGCCGGGAAGATCATTGAGTGAGAAGTCACCGTTGTCTCCGTCAGTAAACGGGTCCTCGGTTAAAGTGATTGCGCTGAGGTCGATCAACGGGGTGCCATCACAGCGACCGCTGGCCACGTTGTAAGATGCACAGTTATACAGGGTCATGTACAGGTCATTGATCCACGCGTACGGCGTATCCAACACGGATATGCAGTCCAGGAACGTGTGACTGTTGCCTGAATCGAATCCGCAACCGGTGTTCTTATAGGTCACGCATTCGACGCATTCGCCAACGGATCTGATACCGCCGCCGCCCGTGTTCCGGTACGCGATACAACGGACGTTCGTGTCACCTCCGTAGAAGCCCCACCCACCATTGTCGCCAGCAAGGCAATTCACACAGTAACATGAAATGAAGCCGTGACTTCCATTGTTCGTGGCAACACAGTTCATGCAGGGCATACGGTAGAAACCGTACAACGGGCAGTTTCTTGCTTCGCAGTTGAAGAACAACCCGTAGTCACCAAACACCCCACTGAAACCAGTCACACCAGCTACGTTATCGCCATCGGCAATGAAGTTGAGGGCTGGCTTGCTCTGCTGCGCACCGACGTAGAAGTCGAAGATTTTGACATTTTCGACAGTAGCTTTAACGATTGGTCGCGTACCGCCAACGCACATGTCGCCTGGCGTCTGGTAGTAACCTTCCATGGTGCAATAAGAACCACCAGGCCGGACTGGGCCTCCAGCCCCGTAGGTTGCCGTGGTCACGTAGTAGGTTCCAGACTTCACATAGCAATAATCCAGCGAAGTCATCCGGTTGGACGCGTACCCTGGGTCCGCGAACGGGCTCCCTACCGACAGCCCGTCGTTGCCGTTGTCACCGTCTTCAGCTACATAGTAGGTGGTTGCCATGACCTATTGCTTCACGTATCCGAGTTGCTCGAAGAACTTGTCGACCCAAGCCCGCTGCTCTTCCGTGAGAGCATCGAACTTCAACGCGGCTTGTGCCACGGTCAGATCAAACCCGGCGTCGGCCACGGCCGTGTCTTCGGCGTCGCCACCAGCCGCGATGTCGGATCGCAACTGGGCATACTGGACACCCAATGCCTGGATCTGGTCAACGATCGACCAGGCCGTGTTGCCGATTGCCTGGTAGCGATCGAAGAGAGGCTCCGCTTGTTTGTTTTCTACCGTGTTCTTAAACGAACCCATCCGGGTACTCCTTTTTGTGAAATCAACACTCGATACAACCTTGGTCCAGAAGCCGTGAACCGAGCACGACCTGATTCATCTGGGTCACCTCAGAGCTCACGTTGTTAGCGAAGTTCTGGAGTGTGAGAACGCCATCTGCGAAGCGGTCGATCTGACGAGTCAACGCCTCCAGCTCCTCGCAACCGCAGCATGGCTCCGAGCACAGGTCAGCGAACTTCAGCCCGTTGAGGATGGGCTGGATGTCCATGCACTTGTTCCCAACCATGCGGAAGTTTCCGTCCGGCAACGGTGGGATACCGTTGATGAACTTGAGGCAGGGGCCTACCCCTTCCTCCTCACAAGCACACTCTTCGTTGAGGCCCTCACCGGAGATGGCGCTGAAGACGATCTGGGGTGACATGCCTTCCACCAGGTTGGCCACAATCCGCATGTTGTCACCAGCCACGAGCTCAATGTCACCGTAGATCCGCTCGCTTTGGTCGGAGCCGTTGACGACAACCAACCCGCTGATACCGCGGATGATCGGTTTGATGGCATCAACTTCGAGCGTGGCAGCCTCCGGGGTGAAGTAGTAGACGCCCGGTGGCAGCAGGTCGATGTCGTCGAGCTTGCCGATGACGATCTCGCCCACGCTGTCGTCAAAGTCATCTGCACCGGCCAGGGCGTACGTGCGGTACTCCTGGTGGTTGATCCGCGAGATGTTGACGTTGGCCACGACGGGAGGGCTGCTGGAGCCGTCGTCGTAGCCGATGACGATGCTGTACCCGTTCGGGTAGATGCCAAGGGCCTGGATGTAGAACTTCTCGGGTTCCACGACAAGGCCGGCATGAACGGGGAAGCGCATCCCCAAGATGAAGCTATCCGGGATACGGATAGTTCCGGTTTGATCCTCTGAACTTGCCCAGTCAACGATCGGGTATGATCGCTGGCTGTTGTGGTTCAGCCATTGAATATCCCAGTGACCCAAAGGCATCAGGCCGCCTCCTTGCGTTTGCGGTATTGATCCTTCAAGTACCACCGATAGATATTCACGCCGCTTCCGACGTAAATCTTGTCGTTGGCTTTACACCAAATCTTATAAATCCCTGGTTCTTTTGGAAGCATGCCTATGTCCCTGGCACGATGATCCCGCCGATCCTGATCACTCCGATGTCTGCTTGGAATAACGGCGACGCGTCCGCTTCGCGTTCCAACGTCACGAAGACCGTGTCCCCGGCGGCCACGGTGAACTCGTCGCTTTCGACCTCGATGGCGCTGTCCACGGGCAGGTTGGTGCCCAGGCCGTCGTAGTCGTCAGAAGGTGTTACCACATCGAACGTGATCGTGATGTCGCCTTCCATGATCGCGGTAGGGGAGCCATCAGTCGGTCGCACGATCCGATAATAACTCATGGTCATCTCGGAAAACGGCCCGACTGCCCTGCCAAAGATCAAGGCACGAATCTTGAACTTGGGTGAGGCTGGCAACCCACTCGGAGGAACATTGTACCGCATACGGATGCCCGAGTCTCTCCCAGTCGGGAAACCCAGGTACGGCACGTTCTTATAGTCACGCTCCAGGACGTCGCCCAGCTTGACCACCTGCGGGTTGAGCTCTCGCTCGATCGGGTCCAGCTGGACGTTGACGGTCACGATCCCCTGGTGAATCAGGGGATTGGTAGCACTGGCTGCCGCAGTGGGGTCCAACAGCTCCTGGTGGGTACCAGAGAGCACAATCTCCTCGGAACCTGCCACTAGGGCCTCTGCCACCCAGCCCCGGCTGAATAGCAGCTGGCTGTTCACGATCTCTTTGAACACCCGGCCGCCACGGACCAGTGTGGGGTCCAGCAGGGCCTGGATGTTGAGCTTGGAGAACAGGTCCCCGGTGTTGGCCGGGTTCCCGTCGCAGTTGACGTATTCCAAGGGCTCGCCCTCTGCGGCCTGGAGCGAGGTCACGACGGTCTTGTCCGTCGCAAACGTCATCTTCAGGAAGGAGAGGATGAGCGTCACAGGTGGGGCCTTGGGGCAGCTCTCTGCCGCACTGGACGAAGCCGACTCCGAGGAGACCGAGCTGGAGAGACTCGCGGTCGTATCGAGCGTGGTCTCCCAGGGCACCTGGTTGTAGCACGACGTCATCCACCAGATCCCGTGCCGGTCGAACTGCACCAGCTCCTTGGGCACCCGTTCCAGACCTTGGTACTCGGCCTGGTCACCGTCCAGATTAGGCTGGTGCATCTCAAGAAGCACGGCATGGTCCGGGATCGGCGGCCAGACACGGCTTAACTCCGTGTGGGCAGCCAGGTTATAACCGAACTTAGCACCGNNNGCCGGTAGCCAGCCAGGTGATTCGGCGTCGGCCGCCGTGATCTCATGGGGCTCACCGGCCAGCGGAGGCGTGTGCATCCCGGCGGGCAGGGCCGTGAGCTCGAACTGGTAGTGGATGTGGTCTTCAAGGAAGTCCCGCATCTGCGGGTTGATGAAGACCCACGACTCCGTCTCACAGTCGTCCGCCGGCCCCAGCACGTAGGCCACCGCGACGGTCACTGGAGGCCGTTGCCTGACGAGCTTGCCAGGGTTTGCCGAGGAGAGGTAGTAGCGACCGACCTCCACGTCTCCGTCGATCATCGACGCCAGCACGGCCGCACTGAGCTTGACCATGCCGATCGTCGCGATGATGCCGGTCGTGGCACTCTCCTTCAGCATGCAGATGCCAAGGCAGTCTGCCGAGGCAGTAGGTACGAGGGTGCTGCTAGCCGTGTCGATCTCGACGGCGGCCAAGGCTCGGTCGAATCGTTTCTCGTCGGCGTCCCAGTAGACCGCGTCGCCTGTATCGACGTCCGTGGCCATCACCTGGTCGCGGCGCACGAGCAACCTGCCTGCTTCGATCGCCTCGATGATCTCCCGCAGGTAGTTGGTGCGTTGCTCCAGTTCACGTGTCGGGCGACTGGCGTTGCCGGCGCTTACGGCAGAGCCAGGCTGCACGTGGTTGACTTGGCTTGAGAAGTTACGTCCTGGCGGCATCCCTACCTCCTTATGCTATGTTGGCCCACTTTCGTCTGTTACAGATGGCGTGGGCTACTTTAAGATTGTTCTTAGTGTGTGTCCCACCCCGCGACAACGGAATCACATGGTCTAGTTCCATGGCTCTAAACGTAACTGGATTTCCGCACAAGTGGCAACAACCGTTATCGCGTTCATAAATCTCGCGCCTGTCAACAGGTTCGACTTGCGTGTGCATCTTACGCGCCCGTCGCCTGTTTTCGTATTCGGCACACTTCTGTGGATTTGCTTTTTTATAGGCACGGCTGCTAGCTCTTGCTTTCTCAGGATGTTTTTCTCGAAAACGCCTGGCAGCTTTTAACTTTGCAGCCTTAGCTACCTCGTGATTCTCATGGTACCAGGAGGCAGCCCGTTCTTTGTAGACCAGTTTGTTCCTTTCGTAGTGCTTCTGCGTGTACTTACGATGGCAATCTTTACAGGTATGGATGTGTCCGTCTTTTGATCCTTTGTTTTTCGCAAAGAACTTCAGATACCTACGACGGCCGCACTTTCGACATGTTCTACGTTTCATAGGAATGATACGTCCCAAGTGATACCGACCTGGCTAGAAGCCAGCTTCAGCGTCTGGTCGCTCACGTCAAAGTAGGTTCGAGCGAAGACGACGTCCTGGGAAGGATCTCCGAACTCCGGGGTAGCCACCAAGGCTACACCGAAAATCTTCGAGTTCACCGCGTCGCTGAACGGTTTGCCGTGAAAACCCTGGGTTCCCTGGGTCTGGGTGAAGAAAGTGAGTTTGTTCCCGTCGACACCTTCAGTGAAGTAGTCCTCGAAGCCCAACTCGATACCGATGGTTGGTTCGATGATCAACGGCACACGCAGGAAGTCGCGGTTGGCGCTCAACAGCAGGTCGGAGTAGTAGTCCTGTCCCTCTTCCCGTCCGAAGACAGGGACGGTCACAGCATCACCAGGAGCGGCCACGTTCTCGTACTCGACGTACATCGAGGAGATCCGGTAGCTTCGATCACCTCGTCCGATGCACTGCGCAGCAACGAAGCCCCAGCTGTACTGGATCTGGTTGGGTTTAGAGAACAGGGGATCAACACGTCGTTGGTACGGCGGGTGTCGATCACGCTTGCTGAACCAGACGCGGCAGAGACTGATACGGCCCTGTACCAGCGGACTTGCGATGTGGTCGTGGCTGTTCATGATAAGCCTCCCTGCTATTGGCAGGTTCCGTTGATCACGCGGATGGTCACACGGCTGTCGGACACCATGTCGATGGTGTCGGCCAGCGGTTCCATACCGACGAAGGTGGAAATCTGCTCGTTGATGTTGTTTACTGTAACCGAATCTTTGGCTGCGGTCAGGTCCACTACGAGGAGCATGGCCGTGTGGGGAGGAGCCACCTTTCTCAGCAATCGCACGTTATGGAGGCCCACACCTCCGCTGCCTGTCGAGCTTGCTTTAATTCGCACCAGGAAGGCGTTATTCCGCAGCACGTTCTCGATCAGGAACTGCAACGGGTTGATCGTGGTTGGCAGGTGCGATGCTTTAGGCTCACCCACTTGTTCCGCGCGTAGGTCAAGCAGATGGGCCAGGGTGCCTCGCCGGCCAACGTACTCCGACTCATCGCAGTCGCTTGCCGGGTAACGAACCGTCGAGATGTCTGTCTCGCACTCGTCGATAGCTCGGTTGGCCTCCTCCACCCCGCGGGCGTGCAGGTCATCGAAGAACTGGTCGACGTCCAACGGGAACCCGCCCACGCCGAACGTCACCTTGGTGTAACCGGACGGGTCCTCTTCCTCGACAACCAATGGGACGTCCCGGTTCTCGAAGATCAGATCCGCGTAGAAGCACGTGGACAGCAGACCCTCCCCCAGGGCCAGGGCTTGAAGGTTGGTAGGCGTGACTCCGCAATTGAACTCGTGAAACCGTAGGGCGTCGGTGAGAGCCTGACCGCGAACGACCGTCTCCCCGACCTCCACGATCGGCGTGGCCTCCAGGCCGAACTTGTAGACGGTCAAGTCGGTGATGATAATCAGGTTCTCGGTGTCAGCCACGATGTCCACGACCGTCTCCTGGGCCTCCTGCACGAGAGGAACGCCCGTCATGGCCGAGAAGCCCCGCAGCAGGTCGGCTGTAGTCGTTCCGCCCACCATGGAGTCGTAGACTGCGTTCATCAGGTCTCGGTAACCCTGGCTGGACTCCAAACGAGCACTGATAACGTAGCCGAACTGCCGGTAGATCGTGTCCCAGTCGAATTGGCCTCGATACACCCACAGCAGAGCCTCGGTATCGACGGCCACGCCTGCCTGGTAGATAGTTCGCTGGGCCACCCGTGCGTCATCGAACGGGTTGTCACGGAAGATGATGGCGTCATCCGTCACGACGTAGTCCACACCCGCGTTCTGTGTCAACGTGGGGTCGGTGAACCTGTTCATCACTAACGGAGCATCTACCATGTCGTCCGGTTTTGGGAAGGCATGGTATGGTCGGCGAGGAGGCACGTCGTAGTAGTGCCCGGCGTCATAGGCCGCGCCTTCGTCGTACTTGAGCAACGAGGTTGCAGCATCGTTGCGCTCGCTGGCCTTGAGGTAGAGTGGGTACCAGTTGTCCGTGTGGTAAATAGGAACCGTGAAGCGACTGAGCGAGGCAAGCAGCTCCATCAAGTCGAGCATGGTCTGCTGTTCAACCTGGGATTTCCCACGCACGAGCGACTCTACCTGGTTGCGTCCGGCGTAGTCATCGGCCCACCAGCTACCCAGAACAGCAAGCAGGTTCCTGGGTTGATCGTAGATCGTGTGTGGGAAGGCGTAATAAGCCATCAGGAGCTCCTATTCACCACGTTGAGCCCGATGTCCTCCGGGTAGAGGACAAAGATGGTAGTCCTGGGCGTTACCAACGTGCTCGGCGAATCAGGGAGCCACAGCACCTGGTTGTCTCGGATGACTGCCGTCGTCCCGTCGACGCGGCGGATCTGCCCGTGCATGTCAACAGGCCCAACAGCCTGGCTGCCCGACAGGTAGTCGTGGATTACGTCCGTCACCTGCGAGGCATAAAGCACGCCGGGGAAGTTCAGATTGTTGACACGATCGGCAAGTGCTGTCCTGATCGCGTCGAGGTCCGGTGCCGACTCATTAGCGTTCTTCACAATGTCACAGTTGATAGACAAGTAACACGGCACGGCGCTCTTCACGAGGATGTCGGAGGCCAAGTGTCGATGATCGTCACTGGCCAGGAAGGTTTGCAGCTCTCGGATAAGTGGCTGCGTAAGAACACTGACGTTGTACTCCACCTCGTCACCGACCGCGAGGTCTGCCACCGGGGTGGCTGTGTCGACGAAGCGGATGATGGCCGTCTGGTACCGCGTGTAAGCTGCCTCTCGCTGGTACTTGATGTCGGGTGTCCAGTCATCCGTGTCGAAGTACCAGCCCCGCGAGTCGTAGGTCACCTCGAATCCTGCAACGTCGGTGGGGTCGTCGAGCCGCCGGACAGCAGACACCTCGTAGAAGCCTGGAACGTCGTTGCGATCGAGCGTGAACTGCCACACGGAGCTGGTTGCCAGCTTCTCGACCAGCCGTGCTTCCTTACGCAGGGTAACCGTGGCAGGCAGCGCGTCGGTCTGACAATAGATGTCAATCCGTCCGCCACCTGACACCGGGAAGATCCAGTGCTGGTCACGTTCCATCTCGGGGTCGCCGTAACCGACGATCGAGAGGTGCTTGACGTCGCTGAACACGGCCTGGGCCTTCACTAGGGCCTCGATGTTCAGTCGACCTGCCGTGACCTGGGCCGGGATGCCCGCTTCCATACGGGCTACCAGTTCCGTGTTGGTCTCCGTTGCCGTGCCACCCGTGAAGTCACTGGCTCCAAAGGCCGTCACGAAACGGGACGGCGGAACAACCGGAGTGAACTTGGTGCCCGCCCGCACGTTGTAGGTGTCGCCGACGCTCTCGGCTGTAGCCGGCACGCTGAACTCATAAGAGCCGTCACCTCGCGGTTGCAGCACACGATCGTTGGGATCACTGGTCGTGGAGCCCGGCGGGCGGGCCGTGATGGGTGCGTCGACCAGGAAGTTGAGACCGTTGGCCGTGTAGACCACGTTGGCGGAAACTACCACGGTGGCGTCGCCTTCGACCACGATCGTGATGTCGCCGCTAGCGTGCGTGCCTGTCTTCCGCGTGATCAAGAAGTTCGAGAGGACGTGATCGACTAGGGTGTCGTCGGCCAGTAGCGGGTTGGTCTCAATAGCCAACAGTGATCGTGATTCCAGGACGCGGTTGATCTCCGTCTGGTTGATGCCTCCAGAGATTCCGCCCGCAAAGAACGCCACGATGTCGTGGATTACGCCACGCGTCAGCTCGACCTCAGGGTGACGCTCCTGGATCAGTTGTGACAGCTCTGCTTGTGCTTGTTCTACAACATCAGCATCAAGCTCACTGATGGCTTGTACTTTCAGACCCATCCCTGGTCTCCTAGATGATGCTTGTATTGATCGGCGAGTACGGCACCGGGAGGATGACCTCCCTTGTCGTACCGGCGAGGCTGGTGATGCTCACGTAGAGCTGCAACGTATCGTCGAACAGCACCACGCTAAGCAGTTCAGCCGTCCCCAGGCGATCCTCCGGGTCCATGTCTTCAGTTTCTTCGTTAAGCAAGCTCGTGCGTACTTGCTGTCTCGCGAAGTTGAAGTAGGCCTGCACATCGAACTCGGTTCGGAGCCTGCCTTGCCGTAACCATGCGAGGAAGTCACTACCACGATCCGCCAGATGAAATGGCATTGAACCACGAACGGTGAGAAACTC
>NPIF01001845.1_pt1 | contig 14777 bp, 9 predicted proteins | sample 8637461 | NCBI WGS metagenome assembly NPIF01 (sample SAMN07420641, study PRJNA396082) | bioreactor metagenome | isolation source: sample BR12 brine-fed electro-methanogenic bioreactor BR | place: Japan: Kochi | collected 2016-12-09
GAAGTCCCGGTCGAGGGTGAGAGCCGCACCGGGCTCTTCGTGAGCTTCCCGTCAATCGCGATGCTACCTTGAGCTCTCCTCCGGCGCCGGTGCAGCCTCCTCCTTCGGTCTCGCAATCTGCTCCCGACAGGGAATGTCGCCTTCTCTGTCGAATGGTGTGCGTGGATAGTCGATAGTCCAGCGATCACGCAACCACATCACGCTAGCCACTGTGCCTTCTGGCCGGAACTCGAATGACCAGGCTTGCCTCTCTCTCAATGGAGGCATCTCCCGCTGGATGAGGATGTGCGCTCGCACCGCGAGAACCCCATCCACCACCTCGGCGGAGCTGTACTCCACGCGGGTCTCGGTGCCCCTTCCGTCGAGAGCATGAAACGACTTGCAGGGATCCCCCGGTAGTGGACTCATGGTGAGATAGGGCCCCTCCAGGCGTTTCGAGGAAACAACGACACGCACCGGCCCCAAGTCAAGCTGGCCGCCGTTCGTCACAAGCACGAAGACCTCGAGGAACAGCGCCTCCCTCTCGCCAGAAGGGAGGTCCCGCACGCTCGCCCAGATCGAGTCGAGTATGACGGCATGACTCTCTCGCCACTTTGGAGTCAGACTGGCCGAGCCGACAAGCTGATGGGCGCCGTCCGGCTTTGACAACACGAAGTGCGAGCGCGTGAAGCTTCCGGAGAGTGACGCAACATCGCTCGTATACTGCCACTCGAATTGACACAATCGGTATCCTGCGGAGAGCTCCCACGTCCTCAGGTACACCCGCTTGGCGTCGACGTCTGCGTAGGGACTCCCAGCCCAACTGCTGCACATTGCAGACTTCGCTTCAGTCTCCACATTCTCAGGGCTACTCGCGCTTGCCAATCCGCTGGCAGCGAGAAGGATACCCAACAGGACCGTCTGCAAGGCTTGCGCGTTCATGCTAGTACTCCATGTCGATGTACATGCTTCGCGCCGCGATACTCCAGGGAGTCGCGCTGTTATCATGCATAACGTTTAACTCGTGGCCAGCTCTCTTGTCGCACCCCCATATCACGACGATTCGCGTATCGCATGCTCGCCCGCGATCGCAGGAGACCTGGCCTCCTGTTGCCCCACCGTCGGGACCGACCGCCTTCCGAGGTCCAACTCTCGCCGGCCTCTTCAACCCTCTTCAGGGCGCTCGCCCCCCCCCGACCTGCTGCGCCCCTCACGCTGCGATCCCAGACGGCTTCGCCGGGAGTCCGTTGCGTTCGGTCGTCGACTGGCGTCAAGAACGTCGCCCCTAACCAGATGCGCCCCGCGAGGCCAGGGTAATCCCAGCTCACATGCCGGGACCATCAGCGGAAGCCACCATGGAATCAACAAGTCATTCTTCGTCTAGTTCGACAGTGCAGTAGCCCGTCCCCGTGTCAAACCACACCCGGTCACCCGTTGTTGCTGGGATGAGCTGCCGAGCGTGATCCATTCCTTCCACCCGCAATCTCCGCGGACTGTCTTCTCCGAAGAACACGAACAGGCTCCTGTCCGACGTGCGATACGCCGCTACCCTGGCGCCAACCTGAACCAACCTCGGCCCCCCCTTCGCGGCATCGAGTTCCAGCCACGTAGTGCCGTTCTCGGAGCGCGCATGGATCAGAACCACGGCGCCGGCCCCCGCTCCCAAGAGTCCCTTCGGCGACGCCTCTACCGCGTACGCCCCCGACCGCATCAACACGAACGAGGGAACGTCTGACTCTGGGAGGGTTATCTTGCTGCCTCCACGTAGTCGACGTGACGCCAGCACCGCGCCGTCGTCGAACCACAGCCTGTCCCGCCAAACGGCCAAGTCCTGAGTTTGCCCGGTCTCGACATTGGCTAGTTCGACGCCGTTCTCGTCCAGAAAGTGGGCTTCCATGCCACCGCCCAGTACGAAGCCTGTCCCCCCTTCCAGTGCGATCACTCTCGTATCGTACAGACCCGGCTCGTCCGATCCCCACAGCTCCCGAGATGTTCCATCGTCGAGACGAAACTCCACGAGGCTCGACCGGAACCCCTGGCGCTCGCCCGACACGCGTGCGACCCAGGGCACGACCACATGTGGCACGCCACCTCGGACGAAGCCAGCTACCGTGCCATACGAACTCACCTCGGTATCCGCCCCCCAACGGTGCAAGCCAAGAACTCGTATCTCGTTTCCTTCTACGACTCCGACCTCGAGACCGCTATCAGCCAGAGACAGTGAATACAGCCGGCCGCCGACAACGAAGAGCCTGCCAGTGCTTCGCAGATTTGTGCACTGTGCTACCACACTCAGCGTGGGCAGATCCTCTCCGTTCGTCCGCTCATCCGGCAATGGAACACATGCGAGACTGATGACAGCCAGGACTACAACAAGCAGCGACGGATTATTCATGAGCCCCTCCTACCAATCTTCGATCCCTTTGTGTTCCTGGCCACCCCACCTGCGAAGAAAGCCTGGCTTGCTGTTGAGCCGCCCCTTCAGATTGTCAACAGCCTGATTCACTAACCCAACGCAATCAGTTTTCGGCCCCATATTCCCGCTAGGCACGTTCGCATATGTCACCTTGCCTACTGCTGCCACAGCGTCAGCCACTTCGGCCACAGAGAACCCAGAGTTCCTTCTCACCTCCACATCAACTACCCCTGCTGCGCCGCCGACGCGATAACGAGGCGCGCGCCCGGTCTCTTGGTCAACAATCGCGTTGCTGTTCTTAAGAATCGGCGTGTGACCCTGTGTATCCGTATGCCCAGCGATCTTCCCGTCAACTGGCGCATCCTGAGGCACGTTCTCGTAGACATAGACTTGCCCGTTCTTGACTGCACCAACGATGGCAACATGTACGTTCTGTCCCTCTGAGTTCTTCAACACAAGAACGTCACCTGGCTTCACCCTAACCTTGAGCGCGCCATAAGCGATCGCAACTCCTCGCTGTTGGTCGTTCCGGTTCATCGACCGCGCTGCACTCTTGGAACCGGCCGCGCCCTTGCCCGACTGCTCAACCCGTGCCGCCATCGCCCGGCGTCCCGCGCCAGGCGTAGTGAGATCGTCAATCATCATGCCCGTCGGGTCTGTCCCGTTCAGTGGATTCGAACCCACGTAGCCATAGTGGTTCCAGGACACTGGAACCACTGGGTTGACATCCTCCCCAGGATCGGGAGCCAGGAATCTCCCCAGCGTCGCCGCATCGTAGCGCGCCATCATGTAGTCCAGGCCCGAGCCCCGATCCCGTTCGTGCCCCGTGAACAGCCTCCGCGATCCTCCCACAGCAGCAGAGCTCATCCTCATACCGAACGGATACAGATCGGCCCGGCCACCCACCTCAACGACGCCAGAACCCGTCGAGGCGACCCGAAGCGAGCCCAGATGATCGCGGTGATGATAGCTCTCCGCGAACGTGTAACCTTCCTGTGGGGGTTGAGGCGTCGTTCCGCCACTCGTCCCGCCGCCGGGGTCGAAGTTGATGTACCCCGCCGCACCGCTGCCGAGGTTGCCCCCGAGGGAGGGTCCCGTAAGACCACCGCCCGCGTTCTGCTGCAACCCCTCGAAGCTCCCACTCGGGGCCTGCAGCGCCTGGCTCGGCAGCACGAGCTGGCTCGTGCCGGGAGGCAGCGCCTGTGGGTGGAGCTGATACGTCGTCCCGGTTGCAGCATCGCGGAAACGGATGATGACCGGCTTGTTGTTCTGCTCGCGAAGCTGCCAACGAACGACAATGTCCGTCCCGCTCCAGCTCGCCCCGATCGAGCGGATCTGGTTCTCGGAGTTGGGCAAGACGCTCGTATCAACCGCGACTGTGAGTGCGGCGAATAGCCCGCTGCCGAGTCCATTCTCCCGTCGTAGCTGGACGTAGTTGCTCTCGTCCGGGCTGAGCTCGGCTTCGGGTAGCGTGAATCGATTGTTGGCATCCAGGGTGATGCCCGAGACCAGGTTTCGGAAGCCACTCGGCGCACTGATCTCTGCAGCGAAGGACGCGCCGGGCTCCGCACCCGAGGTCACCGCGAAGCCGTAGAGGCCCATGGTGGACGAGTCTGCGGACATGATCGTCGGCGGCGCCTCGGTGACCCGCCGCTCGAGGAGGAGTTGGCCCGCCCCGTAGATGAAGTCCCGGTCGAGGGTGAGAGGCGCACCGGGCTGCTCGTGATCCACCACGAATTCCGAGAGCACGAGGCCCGAGGCGTTGCGCAGGGACGCCCGCGGCAAACCCGTGCGGCCGATGGCCACCAGGCGGTAGCCTCCAGCGTCGTAGAGGTAGCTTTCCGCGGGAGTGCCGCCCTGCTCCGGGTCACCTTCGTAGAACACGCGCATCCTATTGACGGCGTCCCAAGCAGCGCCCACCTGGTGGCTCGTGCCTAGCTTGCCGGTGAAGCGCTTCATGTTGCCGTTTTTATCGTAGGTGAAACCGGAATGCACGATCTGGTTCTTCGTGTCATGCGGCTGCTCGTACTTCGACGTGTCGTAGTGCAGGAAGCTGAACTCCAGCCCCGAGATTGCTGGCGGCGAGTCGGTGCTCAGCGACCTCGACTCCATGTTGCCGAACGCATCGTAGGTGTACTGCAGGTGATGCTGTGGGCGCGCACTGGGATCCTGGTGCGCGAGCGCGACCTGCTCTGTGACCTTGGCCTGCACCAGGCGACCAACGGCGTCGTAAGCGTACTGCTGCTCACCAATCGCCTTGATGTTGCCCGCACCGTCGTACGCATAGTCTCCAGAGTCCCACAGAATGCCATCGTTCACCCCTCTCGAGGTGACCCGTCCCGGACGCGAGAGCTTGTCGCGGGTAATCGTCTGCTTGGTGCCGTTGGCGAAGTGCAGTTCCAGCAAAGCACCGGCGTCGTTGTAGACGAGGCCTCCGTTCCCGAGGAACGAGGTCGCCGTGCCATCCTTGCTGCGGAAGACATCGTCCAGCACACCGCGGGCGTAGCCCATGCCATAGTCTCGGGCAAGATCTCCCTGCGCGCGCTGCGGCGCGCCGAGTTCGGTGAGCTGGCCGAAGGCGTCGTATCCGAGCTTCCACGTCCAGCTTTCCGCAAGCTCGGGTGCGGCGGCATCGACACCGGTCCAGTCGATGACCTGCTGGACACCGGAGACCCGCCCGTTGAGCCCCTGATAGGCCCAACGTCGCGTGCCAACCAGCGTGCCATCCTGATAGGAACGCACTGTCGTCAACTGACCGTTCACTCGATTGGCAGTCCCGGCGACACAAACGTCGCCCCCCACTCCTGACTGGCAGTGGTCTTCGTCGTAGGTCTGCTCAACGAGCAGCTCTTCCGCTGGACGACCGAGGCGGAAGTTGTCGATGGCCACTCCCGTGCCCAAGCCGGTCGGGTCGGTGTCCTCTTTCGTGAATGCAAAGCAGACTTGGACTCCGTGCTTGAGTGCACCTGGCGCCCACTCGTTCTCACTGAACAGCGTACCAAGAGCCACATGCGGTGCCCTACGCCAACGGCGTAGCGAGGGATGGGATTCGCTCGCTTGGAACACAACGCGCCTTTTGGCGAAGTCGTTCGCTGCCAGCATGACCCAGACAGCGAGTTCATCCGCGGTGCCCGATCCCAGCGTTTCACTCTGGCGGACGTGGCGCCAGTAGAGGAAATCGATCCGGTCGTCACGACTCACGTTGTCAAACTTCTGGCAAAGGAGCTGCGTGGTCGCGGGCGCGCTCCCGTACGAACAACCGCTGTCTCCGAAGAAGAGGGCGTTGCTTCCCGGTCCCTGACCGGCGAGCGTGGACTCGACACAGCGACCTGGCGTGCTGTCACTCGGGCTGGTCTTGTAGGGTGCCGCTCGCCAGAGGGTTGGGCCTTCCGTGTAGACACCGCTGTCTAGCGAGCCCTCGCGCCATTCCGTCAGGCTGTCGAAACCCTCTGGGCTGCTCCAGTTGCCACTCGCCTGGGCGGAGTTGAGGACCTTTTTCGAAGAGGTCAAGCGGCCGGTGCTCGTGCCACCAATGCCATCCTCGTAGACATTCTCGAAGTGGTAGCCCTCGTCGATGCCCTTTGCGTCCTTCCATTCGAGTAGCTTGCCCAGCACGTCATAGGCTTGGTAACGCTTGAGACCGTCCTCCGGCTGCTCACTCTCCACGAGCCGACCGAGGGCGTTATAGCGGAAGCGCCGCATCTGGCCTTCGTTCCAGAAAGCACCCGATTTCCACGCTCCGAAGGGATCGCTCGAGGTCAGATTCTCGACCAGGTTGACTCGGACGAGCCTCCCACGCAGGTCGTACTCGTAGGCGGCATCCGCGCCCGCTCCGTTGGCACCCGCACTCGCGTCGGCGTCCACGAGAACGAGGTTGCCATGACCGTCCTTGTACAACCTCGTGACGGACTCGGCCGTCCCGCCGCTCAGATCCGACTGGATCCCGCTGACACGCAGCTCTTCGTGCGGACCGCAGTAGCGCTTCGACTGCCTCGTACCATCGGCGTTTACGACCTCCCGGACTCGGCCCAGGGCGTCGATGCTCGCTGCCAGAGGGTTGTACGGATCACTACTGCTGGGCTCGCCGTAGAAGGTCACCGTGCCCAACGGGACACCACTCGCGCCAAGAGGGATGCCCGTGATCACAAGGGCATCATCACTGGAGCCATCGGCGTCGAGGTCTCGAGCAGGCGCCGTCCAGCTTGTGCATGTGACGGAGCTCGCCCCCTCACAGGCATCCGCTGGCACCCAAGTTGAACGGAAGACCACACGCCCCATCTCGTCGTAGCGGGTCATCTGTTTGACGAGCCGGCCGCCACTGCCATCCGGCACCGCCTTTCGCACCTCGATCGTCCGCCCTAAGCCGTCGTAACGCTGCTCGGTGTAGAGCTGCGAAGCATCTGCGAAGCTGTAGTTCGCGGAACTCCCCGCGGCGGTGGAAATCCGTGTCTCGTTCAGGCTTGGATACGCGATTCTCGTCGGGTGCTCGCCAGAACCAGAGGGCGGCGCGATGCTCGTGACTCGGCCCAACGCGTCGTACCCGAAGGTCGATTTCAAGCCGTTGGGATCGGTCGCCGAGGTCACGAAGCCCGCATCATCGACGCCTACCTGGCGCGCGTAGTACCCAAGGGAACTCAGCTTCGCATTGACGGCCTGTCCGTTCTGCCAGCCAATCTCGGCCTCATACTCCGGGCTCGTCCCACAGCCGGGCTCGCCCTGGCAGTCGCCCCCAAGGTAGCTGATGTCCGTCACGTTGCCCTTGGTGCTGTAGCTGAGCTCGTGCCGCACGTGACCTTGATCAGCCCCCGTCGTGCTCGGCGTGCCGTGCGTAGTTCCATCACCCGCCAGGTCCGCGGAAGGTGTGCTGAATGAACGATTCTGCCGCAGTCCCGTCAGCGAGCCGAAGCAGTCGTGCTCGTAGTGAGTCTCCAGGCGAGCTGGAGCTACCTCGTCAGGAACGTTGCTGAAACCACTCAGAGCTTGGTCCTGGACGATCTTCGTGTCGAACGTGCCGTGGATGTGTTTCGCGAACCTGCATGATACCGGGCTCTCGGCCTCTTCGTAGTTGCGAAACACCTCGCGTGGCGTTCGAAGGTAGGCACCGTGAGTACGTACAACGCGCCAGTGATTATGGTCGCCACGGTCTAGATTCGTCACCGTTATGGAGCGGGTGGTCGACCCGCCAGATCCATCGAAGCCGCCGCCAGAAACAACACCCTGGTCGTCGAGGTATGTCGTTACTTGGGTCTTCTGGCGCATTCCGATCGCGTAGCGCGTGCCAGGGCCAAGTGCAGAGGTATCTCCAGTCGTATAGTGCTTTCGCGACTCCCGGGCCAAGTAGGTGTACTCGACCTTTCTGATCTCGGCATTACTGCTGTCGTAGAATGTGCGACTTCTCTCCCGGCCGTCTGCACAATCCGCAATCCCCTCGATGCATCCCAGTTGGTCGCCGTCCATCTCAGAGACAGAGTAGGTGCCATCTGGATTGCGCAACGTGAATGAGTTCAGTGTCCCTGTGCGTCCGAAGTCGGGCATCCAGAGCTTTCTGTCCCAGACCCAGCTGTAGTTCGGGTTCAGACCGCCCGAATCCTTGCCATTGGGCCAGACTGTCCGTTTGATCACGCCTCGCGACCACCGCCGCTTCTCAAGCTCACATTGATCTCCTGTGGGATCCCAGGCGTCCGCCCTAGTGCAGTCGTGCTGGCGCCTATTGCCAAGCTGAAACGGTCCGTACACGTACTCCGAGTAGCCTCCGGTGGGATACTGAATCCCGATGACGGACTCGTATTCCTCGGCTAGATTCACATCAGAATAGTCGTAGCGGATCGTGCCGACGCCACCTGGCAGGTGAACCGTTCGGAGAAGCGCTCCCTGCAGACGAGGCGACCCCTGCTCCCCTGTTCGCGTTCTCTCCTCGTAGTCGAACGTGTACTTCGTGCTCCATGTCGAACTATCAGCTGCCGGATCGTCTCCCGGGCCCAACGCGCGCAGTTCCTTCAGTTTCCCGCGAAGCCCGTACTCAGGGTGGCTGCTCTCGACTTCGGGGTAGAGCACGGTTTCGATCACCTTGCGCGCCGTCCCGCCCAGAGATGTGATCTTCACCGAGGTGATCGCCTCGGGATGCTTGCCTTCGCGCTTGTAGTTGATCGTAACGACGTTGCCATGCACGTCTTCGATTTGCGTTGTGTACCACCCCGCTACATCGTAGTTAATGATCCACTTTCCCCAACCAAGTTCCTCGTCGATGAGTTTCTCGAGGGTGTACTTGGTTCCGTTGGGAAAGGTCACCTCGTACGCCATCTGCTCGGGACAGTCGCAGGAACAGTGTTCAAGGATTGGCTCGCACTGCATTGGCCCCGGGGGAGCGAGCAACTCGTCGTTCTCCCCTCGTACTTCGTCGCCGCAACAAAGGCTGGGCCGAGTGCAAGCCGGCTTCCCCCCACAGAATCCATCGACGTCGTTGACTCGTACGATTGGACCATCCTCGAGCTGGAAGGGCTCGAGCATGATCTGCGTGCCGTCCGGCATCTCGAATTTCAACTTCCGGCCCGAGTTCATGGAATTGAGCCCACCGTGGTTGGTGAATGGCTCGCGGAAGATTCTCCCGAAATGCAGGATCCAGCCATCTCCAGACCAGCCGTGGCCATAGTAGAGCTGCCGGTACTGCCAGTCCGTCTCTGGGTCGGGCCAGTAGACCTGGTCCGAGCGGGAGCTCTTCGAGTTGTAGTGCCGTGTCAGCCCGATCGACNNGACCCCCCGCCATCCAACGCGTAGCTTGGACTAGCGGGATGTGCGATGGAGAGGTTGCCGTTGAACAGCGCCACACTCTCGTTGTTCTCGAACCCAGCGAAGGAAGAGCCACTCGGCCGTCCGGGCGCTTTCGCCACGTACGAGGTGAAGTCGCTGTCCGTGCTATACGACGAGCCGTTCGGGATGTTTCGATCCTGAGACATCACTGGCGAACACAGCAGGAGACAGAGAAGAGTAGCGACGAGGGAACCACACTTGCCGCCCAGATCCAGCCCAATCTTCATACCCCACCCCTTGCGCGTGCCGACTTGCCACGCACCGTACAGGACCTACAAGAGAGCCGATTCACGCCAAACGCCCGCCGATGCGCTTGGCGCGGACAACCCTCCTCGCCGGTGGATCTACCTCAGGCACTGCGCCTCATAGGAGGGCTGCTGCTGTCGATTGGTGGCCAACGCTGAACTCTCCGCTCTCAACAGACGCGTGAGATGGACACCGTGTGACGCGCGTGGACCAATAGATCAGTTCCTATCCACGTCGAGTCGCGACGCCAGCGTTCGCACGGCTAGATGAGTGACATTATTCCCTCCCCAGGACGACCACGGATCGACGTATCGGGTTCCTGCGATCCGCGTTCAGGTCATGCTAGGCAGCGAGGCTAGATCGTGTCAACGACAGAGCGCCATCTGCCGTCGCCGAACACTCCCGCTCTCGACCGGCATGCGCTGCTCAACGCGTGTCGTTCCCCGTTGAAGGTGTTCCCGTTCTTGGAGAGGGCGCCAGCACCACGCCATGCGCGGGCACGGCACCACGAAAGAGGAGCTGCCCAAAGGCAGCTCCTCGATACCACTCGATCGCTTGTCGTGCGCTCAGCCCAGACGCTTGCGAGCCGCGTCGGCGATCTGCGCCGGCAGGAGGCCGCAGATCTCGAGCAGGCGATCGCGCGAGCCGTGCGTGATGAACGCGTCCGGGATCGCGCAGTGGACGAGACGGTCCGCGAAACGCATGTCGTGTTCGACGGAAGCTTCGAGGAGCGCTGCGCCGAAGCCGCCGCAACGCGTGCCTTCCTCGACGGCGACGACGACCTTGGCGTTCGCCGTGACGCGGCGCAGCAGCTCGATGTCGAGCGGCTTGACGAAGCGCGCGTTGACGACGCTGACGCCGTGCCCCTCTGCGGCGAGCTCGTCGGCCGCGGCGAGGGTGCCGGGCACCATCGCGCCGAGCGTGAGGAAGACGACGTCTTCGCCGTCCTCGCGGAGCATCTCCCACGAGCCGATCGGGAGCACCTTCGGCGGCCGGGTGCGCGCCGCAGGGACCTCGCCGCGCGGGTAGCGGAAGGCGAAGGGGCCGTCGGTGTACTCGGCCGCGGTCTCGAGCAGATCCGCCAGCTCGTCCGCGTCCTTGGGCGCGGCGAGGACGAGGTCGGGGATCGTGCGCAGGTACGCGAGGTCGAAGCAGCCGTGGTGCGTCGGGCCGTCGGCGCCGACGAGGCCGCCCCGGTCCATCGCGAAGATGACGGGGAGCTTCTGGATCGCCGCGTCGTGGAGCACGTGGTCGTACGCGCGCTGCAAGAAGGTGGAGTAGATCGTGCAGACGGGGCGGATGCCCTGCGCGGCGAGACCGGCGGCGAAGGTCACGCCGTGGCCTTCCGCGATGCCGACGTCGAAGAAGCGGTCTGGGAAGCGCTCCTGGAACGCGTCGAGGCCGGTGCCGGTGGACATCGCCGCCGTGATCGCGACGAACTCCTTGCGCCGCTCGGCGAGGTCGATCAGCGCGTCGGAGTACGCCTTGGTGTAGCTCGGCAGCGCCTCCGGCTTCTTCACCGCGGGCTCGGCCTTCGCGGGCGAGCCACCCGTCGCCGGGTCGAAGGGACCGACGCCGTGCCACTTGCACGGATCGGCCTCGGCCGGGGCGTAGCCCTTGCCCTTGTGCGTGAGCACGTGCAGGAGGACCGGCCCTTCGATCGAGCCACGCACCCGCTTCAACACGTCGACGAGCTCGTTGATGTCGTGGCCGTCGATCGGGCCGAGGTAGGTGAAGCCGAGCGCCTGGAACAACGCGCCCGGAACGACCGCACCCTTGAGCCCGGCCTCGAGACGCTTCGCGAAGTTCGCGGCGACGTCACCAACGCGCGGCAGGCGCTTGATGACCGCGTGCGCCTCGTCCCGCACCCGACGGTAGTACGGGTGCGTGGTCAGCGTCGTCAGGTACTGCGCGACGGCGCCGACGTTCGGTGAGATCGACATCGCGTTGTCGTTGAGCACGACGAGCACGTTGCTGCCGAGCGTGCCGGCGTTGTTCAGCGCCTCGAAGGCGAGGCCGCCGGTCATTGCACCGTCGCCGATCACCGCGACGACGTGGCGGTCGTCACCGAGCAGGTCACGCCCGGCAGCGAGGCCGAGCGCGGCCGACGGAGCCGTCGAGGCGTGCCCGGCGCCGAACGCGTCGTACTCGCTCTCGTTCCGCTTGAGGAAGCCGGAGATGCCGTGGTCTTGGCGAATGGTGCGGAGCTGCTCACGCCGGCCGGTCAGGATCTTGTGGACATAGGCCTGGTGGCCGACGTCCCAAGCGATCTGATCGCGCGGCGTCTCGTAGACGTAGTGCAACGCCAACGTGAGCTCGACGACGCCGAGGCTCGGGGCGAAGTGACCACCCTTCTGCGCGGCAACCGAGACCAGGTAGTCCCGGATCTCACCCGCGAGCGGGGCGAGGGCGTCTACGGAGAGGCCGCGGAGCTGGTCCGGGCTCTCAATATCTTCGAGACGGAGAGGGACAGGCTGCCCCTTGGCGGCGTCTTCGCGCGCGCTCGCGTCCATGCCTTCGTCCATGACGTGTTCCATGCGCAGTGCCCTTCCCTTGGATGGACAGCCGCGGCCCGCGGGGAACTCTCGGGCTCGGCAGCCGCGCCAGAGGATAACCTCAGCCAGGTGTCACGGGCACCCTACGTCGCACCATGCCTTACGGTTGCGAACTACTTGGACGCCCACTTGCGAATGCCGCCCGGACGGGTCCCGCCGATCTCGAGGAGCTTCTCCTTGGGCAGGATCGCCTCCTCACGCGAAGACACGACGAACGTGGCGACATCACTCATGAAAATCGCCTCTTCCGGGCACGCCTCTTCGCAAAGACCGCAGTAGATGCAGCGCAGCATGTTGAGATCGAAACGCTTGGGGTACTTCTCGACGTTGGAGTCCGGATACTCGCCCGCGACGATCTTGATCGCCTCGGGAGGGCACACGAACTCGCACATTTGGCACGCGACGCACTTGATCCGCCCCTCCTCGTCTTTGACGAGAGACGGGATGCCCCGGTAGCCCTCGGGCAGCGGCGTCGGCTCTTCGGGATACTGGCGGGTCACGTTGTCGCTGGGGGTGACGGCGTGTTTGATCGTCGTCATCAGACCCTTGGCGATCTCGGGCAGGTAGGCCCGCTCCAGCAGCGTGAGTTCCCTACGCGGTACCTTCACGACGTCGGCTCCCATCCTCCGGCGCCCTCGCGCCGGTCCGAACTTGTTCGTCCTGACTAACTCGCCCTGACTAACTCGTCCTGCCCATGCCGTTCGGGCGCCCGAGCTCTTGCCAGCGCACCCTAACGAAAATCGACGGGGCACGCTGGCCCCGTGAACTTGGCGATTCTAGGCGTTTACCGGGGCAACCGTCAATCTTGGCGGGAGTTGACCCCACTCTCCCAGGCGGTTACGACGGCGAGAATCCGCGCGTGGAGCTCCTCCCGGCTCGCGTCGTTGAGGACGCGCTCGTCGGCGAGCGCGATCGCGCGCATCACCTGCTGGGCCGCCGGATCGTCGCTGTTCTCGCGGGCCTCCTGGGCGTGGAAAGCCTCGAGTGTGGTCGCGTCCCCGGCCCTGCCCCGCTCCATCGCGCGCTCGAAGCGCAGCGCGACGGGCGCATCGACCGCGAGCAGGCGGAAATCCGGCCGGCGACGGAGCACCTCGACCTCCGCGGGAGCCCGGATCGAGTCGACCACCGCGCGCTCCCCGAGGCGCTCGAGGATGCGCTCGGCGAGCACACCGGCTCCCCCTTCCCGGCGCAGCTCCTGTCCGATGCGGATCAGGTGCTCGCGCTCGGGCGGGAGGCCCTGCGCCTTCGCGGCTTCGCGCACGATGTCGGAGAGCGAGTGACAAGAGTATCCGCGCTCGGCGAGCAGCGCGGCAGCTTCACCCTTGCCGGACGCGTTCGGTCCGGCGAGTCCGATGATCAACGGCGGTCCTTGTTGGGGTCGGCGGGCCGCCCCGTGGTGGCGAGGGGGAAACGCCCCTTCTCGTCCCGGCCGGTCGGCGTCTGCTGAGCCGCGGTGCGGGCGTCCTGGCCTTCGATGATGCCACCTCGTGCAAGCGCCTGCCCGCCTGTGGAGCCACTCATGGCCGTGACGATGTTGACGCCGGGACGCGCCCGGTTCGGATCCCGTACGGAGCCGTAGCCGCTACCGCGGTAGGAGAAGCCCACCGTGTTGGGCTGGCCATTCCGGCGCGGCCCGAGCACGCCTTCCGCAATGCGCTGCTTGCCCCCCATCGCGCGGCGCCGCGCCTGATACGCGTTGGTCTGCGCCATCGCCGGGCCCCGGCCCCCGAAGGTGGTCATCGGCGCGCGATTGCGGATCTTCTTGTCGCTCTCGATCGTCTTGATCAACTGCTTCGGGAAGCCGATCTCGCTGCCGTCCGGCATGGTGAGATAGACGAGGGGGCCTTCTTCGCGCACGCCGATCGCCATGATCGTGTGCCCGTTCTTGAAGTGAATCCGCTCGGCCGCACCCGCATCGAAGACGATGAACGCGGCGAGCATCAGCGCCGTGCCGACGAGCAGCGCTCGCGGAACTCGGATGCGTGGACGACGGGAACCCCCACTTTTCACGGTCGTCTCCTCCTGGGGCCGCGCGGAGCATGGGCACAGCGAGCTGGGCCCAATAAAAGGACGCAGCAGCGGCCTTAACTTGATACCGTGCTCGGCCGGGCAAGTCCAGCACTTCCCGCTGCGGCAGGGCGCGGCTCACGGTAACCTTTGCGAGCCGATGGGCTCTCCCCGCCGGAGCCCATCCTCACACGGAGACCCGAAGATGCGGAGACTCGTTCTGGCACTCCTGCTCATCGCCGCGGTGAGCGCCCCGCAGGCCGCCCCGAACCGCAAGTCGAAGGGCCCCAAGGTGCCGAAGCTGAAGATCGCGGCCGTCCAGACGCCGACGGCGGCCGTCCCCGGCCAGCCGGCCAGCCTCGAGCTGACGATCACGACCCCGGAAGGCCACGCCCTCAACCGCTATCCGGGGATCACGCTGACCCTCGACGAGGTCAAGGGCCTGAGCTTCGGAAGCGAGAAGGTCTTCGTGGGCGACACCGAGGCGCCGGAAGATCTCAGCAAGAACTCCTTCGACAAGAAGGTCGAGCCGCTCGTCGTCAAGTTCACCCCCGCGAAGTCGGGTGGGAAGAAGCGCTTCGTCACGGGCGAGCTCAAGTTCTTTGTTTGCAATAAGAAAGACAACTGGTGCCTGCCGGGCACGCAGAAGGTGAAGTTCCCGGTCGCGGTTCAGTAGATTGCGTCTCGAGAGCTTCTGGCCCCGCGGCTTTGGTCGCGGGGTTTTTCGTGCCTTTTTCGCCCCCCCCCCCCCCCGAGGTGACCCCGGA
>NPIF01005926.1_pt1 | contig 14731 bp, 13 predicted proteins | sample 8637461 | NCBI WGS metagenome assembly NPIF01 (sample SAMN07420641, study PRJNA396082) | bioreactor metagenome | isolation source: sample BR12 brine-fed electro-methanogenic bioreactor BR | place: Japan: Kochi | collected 2016-12-09
TACGAGGGCGTCGCTACGGCCGTTACGCGTCCGTCATCAGGGCTGACTTTTCGATCAGGTGGACGACGCCCCTTGCTACGTCGAGGTCCGTGGCGTCGAGGCGGTCCAGAGCTTCGCCGAAGGTGACTCCGCCTTGGGCCTCGGCGAGGAGCTGGACTTCGAGGTGCGTCAGGCTCCCCGGTTGCTCGAGGAGATCCTGCGCGCCGTCACCGACCGCGAGGCGGGTGGTCGTCGTCGGGAGCTCCGGCAGCAGACGCTTGAAGTCGTCGAGCGCGACGAGCGCGTCCATCAGGAGGCGCTGCGTGTTGACCTCGAGCTGGTCGGTAATGACGGGATCGTCGACGGGGTCGAAGTGGAAGTCCGCGTCGTCCCAGCCCAGCATCCGGAACAGCGCCTTGCGCCCCCGCGAGCGCGCGGTGAACGCGCCGACGATGCGCCCGGCGCGGAAGTGGATCCTCCCCTGCTCGGTCGCGCGCAGGCGCAGACACCCCGTCTTGCCGTTCATCGCCAGGAGCTGCACGAGGTCGGCGATCGGCAGGTGCGATGTGTGCCCGGACAGGAAGCTGCGCGAGGCCTCGCCGTGGGCGGAGCCGGAACGCAGGCGGTCGAGCACGAGGCGGACCCGGAGCACGAGCTCCTCGGTCGAGAACGGTTTGCTCAGGTAGTCGTAAGCGCCCATCCGCAGCCCGCGCAGGCGGTGCGGGATCTCTTTCTCGTCGGTGAGGAAGATCAGCGGGACATCGCGGGTGTGCGGGTCGCCCTTGAGCGCCTCGAGCAGACCCCAGCCGTCGAGCTCGGGCATGCCGACATCCGAGAGGATCAGGTCGGGCCGCTCCTCGGCGACCCGGGCGAGCGCCTCCCGTCCATCGTGGGCCGTCAAGACGGCGAAACCCGCGTCGAGCAGACTGTCCCTGACCAGCTCGAGAACGAGNNAGCCGACTGTCGTCGACGACGAGAATGGTGGGCGTTCTCTCCGCAGCCATCGACCCTCGCACCCCGGTTTCGGGGGGACACGCTCCCGTGGAACACGTTAAGGACCGCGACACACGCGGGTCAAGAGACGGGACCACAAATCGCGGAAAAGCCGGCGCTCGAGCACACCACCGCCGCGCTCCGGAGCGAGCGCCGGACGAGTCCGCCGGGCCCCGGCTCACCTGGACACGGCGTACCCATTGCGAGCCAACGACTTGCGGGGCGGAGTCCGGCGCATCCCCCGTCGGCCCCTCCACGCTCCCGGGGGACCGGCCCCCGTCGCTTGCCTCCCGCCGCCAGAGGGGACAGACTCCGCCGGCGGGAGAGAAGCAATGAACGAAGCACGCCCACTCGAAGCCCTGTCCTTCGACCTGCTCGGCACCTTGATCGACGACGTCCGCGGTCTCTCGACGGCGCTCGCCACAGAGCTCGGCATCAAGGAGCCCGCGCGGCTCGCACGCCTCGTGCGTCTCCAGGCGGACCTCGCCTGGAACCTCGAGGGCGAGCTCGAGGAGTTCCGCCCCTGCCGGGAGCTGCTCGCGGAGACCCTCGTCGAGGCCGGGCAGCACGACGGCACTCCGATCGATGCGGAGCAGGCCCGGCGCATCGCCGCCTCGCGGCCCCTCTGGCCGCTCCATGCGGACGTCAAGACCGTGCTGCCGCGTTTCGCCGAGCGCTTCCGCATCGGGCTGGTGGCCAACACCGACCGCGCCGAAGGCGAGGCGCTCGCCGAGCGCCTCGGGGTCCCGATCGCGCTCCTCGTCACGGCCGAGGACGTCGCCTGCTACAAGCCCGAGCCGGACCTCCTGNNATGATGGCGCTGCTCCACGAGATGGAGCTCGACGAGGACGTCCTGCTCCACGTCTCCTCGCGTTTCGAGGAGGACCTCGCCGCCGCGCTCGATCTCGGGATCGACGCCGCGTACGTCGACCGGCACCGGAATCCGCTGCCGATGGACGTCGAGGTCAAACACGCGGTGCCCGACCTCGACAAGCTCGCCGAGCGCCTCTTCCGGCCGGCCCGCCGCGGCCGAGGCCGGCGCCCCGGAGCCCGACCCGGGACACGGAAGTAACCACTCCGAAAAAGCTGCATCTCTGAGGTTCGGGGCGCGTTGCCCCACCCCCCGAGCGGCGATAGCATCCCACTCCCCGCATCGGTAGTTCCCGCGGCCGCGGGAAGGAGAGTTTCGTGAGCGACAACGGCATCCGTAAGGTGAAGGTCCTGATCATCGGCTCCGGTCCCGCCGGCCTGACCGCGGCGATCTACGCGGCGCGGGCGAACCTCAGCCCCGTCCTCGTCGAGGGTCTGCAGCCCGGCGGCCAGCTCACGATCACGACCGACGTCGAGAACTACCCCGGTTTCCCCGAAGGCGTGATGGGGCCGGAGATGATGGAGCTGTTCAAGAAGCAGGCCGCCCGCTTCGGCACCGAGCTGATCAACGGCCACGTATCCAAGGTCACCCTCGGTGACGGCACCAAGCCCTCGCTCGTCGAAGTCGACGGTGTCGGCTCCTTCGAGGCCGAGGCCCTGATCATCTCGACGGGCGCCTCCGCGCGGCACCTCGGCCTCGACTCCGAGCAGCGCCTGCTCGGCAAGGGCGTCTCGATGTGCGCGACCTGCGACGGCTTCTTCTTCCGCGACCAGGACATCGTCGTCATCGGTGGCGGCGACACGGCGATGGAAGAGGCGGCGTTCCTCACCCGCTTCGGCAAGACGGTCACGGTGGTCCATCGCCGCGACGAGTTCCGCGCGTCGAAGACCATGGCCGACCGCGTGATGGCCAACGACAAGATCCACGTCGAGTGGGACTCGGTGCCCGAGGAGATCCTCGGCGACGACAAGGTGAGCGGCATCCGCCTCAAGAACGTCAAGACCGGCGAGACGAAGGAGCTGCCCTGCGCCGCCGTCTTCGTCGCGATCGGCCACACGCCGAACACGGAGCTCTTCACCGAGCAGCTCGACATGAACGAGTCCGGCTACCTGATCACGAAGGCCGGCACCAGCTTCACCTCGCGCGAAGGCGTGTTCGCCTGCGGCGACGTGCAGGACTGGACCTACCGCCAGGCGATCACGGCGGCGGGCACCGGCTGCATGGCCGCAATCGACGCCGAGCGCTGGCTCGAGGAGCGCGAGGGCTGAGGCCGCTCGAGAATCGCTGAGGCGGGCGGGCTGCGGCCCGCCCTTCTCGTTTCGGGCCAACCCGGGGAGCGAAGCGACGGTGAGCGAACGCGGCGAAGAGCGCGAAGGCCAGGTGCTCGCCCCCGGGCGAGGCGCGGGCTTCCGCGTCCGCCTCGAGGACGGCACCGAGCGCCTCGTCGACGGCGTCGTCCCCGGCGAGCGCGTCACCGTGCGTCTTCGTGAGGGGGACCCCGAGCGCGCCGACCTCGTCACCCTCATGGAGGCAGCTCCCGAGCGCCGCGAGCCCCCCTGCCCGCACTTCGGGCGCTGTGGCGGCTGTCATTGGCTCCACGTCGGCGAGGCCGTCCAGCAACGCTGGCGCCGCATGCGCCTGCTCGAGGCCCTGGCCGAGGAAGGAGTCGGGCTTGACGGGGCGAAGCTCACCGACACGCCGCCCTCGCCCGGGCTCGGCGGCCGCTACCGCGCGCGCTTCCAGTGCTCGGTGCGGGAGGGCCGCCTGCGGCTCGGCTATCACCGGCTCCGGGGCCGCGAGATCGAGGAGGTCGAGGACTGCCCGCTGCTCGCGCCGCCGCTCGCGCGCGCCTACGCGGCGCTGCGCGCAGAACTCACCGCGCGGCCGATCCTGGACCTGACCGGCGTCGAGCTCGCCACCGCCGAGGGGCTCGGCGGCGCACTCGCCTTTCTCAATCCTCGCGACAAGCCTCCCGAGCCGTGGCCCGCCGTCGGCGAGCGCCTGCTCGCGAGCACCGGCGGAGCGCTGCTCGGCGCCGCAGTGCAGCTCGCCAACACGGATCCCCGCCCGCGGCGCCTCGGCGCGAAACACGCGTGTGGGCACACCCCTGGCGGCATGCCGGTGATGGTCGTCGCGGGGGGCTTCCTGCAATCGCATCTCGCCGGCGCGGACACGCTCGCGGCGACGGTGGTGCGCCTCGCACGGATCGCGGGCGGCGAGCGCGTGCTCGAGCTCTACGCGGGAGCGGGATTGCTCGGCCGGGCGCTCGCGGAAGCCGGTGCGCACGTGCGCGGGATCGAGAGCGCGCCCGATGCCGCCTTTGCCGCGCGCGAGCTCCCCCCTCCTGCCGCGGGCTCCTTGACGATCGAACGCGGTGACGCGCTCCGTGTGGACGACGGCACGCTGAGCGGAGCCGAGCTCGTCATCGCCGATCCGCCACGCGCCGGACTCGGTCCCCTCGCCGCGCGGCTCGCCGCGTGCGGCCCCGCGCGCCTCGTGCTGGTCACGTGCAGCGTCGCGACGCTCGCCAAGGACCTCGCCATGCTCACGAAGGGCGGCTACAGCGTGCGGGAGATCGTGCCGCTCGACCTGTTCCCGGGCTCGAGGCACCTCGAGACGGTGGTGTCGCTCACCCGCTGAGGCCGAGGGGACGGGCTCCCGCCTGGTGCGAAACGGGATGACGCGACACCGAGCGGGTGCCTGTCCCCGGGGAGGCAGCGCGCTCGTCGACGGTGCGTTTTTACGATCCCCGTATCCTGCCGGGGACAGCCGATCTCAGGCTCGCGCAAGGCAACTCACCCGATGAGATCGGCAGTCCCCTTCTCTCAGATGAGATCGGCAGTCCCCTTCTCTCAGATGAGATCGGCAGTCCCCTCATCTTCGGTGAGATCTGCGGGAGACTTGGTGGATCAGTTTCCACCCGTGCTGATGCGCTGCTGCCCCTGCTGGTTCTGCTGGCCCGGCTGCTGACCGCTCATGCCGGGGCCGCTCGTCTGGGTCAGGCCCGGAATCGAGCGCGAGCCCATCTCCTTGCGGTAGTCCTCGGCCGTGTAGTACCAGCGGTCGTAGGTCTTCTCTTGGCGCTTGACGGTGTTGAAGGCGCTCTCACCGCTCTTCGAGTGGACGCCAATGATGCCCTGGCCAGCGGCGAGGCCCTGCGCGCTCGGGCGGGAGGTCGGCCCAGCCGCCTCCTGGCCGAGCGTGAAGCCCGAGCCGAGCCCGAGCCCCGACGCGCCTTCGCGGCTGCAGGAGGACACCGCGCGGCCTCCTGCGTTCAGGCGCAAGAGGCACCAGTCCTCGAGCTTCGAGCCGGGGTACATCGGGTCGGTGAAGGGCTGACGCAGATAGATGCCGACGGTCGCGTTGACCTCGTCGAGCTGCTTGAGCTCGGTGGGCAACGCTCCGTTGGCCTCCTGATAGCGCAAGATCGCGGCCGCGTACTGCTCCTGGACGAAGATGAGCTCGGCCTCGCGGTCGCGGCGCACGATGATCGAGAAGTCCTGCAACATGACGGAGGCGAGCAGGCTGCTGACGGTGACCATCGTCACCAGCGCGAGGAGGATGTAGCCGCCCTCCTTGCTCGGTGGCTGCACGCGGCCGCGGAGCTCCCTGAGGAAGCCCGCAACCCTCGTGCGCCAGCGCCTGCTCTCCGGCATCGGTCGCGCCCTACTTCTTCTTCTCGGCCTTCTTGCCGGTCGGGAACGGGCGGCAAGTGACCGTGGTCGTGTCCTTGTCCGTCAGACGGGACGGACAATCATCGAGCTCCTCGTTGCTCTGCGGGTTCGCGCACACGCCCGCCGAGCGGTTGCCGTTGTCGAAGACCTCGAGCTCGACGGAGTACGCCTGGTCGCGCGCCGTGAAGGAGCGATTGAGCGTGCAACTCCCGAAACGGATCTCGCTCGACGTCGCGAAGGTCCACTTGTACGCAACGATGTCTCCGTCGGGGTCCCTCGAGCTGCAGCCGTTGAGCGTGACGCTGCATTGCGGCACCGTCGGCGACACCGCCGTCCCGTCGAGATTGGGACCGGCATCCGCGACCGGCGGCAGGTTCTCGAGGACCTCGTAGAAGTCCGAGCTCGAATCCGTCAGCCCGTCGTTGTCGGTCACCGTCAGGGTGATGTCGAGGTGCTGCGGGTTCTGGAAGCTCGTGTTGAATCCCGAACCGGCCGACGAGAACACCCACGGGTTCTCCTTGTCCGGGTCCGGGTTGTCCGAGACGATCGTCCACGTGTAGAGATCGATCTCGCCATCGAGGTCCTCGCTGAGCGACCCCGAGAACAGGAGGTTCGTGCCGGGACCTGTCGGTGAGGGCGGCGACACGCTGAAGCTGGCGGTCGGCGCCGTCAGCTCCCCGACCGGAATCGTCACTTCGCCTTCGGCCGAGCCGCTCTTCACGCGGATCTTGACGTCCGCGTCGCCCTGCGCCAGGTCGTTGTCACGCAGCGTCAACGTATCCTTCGCTTCACCGCGCGCGTCGGTCTCGATGACCGCTCCGCCGCTCGCCATCGAGCCGGCGTCCGGCTGGAAGCGCAGGCCGATCCCCGGCTGCAGACGCCCGTTCTCGTCGAAGAGCACCGCGGTGATCTCCGCCTGGACGGGCTGGTTCGGGTTCGTGTTGACCGTGGCCGGGTTCGCGCTGACCTCGATGACCCAGGTCGACTTGGCGGTCGGCTCCGAGTCCTCGCAGCCGGGGCTAAGGAGCGCCGCCACGAAGAGGAGCACGATGGCCGGAATGGTGGATAGCCGCTTGTTCATCGTCTTGCCCTTCCAAGTGTGCCGCGAGCCCGAGCTGCTCCGGCCACACCGTTGAGTTGCTTCACTACGAGTTGCGTCACGACTCCCAAAGTGCTTCACAACTCGCTGTATGACACCCCGTCGATCGTCTCCCCGTCCGCGTAACTTCGCACGTCCCAGATCCCGGCGGGCTGCGTCGGATCGAGCGAGGTCTCGGAGTCGGCCTGCACCTCCTCCCAGTCCTCTTCGCCGGTGATCGGATCGCGCGGATACTTCCGCAGGTAGTTTTCGTCGACGAGCGTGGAGATCGACGAGGGGTAGTACCCCTTGTCGGCGAAGTACTGATTGATCGTCAGGCGCATGATCGTGAGGTTCTCGCGAAGAGCCGCCTCACGCGCCTTGCGCATCGCGTGGTGGAAGCTCGGGATCGCAATCCCCGCGAGGAGCGCGATGATCGCGATCACGATCAGTAGCTCGATCAGCGTGAAGCCCTTCTGGCCGCGCTGGAGCGCCGTGAATGCTCTCATGTCCTCACCTCACCACGTGCTGTACTCGGTCCCGTCGAGAGCCTTGCCCTCGGCGAGCGAGTACACGTCGAACACGTTGACGTTGTCCCAGGAGTCGTCGTCGGACTCCTGCTTGTTGGATCGGATGCCCCACTCGGCCTCCCCCGTCAGCGGGTCTCTCGGGATCCGCCTGAGGAAGCGCACGCGCACTTCCTTTGCGAGTCCGAGGTCGACGCCCTCGACGAGGTCTTCGAGTTCTTCCGGCCAGTTCTCCGCCGTGGCGTTCTGCTGGGCCGAGGGCACCGACTTGACGACGAAGTTGTAGGTGTCGATCGCCCGCCGCATCTTGCGGAGGGTCTGACGCAGCTCGAGCTCCTTCGTGCGCCGCTCGACGACGTGGGCCACCGGCAGAGCGATGCCCGCCATCACGCCGAGCAAGAAGACCGCGCACGCCAGCTCGGCGAGCGTGAACCCGCGCTGCCGGTGCTCGCGCCGCGCCTCGGTCACGGAATCACCTGCACCGAGGAGACGCGGAAGTTCGCGGGCAGCGCCTGCGCACTCGGCGAGCGCACCTGCGCGGCCGAGAACGCGAAGCCGGCGTTGCCTTGTGCCACCGCGACGAAGTTCAGCCGGACGAGCACGCCGCTGCCCGAGGCGCCCTGCTCCCCAGCGCGCGCGCCGGAGACGACGATCAGGCCGGGCTCGGCCGTCTCCATCGCCTGCAGGTCGGCCGGGATGCCGCCCTGCTGGAGGAAGGGTCCGAGCTGCGCGTTCGGCACGAAGCTGACGACGGCCGGATCGTAGCGGAGCTGGAAGTTGATCATGCCGACGTCGTCGGCCCCGCTGACGAGGACCTGCACCGGAATCGCCGCCCCCGGCGCCGCCTGCCCCGGCGCGACGAGTCGCACCTGGGCCACGCTGACGCGGCGGGGCTCTTCCTCCTTCTCTGGCTCGGGCTCGTCCGAGGGTGTCTCCGCTTCGGCGCTCGGCGGCTCCTGCACGGGGGCGCCCTCGCCACCGAAGCTCTTCTCCTCGCCGAGTGGTGTCGGCTCGTCCGGCGCGGTCGGACGCCGGCGCGGGCGGCGCTGCCGCTCCGTCTGCTGCTGCGGCTCGCGGGCGCGGGACGGCTCGTCCTCGCGCGTGCTGGGCTCGCCCTTGATGTCGACCTGGCTCGGCTTGCCCTCGGCAGCGCCGGTCTCTTCCTCACCGGCGAGCGTCTCCTGGATCTCGTCCCAGGGCGCGTACTCGCCAGCGAACGGGCTCTCGCCGAGCGCGTTACGGGCCACGCCGCGGAGCTTGATGCTCTCCTCGGTGCCGACCCAGAGCGGGACGAGATCGATCGGCTCGATGTTCGGGATGCGGAGGATGTGCGGGGTGACCGACATCACGATGTCGGTGACCGTCGCCTCGTCCTTCGTCGAGCCGAAGACCCGGCGCAGGAACGGGATGTCGGAGAGGCCGGGGATCCCGGCGAGCGAGGTTCGCTCTTCTTCCTTGATCAGGCCGGCGAGGAGGTTCGTCTCGCCGTCCTTGAGGCGGATCGTCGTCTCGATCGTGCGCGTACCGATGATCGGCTGGCTGACGCCGCCGGAGCCCTCGACGCTTCCCGCGAGCGACGAGATCTCGAGCTTGAGCTCGAGGGTGACTTCCTTGTTGTGGTGCACGCGGGGCTTGATGTCGACGATGATGCCGACGTTCTGGTACGTGAACGACGTAATCGGCACGATGTTGCCGCCGACCGTCTGACTCGAGTTGAAGGTGGTTGCGGGGATCGGCACGCGGTCACCGATCGTGATCTTGCCGTCCTCGCCCTCGAGGATGCGGAGCTGCGGCCGCGAGATCGTCTTGGCGTCCGAGTCCGACTTGAGGAACTTCATCACGACGCTTGGGATCGGCCCGATCGACCACGCCGCCTGGGACTTGAGCGAGTCGAGCGAGTTCAGCGTCAGCGAGTCGCTCCCCTCGCCGAAGACCAGCGAGAGCGACTTGCTCGAAAGATCGAGGCCGAGCTCCTTGTTGCGCGTGCGATTGATCTCAAGGAGCTCGAGGTCGATGATCACTTCGCCCTTCGACTTGTCGTTGGCCTTGATGATGCGCTCGGCCACCTTGATCGTCTCGGGGCGGTCCTTGATCGTGATCGCGTTGAGCTCCTGGTTCTCCTGGATGCGCCGCGTCTCGAGCAAGCCGCGCAGCAGCGTCTGGACCTGCTTCGTCTCCGCGTTGGAGAGGTAGAAGGTCCGGATCACCTGATCCGCGTACTCCTGCTGCTTCTGACGGGTGTCATCGGCGATCAGGATCGTGTGCTCGTCGATCACCTTGTAGAAGTGCTTGTTCTGCAGCATCAGGATGTCCATCGCCTTCTCGAAGGAGACGTTGGACAACTCGACGCTGATCTGCTTCTTGAGATCGACCTTCTCGTCGTAGATGAAGTTGATCCCCGAGGACTTCGACAGGCTGTTGTAGACGTCGCCCAGCGTCGAGTCGGGGAAGTTCAACACGATCGGAATGTTCGAGGTCGGGTCGAGCTTCGGCGGGCCGAGCTCGCGCGCGGTGCGCGCGGCCTCGATCTTTGCCATGTCCATCTCCGACGGCCCGCTGCGCTTGCGCTCGAGGTCCCGCATCGCGTTCTGCAGCTCGTTCATCGCGTGCTGGTTCGCGGGGTCGAGGATGACGGTCTGCTGGAGCTCCTCGATCGCGAGCTCGAGCTGGCCGCTGCGCTTGTACTGCTTGCCGCGGCGGAAGTGCGCCGCGGAAGCGTGCAGCTTGGCGCGGGCGAGCGCCACCTTGTAGCGCGAGTTCGCCGGCTCGAGCGCGACCGCCTTCGCGTAGCCGAGTACCGCGTGGTCCCAGAGCTCGCGCTCCGCGTCGGTTTCGGCACGCTCGTAGGCGCTGCGCGCCGCACCGCTCGCGCAGCCCGCGGCCGCGACGAGCGCGGCGAGCAGGACCAACGCGGCGAGGGCCATTGTCGATCGTCCAAGATTCTTCACGGCGTTATCACCCCTTGCCATAGCCATACGGCCAAACCCCGTCAGCGGCCGCGGCGGCTGCTACGCCGTCCGCTTCCGCGTGCTTCTTTCTTCGCAACCAGATCGATCGGCTTGGTCTTCCCGCGATGAGCCGGGTTCGTGTACCCCACGGTGACCGTATCGAGGTCGATCTTCTTGATGACGAACTGCTCGTCGATGACGTCGCCGATCTTCACGACGCGGAGGTCTTCCTTCTTCGGCTTCTTGCTCGCGCCCGGCTTGGCAAGGACGGCCACGTAGTCCTCTTCCTGCACGGCGCCGATGTAGCCGACGTAGGTGTAGTTGAAGTTCGGCGGCGGCGGCGTGCGCTTCGGAGGCTTCGGCCGCGGGTTTCTCTTCGCTTCCTCTTGCCGGACGCGCTCCCGCTCTTGCTGTCTCTCGACCTCGGCCGCGCGCCGTTGTTGCTGGTCTCTCTTCTTTTTCTCTTTGAGGCGCACGGCCTCCGGGCTCTCGGTGTAGTTGAACAGGTTTCGGCCGGCGCCGAGGGCCGCTGCGCCGAGCGGCCGGTCGACCGCGATCGCGGGGAGCGCCTTGAGCGTCGCCAGGCGCTCGCTCAGCGTCAGCTCCGCTTTCTCGGTGTCGTCGTCGCCACCCAAGCCGGAGAAGCCGGGCGCGTTCATCCACACCGCAGCCGCGACCACGATGATGAGCGCGAGGATGAGAAGACGCGTGCGTGTCGGATTCTGCTGTTTCGCCACGGCTCACCTCCTCCCTTTGCTGCGGCGCCCGCGAGCGCGCTGCTTTTCCTTCCACAGACGCTCGCGCTCGAGCTCTTCGCGCATCTCGGGAGCGTTGAAGTAGGTCTCGACCTGGATGTCGAGCTGGAGCGCGTTGCCCCCCTCCTTCGCGTTGCGGAGGTTGACCGAGCGGATGATCAGGAACTGGTCGAGCGCTTCGAGGCGCGCGAGGAAGTGGCGCAGGTTCTCGTAGCCACCCTCGAGCGGGAAGCTGAGCGCTGCGCGGTCGATGCCTTCCTGCTCGAGCTGCTCACGCCCGATCGACGCACGCTGCGGCGTCACGCGGAACTCGGTGCCGACCTGGTGCAGGGCGCGCTGGAAGGGCACCCAGCGTTCGGTGCGCACGGAGAGCATCTCATCGAAGAAGCGGCGCACCCCCGCCTGGACGGCCTCTACGTGAGCGTGGACGGCGCGGACCTCGTCGAGGTTCTGGGCCTCGGCGGTCTCGCGCTCCGCCGCCGCTTCCTTCAGCTCGGCCTTGGCGGTGATCTCGTCGTTGAGCGGCTTGATGAAGGTCCACCAGACGCCGAGGTTGACGAGCAGAAGAGCGACGAGCGCGATCAACGCGCGCACGCCGTCCCGCCGCAGGTCGAAGCGACGCCAGTACGAGCTGCGCTTGACCGCGGGCTTCGCCGCCTTGTCGGTCGAAGATCGGAGGGCGTTCATTTCTTACCCCCCTCTCCCTTGTTCTCGCCGGCTTGCTTCTTCGCCTCGGCCTGCTTGCGTTGCAGCTCGCGCCACTGCTCGGGCGTCATGTCGGGGCGATCCTTGTTGGTCAGGAGCTTCATGCGGCCGTCTTCGGCCCTCTCGACGGTGCCGGCCTCGGCCTTTTCCCGGAACTTGGCCATCGACTCGTTGCTCGCGGGCCCCGCCGGCGCACCACCGGGCTGGTTTCCGGGTGCCGCTGGAGCCGCACCGGCCGGCGCTCCCACGCCGCCACCGCGAAGCGGAGCTTCGGTGCCGTCCTTGCGCTGGCCCTGCTCCTGCTGCTTCTGCTGCGAGCCGCTGCCGCTCGAGCCGCCACGCCTGCCACGCGCGCGGAAGACCTTTTGAGGGCTATCGCCGCTGCTGGTGTTGGCGCGGGTCTTCGGCGGCGCGGGACGCTCCTCGGGAGCGGGCTCGGGCGGGAGCTCGCTCGCCGTCGATGCGGCCTCGACGACGGGCTCGTCCTCCCCTTCGACGACGATCGTCTCGGGGGCCTCGCCCTCCTCCTCCGCGACCTGGACCGCCGCGGCAAGCTGTTCGTGCACTTCGGGCAGGTACTGGAAGTTCATCGTGAAGGCGACGCGTTGGTCCGCACCGCGGCCACGCTCCCATCCGCCGGGCAACACCTGGTCGAAGAAGGGCGAGTTCTGGAGCTTCTCCTGGAAGTCGTAGAAGGCGTTCTGGTCCCGCGCCTCCGCCGTGATCGCGATCGTCACGCGGCCGGCCTGGAAGCTCGGGCGCACGGTCTGCAGGCGGATGTTCCAGGGCAGGTCCTTCTCGAGCGCCTCGAAAAAGAGCGTCCAGGAGAAGTTGCGCTCCTGGAGCACAGCGGCGACGAACTCCGCCTGGGGCTCGAGCACGTCCAGCTCGACCTTGTCGAGCTCTTTCTGCAGGCGCTTGCGCTCGTTGTCGATCTCGAACATCCGCTTGTCGTGGTCGCGCAGCTCCTGCGCGAGGCGCGAGAGCTGGGCGTCCGCCGTCAGCCAGGTGTAGACGTTGTAGCTGGTGAAGCCGAGCGTGACGACGAGCGCGACGATCAGCGCGGTGGCGATCGGCGTGTCGTTGCGGTACGGCCGTCTCGAGAGGTTGAGCTCGAGGGGCTTCACGGCTCCCTCCTGAGCGCGAGGCCGAGGGTCGGGAGGATCTCCCGCTGCTCCTCGTCGCCGAGGCCCCCGAGCTCGGGGACGACGCGCTCGGCAGCCGCGTCGAGGACACGGCCGCAACCGGCCTCCTCGGCGACCTGCCGGATGCCGCCGGCGTCGACGCCGACGGAGTGGACGTAGAGGCGCTCGATGCCGCCACCGAGCAGGTGCTCCTCGTAGTAACTCAGCGAGGTGCGGAGCTCGCGCCCGACGACGCGGAGGCTCTCTTCACCCTGGAAGCCGCCCTGCACGTGGTAGCCCTTGGCGCGGTAGAAGATCAGCCGTTCACCGCGCTGGATCAGCAAGCTGAAGTAGCTCGGAGTCGCAGCGAGCAGGCCGAAGTCCTGGCCCGTGTCGCCCGCGAGCAGCCCCTCGAGGCGCAGCGCGTTGTGCAGCGCGAAGCTCGCGAGGTCGATCAGCCCGGTGCGGTAGCCGAGGCCCTCGAGCAGTTCCTCGACCGTGTCGAGGCCTTCCCGCGGCACGACGGCGACGAGGAGCTGGTGCCGGCCGTCCTCACCGCGGCCGAGCTCCTGCCAGCTCAGACGCGCGGAGCCGAGGTCGAAAGGCACGGACTTCTTGAGCCGCCAGCGGATCATGTCCGCGGCCTGCTCCCCGCCCCCGGGCAAGTCCTGGAAGTCGAGCAGGAAGGCGCGCGCCACCGTGTCGGGCAGCGCGAGCGAGATCTGCGAAACGCCCTCGGCACCTGCGAGGCGCATCGCGGTCTGCACCGCCTCGCCGAGCCCCGGCAGGTCCGTGACGCGCGGCGCCATCTTGTCGGTGGTGAACACCCCGGCGGGGAGCTCTTTGCGCCCGTGGCCCGCGAGGTGATAGCGCCCCTTGCGCCGGACGAGCCGTGTCGCGACGACCGCGTCGTCACGCAACTCGACCCCGACCAGCGGATAACGCGGCCGAAGCCAACTCGCCTGCCGGAGACTCTCCGGCACGAAACGCTCGAGGCTGCTGAGCTGAGCGATGTCCATCTTCCCTCTTCCCGTGACCTTCCCTAGGTACCCTGTACGCCGAGTCGCGGCGCGGTGCTCGTGGCACCGGACTCGCGGCGCCTCTTTCGCGTTGCGCTATTCGACGAAGGTGACCTTGTTGATCTCGCGCAGCGTCGTCTTGCCCGCCAGCGCCTTGAGCAGCGCCGACTGTCGCAGCGGCCGCATCCCCTCCTCGTCGGCCATCCGGCGGATCTGCGCCGCCGGCTTGCGCTCGAGAATCATCTCGCGAATCGTGTCCGACATGTCGAGCAGCTCCGAGATCGCCTCACGACCGCGGTAGCCGGTGCCGTGGCACTCGATGCATCCCCGTCCCTCGTACCACGTGCGGTCGCGATACTCCGCTGGATCGAGCCCGGAGTCCACCAGCAATTCGTCGCTCGGCTGGACCTGGATCCGGCAGGCCGGGCAGATCAGACGCACGAGGCGCTGGGCGAGCACGCAGTTCAGCGCGGAGACGAAGTTGTAGGGCTCGACGTTCATGTTGAGGAATCGGCCGAGCACGTCGATCACGTTGTTCGCGTGGACGGTGGTGAACACGAGGTGTCCCGTCAGCGCGGACTGGATCGCGATGTTCGCCGTTTCCTCGTCTCGGATCTCACCGACCATCACCTTGTCGGGGTCGTGACGGAGGATCGAGCGCAGCCCGCGGGCGAAGGTCAGTCCCTTCTTCTCGTTGACCGGGATCTGCGTGATGCCCTGGAGCTGGTACTCGACCGGGTCCTCGATCGTGATGATCTTGTCTTCCGAGTTGTAGATCTCGGAGAGCGCGGCGTAGAGCGTCGTCGTCTTACCCGAACCGGTCGGCCCCGTCACGAGGAACATCCCGTAGGGCTCGCCGATGAACTTCCTCACCTTCTTCTTGACGTCTTCTTCGAAGCCGCAGACCTCGAGGCTCAGCGAGGAGAACTTCTCGCTCGCCGACTCCTTGTCGAGGATTCGGATGACGCAGTCCTCGCCGTGGACGGCGGGGATGATGCTGACGCGGAAGTCGACCGTCTTGTCCTTGATCCGGAGCTTGAAGCGGCCGTCCTGCGGGA
>NPIF01001635.1_pt1 | contig 14711 bp, 12 predicted proteins | sample 8637461 | NCBI WGS metagenome assembly NPIF01 (sample SAMN07420641, study PRJNA396082) | bioreactor metagenome | isolation source: sample BR12 brine-fed electro-methanogenic bioreactor BR | place: Japan: Kochi | collected 2016-12-09
CGGTGATCGATGACGCCCACAAGAAAATCCGGGCATGGCAAATCGCCTGGGGGGAAGCCCGGCAAATCGGAAGGAAAAGGGTTTCCATGGAGTTTTCTGATGAATTTGATGAGGATATTTTCAAAAAGGACGAAAGGGAACTCTCGCCCCAGGAAGCACGGTTTCTCTGTTATCTTGATATGCAAAACATCGAAGAACATGCCGGGTGAAATGAGCCATGCGTGTTGGAGACATCTATATTTGGCATTCCTATCCTCGCCAGAAAGATGGCGAGATTAAAGGATAGATGGTTTCTGTTTCTCGGCGAAGTGCGACCGGAAACCCCGCGAAGCGGCCGGATATGCTGGAGGCGCCCCGGTGACGGTTTCCTGTTGCCGGCCGTTATCGCCAGGGTGTCCCCCCTCTTAGACCGGCTTTTCGTTCCGGAAAACGGTGCAGTAATTGCCCTTGTCGGTCCGGCACCGGTTGCAGGACAGGCATCTGGACTTCGTCAAATCACCGGATTCCCGTCTTTTGACAAGGTGCGCCTCCGATTCCCCCGCTGATTTCGATGGCGTTGATCCCCACCCCAGACAAGGCGCTGCGGACAATCCTGTTTTTCAGCGTCAACGAACCGATATCCATGCTGTCGAAAAGCGTTTTAATCGATATTCCCCCGTTTTTGCTTTCAAGTGTACTGCAGGTAGGTATCCCGAACCCCGGATTCAGGGCCCGAGGCGGTGGATGTAGACCGCCAGGGAGAGGGCGAAACGGTCCCTGGGGTTATCCCTGTCGATGCCGAGGATCTCCAGGGCCTTGTCCATGCGATACTTGACGGTGTTGTAGTGGACCGAGAGGGCTTCCGCCGCGGCGGTCACGTTCCAGGCCCGGTCCTCGAGGGCGAGGATGGTTGCCGCAAGGTCGGTGCCGTGTTCCCCGTCGTAGGCGAAAAGCGGCCTGAGGAGGCTCCCGCAGTACCTGACGGCCTCGGTGTTTTCGGCCACGGCGGCGATGACCCGGTCGACGCCGAGGTCGGGCCAGTAGAGAATCCTCCCTTTCCCGGAGGACCTGGCCAGGCGGAGGGCCCGCAGGGCCTCGACATAGCTTTCGCTGATGCGCAGGAGGGGCCGCCCCAGTTCCCCGATCCCCACGAAAAGGTCCGGCATCGCGTCCTCGTCAAGGAAATTCCGGAGGGTCTGGCGGAGGTTGTGCAGGATCGCCCGCTCCTCGGCCCCCTTGCGAAGGACGCAGACGAAAACCCCCGCATCGTCGTCGGTGAGAAGGAAGCATTCTTCGAAATACGCCTGGAGACGGGCCTCGAGTTTCGCCAGTCCCTCGGCGGGAAGGCGCCCGCCGCCCCGAGTGGCCACACCCCCGGAGACGACGGCCACGGCGGCGAGCCTTCCGCCGTCCAGACCGGCCCTCTGGAGCCGGTCCCCGGCGTTCCGCACGTCAGAAGGGGCCTCCGCCAAAAGTTCCCTGAGAAGGCTGTGCCTAAGGGCCCGTTGCGGCTCCTTCTGAAGGCTCTCCACATACTGCCGGGCGGCCAGGAAGGAAACGGTGAGGCCCACATAGGGTGAGGCCCTGTCGCCGGGCGCGTCCTTGACCACCAGGTGGCCAAGGATGCGCCTTCCGTCGCTGACCGGCCTGGCCGGGTAGATCCGCGAAAGTTCCCGCAGCGGGTAGGTCCTGGCGTGCTCGTCGAAGAGGCTGTCCTTCGCGGCCACAAAGACCCGCCCCGTGCTTTCATCCCGGAAAGCCGCATCGATGCCGGTCCAGGCCTGCATGAGGGAAAGGACCTCCTCCATGGAAAAACCCTTGGTCAGCGCCAGGGACAGGTGGGCGCCGTAGCGGGCGAGCCGTTCCTCGCCACCAAGGTCCAGTAGGGCCGACAGGACCTCCTCGAGCGGCGGGGTCCCCGAAGACCGGAAAAGGGGAATCCCCGCGGCGAGGCACTGTTCCCTGAGAGGCTCCGTATCCCAGCGGTCGGGTTCGCCGACAAAAAGGAGCGCCGCCGAGGGCGTTTTGTGCAGGATGATCTCCGGAAGCCGCCGCGTCCTGGCGGCGGAAACCAACGAAAGGGGAAGAACCACCGCCATGGTGCGGCCGGGTGCGCCTGCGGCGTCAAGGCCCAGGACCTGAACGTCCCCGACGGGCTCGTCGGGCAAAGAGGAATCCGTCAGGACCGTGAGGCCCTGCGGGGCGAACCGGTCGGCAAACTGTCTCAGTGAAAGAGCCATGATCCATCACGCCCGGGTCTGGTGGATTTTGGGCCCATTATACGGGTTCGGACTGTCATTCGGTGACGAGGTCAGCCAAAACGGCACGGCCCGGGGCGGGTTCGAGGACCAGGTCGCTCTCCACCACGGCGGCGCAGGCGAAGCCGGGTTTCCCGTTGATGGTCATGAAGCACCCGCCGCACTTGCCCGTCCGGCAGGGGCCGTACCAGGCCAGAGAGGGGTCAATCTCTTCGGCGATGCGGTCGAGAACGTTCATGACGCTCACTTCCCCGGTCCTAACTGAAACCTGGTAGGTCTGGAGCCGGGATTCGCCCCTCTCGGGGTCGTATCGCCGGATGGTGACGGAGATGGTCCGCTCACCGGCCATGGCGGGATCCCTTCTTTCCGTAAGGCCGGACGCCCGGTGCCGGGGAAAGGGCTCCGGTTCCTGCATCTTCGAGGCGGATGTCCACGCCACCTTCGGCCTGTTTCCGGAGGATGAGTCTGACCAGCCATGCACCGTCGTCGGTCTCGGGGAAATCCCTACGGTAGTGGGCGCCCCGGGATTCCTTCCGGGCCTGTGCCGCCCTGGCCGTCAGCTCCAGGACCCGCACCATGTGGACATTCGAAAGGGCGTGGCCCCACTCGCGGCTTAAGACCCGCCGCTTCGTCCGGACGGCCTGGCTTTGTACCATGGCGCGAAGGGTGTCCGCCTCGGCGATGGCTTCGGCGAGGCTTTCGCCGTCCCGCACGACGCCCGCCTTTTCCCAGGCCGTCCTGCGGATGCTCCGGCAAAGCTCCATGGGGCAGGGGCCGTCGGTGCGCTCCAGGTGTTTGCAGTCCTGTGCGGCGAGGTTTTCCACGAGGGCGGTGTCGCAGGCCCCATACCCGGCATCCCGGGCGAAAGAGGCGGCGCTTTCTCCGGACCGGGTGCCCCAGACGAAAATCTGGGTAATGGCGTTGCCGGAGACGCGGTTGGCGCCGTGAATGCCCGCCGTCCCCTCGCCGGCGGCGAAGAGGCCGGGCACACAGGTCGACCCATTTTCGTCGATCCGGATGCCGCCGTTGGTGAAGTGGGCCGCCGGAACGGTTTCCACGGCGTCCCGGGAGAGGTCGGGAAGCACCACCGACAGGTCGATCCGGCCGGAACGCCAGTTTCTCAAGGATTCGGGGAACCATCTCCCCGACTCCGCGATCAGGTTGGCGGGAAGGTGGGCAAGGGAGAGCCAGGTACCCCCGGAGGGGCTCCCCCGTCCCTCGAGGATCTCCACGCCCGCGGCGACGGCGTTGATGTCCCTGGTGGTCCGCTCCAGGCGCACGGCGTCCCACCGGCGCATGTAGCGGTCGCCCGCCCGGTTGAGGGCCCAGGCGTCGAGGTAGTTGGTCACGTCGTGGGTAAAGGGGACGCCCCGGACGGCCTCGGGCGAAAGCAGCGCATAGGGGAGGAACATGGGGAACTCCATGTCCGCCAGTTCGGCCCCTGCCTCGAAGGCCATGGACAGGCCGTCGCCGGTAAGGTACTCGGACCCCGTGGAAAAGGGGTAGACCCTCGAGGCTCCGCCGGTGGCGAGCACCACCGCACGGGACCTGAAAAAGACCTGCCCGCCCGTGGCGGCGTCCACGGCGAGCGCACCACGGACGGCACCGCCCCAGGCGACGAGCCTGGTTGCCCAGTGGTGCTCCCTGACGGGGATGCCGCGCTTTTGGAACTGTTCCCGCAGGATGCGGGCCAGGTCCGGGCCCGGTATCCACACGCCTCGGGGGTAGCGGTGGCCCGGGGTGTGGACGAGCTCCCGCGGGACGGCCCCCCAGCTGACGATGTCCCAAAGCTGCTTCGGCGCGTCCTCCACGTGCCTTTTGACCAGGGCCGGGTCGTTGAGGTACTCCCCCTCCACGGTCATGTCCTCCATGAAGAGGTCCGGCGAGTCGGCGGTGTCCCCGGGAAGGCCGAAATCCCGGGCGCAGCTTGCGCTGTCCACGGCCATGTCGGCCTGGGCGGCCACGGTGGCCCCGTCGAGGCCGAAGCGCCCCTTGGTGAGGACCGTCACGTCGGCCCCGGCGTCACTGGCGGCGATGGCCGCCCGGAGGCCGGCCCCGCCGCTTCCGATGACGAGAACCCCCGTTTCGACCTGCAGCAGCCCGGACCTCACGGGGCGGCACCGCTTTCGAGGGCGTAACGTTCGATGGCCTGCTCTACCAAAAGCACCGAGTCGATGGAGACGTTCTCCTCCCGGAGGGTGCAGAAAATGTCCTTGCCGGGGCCGAAGATGACGAAGGGGACGCCCAGCACGGGGATGATGCGGGAAGCGTCGGTGAAGAAGTTAAGCCCCTTCTTTTCGGCCTTCTGTCCCATGTCCTGGAGGATGCCGTCGAGCTTTCGGACCATGGGCGCGTTGGCGCTCATGCCGATGGGAAGGCGGTTGTTGACCACGTCGAAGCCGACCTGCAGGGGCGGGTTCTCCCTGCCCAGGGTTTCGGCGGCGGCGGCCATCTTCTGGACGAGGCGGTTATGGTCGGCGCCGGGAAGGGTCCGGATGTCGAGAAACCCCCTGGCGTGGTTGGGGACGGTGTATTCCAGCTTTTCATCAGAGGAGCTTTCGATCCGTGTCAGGACACAGGTCGGGTGCCAGGACCCGTTGGAGCGGGTGCCGAACTCCTCCTGGAGCAGGGCCTCGACCCTGTGGGTGAATTCCATGAGGTATTCCACGGCGTTCAGGCCGAGCTCGGGGAAGCAGGAGTAGGAAAACCGGCCCTCCACCCTGACGTCAAGCCAGAGGGCGCCTTTCTGGCGGATGCCGATCTTGCCTTCCGTCGGGTCGAGGAAGAAGAATTCCTGGACCTGCCCGAGATGGCCCCCTTCGGCGAGGCACCTGGCTCCGTAGCCGTTGAAGTCGCCGTCGGCGGTGAAGCAGAAATAGATGTCCCTGGGCGGGGGGGCGGGTTTCGAGGCCAGGGAGATGGCGCAGAGGATCATGGCTGTGAGCCCGCCTTTCATGTTTGCAGCGCCCCGGCCGTAGACACGGCCGTCTTCGATGTCGGCCGCAAAGGGTGGATGGCTCCAGTTTTCGGAACACCCCACGGAAACGGTGTCCAGGTGGCCCACGAAGGCGAGGGCGCCACTGCGAGCGCCGGGCAGAACCGCCACCAGCGACGCCCGGTTGCCTCCGTGGTCGATGACGGTGGTTTCAAAGGCCTCTTCCGACAGAAGGCCAAGGATGTACTTCACCAGGTCCTTTTCGTTTCCCTCGGGTTGGTGCGTCCGGATCCTGATGAGATCCTGGAGGATCCTCGATGCCGCCTCGCTGTCCGTTGCCGAGGTTGCGGGCCGCGTTGCGCGCACTGCAACCACCTCCTTGTCCTTTGTGTTTTCCGCTTCCTGCCGGGCTCCTACATGCAGCCGCCGCAGGTCGCTCCGGCATTGACCATGGTGGCGAACATGGCCTTGGCGGCGACGGCCGAAGTCATGCCGTGAGTGTCGAAGACGGGGTTCACTTCGGCGACGTCGAAAGCGGCGATCCTGGGGGCGAAGGCCTCGAGCATCCGGAACAGTTCTTCCGGGAAGAGGCCGTCTGGTTCGTCGGCCCCCGTGCCCGGCGCGAAAGCGGGATCTAGGACGTCGATGTCGAGGGTCAGGTAGATGATCCTGCAGCCTGAGGTATCGAAGATATCGAGTATTTCTCTGGCGGCCCGGAGGGTGCCTTTCTCCCGCAGCGACCAGGGCGTGTACTGGACAATCCCCGTCTCTTTCACGAGTTCGTAGGCTTCGGGATAATTGTAGCTCCTGACGCCGATCTGGACCACGTGCCGGGGGTCGATGTGCTCGAGCTCAATGGCCCTGAAGATCTCGCTGCTCTGGGAGAACCTGCCCTGGGCGAAATTCTCGTCCAGCAGGTCCAGGTGGGCGTCGAACTGGATGAGGCCGATGGGCTCGTCCTTCACGTCGTGCAGGGCCTGGATCAGGGGCCAGCTGATGGAGTGGTCCCCGCCGATGGCCATGAGGACGCTGTCCTTTTGGAACACCTTTTCGGCGGCTTTTCGCATGATTTCAAGGGAGGCCGCCTCGTCGCTGTACTGCAACTCCAGGTCACCCGCATCGTCGATGGTGACGGCGCTCATATCGACCAGCCGGTTTCGTTCCACGTCGTAGATCTTCCCGTCATGGATCCGGCGCAAAAACCACTGCATGTGCTCCCGGACGGCCTTGGGCGCGTACCTTGCGCCGGGCCGGCCCAGTGAAGCCCCCATATCCCAGGGGATGCCGAGAATGGTGAAATGTCTGCTCACGTGTCATCTCCTCCTATGGCTGTGAAAAGGGGACCGGGGAACCGACCCCTGCTGCGGCCTTCCCCCCGGTCCCGGCGGTTCCGTTACGGTCCTTATTTGCCGTACATCTCGATGGCTTCCTTCACCATGGACAGGTGGGACTTGCCGGTTTCCTCACCCACGAGCTTGATGTACTCCTCCTCCGCCTTGGAGCTCGCCGCCTTGTAGGCGTCGATGAGGCTCTGGTCGGGCTCGATGATCTCCATGCCCTTTTCCTCGAGGGCCTTCCGGTTCTTCTCGGAGACCTCGGGGACGATCCCGAAGAGATAGTCCTGGGCGACCCGGCCGCCCTCGACGAAGGCCTGGCGGATGTCTTCGGGGAGGCTCTCAAGGGCCCGCTTGTTCATCCAGCAGATGTTGACGGGAATGGAGTGCCGGGTGGTCATGAGGTAGTCCTGGACCTCGTAATAGGCCATCTCGTTCACGATGTCGAAGGGGTTTTCCTGGGCGTCGACGATGCCCATCTGGAGGCTGGAATAGACCTCGGAGAAGGGGATCGGCGTGGGGTTGGCCCCCAGGGCCTGGTAGGTGGCGATCAGCATGGGCGAGTTCATGACCCGGATCTTGAGGCCCTGGATGTCTTCAGGGGTGCGCACCGGCTTGTTGGCCGTCACCTGCATGAAGGGCTCGGAGAAGCCCCTTAGGGCCACCATGCCCATCTTTTCGGCATTGACGGCGAGTTTGGGGATGATCCCGCTGTTGAAGACCTTGTGAATCTTCTCCATGTCCCTGGGGAAGAGCATGGGGATGTTGAAGATGTTGAAGTCCTTGAGGATCGTTCCCGAGCTGCCGGTGTTGATGACGCCCAGTTCGATGGTTCCGTTCTGGATGGACTCGACCACCGAGACGGGGTCGCCCAGCTGGTTGGCGATGAAGATCTGGATCTGGACTTTCCCGCCCGTCGCGTCCTCGACGTACTCCTTCAGCTTCCGGGCGTAGAGGTCCTGGAGGGACCCCTCGACGACCTCGTGGCTCAGTTTGAAGGTGTGCTCCGCCGCAGCGGCCTGGTCGACCCCCGAGAAGGCGAGGCCGAGGGCCAGGCCCAAAACGAGCATGACTGCCATGGCTCTTTTCAGTTTCAACATTTCCCTTTCCCTCCTTTTGATGTGTCCCGTTTCCCGGCGGGCTGTGCCGCCTCTATCGCCTGATCCGGCGGGGACCCCGCCGGTCATGCCCCGTAATCCCTCTGGAGGACGGCCGCGCCGGCGTGGAAGATGAGGGTGGCGAAATCGAAGACGGGAAGCCCCGTGGCGTCCCTGACGGCCCTGGCGTAGGCGGGCAGTTCGCTGCATTCGAGCAGTATGGACCCCACCTCCGGGCATTCGGAGGTCATCCTCCGGGCCACTTCCAGCACCTCCTGACGCATCCTGCCGGCATCCATGGTTCCCCGCTCCTTCAGCATGGCCTCTCGGCACTCCGGCTGGTCCTGGAGGCCGTAGACGACGATCCTGGAGGTGTCACCCACCCCGGCCTGGCGGTAGTGCTCGTCGGCAAGGCTTGAGGAATCGGCCGTGATGACGCCGACCTTCCGCTTTGGGTTCAGGGACCTGAGCATCAAGGGCAGCTGGAGGAGGCTGGAGAGGAACACGGGTATCTCCACGGCCGCAGCCACCTGCTCCTGGAAGAGGGCCATGAAGCCGCACCCCCCGGCGATGGCGCCCACGCCCTCGACCTCAAGCTCCCTGGCCGCGGCGAGGAAGGGCTCCAGCAGCCGCGGGTCGCGCCCTTTGAGCAGGCGCTCCACCGAGGCGTCGCGGATCTTCCTGTACCTCACCGGGAAGGGGAAGGTCACGGCGTTGTTCACGCTCCCCGGCACCCTTGCGATATGCTCGTCCAGGACGAGGATGCCCACCGCTTCCCCGCACCAGGCCTGACCTTTCTTGATGTTGTACACCGTCATTGCGGTCTCCCCTTTCTTCCGCCGTCGTTAGTGGCCATAAAAGATGTCGTGGGTGAAGAGGGCGAGCTGCGGCGATACGGTGATGAGCACGGCGGCGATGACCAGGATCAGTATGAATATGTGGGACTCCTTGATGACGTCGAAGTAGTTTTTCTTGAAGACGGCGCAGGCGGTGAAGATGTTGACGCCGAAAGGCGGCGTCCCCGCCCCTATGGTGGACTGGAGCCCGATGATCATGCCGAGGTGGATCGGGTGGACCTGGAACTTCATGGCGATGGGGTAGACCAGGGGCGTGATGACCACGATGGCTGCCGTGGCGTCGACGAACATGCAGGCCACGAAGAAGACCAGGTTCACGAAAAGCAGGAAGGTCAGCGGGGAGAGTTCCAGGCCGAGGACAAACTGGATCAGCTGCTGCGGGAAGCCCGTGAAGGTCAGCAACCAGGAGAAGAGCTGGCCCGCGCCGATGAGGACGAAGATGATGGCGTTCACCGAGGCCGTCTCGAAGGCGATGTCGGGGATGTCCTTCCAGCCCAGGGATTTGTAGATCACCGTTTCCACGAAGACGGCGTAGGCCACTGACACGGCGGCGGTTTCGGCGGGGCTGAAGATCCCGCCGTAGATGCCGCCAAGGATGATGACGGGCATCCCCAGGGCCCACTTGGCGTCCCAGGTGGCCTGGGCGATTTCCTTGAGGCTCGCCCTTTTTTCCAGGGGAACGTTGTTCCGTTTGGCCCAGACGTAGCAGTAGAGAATGAACAGCATGGCCACCAGGAGGCCCGGGCCGATTCCCGCCATGAAAAGCTGCCCGATGGAGACGCGCACGTTGATGCCGTAGAGGATGAGGATGATGCTCGGCGGGATGAGGGCCGCCAGGTTGCTGGCGTTGACGATGAGTCCCAGGCTGAAGGAGTCCCGGTACCCGGCCTTGAGAAGCCTGGGATGCATGACCTTCCCGATGGAGGCCACCGTGGCCTGGGTCGACCCGGAGATGGCCCCGAAGAGGGCGCAGCTTCCGACGGTGGTGTGAGCCAGGCCGCCCGGGATGTGCCCCAGGAGGGTCAATACGAAGTGCACCAGCCTGTCGGCGATCTCGCCGCGGCTCATGACGCTGCCGGCGAAGATGAACAGGGGCACCGCCAGCAGGGAGAAGATCCGGATGCCGTCGACGACTTGCTGGGGGATCACCACCGGCGAGACGCCGGGGAAGAAAAAGTGCAGCACGATCCAGGACGGGAGCAGGAGGACGATGAAAAGAGGAAAGCCGAGAAACAGCATTACGAAAAGGAGGACGAAGACCAAAGGCAGCATGGGCTACTCCCCTTCCCGCTCGACTTCGGGCCCGAGGAAATAGCCCCGGGCGCCGAGATTTTTCCGGAAATTGCGGAAAAACTGCCAGGCCATCATGAAGAATCCCGCCGGGAAGGCCAGGAATATGAGGTACATGGGAATACCCAGGGAGGGCGTGACCCGGCCGGTGTGGTAGCTGCCAATGACGTATTGCAGCCCGTACCAGCCGATGAGAAGGCAGGCGGCGAAACAGATGCCCGAGATGGCCAAGGCCAGGAGGCGCTTGATGGCAACGGACACCACGGGCAGGTCGAAAAGGACGCTGACGGAGAGGTGCTCCCCCCGCCTCGCGGCGTATCCGGCGCCTAGGAAGGTGGAGATGATCACCAGGGTCAGGCAGACTTCCTCGGTGGGCGTCCAGCTTTTGTTGAAAAAGTAGCGGGCCACCACGTTGAAAAGCATCACGGCCGTGATGCCGATAATGCTCCAGGCCATGATGAATTTCTCGATCTTCGCCAAAGGCCTTTCATTTTCGGGCATCGGTCACACCCCTTGTCTCTGGGTTGCGCTTCTTTTGCAGACGAATCTGGGGAAGGGCCCTGGATCCGCTTTTCCCGGCGCCTGAAGAAGGTCGAAAGGCGTATAACAAGCCGTGTCGTCACTTGGCTTGTCGTGTACGAAACGATTCCGGCAGGGCCCGTTCCCGACTTCAGCGTTGAAAAGAGGAGGTGTTGCGTCACATTGTAGACAGCATGATGCTGCCGCACCATGGGAAGTTCTCCAAATATCACGCAGTTATGGAGAATATTCTTGTAAAAATTACAATGAACCATGTTCGGTAAAAAGGGAATTTCCGTGGGATTTGCCTTTTTGAGAGTAATTGTCGTGTGTTCGGGCGAGGTCGAGACGTTTCACCATGTATTTTTCACAAGACCATGCCGCCTGCGTGGTGACGCCAAACCTCTCAGGCCGGATCTTGGATTTGGGGGTTTTTGAAGCGCAGGCTGTTTAAAGGGTCGTCGAAAATCAGTAAATCAAAGATCCGACCCCCGGTTGTTTCACTATCCCAGGAGGGGGAAGAGGTCCTTCAAGGTGAGGCCCTGCTGATCAAGAACGAACAGGTCGAGGAAGTCCTTGATGGAGCCGCGGTTGGCGAGGGCCGTCCATTTCATGATCGCCATGTCCGTCAGGGAGGCGATCCGCAGTCCAGGAACGTCGGGGGGTTCCTTGAAAGGTTTCAGGACGGGGTTGGGGTAATGCAGCAAGGTGACCTGGGTGTCGCCGATCCGCCCGATGAAGGTTCCCGGGGCGGTTTCGGCAACGGAGACCTCGCCGAAACGTCCCATGCGCCGGGACAGGATCTCGGGGTCGAAGGGCTCGGGGGTGAACCAGTCAAAGTCCACCGACTCCCTGTGCCCCAGAAGAAGCGCCAGGGCCGTCCCCCCGGCCAGGTAGGAGCGACCCACCGGGAGGGCGCCGGCGAGTTTTTTGAGCAGGTTCAGTCTTGCCGGATCGAGGGTGTCCCAAAACATCCCATCTCATCCTCGCTGAGGTTGTAGATGTTCTTCCAGCACAGCGCCGTTTTCCTGGTCAGGCGGCGACTGCCCTTGACGACCTGGAGAATCTGTTCGTCGGAAACGATGGTCCGAAGCCAGGCAAGGGCCTTTTGGCCCGCTTGGGGTTGACCAGTTCACCCCTTTTTTCCCAGATCATGGAGCTATCCTTGAACTCTATTTCAATGGTAGACCCTAATTTATTTGAGTTTTATTTGTAGAAGGTATATACTGCAAATATACATTCTATGTTTGGAGGCCCATTCATGATCGGTCGGGAGAAGGAAAAGGCGTGGCTACTTGAAAAAGCGCAAGGCGGCAGGGCGGAACTTTTGGTCCTCTACGGGCGAAGGCGCGTGGGCAAGACCTACCTTCTTGAAAACACTTTTCCGGACGCGCTCTTTTTCACGGCGGATCTGAGCGACACACCACAACTGCTGCAACGCTTCCTGGAACCTCTCAAACCCCGCCTGGGACTGCCTGCAGGAACCACCATCACCAGCTGGGATGATCTGTTCGGTCTCCTCAAAAAGGCTGCCACGGAAAACAATTCCGTCGTCATCTGGGACGAGTTTCAGTACATACCCCAGCGGGACTCCGCTTTCTTATCCATATTCCAGCGCTGGTGGGACACAGTATTTTCGAAGATGGCTATCACAATGGTCCTGTGCGGGTCCCTCGTCGGCATGATGGAGCGGATCGCCCTTTCAGAAAAAAGTCCACTCTACGGCCGCAGAACGGGCCAGTATCACCTGCAACCCCTCGATTTCTTCAAGGCTCAGAATTTCCTCTCCGAAATGACACCGGAGGACAGGGTCCTGACTTACTCCGTCACGGGAGGAATACCCCTTTATCTAAGGCATTTTTCAGGCTACAGTTCCTTTGCCGCGGGGCTTTTGGAAAAAGTCCTCTCCCCGGGGGAGTTTCTGGTGGAAGAAGGTCGCTTTCTGGTCCTCGAGGAATTCAAGAAGGACCCCACTTCATACTTCGCGATACTTCGCACCATCGCCGCGGGCAGGACGCGATCCTCCGAAATAGCGCAGCTTTCGGGTATCCCCCACCAGAACCTTTCCACCTATCTTCGGAACCTTCTCAATCTCAACCTTGTAAAAAAGGAGCTGCCCTTCTCGCTCAAGACTCCGAAAAAAATCCCCCTGTACTTCATCGACGACGAATACCTGCGCTTTTACTTTCGGTTCCTCCTGGAAGCAAAGGAGACTATCTACCGGGAGAGGGGAAAGGACCTTCTCGGCAAAATCCTCCCGCAGATGGCCGGCCACGCCTCGATGACCTTCGAAAAAATCTGCAGGTGCTGGCTAGAAAAAAGGCGAAACTTCGAGCGCACCGGCCGGTGGTGGGACAAAAACGAGGAAATTGACATAGTAGCCCTGCGGAAAGACCTTCTCGCCACGGCCGAGTGCAAGTTCACGAACCAGCCTGTGGGACGTTCCGTCTACAGGGACCTCCTCGGGAAAACGGCCACCCTTCAAAAAGTGCTGGGGCGCGAGTTCGATGACACCGAATGCTATCTATTCTCCAGGTCCGGCTTCAAAAACCTTGCCCCTGCGCCGGATTTACACCTGGTGCCCCTGCGGGAGCTCTGCAACGAAAAGACCCTAACCAAGTAAGCCCCGGTGCCGTTCTTGGGGACGCCGACGCGCAACCGCGCAGGCACCTGCAGGATAAAAACCCTAAAAATAAAGATCTGACCCTTGGGGTTTTCTGACCCTTGGGGTTTTCCCTACAAGCCTTCACTCAGTATTTTTATGTAATTCTCGTAGACGAATATTCGATTACGCTGTTTGTTCGTGATCTCCCTGGCGATCCCCAATTCTGCCAGCGTGTCCATGCCTTTGCTGGCAGCGGGGAAACTCAATCCTGTCTGGTTGCACACTTCTTTCAGGCCGGTGAGCGCGCGGTAACGCAAAATATTAAAAACGCGGATTGCCGAAGAGGCCCTTCGGCCCTGCTCCTGTATTTTCGCCTGATCTTCCTGAAAAAGGGCTACGAGCCTGCGAGCCGTATCCACTGCGTTGCCGGCGGTAAAAATGACACCTTCAAGAAAGAAATCCACCCAGGCTTCCCAATCCCCTTCCATGCGCACCGAATCCAAAAGCCGATAATACTCTTCGCGGTGCTGTTTGAAATACAAGCTCAAATAAAGGAGTGGCCTGGAAAGGACACCTTCATGATGCAGGATGAAAGAAATCAGCAATCTGCCGATACGTCCATTGCCATCGAGAAAGGGATGAATAGTTTCAAACTGCACGTGAGCCAAGGCGGTTTTCACAAGTATCGGGCAACCGGACAGATCATCGTGCAAAAACCGTTCCAGTGCCGCCATACAGTCTCCAACACGTTCCGGCGGAGGAGGCACGAAATGGGCATTACCCGGCCTCGTGCCGCCGATCCAGTTCTGCGAACGCCTGAATTCACCCGGTGTTTTCTTGCTCCCCCTGCCTCTGGAAAGCAAGATGGAGTGCATTTCCCGGATCAGCCTGCAAGAAAGGGGAAACCCTTCCTGCAGTCTTTTCAACCCATGCTCCAACGCGGCAACATAGTTGGAAACCTCAACCACATCATCCAGGAGAGCGCCGGGGGATTCTTCGGCTTCGAAAAGTAAAAGATCCGACAACGATGACTGTGTCCCCTCGATCTGCGAGGACAGCACCGCTTCACGCCGCACATAGCCATAAAGGAAAAGCTCCGGCGACGGGAGCAAGAGAGAAACGCTATCCAGCCTGCCAAGTTCGAGCATCGCCCGATCGAGCAAACGTTGCCGTTTTCCCGAGAGGTCAACCACCTCACGAGGCGGCAACGGATCGGGAATGAAGGCTCGCACCTTCTCACCGCCGACGGTTTTTATCTCGTATTTCCCCGTGAGCCCTCTTTTCATTCCGACTCCCTCTTCTAATTTATCGACCGCTGAATAACGCCCAAGCTTATTCAACTATAAGGCTTTTACGTTTAACAAGCNNATCCAAAATCCTTGCACGTCACATATTTCCCATTTTCTTTTGTTTCGGAGTCTTTGGAAGTATAGCGCCTCCTTGCAAGAAAGGATATCATTCCGCTTTTACTCCTGCAAAACTTCAGTTCCATAAAACTCAACCACAAACACATTGCAGGCAAGCTCCTGCGCCCGGCTCTTCGCCAAAGTGCCGCGGGCGGGGCGAGGACGGCACAATTGAGCACACGGGTAAAACCAGGGCCAACGACCACAAAACCTTTTGCGAGGGCTCGCCCGGAGGCACAATAAACACGTCAGGCTACCTGTGAAGTGCCATAAGAAAGAAACAAGACAATGCCCGGTATCAGTAACACCAGCATCGACACAGAAAGCACAAGCGCCTTTTCCAAGCGTCGAACGCGGAGAATTTGTCCCTCTTCGGCTCCGTGGCGGCCATCCATGCGACGTGACGAAGGCCATTCTTCTCGATATGCCTT
>NPIF01006494.1_pt2 | contig 14662 bp, 21 predicted proteins | sample 8637461 | NCBI WGS metagenome assembly NPIF01 (sample SAMN07420641, study PRJNA396082) | bioreactor metagenome | isolation source: sample BR12 brine-fed electro-methanogenic bioreactor BR | place: Japan: Kochi | collected 2016-12-09
GGAGATAAGTGGCAGGCGCTGGGCGGTGGCACTTCTTCTTTCTTGGGCATACGTGTTGCTCCCAGAGGATCGATACGTATCGTTTTGAAACAGGCGGCGAGTAGGACGCGCACGAGCGTCGCATGCCCTCATCAGCCCGTGTACATGTCCTGTCGTCCTTCGGTGAGGTGCAGAATCGTTCTGCATACGCCCGCCAACTCGTTTGCGAGCTCGCTGCTGAGGTCTTCGCGAAGGCCGTCTTGGCTGAGTTGACTCACCAATTCCCTACGACGATTACGGAGTTGGTCAATCGCCTCAAAGTTGTCCTTGAGCCTCTTAGCGAGAGGTTGCTGCTCTTCGCTGTCAGGCCCGCCTGCTCCTGTCGTTTGTGTCGTTTTCCTGGCCATAAACGCACTCCTTATTTCGCCGTCCTCTCTTGCCCTACTGATTTCACTCACCTGGGGCCTTCTTGGTCATTCGGGCCTGAAGCCAAGCCTCGATGAGTTCCCGGTCGAAACGCCAGTGCCTTCCGATCTTCGCCGCCGGAATGCCTTCCTCCTTACAGAGCTTGTAGAGCGTTGACTTGGGGATGCGCAGCCACTGGGAGACCTCAAGGGCCGTTAGCATCCGGCTATCTTCTGGCTGTCGCGGTTTACGCTTGCTGCTCACGATCGCGGCCCGGTACGCACAGTTGTGTCAGATGAGTTCTCGATAACGCAGTTATGCTACGCGCCCCTTACCCCGCGTCAAGTCAGCTCTCCGGCCGCGTTTTCGGCATTCCGGCGTCGATAGAGTCCGGGCCAGCTGGCGCCGAGGCCTCGGGGGTACGTTTAGCCAAGCCCTACCTACAGGGGGGGCGCTGTGCCGCAGAAGCTGACACAGTCCGGGATAGGTAGCGGGTTGTTCGGACTGCCAGGCTGGGTAGGATACCCAGCAGGCAGCGAAGTGGTTGAGGTCCTTCGGCACATCATGCGGATGATGTGCAACATGCGGATTCCGGTTGTCGATGGTGTGGTGGTGCTCCGCGTGGATAAGCGTGCAGACGCGGCCTTGCTCGCATCCGGCGAGTAGGGGCTCCGGAAGGCCGAGGGCGGCAGCCGAACTGCTCTACCCCGCGAGAGTTCAGCTGCCCAGTTGGGCGTTGGCGCCGGTGCCAGTTGCGAATTAGTCGACCTCTTCTCGCTGCTCCAGCCAACGCTCGATGTCGCACCAGCGGTATCGGATGGCACCGTTGCGCCCGCGCCCCATCACGACCGCCCGTATGCCTGCCTCATTAAGCCATCGGCGGACACTCTGCCGGTGCGCATCCAGCAGCTTCGACAGGCTCTTCAGCGAAATGAGTCGGTGGTCCTCACCATCGCTGGGTGGGTTCGTATCGCTCCGGGGCATGGGTGGATCTCTCGCCCGTTCCGACATCGCGTGCGCAGTGCAAGCGAACGATACCACGCGATCCAGTGTGCTGCACGACTTCTGCGCCGGGCCGATGCAAGTCAGAGCGGCTCATGCTCTAAGCGATTATTAATGGGTCAGTCGGACCTGGAAACCCGCCTCAACGCGCCCTTCCGGAGGGCCCCAGAGAGGCCCCAAAGCTGCCTCCGAGCGCTGCCGCGCAAACGAGACGTCGCGCTCCGTTCGGACGCCCCTAAGCCCCTCATTGTTAGCTGGTTATCGCGTTGCCCTCCTTCCGCTCACTGGCCACCTCCGAACACACAAGCTGGACACCATGGTGTGATTTTTGGCCTGGAGTGGGTCAAAAGTGGGTCAGTCGCCACGTGTAGGCCACTTGTTTTGGGCTGTTTAGCCAGTTGTCACCGACCTGTGACCCTCGTTTTTACCCACAAAAAGCGGTATAAGTACCTGTCGGACAAGGCTTTGCGCTCCCCCTAACGATTTCCCAAGCTGGACGTCATTCTTCGCGTAGCAAGTCCGGGACTTGAGGCAACCGCATGCGAGAAAACAACTTACGAATCAACGCGCACGATCGAAACCTCAGCGAGGCGAGTGGTGATGGGCGGTTTGGGGCGAAAGTGGGTCAGTCAGAATCGAGCGAGCGGCGGTTCGGCCTCCGTCGCCCCGTGGATTCGAGGCAACGAAGGCCGCACGGCGACAGTATCGCCGGTACCGCACGTTCGTAGTCTACCCGACGATGCTCATGATTTCAGCCGCGCGCTTCCGATCCATCTCGGCATAGATCTCAGTGACCGCGGCGCTCGTGTGACCGAGGATGACCCGAGCGGCCTCGATGCCGAACTCCTTACGCAGAAACGTGGCAGCGTTGTGTCGGAGGCGGTTCGGTCCCCATGCCGGAATATCCGCCTTGACGCAGGCCTTGAAGATCGCGTTTTGATAGCTGCCTCGCGTGTACTGCGTTGCCGGGCACCTTCGATACCCGCTGACACGCATCGTGCGTCGTGACCGTCCGTTCTTCGGCTTGAGGTTCTCGCGGGCAGCCAGGACGGCGTCCTTCGGACTGAAGAGGTGGGCGTCGACTTCGGGTTTCAAGAACGGCCGGATGATGTCCCGTGCTTGCGGTCCGAGGAAGATGATCCGCTCCTTGCCGTGATGTTGGGTCTTGTGTGACGAGGGGCGGTACTCCCAGATCTTGCCAGACATGTCGATGTCGCACGCCCGAATCTGCACGACCTCGCCCGGACGCATTCCAGTGACGAGCTGCAATCGGATCATGGCCTGTACGGGCTTCGTCACGCGCGTCAGCACCGCGTCGATGTGATCTTGCGAAACCGGCACGACGCGGTCGCTCTCTCGTGCTTTCGAACGGCCCTTTTTGAGTGGGGCGACGGATTGAAGGCCCTGCAGTACGGCAGGATCGACGAGTTCACGCTCGACACCCCACTTGAAGATGCGTCGAATGCGGTTGATCCTCGCGTTGACGACTTTCCGCGAGAGATTCGCGGCAATCATCTGCTCGCGCACGGCCCGCAGTGCAGCAGGGCCGAAGTCCCAAACGCGTACAGCGTCATATAGGTCCTGCAACGGGCGGATCGCATCCTTCACGTTTCGGTATTCGCCCGTTGGCCGGCCGTCTTTCACGTAGTACTCGCGAGCGAACTCCAAGTAGGCCACCAGCAGCTCATTGACCCGCAAGTCGGCTCGAACCTCAGCGGGCAATTGCTTCGGGATCGCCGCGAGCGGGCGTGCGACCGCCCACTCCGTGATCAGTCGGCGGTACGCGGATTGGCTCTCGGGCGAGCCGTAAGGCCCGAGGTAGTGCGAGCGACCGTCAAGCCAGACGACTGCTTGTCCGGAGGCCTTGTGAAAACAGTAGGTCGGCGGTCGGTTCGTGAGTTTGGGCATCGTGCAGCTCCTTTCGTCTTGGCCAAACCTGTAGTTTTACAGGTTTGCTTCGGACTTCCGGGCCGCACTGCCCGACACAGGCAGGCACGCTAAATAGCGTTCGGCTCAGGACTTAGCTTTCAAAGCGGGCGATGGGATTCGAACCCACGACGTCCAGCTTGGGAAGCTGGCATTCTACCACTGAATTACGCCCGCAGCAGGCAAAATCGCCTATCCAAGGGCATTATCGAGGGTTGCGGCATCCCGGTCAAGGCTCGGATCGAGCCGTTTCAGGCAACCGGCAACGGTTTCAGGCAGTACGTGACAACGGAACCGCCAACCAACCGCCAACTTCCTGGGGCGGGTATGACAGAGCAAGGTGGCAAAAGACCTTCCTCGCTCGTCGCCTCGAAATACACATCAACCACATCCTCTGACCCGCCCCCTTGGGGCTGATCCTGGTTGAGAGTGGTAAACTCTCGGTATTGATCCAGACTTGGAGGACGGGCAGATGAGTCGGAAGCGATTCACGACGGAGCAGACGAATTGCAAGCTGCGTTTGCGAATTGTGAAGGTGCCGCGTGAGAGAAGATCCAGGTTGAACGGGGTGAATGCGAGCCAGCTGACTGAGTCTCGACGGCTTATCTTGACGTGACCGTTTCGGTCTCTGCGAACCGCCAGTAAACCGCCAGCAAATCGAGACAAGTAGGTCAGAGAGAACGGCACGTTAGGATTGTCAATATTGCGGGCATGATCGGAGGGGAGAGCTAAGAGGCATGGCCCTCCTGTGGCAACTCCTTATCGGCCCGCGATGGGACTGTTTACCCAGTCTCAATGAGAGGCTCCGAGAATTGGGGCCAAGGGAAATAGTATGTCATTAAACTCCGATGTCCCGGAGCCATGCACTCTGGGGCTGGTCTCATTGAGTGGGTTGATGTTGGTCAAAAGAAGGCGGTGACGGGCATCCTCTTTGCGTTGACTCTGTTGCCCTTTGGCTGTTCGCCGCCGAAAGGGGCGCGATTGACACCGTTGCTCGCCGAAGCCGTCAATCTTCGGCATCGGTCGGGGGCTTCCTGCCGAGACTCTTAACAACAGCAGTTGCAGCGCTGACAATTGCCCCAACGAGGATCAGCACAAGGATCGGACCTGCACTTTCCACCATCCGACTCCATGCGCTTTCAATCACGCCACTACGATCACTTCCCACCTTCGTGAGATTCATTACGGGTTGGTACTTCAGCTTGGGGCTGAATTCGATGGAATTCACTGCCTCGCGAAATACAGGCATGTATGTTGAGAACTCCGCCTCTTCTACCGCTAGGCCGACACGCAGGATACCGGTCTCTGTAAGACAGATTGCCATAACGCCAACAATGCTTCCTAAATTGGGATCCTGAGATCTCGCTGCTATCCACATTATGTGGCGTTCGAGATCCCAGTCGACAAGAGTTTGATCGATTGAGACCGACTCAAAGACAGGCATATCGTCTAATATTTCTGCTATCTTCACGTCCCCTTTACGTGATACCTCGCCAACGAACCGATCCTTCAGCGTGTCAAACAATTCCTCAGGCGGTTCTTCGAGCTTGCCAGTGTGTCGAACCTGGATCGCGACGCGAGGGTACTCAAGCCAGTGCTTGTTAGAAAGGGGCCGGTACGCATGATCAAACTCCTCGTATGGCGCATTCGGGTACGCGTTGCGGATCGAGTCCAACCAGCGGTCTATTTCGGCCTTGGGCACCTCGATCCATCCGTGAGGAAGATGGATTACGAACCCGTGAGGCGATCTAAATGCCTCCGCCGAAGCGGTGGCAGTTACGGCTCCCAACATTGCAGCCAGAAACAGTATCGCACGGAGCTTCCACATCTTCGTCGTCCCCAATAATGGTGCCAGCGCACCGATCCGGCCCAGGATGGCGGCGAACAGCTCACGCGGTATCTGCCCTTCATCTGAGAGCACAACATTGGCATCTCGATACGACCAATAGAGCATTGAGTCCTCCAAGTCGTGCTTTCGTCGCCCAACCAAGTCTTTTGAGAACTGGGACGTGAATTCAACGCCTGCTGATCAACCAGCATAGATATATGAACAGTACAATGACACCATTGAGGACAAGTAAGCCACCGATGGTGCCGGAGGAAGCGCCGTTGATCAGTAGCATGATGCCGTTAACTCCCAGCCATACCGCACCATACTTGCTCCAAGCCTTGTGGAGCCTATGCCTGAAAGACCGCCGCTCTTCCTCCGTCATGGCCATGTGTGTGACTCCATTTGAAGAGTGTTCGTCCCGCTTTACGAATTCATCCCCGTTACGATTGAGCCCAGTGATTCTCGTGTCTTAGTTTGATCCTACCGGATTGTCAGATTTCCGGCATCTTGGCGTCAAGCCTGACAATCTGACCGGCTTGTGGGGCTGATCTTCCCATGGTTTAGTCCAGTTGCTGTGCTGATCCAACCCTGCCTCGGACAACACTGATGGGCGACTCTACTCAATCAACGCGTTCCCAAGTCACAGTGCTTGTGGCCTGTAGGTCGTAAACGCCATCATCCCCATTCGCAGTCAAACGCATCGTCATCGTGGCAACGATATGGTCCCCCGTGAAACTGCCCTCAATCAGAACCAAACCCTGACCGGTCTGAATACCGTTGGAGTTCGTCAACGGAATAATCGAGCCTATCCTGAAAGAGCCATCATCATTGATCGCACCTGTGACCGTTTCTCCTGCTGAATCCTCGGCAGTCAAGACACCGTCTTCCTGAATGTAGACAGTGCGGACGCTGGAGTCCACGAAGTCGCCGGTACAGGTCGCTTCGGGGACGGTGTTCGAATTGCACTGTACACAGGTTTGTCTGAGTTTGGACTTCGCCTGATACGTGCCCCAAATGACGGAGCCCACGGCATTGCCTGGCGGTATGTTGATGACATCGTTGACCGTCAGGCAGGCAGTGAAGGGAGCAGCAACGTCCAGCGTGCCTGTTTGACAACTGACCAGCGAGGTACCAACGCAGGCAAGCACTCCAAAAAGAACTCTCGTTTGCATCGACTTGCTTCCCGAAGATATGTGACCGGGATCCATCATAAACAAAGCCGCCTTCGCCTTCCAGATTTCAACATGTGATCCGACGTGCCGATTGCTTCTTGATTCCCGGTTCAATGCCTACTGTGAGGTAAACACCCCAATCCGCCTTCATCTTCGACACCCTTCTTCAAAAGACCCGCCCCACACATCTCTTCGAATCACCCACCAACCATCCAGCCCACGCCCACCACCACACAGCCACCCAAACCAACTTCGACCGGAACCCTACGCCAGAGAGCCTATTGAGACCGCCCTTCCTTGAGTCATGCCCCTCTACGGCGGTACGATGGTGCCCCGAGAAGGTCGAATACAGCGCCGGACAGGAGGGAACGGCACGTCACTTCTCCCCCTCATGTCCGACGAAGGAGGAAAGCATGGCTCGCAATTCTGCGATGTCGCATCCCAAGCGGACGGCACGCCCCGTCGTGGTCCTCATTCTGGGGATCGTCATCTTCACTGGACGCTCTGCAAACGCTGAGACCGTTTTCTACGGGCTCGACAAATCGCAAGATCCGGGACCGCTGCGACTCGTCCAGTTCAATTCGAACCCCGGCGATCCAGGCGTTCAAGAACTGTTGCAGTTGCCGGGGCTGCCCACAGATCCAGTGGGAGCAGGAATCGCCCTCACCGATGAAGGGCGGCTATTCGTCGCCCCCTACGACACGCTGAACACGATCTTCGAGATCGATGCAGCGACGGGTGCTGTACTCGACTCCGTTGCTGTGCCGGTGACCGGGACGGCGTACATCAACGGCATGACGGTTTCGGATTCGGGGCTGATCTACATCTCTCAGGAAGTCTCGGGCGGAGGCAACTTCTGGGTGGCGGAGTTCGACGCCCATCAATCCACCCATCTTGTCGAGGTGGATTTCGATGTCGACAGCATCGATTTCGACTCAGACGGCAACCTGATCGGCAACGACATCAACGAGACAGGACGACTATTCAACATACCGCTCGATGGGTCGGCGATTCAAGTCATCGCCACTCTTCCCGTCTCCGATACGCCGATCATGACCTTCAGCGATGCAGAGTCGGTCATGTACTTCAAGGATACGAGCGTCACGGACAACGGGCGAGGTCTCTGGCGATTGCCGTGGTTGGATGGTTCGCCTTCTGGATCACTGGAATACGTCAAGGATATCGGTGACGGACATTATGTCGGCTTCACTGCGATTCCTGAGCCATCGACGGCTTTCCTGATCGGCGCAGGCTGCGTGATTTTGCCGCATTGGCGTAGGCGTCAGATATCCTGCGATGCAGCGACGGANNGGACCATGCCGCGCGAGACAAACCCAGGCGGAAAGAGAGAGCATTCCGGTCTCACTAAGGTCAGCAGGGATTCAGTCCCTCTTGTCGTTATTGCTTCCATCGTGTTTGGGGCGACTGCGATCCTTTTGTACCAACAGCAAGAAAAGGTGATTGCGGGCAGTGAAATCGAAATTAACCTCACCAGTGATGGGAGCGTGAGACCACTTGCGGAGGTAGTGAGCATTGTGCGGGCGATGAAGCTCGTAACGGTTGAGGTGCCTACAACGGTGTCCGCAGTTGTGACAGACGACCTATGGAGAGGATTAGCATCAGCGAGAGTCGAAGCTGATGTTAAATATTACTACGGTCTGGATTTGTCCAAACTCGAACGGTCGGATTTCAGTCTTGGGCCCGTGTTCGATTCGATCACAATAACCGTGCCGGAGCCAGAGTGCATAGCGCTGGAGGTGGATCTTACGCGGGATGACCACGAAGTTATTGTTACTGGAACACGATTTCAGTTTCGCGCTGGTCAATACATGCTGGGACAGGCCCGGCTTGCTGTCTACGACGAAGCTAAGAAGCAAGTCCTTTCGCATGATCTGCGCCAACGCATCCATGATGAGAGCCGCGAGCGGCTGCGTGAGCTAGTGCGATCTATCGTTGGATCTGATAGACCTGTAGAGATCGTGTTTTCGAAGCATGAGTGAATGCGGGCGGGTCGTTTAGGTCAGCCAATGCGAGTACGCAAAATGGTTGCGATCACCAGGATGGCATGGTCTCTTTGGCGACTCAAATGGGGAGTTGTCCGGTTGGCAATAGCCCTCACACTCTTGGGCGTGTGGCTTGAGGACAACCCCGCCCGGCTTGCACGACTACAACTCTCACGACTGCCCGACATGGATTACATCGCGGAAGCAGACAAGCTCCGCAAGGCGGGACGATTTGCGGACGCACTCGTAGTTATCAACGCAGCGGAAGAAGTGTCTGCTATTGATGAAGCGGAACTGACTTCATCTCGTAACGAAATCACTGCTGAGCGCGATAGCGTCGTAAGGCGGGTGAGGGAGTTTTCGCAGGGTGTTCTGTTCGGCACTGGCGACTCGATTGAAGCGATCTGCGGAGCTATTGGCTCGGATTTCTTGATTGTGGGCGACATTCGTGATTTATTGTTGGAATCGGCGAAGCTCACGCTAGACGGGGAAGCGGACGAGTTTATTCTTGCACTCTCCGCCGTGGGCGTTCTATCAACGTTACAGCCATATGACTGGCTCCCGGCCCTTCTGAGAATCGTTCGCAAGGCGGGGGGGCTCAGCAAGAATCTAGCGGAGACGATCCTCCACATGTGCCACCGCGTGTTGAAAGGAGGCGACCCTACGGACTTGCTACGCCTTGCAGACAATATCGAAGCCCTAAGCAACAGTGGTTCGCTTTCGACAGCGGTAAGGGTACTTCGGCACATCGATGACCCAGCGGAACTTGAGGTTGTTGCGCGTTTTGCGCGGAGACACTCCGATAGTGGGTTTGCTCTGCTTGTGACGGGTGAAGACGGAGTGCAACTGCTTACCAGATCGCTAGGCAGAACGGAAGATGCCGTTCGAGTAGCGGCGAGGAAGGGGAATCATGGCGTGGCGTGGCTGCGGACGCAGAACTTCCGTTTGTTGAGGCCGCATCCTCTGGTTGGCTTGCTGAAGAGTTGGCGGAAGGGGAATCTCGAACGGGCGGCGCAGAGGTTCTTCGGGTGGATCGATCCCAAGGGGTGGATTATCGTCCCTGCCCTCGCTATGTGGGTATTCCTCGAAGCCTCAATGATGTGGAGAAGGCTCGTCGATGTTGGTAGAACCATCCGAGTCGACAGGAAGACAGTCAACGAGGCGGGGTCGGTGAGGGGCAACATGAATGATGTCGGCTGATCGACGACTTGGACATTCAGTTGCTCGTTGAGAAATGCTGGGGGCGTAGACGCTCATACATCGAGGGACAGGNNGCGATCATGCCGGGCATAGCTCCTGTCGTGTCCGAGCCATGGGTCGTTTTGCTGCTTGGCATGGGTGGCCTGTTCTTGCCGTGTCGGTATCGGGTACAATACGGGGGCGATGTCGCCCAGCTTGGACGCCGTTGTCCCGCAAAGCGGACTCTATCCCTTTAGCGGAATCAAGAACAGGGAGGTCATCCGTTGCATCGCCCTGGTAGATACTCATCCCTGCTTTGCTCCCTCCTCGTCTGCCTTTTCGCAGCGCAGACAGCGTGCAACAGGCCCAAGCGTCCTCCCGGCGTCCCTCGCGGTGCGAAGACCTGGAGAATGGTCAGTTACGTATCTGAACCTCCCGGTGCTCGCATTGAGGTCAACGGCAACTTCGTTGGTATCACGCCGTGCAACGGCTACATATGGACCACGGGCGTCGGCCCAGCGTCCTTGGTCATCAATGCGTATTCGCCCCATCCCAATTGCCCTCCCGAATCCAAGTTCCTGTACGTGCCACCGATACCGGAGAGAATCTATTTCCAGATGCCACAGGCGCCTCCAGCATCGCCCCCGGTGCTGAGTCAAACCAACGCCAGATTGGAGACCGATTGGGATTATGTGGAGGAGGTAGAACAACAACCGGAAATAGGATCTGGGACCGGGTGGTTCATATTACCGAATCAAGTTTGCACAAGCTACCACGTTGTCGCAGCCGCCGATGAACTCGGTGTAATTGATGATCGTGGCAGAGAACTCACTGCCTCAGTTCTGNNAAATTCACGAACCACTCCCAATCAAACTGGATGCAGCAAGGGTGGGGGAAGATGTATTCACGCTGGGTTACCCGTTTCCTGATATCATGGGATTCGAGTTGAAGATGGCATCTGGTCGTATCAGTTCCGCCTCCGGAATCGGCGGTGACACGGATTATTATCAGGTCGCCCTTGCCCTACATGACGGAAACAGCGGAGGACCACTTCTTGATATGAGCGGTTGCGTCATTGGTGTGATCAGGTCGAAGCTCAATACCATGTACGTCTTGCAGGAGAAGGGCGCAATACCGGAGAACGTCGGCTACGCCGTCAAAGCGAACAACATTGAACACCTTCTTGCCTCAGTCCCGGAGGGAAGTTGTCGCAACGAATCAGCAACCGCCACTGCCCTGCCTGATCTTGTTGAGAGAATTCGCCCGTCCATCGTGCTTATCATTGCGAAGACAAACGTACTGCCGAAGCAACGCTACGTAAATCGCACGAGAGGATTCTCGATGGAGTTTCCGGGCAGTTGGGAAAGACGGAATATTCCGCAAGCCGTTGTGTACTTTTCAAGTCCGCAAGAGAATGCTCAAGATGTGTTTCGTGAAAACGTCAACGTAATTGTGGACAGAGATGCTGCGGTAGTCGACCTCGAAAGCTGCTGGAGGTCCACGTTGGCTGATCTAAGTCAAACGGGAATCGACATCACAGATACTGGTCGCACGGAAGTTGCGGGCATGGAGTGCAGGTGGATGGGGTGGAGCCTGACTACTGTGGACGGTACTCCGTACAATATAAGGCAGGTTATGCTCGTGAAGACCCCGTACACCTACATCATCACTTGCAGTGCTCATCCGGACTCCGCTGCTGCGTACAGCGACGTGTTTTACGATATCGTCCACAGTTTCAAGTTTGAGTAAACGCGGAGTCATGAGGAGGGGGTTATCTGGTCCTTTGGCCAGTGATCTGGACTTCTGCTTTTCCGCGACGAACCAAACCGGTCCCACTCAAGCATGTCCGATCCCCTGTCGATCACCCGCTTCGCAGAATACCAATCCTCTTCGCAACTTCCACGATCCCTGAGAACACATCGGATTCGTAATCGAGGCAACGTGTGGCAAACCAAAGTGATTCAGCCGCCTCCACGAGTTGATAGGCGGCATGGGTCCGAAGCAACGATGGATCAAGGTCTCCGATTCGGCAGCGGTCAAGTGCATCGGCGTCCTTGAAGACCTTGAGTTCATCCGTCATCTCCGGTGCTCGATGATCAGAGGGCACATGCCACCGGCAGAGATAGGCAACGCGATCCAGCGACACCGATGGTGGAATCACGTCGGGATGCTCCTCGATCCAATCGGCGGCTCTCGCACCATGCTTGGGATCGACGCCTTCATCCCAACGCTGCGTATCGTGGATGGCAGCAGCCCAACCCAGCACGTCAGCATCGACGATGAGCCCTTCATCTTGTGCCATCGTGGAGATGACCTGCGTCCAGATGAGCACGCGGGTTTCGTGGGCGAGTCCATGGATGCCGCCGAGGCAACTGTGAAACCACTCTGCCCTCGGCTCGAACTTGAGAATCTGGCTTGCTGAAACGGTGCTCATTCGGTCTCGCCCCCTGACTCCTCTGCCTCCACGGCGACCTCGTCGGGCTCCTCCGCGTCGCGCACGTTCGATCTCCCGATCACGGTCGCGTCACGCGGGTCGATGATAATCTCATCCTCTCCTCTGCCGCTTAAGTAGGCAATGATTGCAGACCGCTGGCATTCCGCGATCAAGACGAGACCGCCAAAGAGATCTCCGGATGAACCAGGGACGCGCTGTGCAAACCACTCAGCTTGCTCCTCGTCCAACGTCCAACTCCATCCCTGTTCGTTCATTGGGCCGCAGCCCCGATAGATCGTGACGATCTCGGGCAGCCCTTCGAGAACTGCCTGATCGTCAGGACTCATCATGAGCGAGCGTTTCCGCAGGTCACGGCCCGGGGGACTGAGGAGGTGTGGTATATCGTTCCGATGCTGCCAGACGTTTTCCACCTCCATCCAGATTTGGCCGAGGTGGTGGAAGTACACCTCGTCCGGCATAGCCGGGCCGTGCTCCGACAATGCCCGGAGGCGATACGGCTTCTCGTACAGCATAATAACACGACACCAGTCCTTCTCCTCTACGGCCTGCTGCACCGCCTTCCGTTTCTTCTCCAACCAGTCGTTCAGCATGCGCGTTTGCTCACCGGACGTGGAATCGTACCCGAGAGAGACAACAAGAGGATGACTGATGAAGCCATTGCCTGAGTCATCAAGTTCCATGCACTTCTGCAACTCAACTGCGAGTTCTACATGATCACTCTCCATTCTTGCGACTCCTGTCGTTGCCTGATTCTGATTCAGGGAGGTTAAGCCCGAACTTGATCTTGCTCGCCGCCTCGACCATGCGAGCGTCGTCAATCTGGGCGTAGTACGTGCTCATGATCAGCGTGAAGTCCGTGTGACCGAACGCGCGGATCATCATCATGGCGTCCATTCCCTGCGAAGCGACGGTGGACGCCCAGAACTTCCGCAACGAGTGGACGACGTAGTGCTTTTCGAAGCCAATGCTGTCGCAGATTTCGCGGAACCGGGCGCTCGGGCTGTTGGGGCTTAACTGCGTGCCGCGTCGGCTTTCGAAGACCCAACGATTGTGTCGATTGACTTTGCGTTGCTGCTCCAGAATCGCCCGCAGCTCGGGCACGACGGGGATGCGCCGGATGGACGATTTCGTTTTCGGCAGCCAGAGCGTGCCGTTCTTTCGGCCCGGGCGAATGAGGATGACGGAATTGGCGAGATCGACATCCTCCCAGGTTAGGTGCCGAGCCTCGCCGATCCGCATGCCGGTGAGTGACAGCGCGATGAACAGGTTGCTGTAGTCGTTCTGGTTGATTCCCCTGTAGACGGGGCGACCAGTATCGTTGCCGTTGTACGCCCGCTCGCCGGTTGGGGTCAGCTTGGGTGGGCAGGCGGCGATGATCTGGCGCAGTTCATCCGCGGTGGGGCACGGCCAACCTCTTAGCATCTCGTCGTCCGGTTCGTCGTCGCCGTTGTCGTGAAGGCGCTCGACCTCCGTGGCGGGGTTTGTCGCGATCATCTTCTTTTTCTTCGCGAACTTCAGAACTTGGGCGATCACGTCGAAGTGACGGTTGGCAGTCTCTGCGGTGATCCCGCGTCCGACCTCCTCGTCGAGGAACCTTGTCAGCAGGTTCTCGTCTACCTGATGGAGGGGCAGGCGTGCATACCGGGCGGGTTTGACGAACTGCTCGAACGCATTGATCGCAGTCTGGTATCTGTCCAGTGTGTTAGGTCTGAGGCGGGTGAAACGGTCACCGTCACGCCGGGCGTCGAAGTAAGCTCTAGCGACATCGGAGAACAATGCGGGCGAGAGCTTGCTGCGTTTCTTGCCCGACGCCAGGACTGCGGCCCGCTGGATCACCCACTGCTTCGCCACCGACAGGTTGACTTCGCCGGTGCATTCGGAGACCCACTTGTTCCGCCGTCGGTCCCATCGTTGCCACGTCCAGCAACCGCCTCGCGTGAACAGGTTCAGGCGACCCAGACCGCGTTGGAGCTTTCGGATTTCGATTGGCTCAGCCATTTTATCCGATCCCCCTCCTCCAAGCCTCCTGCGTTGCCTCGACGTGCCAAAGAACACGCCGTCCGTTCTTGACCCAACAGCCGGTCAACCTTCCCTGATCTCGGTGATACGCCAATGTGCGGCGAGGTATCGTCAGGATCTGAGCCATCGTCTTCTCGTCCACCATGTCGGTNNAGCGGGCGGGTGTATCGCGGCTCGGCATCGCCGCCAAGCCCGATCTGGCCGGTTTCGAGAATGGAGGTCAGGCGGTCGAGACTTGTCGCCAGCCGGATCAGACCGGCGGCAATGGCATGGGATTCTCCGGGAGCGTCATTCGTATCGGGGACGACGGGGGCGGTGCTGATGGCGGCGGGTTGCGACCGGCGCATAGGATCACTCCTCTTTCAAGGAGTTCCCGTGAGCTTTCAGGTCGCGATGCCGCCCATGCGGTCGCGCAAAATGGCTCGGTCATTTCTCCGCACAATGTGTTTGCGTGCGGTGACCGAAGGAACTCGGGCTGAAGTCAATTGTCACCTTCATCATTACCGCGCAGAGATGCCGACGCCAAGGCGATTCTGCAGTTTTTTTCTGCGGCAACATAAAAACCATTTGGTAAAACATACTCTCTATTAATGCTGATCGAGACGGCGGACATTTACATAAATAATGTTCATTTAATTCGCGCGTCCACGGAAAACATATCTATATATAGTAGACGGCTTAGAAAAAATCT
>NPIF01008021.1_pt1 | contig 14662 bp, 16 predicted proteins | sample 8637461 | NCBI WGS metagenome assembly NPIF01 (sample SAMN07420641, study PRJNA396082) | bioreactor metagenome | isolation source: sample BR12 brine-fed electro-methanogenic bioreactor BR | place: Japan: Kochi | collected 2016-12-09
GGAAATCCAGACCGCGGACGGCTCACACTTCTCCCGGCGCAGCGTCAAGGTCGTCGACGAGTTCAAATCGAAGTTCCGTTTCATTCACTTATCCAACATGAACATCGGCGACCCGACGGCCCCTGAGTTCGACTACATGCTGCCGGCGGAGATCAACCTCCTCGATCCCGAGTTCATCATCGCGACCGGCGACTACACCGAATGGGCAAGGGCTCGCGACGATGCGGCCTCATGGCTCCGCGTGCTCAAATTCTTCGAGAAATTCAACGCACCGGTCTTCATGCTCTGCGGCCTGCACGACCACGAGCCCAGCTTCACCGACTTCGTAGCAAGCAAACCGATCGGCACGATCGACTATGGCCAGTACCACGGCCTGCTGCTGCTGGATCATCCCGGCAATCCCATCGATCAGGATTACGCGCAGCTTCAGTGGATCGCGATGGATCTCAAGCGCAACAAGGACAAGCGATTCAATTTCATCGCATCCAACAGCGACGAACTCGCGCTCCTTGACATCTGGGAGGAGATGGGCGGTGCTGCAAAGTTCATCAAGGAACACCGCGTGAAGATGTTCATCGCCGGCGGTTCCTGCGATTGGGACTACGTCGAATTCGCCAGGAAACTCCGAGGCCTCGACGGCTTCCACTACATTCGAACGCATCAGGCCTCCACGGCGATGCGAGACCGAGCGACCGGCTTCAGCCACTATCGCGTCATCGAGGTCGACGGCGAGGATGTGTCGTACGTATACGCCAACGACACGGCAACCGAGAAGCTCCAATACTCTGTTCCGACGGGCCGCCTTCGGATTTTCTACGACGACAAGAACGATGGCAGCAATGCCACGGTGGAAGCGTCGATTCAGAACGCGCTCAATCAGCAGTTCGACAAGGCGGCCGTCTGGCTGCGGATCGCCAAGCAGGGCTCAGCAAAACCCAAAGTCGCCGGCGGCGAACTGCTCCAGGTGCTCGACGGCGGCGATCACTGGACCTGCAAGGTCAGCGTCGATCTGCCCGACAAGGGTGCCGCGGCGGTGCTCGCCTCAACGGACCCCAGCCGGCTTCCGTCCGCCCTGCCGATCGAGGTCAGCATGAGCGGCTCGACGCAGTGGCCGTTCCAGGAGGAATCCACGGACTTCGGGCTTCGCTACTACACCAGCCCGACGCCGGTGAGCCTTACGTTCAAAAACACGGGTGAGCAGCCTCAGACCTGCTACCCCGTCATCCGGGTCAACGGCAGTCGGATTCATCCCGATCGTAGCGATTGCCCGCGCCTGCCGCTGACGCTGAAGCCCGGCGAAAGCGTTGAGATGCCGCTGGTGTTGAATCTGCGGCGTCTGAGCCCGGGCATGCACGACCTGCAGGTGTATTTCGTCGAAGACCCGCTCGAGCGCGTGCAGACCTTCGATGTCACACTCTCACGGCAGACCCGCGTCACGAGCGGCGATACGGAGGAAACGCCGTAACCAGGACACCCGCGCGGATGGATACGCGACGGCTCGATGATCGAGCCGGGTTCACGGAGGAACGTCAGTGTCAGAGGCACGCCCGCAATGGCGCCGTTTCGCAGTCGGACTTGCCGTCCTCACTGCGCTCATCGGCGTCTTCCTCTGGCGAGGACTCCAGGACGAAAACGAAACCGAGCCGTTGTCCATGCTCTCGGCCGCGTCGTCCGATGTCCTTCGCAACGCCCTGCTGGATGAACCGCTCGATTTTGAAGCCGCAATCACCCAGTCCATCCTGCGCCGCGGATGCTTCACCGTAACGATTCACGTTGCGCTTGCCGACTATCACCTCGCCGATGTCCCGCGCGAGTTCGGCAACGGGGCAAGCCCCCGCGCCAACCTCTACTGGGGCGCATTGTTCGGCGTGGAGACGCACCTCGCGAACGCAGGCGGCTGGCGTCGAGCCTACACGGACGACGGCGACAACGACGCGATCATCCGGCGCGTGGTGTTCCACAAACGCGTGAACCCGACCGATCTCTGGTATGCCCGCGGCATCGACGACGCGTTCGACGTGTACGTGCTCGCCAACGCATACCCCGCCGCCAGGATCGTGACTGCGATGGAACAGCCGCTCCGCGACGCGATGACGCGCGAGGCCATCCTCCTGCGGATCGACAATCAGGACGTCGCCTTCGGCGCCGGCAGCATCGTGTCGGGCTACGTCGGACACAACTGGATGCTCGATCAATACTGGGATGCCTTCGCCGCCCTTCCGAAGGACAGAACGGGCGCTCAGCGCGGCGTGTTCTATCTCTGCTCGCGCAGTGCGGTTGTTCTTCACGCCCCGGCCCTGCGGCATGACCTCTACCCGATCCTCTTCGTCCGCTCGCAGATCGTGCCGGAGGGCTACCTCGTCGATGGGATTCTCACGGCCCTTCTCAGAGGCGAACTGGACGACGCGATTCTCGATGAAGCCGCCCTGGCGTACGCGGAGTACCAGAAGCAGGCGTCACCCGACATTGCCCGGCAGATTCTGATCCGTTGAGACGTTAGACGGCTGGTGGCATACTCTGTGAGATTTGTAGTCGGTTGACTTCACCGCCCCGGGTCGGAGCGAAGATTGAGTATCAGCTCGACCTCGCCGGGCTGCGTCCCGAGTTCGCGGGCGATCTCCACCGGCGACCTCCCCGCATCCGCCAGCGCGTAGATCCTCTGACGGCGATCATGCGGCGAAGGTTGCGCGCTCTGTTCCTCGGCATCCAAAGTCATGGATTGCTCGGGCTCGCGTGCGTCGCTCCGCGCCGCGGCGTTCGGCCCGGCTGGCTCGCTCGCTTCCCCCTCCTCCGGCTTTTTGCCGTGCAGCCGCTTCGTCTCCTCGATCAGAATCCGCAGCGCCGTGACCCTGCGATCCGCATCCGCGATCGACTGCTCCAGCTTGGCGAACTTGGTGTCGATCTGCGCGTTGATCTTGCGGGAGAGTTCCTCCAGTTCGACCAACAGCACCTCCATGTCGCGTTTCACAGCGGCATTCTGCGAGGTCGCCGCGTCGATCTCACGTCGGTACTGCCTGGGGGACGCGTCCTTCGGCCGGCGGCGGCGCATGTTCATCACTGTGATCGTCAGGACGATGATCGCCAGAGACAGCAGCAATGCCTGCTGCGTGTTCATCGCGACAATCTTGCTCAGAATCAACGTCATGGCGATCCCTCGCCGCCTTCCTGCGCAGCCCGGACGCGCCGCGTTTCGTCCATCACGGTTCGAAGCGACACGCCCGCTCGTTCGGCAGCCCGGGCGCAGTCGTCATACTCCGGTGAGACGATCCGCACACGATCGCCATCCAGCCCCAGCTTCACGCGAATCGGCCCGTAGCGTGTCTTCAGCGTCTCGACCCGCCGCGCGAGAATGGTGCGATCACAGCAGTACGAGCGGATGCCGAACGTCGTCGTGTGTGCGAAGATCGCCGCTTCGCAGTCCTGCCTCTTGTCTTCGTCGCAGAGTGCCGTGAGCATGACACCCGGCCGGCTCTTCTTCATCACTATCGGCGTGGCAAAGACATCCAGCGCCCCCGCCGCCAGAACGCGATCAATCGCGTGGCCGATCTCCTCGCCCGTCGAATCGTCGATATTCGCTTCGAGCACGACAATCGCATCGCGCGTTGTTGAACCGTCCACTGCCTCGCCGACAACAAGCCGCAGCACGTTCGGCCGCGTCACCCCGTCCCGCGAGCCCGCGCCGAAACCCTGTGACGAAACCCGTATCGCGGGCAACGGGCCATAGGCGTCCGCAATCGTCGTCAGGATCGCCGCTCCCGTCGGCGTGAGCAGTTCGCCCGGTTCATCGGTGGCCGCAACTGGCGCGCCTTTGAGCAGTTCCACCGTCGCCGGGGCCGGAACCGGCATCACGCCGTGCTCGCACTTGACGGTTCCGCTTCCGACCGGCAGGGGCGAGACCACAACCCGGTCCGCCGCCAGCACGTCCAGACCAATGGCGGCGCCGACGATATCGACGATCGCGTCCACCGCTCCCACTTCGTGAAAGTGGACCTTCTCAATCGTTGTCCCGTGAACCCGGGCTTCCGCCTCCGCCAGTCGCGTGAAAACTCGCCGGGCGAAGTCCTTCACGCCCTCCGCCAGAGCCGAAGCGTCGATGATGTCCACGATATGATGCAGGTGCCGATGTCCCGGCTTACCGGTCATTTTGACATCGACTTTGGTCGCGGCGAACCCCTGCTTGCTCACCTGCCGAATCGCGAGTTCATAACCGGCCAGCTTGATCCCGGCCAACTCGCCTTCAAGCGTCTCAGCCTGCACGCCGGCCGCAATCAGCGCGCCGAGGATCATGTCCCCGCTCGCCCCGTTGATGCAGTCGAAATAGGCGATTTTCATGGAGGCTCCGGGCGGACCTCAGCCGCCAACTGTTTGCTCTGCAAGAGGCTACGTCAGAAGAGCGATGGCCGCAATAGCCCGGCGGCTGGCGCAGGCACACCCCGGCCGTGCCACCGCGTTACCGCGCCGCCGATACGCAAGTGGCATCGCGGATCGCGTCTTCGCTCCGCGCTTCCGCACACCCCGTCAACAGAGTCCGCCCACGGCAGGATACCGCGTCGCAACTCCTTGACAGATCAAGGCATATCGCTTCTACTGCGGGGTTTCTCGCGAGGCGTGGTGTGCGCGACCGGGCGGCGGTGGATGGACGACCTGAAGGACATTCGAGACAGAATCGACGCGCTCGACGAGCGCATCGTTGAACTGCTGAACGAACGCGCCGCCGCTGCCTCTGAAATCGGCCGCCGCAAACAGGCAATAGGCGCCGCGGTATTCGCGCCGGACCGAGAGCACGAGATTCTGCGCCGAGTCACGCAGCTCTCCAGAGGACCGATCGGCAAACCGTCGTTGTTGGCGATTTATCGCGAGCTGATGTCGGCGTCCTTTGCCCTCGAACGCCCGCAGCGAATCGGCTATCTCGGCCCCGACGGCTCCTACTCGCACGAGGCCGCGATGGCGAAATTCGGCGCCTCTGTCGAATACGAACCGTTGCTCGATATTCGCGGCGTGTTCGACGAGATCGGCCGCAGGCGCCTCGACTACGGTGTTGTACCGGTCGAAAACACCACCGCCGGCGCCGTGCTGGATGTGCTCGACGCTTTCGCCGAGAACGACGTGCAGATTTGCAGTGAACTGCATCTCGCCGTTCACCACAACCTGCTGTCCAACTGCGGAATCGACGGCATCGAACGCCTGTACTCAAAGCCCGAGGCCTCCGCCCAGTGCCGGAACTGGCTTGCCGAAACCGGTCTCGCGAGCAAGCTCATGCCGGCGCCGAGCACCAGCAGGGCCGCGGAACTCGCCGCAACGGAACCCGGCGCGGCGGCGATCGGCAGCCGGCTCGCGGCCAAAATCTACGGCGTGCAGCTCGTCGCGACCAACGTCGAGGACAACCCGCACAACGCGACGCGGTTCCTCGTCCTGGGCAACGAGTCGGCCAGGAAGACCGGCAGCGATCGAACGAGCCTGATGTTCACGACAGCTCATCGCGCCGGAGCGCTCGTGGAAGTGCTGCTCGTCTTTCAGCGTCTCGGCATCAACATGACGATGCTCACCTCGCGGCCGAGCGGAATGGCCGGGCGTGAATACAATTTCTTCGTCGATATCGACGGTCACGCGGAGGACGAAGCGATCCGCGCCGCCCTCGATGAGGCGAAACAGCACTGCAAGACGCTCCGCCTGCTGGGTTCCTACCCGCAGGCGTGTGAAGTGCTCGCCGCCTGATACGCGGCCCGCTGGAACGATACGGCGACACGGCCCGCGAGCCTGCCGAGGAAGGCCGCAGACAGCAACGAAACGGAAGGACGTCGTCCAATGCGACAGCCATTTGTTGCCGGCAACTGGAAGATGAACCTCGATCTCGCGGCCGCGAAAGCGCTCGTGACCGGCCTGCGCGAAAGAATCGGCGACAAGACGCCGCTCGACGTGGCCGTCTGCCCGCCCTCGATCTACATCCTTCCCGTTGTCGAGGCCGCCAAGGGATCTCCCATTGCCGTCGGCGCTCAGAACTGCTGGCATGAAGCCTCGGGCGCGTTCACAGGTGAGATTTCCGTAGGCATGATCAAGGACGCCGGCGCGACGTACGTCATCCTCGGTCACAGCGAGCGCCGACACACCATCGGACCGAAGAGCAACTGCGGTCAGATCAAGGGCGAGACGGACGAGATGATCGCCGCCAAGGCGAAAGCCGTGATGGCCGCCGGTCTTGTACCGATCATCTGCGTCGGCGAGAAACTCGAAGAACGGGACGCGGGACAGACCGAGGATGTCCTCACGCGCCAGATCGCGGGCAGCCTCGCCGGCCTCGACATCTCTTCGCCGGACCGCGTCGTCATCGCGTACGAACCGGTCTGGGCGATCGGCACCGGCCGCAATGCGACGCCGCAGCAGGCGCAGGATGCACACAAGCACATTCGCGCCAGGCTCACCGAGCAGATCGGCGCGTCGCAGGCCGAGGGGATTCGGATACAATACGGCGGCAGCGTCAAGCCGAGCAACGTCGAAGAACTGATGCGGTGTCCCGACGTGGACGGCGCCTTGGTCGGCGGCGCCAGCCTCAAGGTTGATGATTTTGTGGGTATTCTCGAAGGCAGCATTCGAGCGAAAGGGTTGAGTTAAGCACCATGGAAATGTTGATAGTAGCGAGCGTTGGTCGCGTACTCCTGAGCATCGCGCTCATCGCGGTGTCGATCCTCCTGATCGGGATCATCCTGTTGCAGAAGAACCGCGGCTCCGGCCTGTCGGGTGCGTTCGGCGGCGTCGGCGGTCACTCCGCATTCGGTACCAAGACCGGCGACATGCTGACTTGGGTCACGGTCGGGATGACCGCTGTGCTCATGTTGCTGGCGATCGTCGGCACGTTCGTCTTCGAAGAGAAGCCGCTTGACGCTTCACTCCAGCAGGCGCCAGCGCAACTTCCCGCCCAGACGGAACTGCCGCCCGTAGATGCGGCCGAAGGCGGTGAAGCGACGACGCCGGCAACGACTCCCCCGGCCACCACAGAGACGCCGGCCGCCCCGACGGGAGAGCAGGCTCCGACTCCTACTCCTACTCCTACTCCGGCTCCGACCACAGGTGGCGAGGCTGGCGAGTAGTAAAGACGCGCGACGGCATCGACGGCGAGAGGTACCGCATGATTCTCAGCATGACGGGTTTCGGTGAAGCGGAGGCGTACGAGGACGGCGTCCGCTATCGCGTCGAGATCCGCAGCGTGAACAATCGGTACTTCAAAGCGTCGATCAAGCTGCCGGAACTCTTCCAGTCCTTCGAGGCGGAGATCGAGAAGATCCTGCGCGAGCGGCTCGGCCGAGGCAGCGTGATGTACTCGCTTCGGCTCAAAGACGAGACGGCCGCGACCGCCTACGAAGTAAGCCGTGCCGCCCTCAAGCGTTACATGGATGATCTGAGAGCCGTCGTCGGTGATGACCACATGAGCCATGTCGATCCGGCCGCGCTGCTGAACATCCCCGGCGTACTTCAGCCGCCGACCATGCAGGATAGCGTGCTGGAAGACCGCTTTGCGTCGATCCAGGCTCTGACCCGCACCGCCATCGATCGCCTGATCGACATGCGCAGGAAGGAAGGCGAGTCCATTCTCGCCGATCTCGAACAGCACTGCGCCGTCATAAGGGATCGTGTCGCGGACATCAGGAAACGCAGCCCGGCAGTCGTCAGCGAATACGCCAAGCGCCTCCACAGCAGGATTCAATTGCTGCTGGGCGAAGGCAGCCAGACGCTCGATCAGGACGCACTGGCCCGCGAGGTTGCCATCTTCGCCGAACGCTGCGATGTCAACGAGGAGGTCTCGCGACTGTCAAGCCACCTCGAGCAATTCGGCCGCATGTGCCGGAGCAATGAGGAAGCCGGCCGCAAGCTCGACTTCCTGACGCAGGAGATGCTGCGAGAGGCCAACACCACAGGCAGCAAGGCCAACGACGCCGAAATCACGCGTCATGTGGTCGAGATCAAGGCGGCCATCGATCGAATCAAGGAACAGGTTCAAAACGTAGAATAACACCATCGACGGCACAGAAACGCATGGCAGCCGAATCGGAACACAACAAAGGAAAAGTCGTCGTCGTCAGCGGCCCCAGCGGCGTGGGTAAGTCAACCGTCTGCCACCGCCTCTGCGAGCTCCTGCCCGCGGAATTCAGCATCTCCGTCACGACCCGCAAGCCGAGGCCGGGCGAAGAAAACGCCAAGGACTATCATTACATCGAGCCGGGCGAGTTCGAGCGGATGCGGAATGCGGGCGAACTCCTGGAATGGGCGGAGGTCTACGGCCACTGTTACGGCACCTCTCGTGAGGCCGTCGAGAAGGCGATCGCGGACGGCAGGACGATCATTCTGGAGATCGACATCAAGGGCTGCATCCAGGTTCGCAACGCCATGCCCGAGGCGGTGACCATCTTCCTTCTTCCGCCAACGGCGGAGGAACAGCGGCGGCGTATAGAAGGACGAAAAACCGACTCCGCCGAGTCGATCAAGGTGCGGCTCTCCAAGGCCGATGGTGAAATCCGCTATGCGTCCGAGGCCGAGTGCTACGACGAATTCATCGTGAACGAAGATGTGGACGAAACCGTGGACAAGGTGCTCCAGGTCATCCGAAGCCGATGATTGCAGAATCGACCAGAGATTGAGGTAAACCAAGTATGATCGAAAGTCTGAAGGACGAGTTCATCATTCGCAAGATCGGCGGGCGTTTCAAGCTCACCGCGCTGATTCAGAAGCGCTGGCGAGAACTCATGCTCGGCGCCCGCCCCATGGTGGAGCCCGAGAGCATGACGCCTCTCGAAATCGTCATCAAGGAGATCGAGGAGGAGAAGATCGGCGTCAAGGAAGGTGACGAGATCGGTGACGAATCCGCGGACACATAGCGATTCTGCCATGCCGGGGGCAATGGACGAACTTGACGGCTACGAAGTGCTCGTCGCCGTCTGCGGGGGCATTGCCGCGTTCAAAACCGCTTCGCTAGTCTCCGGACTCTGTCAGCGAGGAGCCGGCGTCAGTGTAGCGATGACGGCTTCCGCACAGCCATTCGTCACTCCCCTGACGTTTGAATCGCTCAGCGCGCGGCGCGTTTATGCCAGCATGTGGGATGCAAGCGAACACCACGATCCGCAGCACCTGAGCCTCACCGAGAAAGCCGATCTCTTCATCATAGCACCGGCCACGGCGAACATCATCGCAAAGGCCGCCGTCGGCATCGCCGACGACCTCGTCTCCACCATGATTCTCTCGGCCGCAAGCCCGCTGCTCTTCGCTCCCGCCATGAACACGCGCATGTGGGAGAACACCGTCGTTCAGGAGAACGTCGACAAGCTCACGCGGCGCGGATGCCACGTCGTGCCGCCGGGCGAAGGCTGGCTGGCGTGCCGAACCGTCGGCGCCGGGCGTATGGCCGAACCCGATCAGATCCTGAGAGAAGCATGCGCAATCCTGCTGCGAAAACCGCCAAGAAGAACGGGCCGGGACCGCTGAAGAAAGGCCGGACTGAGAAGCGAGGCCATCGGTCAAAGCGGCGCAGGCTGCGCATCCTCATCACGGCGGGCCCTACCCGCGAGTACTTCGATTCTGTTCGCTTCATCTCCAATCCCTCCTCGGGTCGAATGGGTTACGCAATCGCCGAGGCCGCTCAGGCCGCCGGCCACAAGGTCACGCTCGTCAGCGGTCCCGTCTCGCTCCGCCCCCCCGCGGGCGTGCGCGTCGTCGCGGTCGAATCGGCCGCCGAAATGGCGAGCGCCGCAAAGGCGGCGTTCAAGGCAGCCGATGCCGCCATCCTCGTGGCCGCTGTCTGTGATTACCGCCCCGCGCGGCGAGCCCGCCTCAAGAAGCCCAAGAGCCGGACCGCCCTGCCGATCAAGCTGGTGCCCACCGAGGACATCGCGGCCGCCCTGGGCCGGCGCAAGGGTGGCCGGATAACCATCGGATTCGCCATGGAAGACCACGCCGCCCGACCGCACGCGGTGGCAAAGCTCGAGCGCAAGAATTGTGATGCCATTGTGCTGAACGGCCCGGAGAACGTCGATTCGTCAAGGGCATCCGTGGAATTCTTGGTTCGCGGGGGCCGATGGAGGCGGTGGCGGCCGGCACCCAAACACGTCATCGCAAAGCGGATCATCCGCGAACTCGAAATTCTCGCCGACGATGCTTCGTAAAAATGGGGCCGTGACTCCCTGAACTCCATTATCGCCCCCTACAAGATGTTGGGGCGGCGACGGTTGCGCGCGATGTGCCGGCCCGCTAAGTCGTGACATAATATCGCATTAAGTTCGCGTAAAGCATGGCGTTAGGGCTTGAAGCGGTCCGCACGATTCTGTTAAGATGCTTGTGGAAGAAGTGCAGAAGTTCCGCGAGGGCGAGAGGAGAACTTGTCTGCACATCTGTAACGGAAGAAAGTCCAGTCGATTCTGGAAGGGATTGGCGCAGTCATTTCAAAAAGGAAGGACGGAGGAAAAGATGATGAAAGTAGCCAAAGTATTGTTTGCGCTGACGGCGGTCGCAATGATCGGTTCGTCGGCAAGCGCCTCGGTCATCATGACGGGCATCCTGGATGGCGACCTGGCCGGCGGTACGCCGAAGGCGATCGAGCTCTACATCGACGGAACGGAAGACCTGTCGAACTACACCATTGAGCGTTCGGCAAACGGCGGTGCGTTCGGAAGCGGCGTGGCCCTGAGCGGAAGCTACACGGATGAGTTCGTCTACTTGGTCGGCACAGGTTTCGATGGCGTGCTTCAGTTCGAGGCCGTGTTCGGAACCTCCGGCGATTTTGCGAACGTGTGGGCCGACGCCGTCATCAGCGGAAACGGTGATGATGGCTTCCGCATTCTCGACGCCGGCCTGACTGTCATCGACCAGGTCTGGTACGAGGACACCAACGACTCCTACAGGGACTCGTACTGGTATCGCAACGACTTCACCGGTCCGGACGGCGGTTGGGTTCCTGCGAACTGGACGACGCCCGGCAACTCGGCGCTCGACGGCCTCGACGAGGCCGGCCACGCGGCCGCCGTGCCCTTCGGCACATACGTGATTCCCGAGCCCACCACGCTGGCGTTCCTCGCTCTCGGTGGCCTCGCCCTGATCCGCCGCCGGCGCTAAAGCCGACGGCCAAAGCGCGGTCCGTTGCCGTCAGACACGGCGAACGTGGCCGAGTATTCCGCACTCTAAGCCGCGTGCAGCAGATGCTGTGCGCGGCTTCTTTTGTTTGAGGCTCCTGAATTGCCGAGGCATCGAGGCCGGCCCGCTACGTGACCGCTTGAAGACCCGAGGATCGGCTGATCGCCGCAACATACCCGCTCCGACGTGCGGACCGGCGGATTCGGAAACTTTCGCAATCCTGCAATCGTACTTAGAATCGCAGCCTTGGAGCACGATCTCGTAGAACCGACGCTCTCGCGTCTCAGGAGCAAATTCAGTGTCCGCCCACAATCGCACTCGACGGATAGCCCTCACGCTCATTCCCACCCTCGCCTGTCTGCTCGCAGGGTCGGCGATCCCCGCACTTGCGCAGGACGACGAGCTGCCCGACGTCCCGAAGCAGACCGAGAAACCGCAATCACCGGCACAGACCATCGACCACAAGCAGTTGATGGAGAACATCAGCAAGCAGCCGTTGAAGGAGGAGACGTTCGCCGGCGAATCGGGCAAGCCGCTGAGCGAAGAGGAGCGGCAGGAGGTCGAGAAAAGTGCCACACTGATGGCATCCGCCGACGACGCCCGGATCGAAGGTAAATACAAGGATGCCTCTAAGGCGGTCGATGAGGCGCTCGGCATTCTGCGCAAGCTCCTCGGCACCCGCAACCACAGAACGGTATCCGCTCAGATTGAACAACGTCTGCTCAAGAACATCCTCGCGCTCTCCGCCGAAAAGCAGGCAAAAGTCGCGCAGGCCGACAAGGCGCTTGCCGAGGCGAAGTCTGCGCACGATGGTGGCGATTATGCCAAAGCGCAGGAACTCGCATCCCAGGCGGTCCGCGTTTATGAGGTGGAACTCGCCAAAGACACACCCGCGCTCGTACCCGCCCTGGTCGCCTTCTCCCGCGCTGAAATCGAGCTCAAGCACATGGAGGCCGCCGAGTCCGCGCTGGATCGTGCATTGGTGATCGCTGAAAGCAGCTACGGCAAGAACCATCCCCAGGTTGCTCGTGTGCTCGATCGACAGGGCTGGCTTTTGCTCAATCTGGGCAAGCACCGCGAAGCGATCCAGGCCATGACGCGATCGGTGCGTATCTTTCGGTCCAGCATGGGGGAGACGGCCGAACTCGCGGAGGTGCTGGACAATCTGGGCACGGCATTGGCGCTTCTGCCCGACTATAACCGGGCCCTCGCCAGCAAACTCCGAGCGTACTTCATCCGACAACAGGTGCTCGGCCCGGAAGCGAAGGACACCGGCGTGTCAATCAGCAATCTCGCGTGGCTTTATGCACGCGGCGGCGAGGAGCAGCAGAAGGAAGTCATTCCGCTGCGCAAGCGCGCCCTGGCCATCTTCAAGCGCGAACTCGGACCCGACCATCCCTACACACTTCTTGAAATGGCGAACCTCGCGGCGTCCTACAGAACGGAGGATATGGACGACGATGCGCTCCAGCTCTACAGGGAGCTCATCGCCCGCGACGAGGCCGCGCCGGAGCCGGTCAGCGACCGCATGATCGAGCGCCGCATCATGCTGGGCGCCTTCCTGCTCCGCCGCATGAACATGGAGGAGGGCATGCGGCACTTGTCCGTCGCCGCAGATCTCGCCGTCAAGCTCCGAAAGCAGGGCGATCCAGAAAACGCAAGCAAGTAGATGCAGGTGCTGGCCACCACGTACTTCAATCAGCGGCAGTTCGCCAAGGCTATCGACGCAATCGAGACGGTGCGAAAGTGGGCGGAGGAGGATAAGGAAAAGAAGAACGACTATACCATCGGCCGGGAGCGCCGGCTCGGCGCAATCCTGCTCGAAGTCGGCCGCGTTGAAGAAGGCGTGAAGATGCTCGAACAGGCGGTCAAAGACGCCAAGGAACTCTACGGCGAGGGCGATCTGCGAACCGGCACTCCCCTGCTGAAGCTGGCGGAAGGTTACGAACAGGCGGGCAAGCTCGATAAGGCCGAGCAAGCCTGCAACGAGGCGTTGCGGATCGCCGAAGAAAAACTGCAACCCGGTTCACGCAGCTACGCGTATTGCCTCCGCGTCATGGGTCGCATCTACACCGCAACCGGGCAATACGATCTGGCTGAGTTCTCATTCGAAGAAGCCAAACGGATATTGGAAGACCCGCGCGTCCGCAATCTTGATCCGCTGGCGCTGGCCGGAACACTTCAGGACATGGCAATGTGCAGGCTCGCGAAAGGGAAGACCGACGACGCTGTACAGCTTTGCCGCGACGCGATCAAAGTCTGCGAGGACGTCTTCAGCGAGCCCATGACGGTAAATATGATCGCGGAGATCGCCCGCGCGAAGTACAGCCTGTACCGCACGTTGGTGAAGAAGCCGGACAGCGACAAAGAACGATCGCAACTCAAGACAGAGATCAAGTCCCTGCTCGGCAGGTTGAAGGACGCGGACGCCATGTCGGCTGAGAACGAAGCGTGGCTCGCTCAGGTCGGTTGAAACGCACCGAGGCCGACCCGTGCCGCACGCACCGTGATGCAGGAAAACGGTCGTCACAACCTGGGATCAGGATTCAGCTGATCAGCGAGACAGCCGATCGTAGGCAGCCTGAAAAACGTCCAGCATCGGCTTGCCGAACAGCACGAAATGCACGGCTTCCGGCAACTCGTGGGATTGAAGAAACTCTGCCGTCGAACCGAGTGCGATCTCCGCCGCCTTCTCGGGCGGATAGCCGTAGATGCCGCAACTGATGGCAGGAAACGCAATGCTGCGGAGATTGTGCTCCGACGCGAGCGAGAGACTTCGCTCATGGCACGACGCCAGTTTGTCCGGCTCGCCCTTGTTCCCCCCTGAATACACCGGCCCGACGGTATGAATCACATGCCTGGCGGGCAGTCTGTATCCTGAAGTGATTCTCGCATCACCGGTCGGACACCCGCCGAGCGTTCGGCATTGGGCCAGCAGGTCCGGCCCGGCGGCGCGATGAATTGCACCGTCAACACCGCCGCCTCCCAGCAGCGTGGAGTTGGCCGCATTCACAATCGCATCACATTCGAATCGGGTTATGTCGCCTTCGTGCAGTTCGATCCTCGCCCAGACGGACGATCGGCTGGCATCGGATGACAAGGCAGGGCTCCTCAGGGAATCAGGAACGCGTCACTGCGAAGCGTCGGTCGTTCAAGACCAGTATACTCCTGGACCCCGATGAGACGATAGATATCGTCGTTCTGGATGCCCACGTTGGGATTGGGGAAGAAACGCACGCTCAAGTTGCCCCGCAATACGTTCTGCCCGCCGAGTCCGTCGTGGCTCCGAGAATTCACAGGCACGTCCTTGATGTGGATCGGTGATCGATGCGTTTCGGCAAGCGGGTTCATGTCCGCCGCCACAGGCGTTTCCGGTGAGAGATCGCGGCTGTGCAGCGGCCGCAGGATGAGGTGCGTGGCGTAGCTGTTCGGCACCGTGTTCGCCTCGCCTTCTTCCAATGCCGCCCCGCCGGCTCCCCGGCCAGGGCAGATGAAAATCGACGGTACAACGAACCGGCCCCTGACCAGTTGAAACGCGTGCCGCGAGTTG
>NPIF01002897.1_pt1 | contig 14600 bp, 11 predicted proteins | sample 8637461 | NCBI WGS metagenome assembly NPIF01 (sample SAMN07420641, study PRJNA396082) | bioreactor metagenome | isolation source: sample BR12 brine-fed electro-methanogenic bioreactor BR | place: Japan: Kochi | collected 2016-12-09
CCACTTTCAGGGGAGCACGTCACGGTCTGCCACAGTTCCTGCGAAGAAGATGCCACTTGTAGTGCGAAAGGCGTAGGCGAGCATCTTCTTGAAACGCTTCTGATTCCCTCCGCTCGATGCCCGGCGTTTCACGTACTCGATGAGCTTCCTCTCGGCCTGATAGTAGAAGCGCCAGAGATACACCATGCGTTGGGCAAGTTCATGTTCCTTGGTTGGGATGTCGAGTCGCGCAAGGTCGGTCGTGGCATCAGGAAGGCCGATGAGGCCGAGTCCCATTCGTTCTGCCAGGGTCTCGTAGGTCTCCTGGTGAGGCCGTTTGCACGCATAGACGAGGTTGGCTGAAGGGGCGCCGAGGTGATCCTGGAGCCCTCGAAGCCGGAATAGATCGGATGAGCCCCACTTCCCACTCTTGGCCTCGACGATGCACTCTTCCGGAGGGTGCTTCGAGTAGTCCGTGACCACGGCATCCAGTTCGAAAAGATCGACTGTGCTTCGTCTCACGATGCCGCGTTCGACGTACATTCCGGCGAGTTGGTAGGCAGCGCCAACCAGCTCCTCGTATTCCCTGCTCTTGGGCTGATCAGGCAGCCTTGCAGCAATCGTCATCGCCTCGGCCCCCCCTGCGCATACATACAGACGATTAGGAGCTGAGTCCTGCAACTGAGCGGGGATCCGTTCTTGGTCTTCTACCGGTTCCGTTTATGTGGATTCCTCTCACCGTCGCCCCCCCCCAGTGGCCAAGAGTCGGCCTGGAGACGATCCGCCCTCTCCCTACTCCGCGTGCGAGAGAAAGGCGATGCTTCGCTGTCGAGTAAACAGTGCTTCGTTTCCCTTCCCCCAACAGCCTATCTGAACAAGGGCCAGAGAGGAGCGGCGAGCCCCTAACCCACTGGGGGAGTCCAGACCCGGTTCGTGATGCTTTCTCGAGGTATTCGCTTCCCTTTGAACCCCCTCGAACCAGGCGTCCGAGTGTGTTTTCTTCGGCCGGGTCTTACCTTGATGCGATTCGCTGGCGAGTTGGGCGGGCTTGCTAGGGAGTCCGTACTGCGCAGGCGTGATCTTCGAGAGTTGTCGCAGGTAGCGACCGGACTCGACGTTCTTGGTCGCGATTGCAGGGAGATCCAGTACTGCGGTCATCGTCTCCGCGGCGGTCCGGAACAGTCGTTCGCAGGAGCGAAAGGGGATCTGCGCGCCCGCATCGACGAGGACGTTGTCAAAGCCAGTCGAGTGAGAGGCCGGCGGCTGGCTGTCGCCCTCCGACAGGATGAAGAGGTGACTGGCTTCGAGAGCTTGGGCTACCGCTTCCGCGGGGCTTTCTGTGACGGTGCGTGTGTCTCTCACATGCCTCGCGAATGCCCGGTTGTGCATGCCGAAAGAGCGCGCAACGGAGGGCACATAGCCACCTGGAGTGAACGCAACACCGCTGGGTGAGCAGGGGGGCGTCCTTCGCGCTGCGCTCGGCTTCATCATGCGCGCAGATTAGCAAGAATAGGCATGTTTTGCGCCGCAGGTACCGAGAGAGAAGCCGTGTCTGGTGGCGGCAGAAGGCCGGCGCATGTATCGATCACTGTTCGTAGCGTGAATTGGGTGGCTGGGACGAGGGCACCGATGAGCGGTTGATAGACTCACAATCGACCTGATTAAGAATGGAAGTCACTCGGGTCGTCCAAGTGGGAACTGTAAAGGGGTTGCAGGCCTTTTCGCCCGGTCTCACCGGGGCAGTACTACTCCTTCCTTGCGTCGGTTGGTTGCGGCAATGCGCCGAAGAACGATGGGAGTGTCGGTGGGTCACCGCGGGGGAATGGTGGCTTCCGATACGGAGGCTCTCTCTGGCTCAAAACCGCGTCGGGAACCTGCAATGGGGTGCATCCCTTAGACAGTGGACCGGCTTAGTCAACGACTCTGAAGCGTTCCCGAACGGGGGCAAGCGAGCCTGGCATGTGGGACGAAAACAGACGAGCCAGGGTGACTCTCAGGAAAGCCCGCCCCAAGAAACAGGGCGGGCTCTCCACATCAGATCCCAATAACCTGAGCCAAACCCCCTACTGACAGGTATAAACCCGCCCAATACTGATCGAACACTGGAGCGGCGGTGTGCATTTGCAGGTGTTCCAGCTCTCATGCACCGTTTCGCCTCCCAGGCAGACCAGCACGTGCGAGCCAGAGACACGGCACTTCGTGATGCCGAGGTCGCTGTGGCCGGCCGGGAAGGCCGAAAGGCAAGCCGCAGCCGACGAAAGACCGCACGTCCCGCTCGTGCAAGGAGCGGGCACGCAGCTAGGGATGGCATCCACCGCGGTCATCGGAGCTTCCAGAATCTGGAAATCAGTCATTCCCTGGGTCTTGAAGTACTTGATCAGCCCGTCCGTGGTCTGCGGGATGACCGTGACCTGACCCCCACATCCGGGCTCCTCAGCGTAGGCGAACAGGGAAACCGCGGAGACCAGCAGCAGCGTGACGAACAGAGTCTTCTTCATCGTGCACCTTCTCCTCTTGACTCGAGTGCGTGGGACGCGCGTTCCTCCACTTGCGCGCCACCGTTCCAGCCGCCGGTGCGCGAATCGTATCAAGGTCAACTCGCTGGGGAAACAACAAACGAACAAAAATGAGACAATAAGCGGTCCATTTATGTGTCGGCGCGCGGCAGCGTCTTGTGACGACTCAGAGGCCAGCGAGCCAAGTGCCGCAGCGAGAGACGGTTGGGAATCTCAGCTCACGGGATATCAGGCACCCCGACTTCGCGCCTGTCCACAACGGGGCGGCGATACCGGCGGCAAGGCGCCGCAGGCGTTCCATGAGATGGAGCCCGCGAACTCGCGTCCGTACTACGTCTACATGGCTTTCCTTTACACCCAACGTGCTGCGCAGACGACTGCTCGCTCCCCACGAGAACGACTCGGTTCCATCCGAGCGGAAGACCCACTACTGTGGTCGACGCGCCCTGAACTCGATGTCATTCCGAGATCCGGGGGCGCCCCGGGGACCGCTACGAAGAGGCGAAGTCATGAAGCTCGTCCGAGTCGCCGCAGCAGTGCTCGCGTGCCTGTTGGCGCTGAGCGCGCTCAGCTCCTGCACGCCGATGCTCTACTGGGTCGTGGTCAATCGATCCGAGACGGCTGCCATCGTCCGGTACTCCACGGGCCACTTCACGAACGAAGGCGACAAGCTCTTCATGACGGCCTCGCCCTTGGCTCATTCCGCTGAGAAGTACCGCGAGCGCTTGAACTACAAGCCTCTTTCGAAGGCGCAATGGGCCCAGGTCTCAGAGGGACAGATCGAAGTCTCTGTCCGTCCGGGTGCCTCCGTGATGATCGGAAGGTGGCCGCCGGGAATCGGCCCGCGAAGGGACATGTCTGAGGCCTTCTTGGAGCTGCGTTTCCGCGGCTTGGAAGCAAGGTGCGAGGGAGAGGACGTCTCCCGAGCATTCGAGTTTGGGCGGAAAAATGTGGGCGTCTTGGTACTGTACTAGTTGCTTGACTCGCGTCTCGGGCTGAGTCGGGGCCCAACCGTGTACCATTCGTTCTCGTGTCTCACCGTGCAGGCATTCCGCTCTCTTCGGCCCTCTCCAGGACAGTTGATGAGGAGGTCCCCCGAGCCATACCTCGGCCCGGAGGAGGCATACCCTGCCGAAGGGGTCAGCAGCCGCTGGGCTGTTCGCTGCTCGAGACGCGATGCACGCCATGCAAGTCCCAAGGGCCGTGGTGCGCGTTGTATGATCCCCCCACAAGGGGAGGGATGATGCGCACAGTATCTACGCTGGCTCTGGCGACCATCGCGGCGCTGGGGATCTCGATCACAATCGGAGAAGAAGTCTATCGCCGCGCGACGCTCACAGAGACCAGCTCTGGCGTCGTCGAAATCCGGCGCGCGTACAGCGCCCTCGTTGACCTCCCTGCTCGCTGCCAAGAGGGCGAGATGGCGTGCCGGGAGACCAAACGCGTTCCGCTTCTCTTTCGGATCGAGTTTCGCGAGGAGTCGGCGCTTTCTGTGGAGGACGGCCTGCGGGTCAGCTCCGAGCCACGTGGCGTGCTCTATGTCGCGTTGCAGGTGGAAGAGGCTGAGCAGCAGATCTACGACGAGTTGCTTGTCGAATCACTGCGCGCTCTCGCCGCCGACTCGTTTCGAATGGAGTTCGCGGGGCTCTCGCTTCGGGAACGACCCTTCGACGGAGTCTCGCTCGTTCCACGTTCCGCGGGCCCAAACTGGCAGTGCCGCGAACGGAGTGAGGGTGCGTTCGAAGTGCGCTACGAACGCACCGAGGAACGTCATCCGGACGGGAGGGTGGGACACCGCAGCTCAACCATGTCGGAGTCGCGGGACACCTTTGAAGAGAGCTTCTGTTCCTCGGCAGAAGCAGCCATAGGTGACGCAGCGCCAGAGGTGGTGCGGACTATGCCTGCGCCGCTCTCGATGAGAGAACAGCGCATCGACGTGAGAGTGCTGGACAGTCTCGCCAGCGTCATGGATCCCGAAGACCTTCTGGTTCTACCCGAGGAGATCCAAGTCCGACGAGAGTTGGTGCCGAAGTCGGAGGGGAGAGCTGCGAACTCGACGGGCGTGGGGGACTGCATCGTTTATGCGGAAACCACGAGCGCGGGAGAGCGTCTGATCGCCAATGTCGAGAGCGCCTGGCTGGACCCGGGGCTGACGGATGGTTCGGTTTGGATCTCGGCGTGGACACTGTCTCGCTCGGAGATGCACCTTGGGTTGCAGCCGACTACCCGAGAAGAGATGGGAGCGTCTCTGCTTCTTGCAGCAGTCCCCACGGCGCGTATTCCGACGACAGACGAGAGAGGAAACTCGGTCCCAGCGGCCGGCGGGGTGCGAACTCTCGAGCTGGACGGAAAGGCCCTAATCGAACGCGTCGGGGTTCGGTTCGAACGATCGGCTGAACTCTCCCTGGATAGCGTCGTAGGGATTGCTCAACGTCATTCGTCTTTGTGGATGGCGAGGCCTGATTGGCTGCTCATCGCCTGCCGGGACGAGGGTAAGGCGGAGTTCCTGGTCCCTGGCACAGACGCGCGATGCGGTGTAGAGAACGGGAGCGAGCTGTGCGACGCGCTCTGGCGGCGACTCGATTGATCGAGGCACGGCTAGGTTCCATCGCAGGCGGCTCGCGGCCAGGGGCGAGACTGGGTGACATCGGCTCCGGTTCTGCCTACGCTTGGCTCCGCGATACCGCCACGCCGGAGCCTTGCTGATGAAGAAGATCCTCCTCTGGTCCGTTGCAGCCCTCCTCGCTCTTGTCGTCGTCGCCTTCATCGTCCTGATCGCGACAGCCGTAGAGGGGGTGGTGCCCAGCTTCGAAGTCAACGAGAGCTCGCCGCACGGAAGAACCGTTGCGGTGTTCGGAGCCACCGGCACGGTGGGCGACGGACTGCTCAAGGCGGCGCTGGCGGACACTCGCGTCGAGAGGATCCACGTCGTCACGNNGGCCGTCGCCGCGCATCGAGTCGGGCGTCGCTTCGGGCCGCGTCGTGATGACGACGCACCTCGACTACATGGACTACACCGCCCTCGCGGAGGTGCTCGCCGAGGTCGACACGGTCTTCTGGGCGATCGGTACCAGCGCCCGCAACGTCGACGACGCGATGTACGGACGCATCCACGTCGACTTTCCGCTGGAGTTCGTCAAGGCGTGGCGTGAAGTGCGGCCTGACGACCGGCTGCTCTTCCACTATGTCAGCGGCGCCGGGGCGGCGGCGGACTCGATGATGCACTGGGCCCGGGAGAAGGAGAGGGCGGAGCGCGAGCTCGCCGCGTACGCGGAAGGCTCGAAGCTGCGGGTCATCTCGTATCGGCCGAGCGCGGTGGTGCCGACGAGCGAGAGTCGAGGAATCGGCGGCAAGCTGGTCGGCGTGCTCTTCGGGGCGGCGGGGCAGGCCGTCGTCGCGACGGAGATTGGCGAGGCGATGCTGCGCGTGAACCTCGCCGACCCCCCGCTCGAGAACGGCACCATTCTCGAGAACAACGCGATCCTCGAGCTGAGAGAGTCGGCAGAGTAGCCGCTTCGGCTGACGGAGGCGCGTGAGGGGCGGGACGCACTCGGCGCCCACCCCTCGCGGTCGTTCCTAGGGAAGCGGCGGGAAGAGCTGCTGCATCCGCGGCTCCGGCAGGCCGCGCGCGAGCTCCCAGTGGCGGAGCAGGAAGTCCTCGTTTTCCTCGTAGCGCCATCGCAGCACGGCTACGCCCCGAACCGCCTTGAGAACCGTCTCGGCGGATGCGCAGCGCGCGAGCAGGAGCCAGACGAGGAAGCTCGGCTCGATCGGATTCTTGCGTATCGACGCAAGTCCGAAGGACCTTGAAATCCCCCTGCCGGCCGAAGAGAGGTCTCCGTGTTTGATCAAGCCTCCTTGAGCACTCTTCAGCTTCTCGTAGGACGTTTCCAGCTTCGCCAGCCGGCGTTGTCCGTATCCACGACGAAGGATCATCTCCCTTAGCCCTACGAAACTCGCCTTGATGTCCCAAGTCGGACGCGTCGAGACTCGGTGGTTGACGACGGTTGAGAAAACCCTGTCGCCGATCTCGACGGGGAAGCGGCGGCCATTCACCTTCCTCGCGAACTCCAGGACTTCCTCGTGCCAGTGATCGCCGAACACGGGGTTGGCCGCGACTTGCGCCCAGACGTTGCCCATCCGCGCGCCCTTGATCCCCGGGAAACGGCGCTGGTCGAGCGGGTTGTCGAAACAGTGGATGGCCGCGCGGCGATAGTCGTCGTTCCAGTCGGAGGGGTCCGAAACATCGAGATAGAGCGCTGCGGCCTCGTGGGGGAGGCGTAGCACTATGTCGAGACTGACGTCGAGATCTATGGGCAACTCTTCCTCGGAAGAGAACTCCACACCCAGCACGGCCTGCTCCTGAGCGTACTTGGTTCTGACCACATCCGTCGCCGCATTCGCGCCCTGCGGCGCGAAACAGAGGTCGCTGAGCAGTGTGTCCATTGCCGCGAGCTCGTGCGCGTTCGTGCGCGTGTCACGCAAACTGAACTTCAACGTAGTGGACTCGGTGAAGCTCGCGTACGGATCCGAGAGTGGCCCGACGGGGCCAGTGGCTTCCGCCGCCCAGTGTGCGCTCGCCTCGAACTCCCGCGACGATCTCGAGGCGCTCTTGCCGGTGGCGTAGCCAGCGGTGAGCGTCGCATGGCGCGCCGTGTTCGTCACTCGGATGCGCGACTCCTCGAGGCGGCGGTTCCAGGTCGACCCGAGCAATGCGCCGAATACCCACTTCCTGGACCTCGAGCGGGAGCGCGACGTGACGAAGAGCGCCTCGTGAATCGTCCAGCCATCGGGGGCGCGGAGTTCTTTGTCGTCCTTCTCCTTCGTGTACGGCATCTTCTCGAGAATCGCTGCTGGCTTGCCCTCCGCGAGCCCGTTGAGGACGGCCTTCCGCGCCTTTCTGTCACTCGCGTCGAAGGTGATGTCGAGGAGGGCGCTGCGTTCCGTGACACGCTCGATCTCGAGGCTGATCGAGAAGCCCACCTCGCCTCGCAGCTTCCTCACCGCCTCGCGCAGCTTGGACTCGAGCTCATCGACCTCCTCGTGGGCGTCCACGAGGAAGGCGCGCACGCGTTGTGCCCACTTCTGGATTGCGGCGAGGGCTCCGGGATCGATCGCTTCGATCGCCTTGCCAGCGAGATTCTCGACGAGGCGGCGCACTCGCGGCCTCAACTCGTCTTCGAGCTTCTTCTTGAGCGTTTTGGGGCTCGAGGCATGGTCCTTGAGGAACGTGACCGCCGAGGTGATCCCAGAGCGCTTCTTGAGCTCCTCGAAGCGGTTGAGCAGCTCGGCGGGGGTGTTGTCTGCGAGTTCGAGGATGCGCTTTGCGGCCGTGGCGGCGTCGGTGATCTTCTTGCGCAGCGCCGCGTCGACGAGAAGGTCCTCGATGGTCTCGCCGGTGAGGGTCTCGAGCGTGTCGACGATCGCGCCCGCGTCCTCCGGGAGGTACTGCTCGAGGTCGAGGTTCTGGGCGTCGAGTTTGGAGACCTTCTCGAGGATCTCGCGGACCTTGGTCCCCGCGCCGAGTCGAGTGACATCGATCACGTCGGCCCAGAGCGCGCGCACCCGGTTGGCGAGGCGCTCGTCGAAGCCCTCGTAGGAGTCGACGAGACGCTTCGCGAATGCAGAGAGCTGCTTGAACTCGTCGCTCTCCGAGGTCCAGCTCGCCCACTTCTCACCCCGGAAGAACTCGTCGAGCGCGTCGACGCCGCGTTGCCCCAGCTTCTCGGCGACGCCTTCCCAGTTGCCCGCCGCGATCTCTCCCGCGACCTTCTCGAAGCTCTCGAGGAGATCACCGGTCGGGTCGAGGTCGAAGACGTGGTCGAGGATCGACTCGAGGGGGCCCGCGAGGTCGTAGTTCAGCTTGAGGTCGACGGCGGCGCCGATCGTGAGCCGCCGCTTGGAGGCGGTCTCGATACGAAGCCGCACGTCGTTGCCCGGCCGCTCGAGGCCGAGGAGTGTGGCGTTGTAGCGGCGGTGATAAGCCCAGCCGAGCCCGGCGCGCGCGGCGAGTGCTAGCCGCGCTGTGATCGTGCTCTCTAGGCCTTGGAAGAGGTCGAACACTTTTTCGAAGCCGAATTCGCGCCCGTAGGTGGCATCGACGTTGAGATCGAGCGCGAGCGTCGTGCCGAAGGTGTGAGACTCGAGCTCCTCGAGCTTCTCGAGGTCGAGTTTGTCGAGGCGCAGGCGGCTCCCGGTGATGAGTTCGGTCAGCGCGTCGAAGCGCTTGGTCGCGTACGCGACAGGGAGCAGGTGCCGGTAGAGGAGGGTCCAGTCGGCTTCTCCGCTCGCGGAGAGCGCGATCGGGCCCGCGCTTCCCTTGCCTGCACCCTCCGCTCCGAAGCCCGCACGCAGTCCGAGCTCGACGTAGCTCTTCCCGCTGGGGGCAGGGCGCTTCCTAAAGACCGAGATCGGGGCGAGCTCGGCGTCCTTGGCGTGAATCGTGGCGCCGAGCGAAGCCGAGGCGCCGATCGCGATAGGTTGGCCGAGCGGCTCGACTTCGACGTTCTTCTTGAACTCGTGGCTGATTTCCTTGCTCCAAGGCTCGCTGCCAACCGTCTTGTTCAGATCTCCGGCCTCGGGCAGATCGATCGGCAACCCCGAGTCACCACCCAACTTGAGCTTGCTCATCGCAGCTTCTCCTCGTTCCTGGGCCCCAGCCACGGCGCTCGATGGTGTTTGAGTGTACGTCAATTTAACAGGAAAAGTTGTTAAATAAGCCTTGCGATCGTCAAACCTCCTAAGAGCGATGCTGCGATCGACAGCGTCAGCCCCATCGCGGGCGATAAGTTATGTCAGGACAACCGTTTGGCCGGCGGGGCCAGGCGCCATCCCGCTAGCTCGGCATCTCCTCCACGCTGTCGTGGTTGCCAGGCACCGCCCAGTTCTCGAACGCCCGGCGGGCGTCGTCGGTCCCGATGATCGCGACGAGGTCGTTGGCTTCGAGGCGAAGCGTGGCGTCCGGGTTCGCGATGAGCGCTTCGTCCCGGACGATGCCCACGATCGACGCGCCCGTCTTCTTGCGCACCTCGGCCTCTTCGATCGTCCGGTCGACGAGGGCGCTGTCTCCTCGCAGGCCGTACCACGAGAGGTCGAAGTGCAGTTCGGCCGCGCCGAGCTCCTTGAGCGTCCGGTAGCCGGGGGTCTTGCTCAGGAAGGGGGCGAAGAGCTCCTCGCGCATCGACTCGGTCCGGTCGCGGACCTCGGGCACGGGTACGCAGAAGTGGAGGAGCGACTTGCGGGTCAGCTCGAGGCTGGCTTCGAACTCGGGGAGCACGACGCCGCTGACGCCCAGCTCCTCGAACACGGGCAGGAACGAGGGGTCGGAGCTACGCGTGATGACCTCGAGCTCCGCGTTCTGTCGCCTCGCGCTTTCGATGACCGCGCGCGCGGTGACCACGTCCGGCGTCGTGACGACGAGCAGATGCGCGCTGCCGATCGCCGCGGCTTCGAGGACGACTTCGTGCGTGGCGTTGCCGTAGACGACGGGGAGGCCGTCGGCTTGCATGCACGAGATCTTGCGGTGGTCGAGCTCGACGACGACGAGCGGCAGGCCGAAACTCTCGAGGACTTGGGCGATGCGCGCCCCGACGCGGCCCCCGCCCACGACCACGGCGTGGCGGCTGAGTCCGCAGTCCGGGATGTTCCGGGTCTCGAGCGCCTCGTGTTTGAACATGCGCTTGCGGAGCGCGTAGAGCCGCGCGGTCTGGCTCGAGAGGAGCGGGGTCAGGATCATCGTGATGATCGCCGTGCTCAGGATCAGCGAGTAGAGCTCCTGGCCGATCGAGCCGGTGGAGACGCCGACGCGCGCGAGCACGAAGGAGAACTCGCCCACCTGGAAGAGTCCGAGGCCCACCGCGAGCGGGATGACGTTGCCGTAGCGGAAGATCCTGGCGAGCGCAGCGAAGATCAGTCCCTTCCCGATGCTGAGCGCGAGGACGAGTACCAGCACTTCAGTGATGTGGTCGAGCAGGAACGCGGGGTCGAGCAACATGCCGACCGAGGCGAAGAAGAGCAGGCCAAAGAGGTCGCGCAGCGGGATGATGTCGCTGAGGGCTTGGTGTCCGTAGTCCGACTCGCTGAGGACGAGCCCTGCGACGAACGCGCCGAATGCGAACGACAGCCCCACCATGTGGGTGACGTAGCCAACGCCGAGCCCGATGGCCGCGATGGCGAGCAGGAAGAGCTCGCGCGACCCGAGCTTCGCGATGTGCCCCATCAGGCGGGGCAGGATCTTCGTGCCGAGAACCAGCATGCCGACGATGAAGAGGGCGGCTTTGAGCGCGGCAAAGCCGAGGATGGGCAGGCCGACGGCGGGATCGTTGAGCTGGGGTAGGACGATCATCAGGGGCACGACCGCGAGGTCCTGGACGATCAGGATCCCGATCATCACCTTGCTCGAGAGCGTGCCGAGCCAGCCCTGGTTCATCAGGGTCTTGAGGATGACCATCGTGCTCGACAGCGCGACGCAGGCGCCGAGCCAGAGCGCATCTTTCCAAGCCCAGCCGGTCCAGGTGGCGATGCCGTAGCCGAGGCCGATGGTCAGCACGATCTGCAGCGGGGTGCCGATCAGCGCGATCTTACGGACCGGTTTGAGGTCCTTGAGCGAGAACTCGAGCCCGAGCGCGAAGAGAAGCAGCGCGACGCCGATCTCGGCGAGGAGCTCGATCTCCGACGCACTCGAGACCGTCAGCCCCCCGGTGTGGGGCCCGAGGATGATCCCCGCCGCGATGTACCCGAGGATGACGGGTTGCCCGAGGCGTTGGAGCAGAAGCCCACACCCGAACGCGACAACGATGAGAAGGATGATGTCGGCGGCGATGCCCATGGAGGGGGTGGCTCCTTATGCGAGCGCGGTAGGCGAGCGCCCATCCATTCACGGCGGGCACCCAGCTCCGGTCTCGCGGTACTCGTGTCGGGGCGCGGGTAAGTCTAGCAAGCGAGGTGGCTGGTGTGGCGTTGCTCTCGATCGCGAACGCACCACAGCCGCGAGGGAGGCAGAGACTCGGCAACCGCTCGGCGGGGTGTCTTCACCGTCAGTGACTTCGTCGCGGCACGGAGGCGGCGGTGGCCTTGTCGCGCCTGCCGCTCGGGCGGAACATCGGCGGTGTTGCTCTCCGCGATCGCACGCTTGGCGGTCGTGAGAGCGGGGGAGGCCTTTTCATGAAGAAGTGCTGCTCACTGATCGTGATGACGGTGCTGCACGTTGCCCTGCTCGCTGGAGCTGGCTGCGTGAGCCCCGACCTGGGCGAAACGCCACGTTCAGAAGGGCCGGGATCCTACTTCGATGGGACGCCGCCCGCGACGCCAGAGATCTTCGCCCCCGGTGTCGTCTCGAGCCCGCTCTACGAGCACAGCGGTGCCGTCTTCACGCCGGATGGCAGCGAGCTGTTCTGGAGCGTCGTCGTCAACGAGGGACGTGAGCCCCGGCTCGTCCTCGTTCTTCACATGTGGCGGAACGAGGGCAGGTGGCACGGGCCGGAGTTGGCGCCGTTCAATCGGGGCAGTTACACCCACGTCAACTCGATCTCACCGGACGGTGAGCGTTTGTACGTGTACACGGCGCTCGATGGGAGGAAGGCAACGACGGCCGTCATCGACAAGACCGAGCACGGGTGGAGCGATCCGCGTCCGCTTCGGTTGACGGACGTGGACAACCCCGGCACGCACGTGAACGAGGTGCACGAGGCCGAAGGGGGAACGCTGTACATGTCGGGTCCGGCGCCCGGACTCCCGCAGGGGCGCGGCATCGTTCGTGCGCGTCGGGTTGGCGGCGAGTACCAAGAGTACGAGCCGCTCGGTCCCACCGTGAACTCCACCCATTCGGATTGGTTCCCGAACCACAGCCCGGCGATCGATCCCGAGGAGCGCTTCATCGTCTTTGCGTCGACACGGCCTGGAGGGCACAGCGAGCAAGACCTCTACATCGCGTATCGCCAGGCCGACGGGACCTTCGGGCCCGCCGTGAATCTCGGGCCCGAGATCAACGGCGTTGGGACGAGACAGAGCTGGCCTCAGCTCTCACCAGACGGGAGCGCGCTCTTCTTCGTGAGCACCGTCCCCGCCCACGATGCCTTCGACCCGGCGACTACGACTCACGAGGAGCTGCTCTCCGCCCAGAGGAGTGCGCACAACGGGTGGGCGAACATCTACTGGGTGGATACGAGCTTCGTGGAGCGCCTACGGCCAGCGGGGGAACCCTGAATCCCAAGTGGGAGGGTGGGGAAGGGTGACTGATGTAAGGCGCGTGGGACGACGGCTGGGACACCGGCTGGGACGGCGACTGGGACGGTCGACTTCTGGGGAGCCCGGCTACCAGACGCGCAAGGAAGTCGACCGTCCCGGGTCCCATCGGCGTCGCCGTTCCGCCTCGCGTCCGCCGACTTCCTTGCGGGCAGGAGGAATCGGCTGTCCCCGGCAGGAAACGGAAAGGCACCCACCCGGCCGGAGAAGGAACGTGCAGGGTGGGAAGGCGCGTGGAAGCCGGCTGGGACGCCGGCTGGGACGGTCGACTTCCTTGCGCGTCTGGTGGCCTGAACTCAGCAGAAGTCGACCGTCCCGGGTCGCAGGGTCGCTGGGTCGCAGGGTCGCTTGGTCGCTCACCCTCGAGTCGCGTCGTTCGATTCGCGCATCCTCTCAGGGACAGGCACCCGCAGAGAGTGGAGGGGACTGCCGATTCCTGGCGCGTGAGTCACATGGCGGGTGAGTGGGAATCGGCTGTCCCCGGCAGGAAACGGAAAGGCACCCACCCGGCCAGAGAATGAACATGCAGGGTGGCAAGGCGCGTGGTACGCCGGCTGGGACGGTCGACTTCTGCAGAGCCCTGCCACCAGTCGCGCAGGGAAGTCGACCGTCCCTGGTCGCTGGGATGCTCATCCCTGGGTCGCGTCGTTCGATTCCCGCATCCTCTCAGGGACAGGCACCCGCTGAGATTCGTGCCTGCTCGTTTCGCACACGGCGGGTGCCAGTCCCATCGTCTCTATCCCCGTGTACGCGAGCGATGCGGACGCTAACGCTCTTGCGAACCCAGTGACCAGAGCCTCACCGGAACGAGCCTGCGTAGTACCGGTGCCCGGTCTCTGTCTCGCAGAAGACGCTCACGTCGTCCAGTGAGGTTCGGAGGATGTTGAAACGATTGTGATCGCCGTCTGTGAACGACATGAGAGGCAGTCTGACTGTCTCGTAATTCGGGACACGGACGGGAGGATGTTTGTAGCCCCCCGAGAAGAAGGCGGGGTTGATCTCGACTGTGCACGATCGCCACGGCTTGTCTTCGAGGTTAGTCAGCTCGATGGCTCCTTCGTGAACGCGTACGCTCGCGTTCAGGAGCTGGCCGGTCTCGCTGGCGTTGCTGTGACGGCTAGGAGCGTCGTTGACCTTCTTTGGACGCTTCGAGTCCAGTAGCCTCGCCGCCATCCAGCACTTCGTCCCGACTGGTTCGTCCTCGAGGCGGATCCAATCTCCCGAGACTCCTGTGGCCTTCACTCGACTGCCGCGCTTCTCGGTCCTCACGATGGCAGAGTCGGTAGACGGTCTTGAGCGGACATTGGCGTTTCGCTGCACATACATCACGAACGGGTGCTCTGGTGAGGCCTCCGCGAGCGAGTCTGCCTGGTTGGCACTAGCGACGACGCCCAGGAGAAAGCAGCCGCCAAGGCCGAGAAGGAGAGCGCCGACTATTCCGAGGCTCAGCCAACCACAGGCCGCACAACCCCCGGAACCCGAGACTGACTTCGCTGGACTGGGGAATGGTACGTCTCTGTCTTCGCGAGTGAGAGGGCGCCCGCAGTGGGGGCAGGTTGGGGCTTGATCCGAGACGTTTCCATTGCAGTCGGGACAGCTGCTAAGGGCCATGATCGTGCCTTTGGAACTACTGGCGGGGAAACGATGATATGCGAATGACGGCGCGAAGTGTGCACATTCTCATTCGGTATCTAGGGTTCCGTCTGACATGGGGTCAGGTTGGCTGTGACTCCGAGGTCACGTGCGAAGGTGTCGAGCCGACGTTCGTGAAGCCCGAAAGCAGACATTGTTGCTGCGGGGCAACTGGGACGGTCGACTTCTGGGGAGCACGGCTACCAGACGCGCAAGGAGGTCGACCGTCCC
>NPIF01002169.1_pt2 | contig 14562 bp, 10 predicted proteins | sample 8637461 | NCBI WGS metagenome assembly NPIF01 (sample SAMN07420641, study PRJNA396082) | bioreactor metagenome | isolation source: sample BR12 brine-fed electro-methanogenic bioreactor BR | place: Japan: Kochi | collected 2016-12-09
GGAACACCGCCGGCACCAGCGGGTTCGCAGTTGAGGAAAATCCTCTCGATGACACTGCCATCGGCGATGTCGATCACGTAGATGGAGGGATACAGGGTGTTGTCGAAGGTTTCACCACTGACAAAGAACGCGGCCCACTTGGTCGTACCAGCATCAACGATACGGCCAAGCACCGCCACTGCAGGTGACGAACGGCTACGGAACAGATCGGGGTCGGCGAACTCCCACATGAATTTAGGACTGGCAGTATTGGTAATATCCAGGGCAAAAACGGTATCCCCGCCGTTACCCTCGGCGCAAAGGACCACGGTTTTCCAGGAAGCCCCTGAACCCGTATCGATATACACGTCGGAAACCGCCGGCGAGGCATCGACAAAGGCCCGGTCTTCACCTTTAAGATAATTATTCTTGAGGCGCGGCAGCAGGTTTGCCGGGATAAAAGCCCACTTTTCCGAACCGTCCCCGTAGTCGGGCGCCTTGCTTCCCTGAGTCTGCCAGGTAAAAAACGGAGCATTTATTTCCGGGTCGGAATCGGGGTACTCAGTGAGGAAACTCGACCACCAACTGGTCACATCACCGCTATCATCCCACAGAAAATATCCTCGCTGCTCAATATCGGTAGTCTCTTCATTGTCGCCCCAGCGGAACTGGCCGGCATTGAAGGCATGCAGCATCCCGCTACGGGATCCGACCAACACGATGGTATCGCGATCTTTATTGTCCTCGACAAAGGTCGAGTAAGCAGTTCGTTCCACATCGGTAACATCGGTACCATAGTACCAGAGGGGCTTGCCGGGCGGAGTCACCACCGCCGGTACCGAATGATCGATGGGATTGAGCGCCCAGGTCTTTTTGGTACTGCTGCCGTCGCTATAGCCCCGCACCCAGTTGACCAGCCAGTCGCCATCGGCTTCGGTATAGGCATCATCGCCGCTGAAGTCATAGCGATAGCCAGAACCGATGACGTAGGTGTTGTCCAGATCGAGCATGGCGTTTGTCACAGTGTCGGCGTTAAACGGCTGCAGGGTTGAGGAGGTAGAATACCAGGAATAATTGGCGGCTACCGGCAGGCCTGCACTCGGCACTTCATTGGGGGTGATTTCCCAATCCCCGGTAAAACGGTTGATTGTGCCCGTACCGCCGAGATTCCCCTCAAGGACGTCCGTATGTTTATCGGTGAAGGTCTCGGTGCCCACAGTAATCACTACGCTTTCGGCCAGTACCGGGAAATGCGCCAGAGTCCCACTGAAATCCTCCGCCGTGCCATCGGCCGTTCCGAGAGATTCGCCGGCTACCGCCGTAAGGGTTATGGCAGGAAAATAGATAGCGCGGGCACTTGGAGTAGCTGCCGTCAGAACCGCCCCCGCATCCCAAAGTTCGACATTATCCGTACCGTAGGTGTTCAGCGGGTCATAGGTACGCATGGCTCGCAGGTGACCGCGCAGGTCGGTAGAGGTCCAGTCCACAGCGGGTGTCTCGAAGCTGCCGGTATAGAGCACGTTGGCCTGCACCACCGGCGAAGCACGAGAAATATCCGCATGGGTCGCCACCGAACCGGTCAGATTGACGTCGATAATTTCTGCCACGCAAGTTTCTTCTTCAGAACTAAGCACAGCTTTCCAGATCAATTGCCGCCCTACGATCCCCAGTCCGGCAAAGTCGATGCGCCGACTGCGATAGGTATACTGCGGGCTGCCGGCGGACCAGTAGGCCACATCAGCAACTAGAATTTTTGTTCCGTCGTCTTCCAAGTTGTATTCTTTGACCGTGTCCCAAGCGGTAATCTCAATCCAGTTGGTACCGTTGTCAATGGATACATAATAGTTGATATCAGATTGGCCGCTGCAGGGGATATGGTCATAGACTTCAAATTGAACGGCCGTGTAATACGCTCCGGATTGGACCGGTTCAATGGCCTGCGCGGTTTCCAATTGCGCCACCCCGCCGGTGCGACGCTCAATCTGGAAGACAACGTCATTATGGTCGGTGTCGCCACCCCCATTCAGGTCTTCCCAACCCAGAACCCATTCGTTAGGTTTATTGCCAGGTGCGCCAACTATGACATGAGAAAAGGGTTGATGCCTTTCAATCTCCAAGGTTGCCGTATCATCGTCCGCAAAGGTCAAATCAAACAAATCGCTGAGTCGGTCCAGAGACGTTTGATTAATCCAGTTGCTGTCATGCTGGCAACTCCCCTCCCCCGTCAAAGCGCGCCCCAAATGGTACGTCTTGGTAAAAGAATCCCCGGAACAAGAGCCATTCCAGTCGTTAGGATCCCAAGCATTATCGGTCTTGGTATAAAAGGTATTGCCTTCGTTATCAACCTTGAGATAAAAAACCAGTTCTGTACCTGCAGCGAAGGTCCCCAATACCCGACGGTTATCAAGGGCATTGACCACCCCGTCGTCATTGTAATCTTCCCCCTCATGATTATCGAGCACGCCATTATTATTATTGTCATTGATGTTCTGATAAACTTCATATTTGGTTCCACCAACGCCATCCGCCGCCAGCATCCAACCGAAGTCGGTCAGGCTATATCCCGCCCCCTCGTAAAGAAAAGTGACCGAAACTTCCTGCTCAAATGGAACGATAATGTTGTTCGGATCAATGGCATCGTTCCCGGTCTGCAACTGCAGATAACCATCGCTGGCAACACTAACGTTGTTGAGATCAAAGTGACCTGCCTCAAAACCGCTGGAATAGTCCGTATAATTGCTGGTGCCGCAGCCCGGCACAATGGTGTCTTCTGCAATCGCGAAGCTAACCCCGTAGCTGGAATCCGTGGTCATGATGACGGCAACAGGATTCTCCGTACCGGTCAGCCCTCCCGACCAACCATCAAACTCGGAGCCGATATCGGCGTTGGCGCGAAAAGTGACCTGCTCGCCGCTAAGGAAGGTACAGGTACCGGCGGCGGCAAGACTGCAGGCGTTTCCCTGGGACCCGCTCAGCGACACGCTGCCGCTCCCCTCACCATTGAAGGACAGGGAAAGGGTGACAGGAACGGCGTTCGTTTCGCCTTCGGTGAAGGTGGCGGTCACTGCCTGATCGCTGGAAGCCATGGCCACAGTAACCGAAGAAGCTGTGCCGCCGGCTGCCTCACTCCAAATCAGGGTGGACTCGCCAGCGGGAACAGCGGACAAGGTGACGGTCTCATCCAGATAAAAATCGTACACCCCACCACTGGATGTCGGAGCGTAAGTATGGTCGCCGGAAGAACCGGTCAGGGTCACGGTGCCAGAGCCGGTACCGGCAATGGTCAGTGTCAACTGTTCCACCGGCTGAGCGGCAAAGGTGGCCGTGACGGCTTTGTCGGTGGACATGGTCAGGGTAGCAGGGCTGGCGGCACCGCTCAAGCTACCGCTCCAGCCGCTGAAAACATCGCTTCCCGCCGGGATGGCCGTCAACGTCACCACCTCATCCGGGTCGAACTCAAAGGGACCGCTTTCGGTGGCGGTATAGCTATGGGTTGTCCCGCTCAGGGTCACTCCGCCGTCACCTTCGCCGTTTATAGTCAAAGTGAGCTCCGGCGTTTCGACAGCCATTGCGGAGAAATTGGCCCGCGCAGTGCGACTTCTGTTTGCCATTTTAAAGCTTTTTGGGTTATCGGAACCGCTAATGTAGCTTGACCAGTGGCTGAATTGGCTGGACGCACCGGGGATGGCTGTTAGTGTTACATTTGCCCAGTTGCCGACACTATAATTCGTGTTTTTCGTCACAACATCGTCAAGGTGGTTGCTGGCTCCCCACCAAACCTGCACACGAACCGCATCGCCAGCGCTCTGATCTGCAAATTCTATCTTGAGCGTTTTAGCAGCCCAGACGGCCCCTGAAAAAAATACCGCTTGGCCGGCCAGCAACAGCACCAGACAGGCGGCTACGCGTATAAATTGTTTCATAAAGGCGTTCATAATCACTCTCCCGGTTATGTCGCTAATTGATCTGAGTGCTGAAATCGGTAATGGCTCCGGTATCATTGCTGTTATAATTTTTCCCGGCTCCAGCGCCTTCCTGGGCCCCATAACCAGACAGAGCTGAGCCCCCCGTGGCACCGCCAAAAAGGCTGATTTCGATGCTCGCCCTACCGCCGTTGGGTACCCGGGCATCGGCGCGCATGAAAATCACCGAATCGGTATCGTCGGTGGGGCTACCACCGTCATCATTATTCCACACGGTAACGTTGTAGAGATAAACCGAGCCTAAATTACCGTCAGTGATCCAGCGAGCTCCGCCGTCGTAGGTCACATCGGTAGCCGAATTGATGCCGGCTTGGGAGCCGTTGAGAACAAAATCCCAGTCCGGATCTGCCCCTGCAGCAATCCTGGCGGCGTTTTTCTCCACGAACATGCTTTTGAAGTTGCGCCGCAAGTGCTCTATGCCCGCTTCTGCAGCATAAAAAGCCTCGGTATGTTGTCGATCGGAAGCGGAAATCATTGTCTCCAGCATCGAGGTGTTGGTAGCGGCAATCCCGATCAGGGTCAACAGGGTCAGGATAATCAGGGAAGTAATTAGCACCGCCCCCCGCTCGCCAGCTATGTGTTTTGCCGCCATGGGTGTGCCCTTTCTCGGAATTCGCATGTTAAAGTCCCAAATTCCGCACTTTGATCGTCACAGCAACCTGACGGCGGCGGAAACTGTCGTTGGCCCCAGCCGGGCGATCCTGCAAGGCCGGCCGTTGGCCGTTAAAATTCCGGTGAGGATTAGGCGAACGACCAATCAGGTTAAGGGTGACCATCCGCACCTGAGACTTTTGCGGATCGGATAAGTTGGCGTTATTGAGGGCTGCATCGATGGTTCCGTCCCCAGTCGTATCTAAGTCAAATGAGAGCTGTAGATCCTCAATGTACTCAGCAATCACCTGGCCACCACTGCCTATATCGCGTACCAGGCAGGGAATACCAGCCCGGTTTTCGATATAATAAAGCGCGTTGTAAATACCATCCGTTGGAAAAAAATTGATCGAGCTACCGGCAGGAAAAGTATTCAAAAGTTTGTTGGGATAGCTCACACCATCAAAGGTAAAATTGGGGGCATTACCAATTCTGTCCGAAGCAGGCAGGGTGCTGGTGTGGAACAAAATAGCGGATTGCGAACCGTCCGGAGAAACGATGATAAATGGCATACCTGGCGTTGGCTGAGTGTAGGTCGTTCCGTTGCAATAACAGTCACTATCCCAACCAGTACCTGTGCTTATATCTTCCAGAACATCAGCCACTGTGGCTGTAGGCGGCATATCCGCAGCCAGGGTCAACTGCGATAGATCACCACAAGCCGGACTGGCGCCCATCGGATCCACGCCACAGCCAGCAGCATCAAAATTAAGGTAACGCACAACCAGCAGGTCGGTACCAGCGACAATATTTGGGATCGTGGCAGCCTCTCCTGTGGTACCGTCCACATTGTTTTCGAACTCAAAGGGATAGAGGGCCAAGCCACCGTAAGAAAAATCGGGAATTCCAGCCCCCGCCATGCGGATATCCCGTTCCAGAAACATCTTGGCAATACGAACGTTCTGCTGGGTTTCCGCCACTTCCTCCTGCACCACATAGGACCTCTGGCTGTTTTCAAACAACTGCAGGGTGGCGAACAAAACCACCAATGAGACAGCCATAGTCACCAGCAATTCGATAAGGGTGAACCCCGCCCTTGTTACCAACCGGTCATTATTCTTCATCCTCACCCCTCGTCGGATACGATAGTACGCAATACCACCTGTTGCTGGCGTAACTTGCGCCAAGAGACCGTGACCGTGACACGCTTCAGCTCATTAAGCGGCGTATCATCCTCAATCAGGATCGCCCTGTCGAAATTGTCGACCGCCGCTGAAGCAGGAAAATTGGTGGTCGTAATGTCATCGTAATCGGCATTGCGAATCTGCTCGAGGGTTTCCTGGGCCAAGATGGTAGCCTGAGAAATCGTATTACCGTGCCGATTGCCGTTGATGGCCGTACCCTGGAGACCCGCGAGTCCGAGCAGACCGATGGCCAGAATCGCCATGGCGATCATTACCTCGATCAGGGAAAAACCTGCTTGCTTCAACCTCATATCCGTCCCCCTCAATTCGACCAGCCGGAGCCGTAATTGAACCAGATTTTTATCCTCCCAGTGGTCGACAGACTGCTGATCGCGAAGGTATCACCGGCTTCAGCTTGCAGATAGACAGTCCCGGACTCACTGGTGCCGTTACGATTAAACACAACCCGATCTGCTGAAAAGCTGACACCATCTCCAACTGCCGTTCCCCCCGGCCTTACTCCCTGCCCGCTGCCATAAGAAACCCGATCATTGAGATTAACTGTGCGATAAACGGTTTCATTACCATCGGTCCAGTTTTCCGAACCCAGGTCTTCGCCAGAGTTGCTATAGATCAGGTAACGCCGGTTGGCGGGATCAAACTGGATAGCCCAAGGTCTGCCATCGCGAATGGCACCGGTACGGGCCAGCTTCATGTGACTGGCGATATCCCGCGATTCGCTTTTGAGTCTGGCCCGCACATCGCGCCCCCCCATCATGTGATAGGCTACGCCCATCGTAATTGCCATGATGCTGATGACAATCAGGGTTTCTATGAGGGTAACGCCCCGATTATCCAACCTGTTGCTCATTAGGCATGCTCCTTATTCAGACTGGTCCATTACTCTCGGAAAAAATGTTTATGCCTGCAGTGTATAGCAAGCCCCGGGCCAAACCAAATAAACTCATAACTATTTGAAATCACAACTTTAAAGACCATGAAGACCTACAGAAGCGCAAATTATGCACGGTTGATAAAGCATAATTTGCGCTTTTTAAAATAAAAGAAGTGCCATAATTAGGAGGATTCATCAATTTCAAATCCTCCCGTAAGGGGCGATTGGGAGTCAGAATGATGAACCCAGAATGCCCAAAGACAAAAACACGCAGACCGCCAGGGGATTGTCCTGGCGGTCTGCGTGTTTTTATTCATAATCTGATGGCGTTGTAGAAATTCAGTCCAGTTGCGTAACGACAGTTTTTATCTCGCAATTTTTCGCGAACAAACGGCCCCAGCCGCATTTTCAAAAGAGACCTGAATCGTCACAAAAGATTTCACATATGCGCCAGACCTGTGGCTGCGGAGTTGACCCGGACCTGAAGATCGTCATCCTCGTTTATACGGACAAAAATCGTCTCGTTAGCCGTTCCCTGCGGCCGAAACGTGATGACCAGGGTGCCGGTCCGCTTCCAGGCATCCTCGAACTTTTCCTTTCCTTCAATTTCAATATTTTGTGGCAGCGTCCCACCTTCTGCCCCCAAAGAATAGGTCCGATTAGTCAGGTCGAAAGTGACGGTTGTATTCTGATTCTGCTGCACGGCGACACTACGGGCACGACGCAGTACCGAAACGACTTCCCGGGCGGCCTGTTTATGTTGAGCCCTTTGCCGCCAGGGCCCGGTAGAAGGCACGGCAATGGCGGTCAGAATGCTGAGTATGGCCAGAGCAACCAGCAACTCTATCAAGGTAAATCCACGATCAGTCATTTAAGGGGGCCTCCTTTCGAACAAAGGTAGGATTCATAGTGAACTGTTGCCGGTCTTCTCCGCCAAATCCATCGGAAACAACCACGGTCACCACAAACAAACCTTCCGGCCAATCGCTAAGGTCCCAGTTCAACAGACCGCTCTCCTTTTCCAGATGCATCCCAGGCGGCGCCTCGATCAAAGCATAGGTCAATGAATCTCCATCTGCGTCAACGGCCTCGACCTGATAGCGGTACAATCCGGGTAAAAAGTTTTCAGGGGGAGTGGAAACAATCCGAGGAGGGGCATTCTCCGCCTCTACCTCTCCACTGCGCACCGGTCTTCCGCGCTTCCCATTCAAATCGGGTGTTACCTCGACGGCTATGACATCTCCACGCCGAAAAAACTCTCCTGGCAAAAAGAGCCCCTGTTCCGCCTCAATCTCTATTTCGTTCACAAACCATCGGCAGGAAAAAGTTACATCGTCATTTTGTTCTCCCATCAATCGAGGAGCTACCTGGATGCCGCTCTCTGCGTGAAAGGGAGCTGGCCGATAGGTCAAGTCGAGGAGTTCCGCCGCCCTCTCGGCAGCTACGAGCTCCGGGGCCAGGACGCAGAGCAGAAACAGCAGAGGTCCCCACATCCATCCGGCTATATGCGATTTCAGCATTTTCGTCACCATGTCATCCAGTAAAGAGGATAGACCGTTTCGATCTGGTTCAACTCAACATTGGGAAAGGCTCCACCGGAACCGACCAGAATGGAGGTGCGCCCGTCTCTGCCGATGACGATGACCAGGCCGGAGGGAATTCCCTCGCCGACAGCCAGGGATCGGTCGCCTCGACGCAGCACGTAGGCATCGTCACCGGTTCCACCCTGGGCACGCTGGCTGCTGGCCGTGGACTGGGACTCGCCGAATTCATCGGTACCGCTTTCATCCCACCAGTTATACACCGCTTCGCCGGTGCGGGCATTGACCGCATAAAGCCGCGACACCCCGAGGTTGCCTCCGGAACAGGGATCACTCACGACTGTGGCGGCCGAGTTGGGCGTGTAGGTGGTAAAGAAAGCCACATTGGCAAATACCGTTGGCGGTGCCAGAACTTTTTCCCCTTCATTGGCATCCAGCTCTATGTACCAGCCATAGCGATCGTTCCAGCCTTCGTTGGTCACCGCAAAATCAAACAGCCTGGTCAGCAAAGTATCCACAGCGGCGGCCGAGGTATCGTCCCTCTGAAGAGGGTTGGTTGTCAGATCAACCAGATGGCTTTCGTTCAGCAAGGTTGGCGCGGCGGGATTATCATCATCTTCCCGGTCCCGCACCATATACATTCGATCGAGAACAGCGCCGCTGCTGGTACCAGGGTTGAGATAGTTCAGAGGATGCTCCCGGTCACCGGTACCGAAATAAATAAAGGTATCGGGATAGGAGTAGGTCACCGTCGGTTTATAGAAGACCTTGCGGCCCACATCTGTGCTCCCGGAATTGGCCACAAAAATTCGCTTGGCTGACCAGTTGGTTTTGGAAGTATCGCCGACATTAAAGCGCCATAGTTGCCCGCCAGTATCTGCGACATAAAACCGATCCGCAAAACCATCGTAGTTCTTGTCAAACACAAGCACGTCTGACGGGAAAGAAAAGGTCATATCGCTCTTGAAGATTCCGCTGCTCCCGCTGGAATCGCTATCAGCGTAAGTGGCGCTCCAGACCAAGGAACCGGAATCTGTAAAACTGGGCGTATAGTTATCACCCGATTTGCTGAGAGTGGCCACCTCGACCACATACAAACCCCGCCCTCTGGGCCGGTATTGAGTTCCACCACCGATACTGGCTCCGCTGGTGAAACCGTCCGAAGCAGCGGAGGTGCTGGTGGCGGCATCGGTGCCGGGAGGAAACTCCTGGGTGTTGCCGTAGCGCAGATCCTCGTTGTTGTCGTAACCCGCTCCGAATACCGCCACTACCTTGGAAATCCCACCTATATTCATCTTTGTCAGACGCGGCTGACTCCAGGTTTGACCCATTTCGCCAAAGCCGCTGGTTGCGCTGTTAATTTGCCAGAGATAGGTAGGCTGGGCCGGATTTGTGATATCGAGAGCATAGTAGGACCCCCGGGATCCCGTCCCCAGGGTACTGCTCCCGCCCCCGCGCCGCAGGCCGAATATGAGGATGGCTTTGTCACCATCACTGGAATCGATGGTGCCGTTACCGTTGACATCATGCACATAGGCCAGAGGCGAATTATCGACGAAATAATAGTGATGTTCGGTGTCCATCAAGTACTTGAGATCATCGAGTAACTCCGGCGGGATGAAGGCCCAGGCTTCCTCGCCGTTGTGATCGTGCACCGCGTGCAGCATGCCGTCGTTGGCGCCAAAAAAGATCATGCTCTTATTTTTGGTGGGATCCGCCTCGTTTTCTTCGCTGAAGGCATAGCTGGCATAATTCACGATGAGGGGCTTTGAGTGTAGAATGTCGCCCAGAATCCAGTTGCGCTTGGTGCTGCCGTCCTCCTCGAATCCGTGGACAAAATCAATGACCCGGTTCTTTGCCGTCGCGTCTGTGACATCAAGCATGGCGGAAGTCAAATCTGCGTTCCCCGTGGCGAAGGCGTTGGTACTGTCATCGAGGAGAGTCGTGGTACCCAGATAGGTATAGATATTGCGCGCTACACTGCGCGTTTTAAGTAGGCCGCCTACCCCGCCGGCGTCGACCAAGCCGCCATCCATGCCTGAGGCGGTCCAGAAGGAACGGCTGAGAGGAGTCGGAGGATCGGTTGACTTGTTCAGCAGAAAATAACCGTCGGAGTCTGTCGCTTCGACCAGGTCGCCGGAAGCGCCATAGGCTACGATCTGGTTATCGTAGCTAAGCCCGAATTTTTTCAGATTGCCATACCAGGGTTCATCATTCATCGGTTTAAAAAAGCCGAGATAGATGCGCTGTCCGCTGTAGGTTCGGTTTTCCGGGCTGGCTGGAACAACGGGCGCGACGAAGGAAGTATCTGCCTCCAGAATGGACATGACAATCTGCACCAGGGCATCGTAGATTTCGCTTGACTGGCTGACATTCAGGTAGGTGCCGCGTCCGTAGGCGGCCGTCTCAATCAGCTGCTGAATCTGCGGCGTCATCAGCTGAATAATATGCGTATTTACCTTGGCCGGCACATCATCAACCTCGTAGTCCAGATTATTATAGAGATAATATGCCGCTTCCGGGGCGTAGTAACCATCCTTGTGGTGCTCGCCCAGGTCTGCGTCTTTATCCATCAGTGCTAGGGGGTTGCTGGTACCAAGGTTGTCTTTGGTGGCGCCGGTAGCCAGCACCACCACATGGTTGTTCTGACACCAGTACTCAATGGGCGAATCACTGTAGGAAGAATTGTCATTGGAAGTGCTGTTGGCGTGGGAGGAGCCGGTGGGATCGCCCACCCAGTAGAGCCAGGCATCCCAAAGGGCACCGCCCAGAGGCTGAGCGTTGGCGGTCTGGGTGATGGGTACAACCTGGTTTGTCATGCTGGTTGCAAGCTCCGAGGCTGAGTTATCCGCCACCGGTATGGTGATAGCCCCGCCCTGATCGTTGCTGTTGTATTTCATCAAGCCGACGTTGGCCAAGGGGGCCAGATAAGGGAAGATATTGTTGTTGAGCTCATACTCCAGAACTTTAATCAGCGACATTTGAGGCTGCCAGACGACACTGTTATCCGTAATAGACGTCGGGGCATCGGGAGCAGTAGCGGGAAAGGGGTCGCTGTTGTCGGAAATACCGGCCACAACGCATTTGTACTGCTGGCTGGTCGATAAAGCCCCTGTCTTGTAAACCAGATCGCCAACCTCATAGGCTGTTCCGGAAGACCATTCGCTGGCGGTTCCGACGTCGTTTTTCCAGTTGAGATAGTCGCCGGTGTAATAATCTTCGGTCTTGTTAGTACACTGTTTTCCCTTGCTGTCGATACAGCCTATAATGTTGCCGTGGGTATACAGGGCTTCATAAGCCGTGGGATAGCCGTCCTCAAGCTCCCCCATATTGGTGCTGGTCGCCTTGTAGATGTCGTTGCTCTTGTAATAAATAGCATCGGAGCTATAGCCGGCGACCGGCCAGAGAGTCTCGGTGCGTTCGTAGGTACCCGAAGTGCCGGCCTCGCTCATCTGCTTTGAAGTGTCGATGAAAAACAGGATGTTCGGCTTCACCGAGGATGTCTGCCCGCCTACGTAGATTGCGCTATCGCCATAGTAATAATCGGGGGCGGCGAAGAGCAGTTGGGGCAGAAGGAAGATGGCCGTCAGAAGCAGTCTGCTAAGGTATCTGTTCATATCACCCCTCTCCCGTGGTTACGAAAACCGAATCATCACTCTTCTTAAAAATACGCACTTTTTCGGTTTCGATGGCGGCCCGGGACCGATTGCGAGAATGGGCCTCGATGTTAATGCGATAATAGTTGCCGGCAAAATCGTCGCCGAACGCACTGCGCAAGGGAACCGGCAACTCGTTCGGCCCCAGGTTATTAACGACGTTAACGTCCTCGTTCTCCGACTTCACCAGTTCGGTGCCGTTGACGGCATCTCTGAGATGAGCCCATCGATCGGCAACGCTATAACCGGCAACCGTCTGATCGGCATCGGTCACAAAACTGCCGTCCCCACCAATCAAAGCCAATTGGGTGTCCCCGGTTTCGAACAAAATATCCGGGTTGCTGGCATACTCTACCGCCCGCTCGGCCCCGCTGAATGCATTTGATTCGGAACGAAAATTACTGGTAATAGTCAAGTCGGTGTTGGTGGCATTTAACGCAAGGATTCCCAACACCGAGAGAATGATCAACATCGACATGGTCAATACCAGCGCGAAACCGTTCTGGGATCTGATAATGCTTGTTGTTGACGGGCCCATCATAAAGTCACTCCGTTGTAAATTTTAACCGTGGTCGACAGGGAACGTCCCTTGACGCCCGAGAAGCTGCTTTGACCGGTCTTGGTCGCATCGGTTTGTGCCGTCATCGTAATCTCAACGGACACGATTTTGGACAGATCACTGGTGGTATTTCCAAAACCATCCCGATAACTAAGAGTGATATCGGAAATATTTGCAGCAATCAGCTCAAAGTCTTCAATGGTATTGCCATCCTGATCCCTGACCCGGCGTTGCAGTTGATTCATGTTCATATCCGACGAAGAAGAGTCGGGTAGCAACCGGTAGTCGATCTGCAGAGGAAAATCATCGTCCACAGCCCCCTCCGGCATTCTCACCAACAGGTCATCGATTGCAACAGCACCCGTCGCGTAGCCACTCAAAAGCACCTCACTCGTTGACCCAGCCGCAATGCCGCTCACCGAATAAATGTCCGTTACCGGAACCATATCGACAGGCCGGAATATTCGCACCGTATCTCCCGACGAAAATTGCTGGATGGTGCCGGGTGCGACAATGACTCCGTCAGTCGTCTCCCCGATCACCCGGGCATAGCCATGTATGGAGGATGCACTGAGCAGAGTTAAGAACGGTCGCTCATCCAGGTTATCGTCGTATATTCCGTTGTCATTGGCATCGATCAACATCTGAATTGGAGCATTGACCAAGGCATTTTCACCTGGGGGGATCAAAAAACGGGCCATGCGAATATCCCTGACCAGAAAATCCAGGGCTCCCCGCAGATTCTGCTGCACCTCGATCACGGCCTCCTGGGTATAAGCCTGCTTCTGGGTACTCAAAAATGTCGCATAAACGGCCGTAACCACCAGACCCATGATCACCATGACCACCAGAATTTCGACCAGGGAGAACCCTCTGTCGTTCATTGGTCTTTGCACAGACACCTCCTAACGCACCCTTTTATTGGTGATGCGGGAGACGCTACGCCCCGCAAAAGCATTATCTCTGACCGTGACCGTGAGTTGGGCAATCCCGGGGACCGGAGTGTTGACAGCTACGGTATAAAGGGCCTGGTACCCGTCGATGGCCAAAGTCTCCGGCCATTCGGCGGCGGGGCTGACTGCTGCATCAAACAACGCGTCGCCGGCATCTCTTGCCTGAATGTTTGCCACAATCCCGTCGGCCAAAGCGATAGCCGCTGTAATCCGCTGGGAGGTGGTTCCTCCCCTGATCGCCGTCACCTGCATACCGGCAAGAGCCAGCAAGCCAATGGCAAAAATGGTGAGAGATACCAGAACCTCGATGAGGGTGAACCCCTTATCTGATAATGAATTTAGTTTCATATACCAACCCTAATAAGTTATTGTTTTTCAAGTAGTTACGGCGTACACCCTGGTTTTAATGCATTTTTCGAGCCACCCGCCAACTGAAGAAAATCCGGCCTCCATTCACCATAATATTCCCGGGCCGCGCAAAATTTGTCAGCTCGCGAATGCATTTTTTGCGCAGCTATCTTTCGTGCAGAAAAAAAACAGGCGGTNNACCTGTTTTGAGAGACAGCGAGAAGGGAACTGCTCCGGGCAATATTCATGCTCTGCGCTCAAACCGTTGCCTCAGCAGCAAGAAAACTGCCTATTCGATATCGTATTCTTTAATTTTATAGAGCAACTTACGCAGGCTGATTTCGAGCAACAACGCAGCCTGAGTACGGTTGTTTCCCGTGGCTGCCAGAGCTTTGCGGATATATTCTTTTTCCAGGCGCAACGCGGCTTTTTTGAGGGAAAAGTCCTGAGGCGCGGAGCGATCCACCCGGCGCAGGTCCCCCGGCAGGGATTCAGGATTCAGGACATCGTCACGGCAGAAGATAAGGGCGCGCTCCATAAAATTGCCCAGCTCGCGAACATTGCCCGGCCAGGCATTCTGAGACAGGGCCTCGGCGACACCGGGACTGATTTCAGGGGCCGGTCTCCCCTCCCTGACCGCAATATCGGCCACGAAGTGTTTGGCCAGCAACGTGATATCCTCCGGTCGCTCCCTGAGGGGAGGCACGTGCAGTTCGACCACCGCCAGGCGAAAGAACAGATCATCGCGAAAATGGCCGCTGGAGACGGCTCCCCGCAGATCGCGGGCGGTGGCCGCCAAAACCCGGACATCGACCTGGCGGGACCGGTTTTCACCGACCCGACGCACCTCCCCTTCCTGCAGAACCCGCAGCA
>NPIF01001875.1_pt6 | contig 14512 bp, 10 predicted proteins | sample 8637461 | NCBI WGS metagenome assembly NPIF01 (sample SAMN07420641, study PRJNA396082) | bioreactor metagenome | isolation source: sample BR12 brine-fed electro-methanogenic bioreactor BR | place: Japan: Kochi | collected 2016-12-09
TGCCGTACAGATGGGGTATCTTCTTCCGGTCGCAGGCTTCCGCGACCGCGTCATGCACCTGTTTGACGATCTCCTTCTGATTCCGCAGTTCATCCGGTTCGCACGTCACCGGGATCATGATCTCCGGCTTCACCTTCAGCCCGTCGCGGTCCAGCTCGGCCACAGCCTCGAGGATCGCCCTGATCTGCATCTCGCTGATCGCCGGGTATGTCACACCCAGCCGAACGCCGCGGTGCCCCATCATCGGATTCGACTCGCGAAGATCGTCAACGCGCCGGCGCAGGTCTTCAATCGACATGCCAAGATCGGCGGCAAGTTCCTCTTGCTCCTCTTCATCCTTTGGTACAAACTCGTGCAGCGGCGGATCAAGCAGCCGGATTGTCACCGGCTTCCCATCCATTGCCTTCAACGTCGCCTTGATGTCCGCCTTGACGTGGGGTGCCAAATCTTCCAGCGCGGACGTCCGTGCGTCATCAGACTCCGCGAGGATCATCTTGCGTAGCTTTCGTAACGGCTTTTCAGCCCCTTCGCCATAGAACATATGCTCCATGCGGAACAGCCCGATGCCCTCGGCGCCGAACTCCAGCGCCTTCGACGCGTCGGCGGGCGTGTCCGCGTTGGCCCGCACACCCAGCCGGCGGAACCTGTCGCACATCGACATCAGCCTGTCGAAGTACGGGTTTTCCTCCGCGCCGGCCATCGTGTCGATTTCGCCTTCGTAAACTCTGCCCGCGCTGCCGTTGAGGCTGATCCAGTCACCCTCCCTGACCGCCCTGCCGTTGGATTGCATCTTCTTTGCATTCGCATCGACCTTGACGGCGCCGGCACCGACGACACAGCACTTGCCCCAGCCGCGCGCTACAAGCGCCGCATGGCTCGTCATTCCGCCGCGCGAAGTGAGAACCGCAGTAGCGGCGCGCATGCCCTCGATGTCTTCGGGGCTCGTCTCCTGCCGTACAAGCACGACCCGCTTGCCTTCTTTCGACCAGCTCACCGCGTCACGGGACGTAAAGACCACCTGGCCGCTCGCACCGCCCGGCCCAGCCGGCAGTCCGGTGCATAATTGCTCGGCGTTCGCTTCCGCATCCGGATCCAGCACGGGATGCAGCAGTTCATCGAGTTGGTCGGGCTTGATCCGCCGCACCGCTTCCTCGCGCTTGATCAGCCGGGAATCGGCCATTTCCATGGCCATGCGAACGGCCGCTGTTCCCGTGCGTTTGCCGGTCCGCGTCTGGAGAATCCACACATGGCAGTCTTCGATCGTGAATTCGATGTCCTGCACTCCGCAAAAGTGCTTCTCCAGCTTGCGGCGGGTTTTCTCGAGTTCCGCATACGCATCCGGCATCGCCTCTTCGAGACTTTTCAGACCCTCGGTACCGTCGGGCCGTGTATCCTCGTTGAGAGGATGCGGCGTTCTGACGCCCGCGACCACGTCTTCGCCCTGCGCATTGGCGAGCCACTCGCCGTAGAACTCGTCCTTGCCTGTTGTCGGGTTGCGCGTAAACGCCACGCCCGTGGCACTCTTGTCGCCCATGTTACCGAACACCATGGCCTGCACGTTGACCGCCGTGCCCCATTCGTCCGGAATACCCTCGATCCGCCGGTACGACTTCGCGCGCTTGCCGTTCCACGAGCGAAAGACCGCGTGAATACCACCCCACAACTGCTTCAGGGGATCGTCGGGAAATGACTCGCCCAGCACATCCTCGATCGTCTGTTTGTACGTATCCGACAGTTTCTTCAGATCATCCACGCTGAGGTCAACGTCGTTGTCGCAGCCGCGGTTCTCCTTGAGCCGCTCCAGTTCTCGCTCGAGTTGCCTGCGGATGCTCTCGTCGTCGTCCGGCTCGATCCCCTCGGCCTTCTCCATCACCACGTCGGCGTACATCGTAATCAGCCGGCGGTAGGCGTCATAGGCAAAACGCTTGTCCTTGGTCATTTCGATCAGGCCGGGCAGGGTCTTCTTCGACAACCCCACGTTCAGCACCGTGTCCATCATGCCGGGCATCGACGCGCGCGCGCCGGAGCGTACGGAGACGAGCAGCGGGTTCTTCGCGTCGCCGAACTTCTTGTCCATCGCCTGCTCGAGCTGCGCCATCACAGCGTCGACCTGCTCCGAGACACCCTGAGGGTACTCCCCGCCTGTCGAGCTGAAATGCGTGCACACCTCGGTGGTGACGGTGTAGCCCGGGGGCACCGGCAGACCAAGGCGCGCCATCTCGGCGAGGTTGGCGCCCTTGCCGCCCAAGAGCTCCCGCATGTCGGCGGCTCCTTCTGCGGAGCCCCCTCCGAAGAAGTAGACCCACTTCTTGTCCGTCATCGACTTTCCTCCGTGATTCGACTACCGGAAGGCCCGGCTCCGCGGCGTGGGTGGGAACCCGCCTCGGTTGATTTCACTCTCTTCACTTGCCATCCACGACGAGCTCGGACAGATCGACGATCGCGTGGGCCAACTGCTGGAAGCTCGCGAGTAATCCGAGCCTGGCCAGCCGTTTGCCCTCGTCCTCGTCCATGACGAGGACCTCGTCGAAGAAGCGATCGACGGTGGGTCTGAGCTCTGCGAGCGCCCGCAGCGCACCACCATGGTCGCCGCGTCCGCTACAGTCCGCCACATTCTGCCCTGCCCGCCCGAGATTCTCAGCTAGGTCCTGCTCCGCCGCGAGCGCGAGGCACTCAGAACGTTGGGCAGGCTCCGCCGCATCGCCACGTTCGGCAGCCTGGGCGAGGATGTTACGAATGCGTTTACTCGCCCCGGCGAGGGCGAGGAAGACCTCGCTCCCGCGGAACTCCTTGAGCGCCGCGGCGCGCTGGAACAGGTCGCCCGGCTCGAAGCCGCGCGCCGCGACTGCCTTGACGGCGGCGATCTCGTCGTAGCGCGCGCCCTCGCGCTCGGCCAGGGCACCGAAGCGCTCGAGCAGGAAGGTGACGAGCGCCGGTAGCGCCTCGCCCGCCGTCTCCCGGAGATCCGGCCCGCGGTCGCCACCGGAGTAGACGCCGAGCGCCGTCTCGAGCGCCCCGCCGAGCTCGATCCCGAGCGCGGCCGCGAGGCGCACGGCGGCGAGGCCGGCGCGGCGCAGCGCGAAGGGGTCCCGGCTACCGGTCGGCGCGAGCCCGACGGCGAAGCCGCCGGCGAGCGTGTCGAGCCGGTCCGCGAGGCCGAGAAGCTGCCCGGCGCGGGTCGGCGGCAGCGCGTCCTCCACCGAGTGCGGCCGGTAGAGGTGGTAGATCGCCTGGACCGTCTCCTCGTCGACGCCGTCCGCCCGGGCGAGCAGGCCGCCGACGACGCCCTGCAGCTCGGGGAACTCCCCGACGAGGCCGGTGACGAGGTCGCAGCGCGCGAGCTCGGACGCGCGGGTCAGCGCCGCGCGCTCGTCCGCGCTCGCCCCGGCGCTCTCCGCGAGCTCCGCGGTCAGCGCGGCCACGCGGCGGCTCTTCTCCGCGTAGGTGCCGAGCTCCTGCTGGAACACGACGCCCGACAACGACTCCGCCCGTGCCTCGAGCGGGGCCTTGCGGTCCTCGCGCCAGAAGAAGAGCGCGTCCTCGAGACGCCCGGAGTTCACCCACTCGTGACCGCGGCAGATGTGCCCGTCCGGGTCCTCCGGCATGTTGACCGCGACGGCGAAGCGCGCGAGCACCTGGTCGCCGCTCGCGATGCTGAACGCCTTCTGGTGATGCCTGAGGCAGGTCGCGAGCACCTCGCGCGGCAGCCCCTCGACGAACTTGTCCTCGAAGCTCCCGGCGAGCGCCGCCGGCAGCTCGACCATGTCGGCCGACTCGGCGAGTAGCGCCTCGTCCTCGACGAGCTCGCCGCCGACGCGGCGCGCCTCGGCGCGCAGCCGCTCGTGCAGGCTCTCGCGCCGGACCACCGGGTCGACCTCGATCTTGCCGTGCTCGGCAAGCGCCGTGGCCCAAGACGCGGCGTCCGCGACCTCGATCGGCTCGGGCGCGAGCGCGCGGTGACCGCGGGTGGTGCGGCCGGCCTCGACCCCGAAGAGCGTGAGCGGCAGCACCTGGTCGTCGGCGAGCGCGACGAGCCAGTGCACCGGCCGCACGAATACCGACGCGCCCATGCCCCAGCGCATCATCTTCGGGAAGGAGATCGCGGAGACGGCGCGCTCGAAGTCCGCAGCGAGCACCTCGCCGAGCGGCCGCGCGGGACGCTCGACCACCGCCGCCGCGTACACGCCGCGCTCGGTCTCGATCTTCTCGAGCGCACTCGCGTCGAGGCCCTGCTTGCTCGCGAAGCCCATCGCCGCCTTCGTCGGGTTGCCGTCGGCGTCCCACGCGGCGCGCGCGGGCGGGCCGAGCAGCGTCTCGCGGGTGGGCTCGGTGGCCGCCGCCGTGTCTGGCAGGCGCAGGGCGAGGCGCCGCGGAGTCCAAGAGAGCTGGGCGACGCCGTGTGCGAGGCCCGCCTTGTCGAGGATCGCGATCACGCCATCGGCGAGCGCCTTGGCTCCCGCCGGCAACATCCGCGCGGGGATCTCCTCGCAGCCGATCTCGATGAGAAGCTCCACGGTCTTCACGCGCCCTTCTCCTTCCCGCCCTTCACCTTCTTCTTGCCCTTGCCGCCTTTGCTGCCTTTGCCGCGAGTCGGGTCGATCCCGAGGTAGCTCTGCGCGCAGCGCACGGCGAGGCGGCGAATCCGCTGGATCATCCCCTGCCGCTCGGTGACGGAGAGCGCTCCGCGGGCGTCGAGCACGTTGAACAGGTGGCTCGCCTCGAGCACGCGCTCGTAGGCCGGCACGAGCAGCGGGTCGGCCTTGGCCGCGTCCCCTTCCCCGGTCACGCGCTCGAGCAGGCGCGAAGCCTCGCTCTCGGCGAACGCGAAGGCCCGGCGGTGCTCGTCGACGTTGGCCTCCTCGAAGGAGTAGGCGCTCTGCTCGCGCTCGGCGCGCTTGCGCAGCGCTCCGTAGGGCACGATCCCGCCCGGCGCCCAGTCGGCGCGCGCCCACGGGATGTCGAAGATGTCGCGGATGTCGTTCGTGAACATGCAGATCCGCTCCATCCCGTAGGTCAGCTCGACCGGGATGGTGCGCAGCTCCACGCCACCCATCACCTGGAAGTAGGTGAACTGGGAGATCTCCATGCCGTCCATCGTCACCTGCCAGCCGACGCCGGCGGCGCCGAGGGTCGGCGACTCCCAGTTGTCCTCCTCGAAGCGGATGTCGTGAACCTTCGGGTCGATCCCGAATGCCTCGAGCGAGCGCAGGTAGAGCTCCTGCACGTCGTCCGGCGAGGGCTTGAGCACGACCTGGTACTGGAAGTGCTTGTAGACCCGCATCGGGTTCTCGCCGTAGCGCCCGTCCGCAGGGCGCCGCGAGGGCTGGCAGTAACCGACCCGCCACGGCTCGTCGCCGAGGCTGCGGAAGAAGGTCTCGAAGTGCATCGTCCCGGCCCCGACCTCGGAGTCGTAGGGCTGGTGGATCACACAGCCCTGCTCGCTCCAGAAGCGGGACAGGCCGAGGATCATCTCCTGCAAGGTGATCTTCACGCTCATCAGCGCTGGCCTCTTTCCTTTTGTCTCACGGTCCGCCACGCGTCCAGGGCGCGCAGCGGCCTCTCGGTGAAGGCGGTGATCAGCCCGCCGAGCGTGCGCTCGAGCAGGGCTTCCAACGATTCCGGCAGCGCGGGCGGGTTCGCGGGCGCCGCGCCGCGTGTGTTTTCGATCCAGGCGGCCACGGTGACCGGCACCGCGCGCGCTCCGGCGGGCCGGTGCGCGGCGCAGAACACGCCCGCGCCGGGTGCGAGCTGCCGCTCGCGGACGCCGAGCTCCTCGCCGCACTCCGCGCAAGCATCCCACTCGGGGAGCAATCCCGCGAGGCGCAGGGTCCACGCCTCGGCGTAGCGCAGGAGCGGCACGACCGGGTCCCCGGCGGCGAGGCGCTCGAGCAGCGCCGCAAAGAGCCGGAAGAACGCCGGGTCCTCCTCGCCCTCCCGCGCGAACGCGCGCGCGAGCTCGAGCAGGTGCGCGGCCCCGTAGTAACGCTCGAGCGGGTCCGGCGGCGGCGGCTCCTCGCGGAGCTGCGCCTCCTCGAGTCTGGCCTCGGCGCCCTCGCGGCGCAGGACCCAGCGCGCGTCGACGAGCGCCCCTGGCTGGAGTGCCCCGCCGAATCGCCGGCGAGAGCGGGCTCCCGCCGGCGCGTGTGTGCCGACGAGTTCCCCGTCCTCCGTCAGAAGCAGCACGCCGCGATCGGACTCGCCGCGCTCGCGCACGTCGAGGACGATCGCTTTGGCGGCGTGGCGGTTCACGGGATCCAGGACTGCAGGCTGAGCGCGAGCCCGACGTAGGCGAGCGAGCCGAGCAAGTCGACCGCGGTGGTGACGAAGGGCGTCGTCGAGACCGCCGGGTCGATCCCGGCCTTCTCGAGCATCAGCGGGAAGAGCGCGCCGACGACGGTGGCGACCATCATCGAGGCGCTGAGCGCGAGGCCGATCATCCCCGCCCACACCCACGTGATCTGAATCGAGTCCCCGAAGAACACGGAGAGGGCGAAGCCAGTCAGCCCGACCAGGCTGCCGTAGAGCAGACCGAGCAGCACGGCGACGCCAAGCTCACGGCCGATGTTCCGCGCGAAGACGCCCTGGTGGATCCGGCCGGTGGCGAGACCGCGGATGATGACCGTGGCGGTCTGGTTGCCGGCGGAGCCGCCCATGCCGAGCACGACGGGCAGGAACGCGGCGAGGCCGCGGACGCTGTGGAGCAGGTCGACCTTGGCCGCGATGACGAACGCGGCGAGCAGGCCGCCCGCGAAGGTGGCGAGCAGCCACGGCGAGCGCATGCGGGCCGACTTCAGGATGGACGGCTCGTGACGCTCCTCCTCGGAGGTACCGGCCATCTTGAAGATGTCCTCGGTCGCCTCCTCGCGGAGAACGTCGACGACGTCGTCGATCGTCACCATGCCGACCAGGCGGCCCTGGTCGTCGACGACCGGGATCCCGAGCAGGTCGTATTTCGCGGCGAGCTGCGCCACCTCCTCCTGGTCCGTGTCGGTGCGCACCGTCAGGAGGTCGGTGTTCATGATCTCGCCGAGCGGTGTCGACGGCGGATGCATCAGGAGCTCGCGCAGCGAGAGCACGCCGACGAGGTGGTCGCGCTCGTCGACGATGTAGAGGTAGAACGCCATCTCGACGTCGCCGCTCGACTGGAGCGACGCGACGGCGTCCGAGACCTTCGTCGACTCGTGCATCGAGAAGACGTCCGGCGTCATGATGCGCCCGGCCGTCTCCTCCTCGAAGATCAGCAGTTGCTCGACCGCCGCCTTCTCCTCGGGCTTCATCGCCTCGAGGATCGCCTGCGCCTCGTCGTCGTCGAGGTCGGCGAGCATGTCGGCCGCGTCGTCGTCCGGGCAGCGGTTCAGGAGCGCGGCGGCGCCCGTCGGGCCGATGCGGCGCAGCAGCGAGGGCCCCTCGCCGTGCGGCAGCTCGGAGAGGAACTCCGCGCCGAGGTCCTGGTCCCGCGCGGAGAGCACCCGGAAGACCTGGAGCTGCTCGCGATCCGTCAGCAGCTCGTAGAGCGGCGCGAAATCCTGCGGTCGCGTCTTGGCCATCAGGTTCATCAGATGGCCGAAGGCGGAACGCCGCAGGAATCGGCGCACAGACTCGAGCACGACGGACTGTCGGCGGTCCAGCGTCATGACGGTATCTCCCCGTGCGGACTTCCACGAGCCCAAAGACCGGACATTCTACCCCGGCATCGAGCGCGGGTCGCGGCGCCTGGGAGCCCGAGCGGCAGAAAGCCGCGCGGAAACCTATCCCGGAAAGAGTCCGAGTTCTCGGAGGACCGCGATCCGGTCCCGCCAGCCCTCGCGCACCTTGACCCACTGCTTGAGGAAGACGCGGCAGCCGAAGCGCTTCTCTAGCTCTTTGCGGGCCGCCTGGCCCACCTCGCGGAGCATCTGACCCTTGGCGCCGATGACGATCGCCTTGTGGGACTCGCGCTCGACGAGGATCGAGGCCTCGATCTCGAGCAGCCCGTCCTCGCGGGTCTCGAAACGGTCGACGACGACCGCGACCGCGTGCGGGACTTCCTTGCGCAGGCGGTGGAGCAGCTTCTCGCGGACGACCTCGGCGGCGAGCATGCGCTCGCGCTGGTCGGTGACGTAGTCCGGCGGGAACAGCGCCGGACCTTCGGGCAAGGCGTCGACGACGACTTCGAGCAGGCGTTCGCAGTTCAGCCCGTCCTTGGCCGAGAGCGGCACAGCCTCGGTGCAGCCCCACTCGTTGACCGCGGTCTCGATCATGGGCAGGACCTTGCCCTTGTTCATCAGGTCCAGCTTGTTCAGCACCGCGATCACCGGCTGTTTGCGCCGGGAGGGCTCGAGCTGCTCGAGCACGAAGCGGTCGCCGGGGCCGATGCCCTGCGACGCGTCGACGACGAAGAGGATGACGTCGGCCTCGCCCGCCGCCTCGCGGGCGCGCTCCATCATCACCTCGCCCATCTGGTGCTGCGGCTTGTGGAAGCCGGGCACGTCGATGAACGCGATCTGCCCCGTCTGCATCGTGCGGACGCCGAGGATGCGCTGGCGGGTCGTCTGCGGCACGTCGGAGACGATGGCGACCTTCTCGCCGACCAGGTGATTGAGCAGCGTGCTCTTGCCGACGTTCGCGCGGCCGACGAGGGCGGCGAAGCCGGAGCGGTAGCTCTTCACCTCGTCTTGCACGGGGGCGTCGGTCTCTTCGGAATCGAGCTCTGAGTACTCGAGCTCCGGATTGTCGTCGTTCTCTGGGGTGTCCTGCTCCGGGAAATCGTTCACCGGGTCTCCTCGGCGGGGCGGCCCTCGTCGGACTGCTCCGCCGCCGTGCGCGTCACCCGAACGAGGGCGATGCGCCGTCCATCCATCTCATTGACCTCGAGCACGAGTCCCGCGATCTCGACGCGGTCGCCGACGCGCGGGACCCGGCCGAGATGCGAGAAGACGAGCCCACCGACGGTCTCGACGCCGTCGTCGGGCAGGTCGACGCCGAGGCGCTCGCCGAGGTCGTCGATCGCCGTCAGCCCTTCCGCGACGAGGCCGCCCTGCCCATCCGGGCGCAGATCGTCCTCGGAGGGCTCGTGTTCGTCCCGGATCTCGCCGACGAACTCCTCGAGGATGTCCTCGAGGGTGACGANNTACTCGTCGACGACCACCGCCATCTGCTGCTGCTCGGCCTGCAGCTCGCGCAAGAGTTCGAGCACCTTCTTGCTCGTCGGCACCAGCGGCAGCGGCCTCATGATGTCGCGCGCGGCGAGATCCGCCACTTTCGCCGTGCCGGGCCCGCCGCCGAGGTGGCAGACCACGTCGCGCACGCTGAGCATGCCGACGATGCGGTCGAGCGACTCCTCGTAGACGGGCAGGCGCGAGTGACGCGAAGAAACGAAGACCTCGACCACACTCTCGAAGCTCGCCTCGGCGGGCACGGCGTCGACCTCGGTCCGCGGCGTCATGATCTCGCGGACGACAGCGTCGCCCGCGTCCGCGATCTCGCGCATCAGCTTCGTCTGCTCGCGCTCGAGCAGGCCATCCTCTTCCGCGTCGAGGATCACCTCCTCGAGCTGCTCTTCCCGCGCCTCCTCGTCGAGCTCCGCCCGCTCCCGCCGCGCCGCGGCGACCCGCGACTCGTGGTAGCGCGCGAGCGGCGCGAAGAGCGGGCCGAGCACGCGGTCGATCAGCGCGACGAGAGGCACCGCCCCGCTGAGCACACGCTCCGGCGCCCGGGCCGCAACGAACGCGACGAGCAGACGGGCCGCAAGAACGAGCAACAGCGCCAGGCCGAGCGCCCAGCCGGCCCCGTGGAGCGGCTCCCGCGCGAGCCCGACGCCGAGCGCCGCGAGCACGAGCGCGAGGTGGCGCACGAGCTCCATCGCGCTCCACGCGCGCGAGTCGAAGTCGAGCGCTTCGGGGAGCCCGGACTCGTCCTCGAGTCGCTCGGCTGCGAAACGGCCGACGACGAGGCGCGCGCCGACGATCAGCGAGAGCCCGATGTAGACGAACGCGCCGACGCCCGCGAGCGTCGGCAAGAGGATCTGCAGCAACTCGGGCGTGAGCCACGTGCTCATCGCGTCTCCCCCGTCGCGACGACGCGTGGCCTGAGGCGCAGCTCGAGCGCCGCCATCTCGCCGTCGTCGCTCTCGTGGTCGTAGCCGACGAGGTGCAACAGGCCGTGCAGCGCGAGCTCGCCGACTTCCTGCGCGAGGGTGTGCCCCGCGAGCGCCGCCTGGCGCTCGGCGACGGGCAGGCAGATCGCGATGTCGCCGAGGTGGAGCTCGTCGCCGGGCTCGTCGACCTCGATCGGGAACGAGAGCACGTCGGTCGTGCGCTCCTTGCCGCGCCAGCGCCCGTTGAGGCGCGCCATCTCCGCGTCGTCGACGAAGCGCAAGGCGAGCGTCGTCTCCGCGAGGCCGAGCTCCGCCGCGCCGCGCGCGAGGGTCTCCTCGACCACTCTGCCGAGGCCTTCCGGAAGCTCTCCGGCGCCCGAGACGAGATCCGCCTTCATTGCTTTTCCTCACCGCCGCGGCCCGAGCCGTTGCCGTTGTCGCCGCCGTGGTCCTCGTACGCCTTGACGATGCGTTGGACGAGCGCGTGGCGCACGACGTCTTTCTGGCCGAAGTGGATGAAGGAGATGCCGTCGAGGCCCTGGACGACCTCGCGGGCGTGGATCAGGCCCGAGACCTTGCCCGGAGGCAGGTCGGTCTGCGTGATGTCGCCGGTGACGATCGCCTGCGAGCCCTCGCCGATGCGCGTCAGGAACATCTTCATCTGCTCGGAGGTCGTGTTCTGCGCCTCGTCGAGGATGATGAAGCTGTGGTTGAGCGTGCGCCCGCGCATGAACGCGAGCGGCGCGACCTCGACGACGCCTTCCTCGATCATCCGGCGGGCGCGGTCGCCGTGCCAGATGTCGTAGAGCGCGTCGTAGAGCGGCCGCAGGAACGGGTCGACCTTCTGGACGAGGTCGCCGGGCAGGAAGCCGAGGCGCTCGCCGGCCTCGACCGCCGGGCGGCAGAGCACGAGGCGCTTGACCTTCTCGGCGCCGAGCGCCTGGATCGCGGCGGCGACGGCGAGGTAGGTCTTGCCGGTGCCGGCCGGGCCGATCGCGAAGACGACGTCGTGTTTCTGGAGCGCATCGAGGTACTCGCGCTGCTTCGCCGTCCGCGGCCGGACCTCGCGTTGACCGCGGCCCCGCACCGCCGAGTCCATGAAGTGGCGCACGAGCGAGGTCTCGGGCGACTCGCGCACGAGCTGGCACGCGAGCTCGACGTCGCGCGCCCGCAGGTGGAAGCCGCGCTCGACGAGCACGCGGAGCTCCTCGAGGAAGCGCGCGCACGCGGCGACCGGCGCCGGATCCCCGGACACCGATACCTCACCCTCGCGAGCACCGAGGCGCACACCGAAAGTGCTCTCGATCCGGCGCAAGTTGGCGTCGAACTGCCCGAGCAGAGCTCGGAAACCCTCGGGCGAGAAGCGCACGCGGGGCCGGCTCGGCTCGGGGCCTGAGCCGTTCACTGAAGGAGCGGACCTCGGGCGGTCCGCGCGGCGGCGCGACGGCCGCCCGACTGGCTGAATGGCACTCTCAGAGCCTCGACGGGGCGCTCCTACTTGCGGCGCCCCAAACGCTCTTCGACGCTAACACGCACCCTATTAGTGGTCAATCAGCGGAGCTTGAGCCCCAGCTCGCGGAGCTGGGCCTCGTCCACCGCCGACGGGGCGTCCGTCAACATGCAGGACGCCGAGGTCGTCTTCGGGAACGCGATGACGTCTCGGATCGAGTCCCGCCCGAGCAAGAGCGCGACCAAGCGGTCGAGGCCGAGCGCGATCCCGCCGTGCGGCGGCGCGCCGAAGCGCAGCGCGTCGAGCAGGAAGCCGAAGCGCGACTGCGCCTCCGCCTCGTCGATGCCGAGCGCGGCGAAGACCTGCGACTGCACGTCGGGGCGATGGATTCGGATGCTGCCGCCGCCGACCTCGAGCCCGTCGAGCACGACGTCGTACGCCCGTGCCCGCACCTTCCCGGGATCGCTCGTGAGCAGCGGCAGATCCTCGGTGCGTGGCGAGGTGAACGGATGGTGGCAGGCGAAGTAACGCCCCTCGTCCTCGTCCCACTCGAGCAGCGGGAAGTCGACGACCCAGGTCAGCGCGTGGACGTCGGCGGGGATCAGCTCCTCGCGCTCGGCGATCTCGGTCCGCAGCGTGCCGAGCACGTTGCGGGCGACGGCCACCGGCCCGGCGACGACGAGCAGGATGTCCCCGACGCCGGCGCCCGCCTCTGCGGCGAGCTGCTCGGCCGTCTCGGCGCCCAGAGCCTTGACCGCCGGGCCGGCGATCCCCTGCTCCGTCCACTTGAACCACACCAGGCCGCCGGCGCCGAGCTCCTTCGCCCGGGCCTGCAGCTCGTCGAAGCGCTTGCGGGAGTAGCTGCCGGCCACGCCGGGCACGACCATGCCGCGGACCACTCCGCCGGCCTCGACCGCGCTCTTGAACACGACGAAGTCGGTCGCGCCCGCGCGCTCGGTCAGCTCGGCGATCTCGAGCCCGTAGCGGAGGTCGGGGCGGTCGATGCCGTAGCGGTCCATCGCCTCGGTGAAGCCCATGCGCGGGAAGGGCGTGACGACCTTCCAGCCGACGAGCTCGCCGGCGCGCGTGATCAGGCGCTCGACGACGCCCATCACGTCGTCGGGCTCGACGAAGGACATCTCGATGTCGACCTGCGTGAACTCCGGCTGGCGGTCGGCGCGCAGNNAAGCAGCGCGCGATCTGGTAGTAACGCTCGACGCCGGAGACCATCAGCATCTGCTTGAAGAGCTGCGGGCTCTGCGGCAGCGCGTAGAAGCGGCCGGGGTGCACGCGGGAGGGCACCAAGTAGTCGCGCGCGCCTTCCGGGGTCGAACGCGTGAGCATCGGCGTCTCGACGTCCCAGAATCCCTCGCCGTGGAGCTCCTCGCGGATCACCCGCACGACCTCGGAGCGCAGCTCGAGCGCCTCGCGCATCGAGTTCCGGCGCAGGTCGAGGAAACGCCAGCGCAGGCGCGTCTCCTCGCTCGGGATCTGGCTGCCCGCCGGCTGGAGCGGCAGGTCGTCACACTCGGCCAGCACCTCGATCGCCGAGGCCTTGACCTCGACCTCGCCGGTCGGCATCCGGGTGTTGATCGCCTCCTCGGCGCGGCGCTGGACCGTGCCGCGGACCTCGATCACCGTCTCCGGGCGCAGGTGGCCGGCGAGGGTGTGCAGCTCGCCCGCGTCGGGATAGACGACGACCTGGGCCAGGCCGGAGCGGTCGCGCAGGTCGACGAAGACCACGCCCCCGAGGTTGCGGCACTTGTGCACCCAGCCCGCGAGCCTGAGCTCGTCGCCGATGTGCTCCGCCCGCAAGGTACCCGCCGCACTCCTGACCAGCTTCCCGTCCGCCATCGTCTTTTCTCCGAAGAGCGGCCCCGTGTTCACGGGCCGCGAGGAAGGCGACATTCTGCCACGCGCCTCGGCCATGCGGTATTCTCGCGCCCCATGAGCCGACTGAAGACCGCCGCGACCCGTGCCCTGATCATCGCCGCCCTGGCCATCCCGCTGCTCGGAGCGGAGGAGGCGCCCCCTGCCCCGCCGGACCGGGTCGAGGGCAGCCAGGCCTGGGAAGTTGGGCTCGAGGCGCTACCGGCCGCCCCGCTCCGCCTCGTCGGCGCCGAGCGCGCGGCCCTGCTCGTCCCGATGCCCGAGGCGCTCGAGGCGCGGGCGATTGCCGACGGCAAGCTGCTGTGGCGCCGCGACGGGATCGCCGCCGCCGGCCTCGAGCGCGTCGTGCCCGAAGGCGCTGTGGCCCTCGGCGCCGTCACCCCGGGCGACTCGCCGCGCTTTCACGTGCTCGACGCCGCGACCGGCAAGACCCTCGCCGAAGCTGCGCTGCCCGCCCCGGCTTGCGCCGCCCCGCTGCGCCTGGCCGCTCCTCCCGCCCGCTGGGTCGTGCCACTCGGCTCCGGCCGCGTGCTCGAGCTGGGCCAAGACGCCGCGATCCGCACCGAGTACCGCATCGACGAAGGGAGCTGCGACGCCCTGAGCGAGGTCGCCGGCCGCGTCGTGGTCCACGACGACCAGAGCGGACGCCTCTACGCGCTCGGCGACCCCTTCGAGCGCCGCCAGGCGAACGACGTCACCGCAAGCACCGCCGCCAGCGAAGGCCGCTGGCTCTACGCCGCCCGCGAGCGCGCGATCACCGCCTGGCGCTGCCGCGACAACCGCCGCGGCCTCTTCCGATGCCGCCGCCCCTGGCGCCAGCGCCTCGGCGGCGCGGTCACCGCGCCCCCGCTGATCGGCACCGACAACGTCTTCGTCGGGAGCTGGGACACCTTCCTCTACGCCTTCGACCGCAGAAACGGCCACCTCGTCTGGCGCAAAGGCACGGGCACCCGCCTCGCCCTCCCGCCCCAACCCTACGAGGAGCTCGTCGCCGTCTTCGCGAAGGAGACGACGCAGATCCGCTTCCACCGCGCGAGCGACGGCGTCCACGCCGGCCAGATCAAGGGCATGCGCAACGAGCTGCTCCGCGGCGTGCC
>NPIF01002233.1_pt3 | contig 14504 bp, 10 predicted proteins | sample 8637461 | NCBI WGS metagenome assembly NPIF01 (sample SAMN07420641, study PRJNA396082) | bioreactor metagenome | isolation source: sample BR12 brine-fed electro-methanogenic bioreactor BR | place: Japan: Kochi | collected 2016-12-09
CCTGAGCCCCTCAGTGGGCGCTCGACCAGTTCTCACCCTCGTGGACCTCGACGAGCAGCGGCAGATCGAGCTCCGCCGCCGCCATCATCTCCTCCTCGAGCAGCTTGTGCACGGCCTCGAGCTCCGCCTCCGGCGCCTCGAGAACGAGCTCGTCGTGCACCTGCAGGAGGAGCCGCGCCTCGAGCGACTCGGCGCGCAGGCGCGCCGCGACGCGCACCATCGCGTTCTTGACGATGTCGGCGGCCGTCCCCTGCACGGTCGTGTTGACGGCCTGCCGGAGGAGTTGCTCGCGCTGCATCCGGTTGAGACGGCTCTGCTCGCCGTCGCCGGCGAGCTCGGGGAACGCGCGCACCCGCCCCCAGAGCGTCCGCACCTCGCCGGTCTCGGCGACCGAGGCCGTCACGCCGTCGATGTACTCCCGCACCGCCGGGTAGCGCTCGAAGTAGGCGTCGATGAACGCGCGCGCGTCCTCGCGGCTCATGTCCTGCTCACGCGCGAGCCGGAACTCCGACATGCCGTAGACGATGCCGAAGTTCACCGCCTTGGCGCGCGCCCGCCCCGAGGCGTCGACCTCCTCGAGCGGCACCCCTTCGACGAGCGCCGCCGTGTAGCGGTGGATGTCGAGCCCTTCACGGAACGCGCGCAGCAGCGCCTCGTCGCCCGACAAGTGCGCGAGCACACGCAGCTCCATCTGGGAGTAGTCGGCGGAGATCAGCTTCCAACCCGGCTCCGGCACGAACGCCTCGCGGATGCGCCGGCCGAGCGGCGTCCTGATCGGGATGTTTTGCAGGTTGGGGTTCGTCGAGGACATGCGCCCCGTCGCCGCGCCGAGCTGCTGGAAGTGGGTGTGGACACGCCCGTCCCGCGGGTCGACGAGCTTCGGCAACGCATCGACGTAGGTGCTCTTCAGCTTGCTGAGCTCGCGGTACTCGAGCACCTTCGCCGGCAGAGGATGCTCCGCGGCGAGCGCCTCGAGCGCCTCCTGCCCCGTCGAGTGCGCCTTCGTCTTCTGCGTGCGACGCCCCGATGGCACGAGCCCGAGTTCCTCGAAGAGCACGGTCCGTAGCTGCTTGGGCGAGCCGATGTTGAAGGGGTGCCCCGCGAGCTCGTGGATCTCGCCCTCGAGACGTTCGAGCTCGGTGGCGAGCTCTTTCGACATCGCAGCGAGCTGCTCGACGTCGACGCGAATCCCGTGGGCTTCCATCTCCTCGAGCACGGGAAGCAGCGGCATCTCGAGCTCCTCGAAGACCCGCCGCAATCCGGCCTCGTCGAGCAGTCCACCGAGGTGTTCGGCGAGGCGCCACGTCACGGCGGCATCCTCGACCGCGTAGCGCGCGACGTCGTCGAGCGCGAGCTCGTCGAGCGGGCGCTCCGCGTCGCCGCTCCCGGCGAGCTCCTCGTAGCTGATCATCCGCACCCCGAGATACCGCCATGCGAGATCGTCGAGCTTGTGGGAGACCGTCCGCCCCGGCTCGAGCAACTGCGCCGCGAGCAGCGTGTCGAAGGTGATGCCCGCGAGCTCGACGCCCGCGCTCCGCAGCACCGCGCGGTCGAACTTCAGGTTCTGCCCGATCTTCGAGAGCGCGGGGTCTTCGAGAACCGCGCCGAGCGCCGGCGCGACCGCGGTCCACTCGAGCTTGCGCGGGTCCTGCGATGGCGTGTCCTCGGGCGCCTCGAGTGGCAGGAGCGACTCCTGCACCGGGGCCGCCTCCTCGCTCTTCGGGAGCGAGAGCGCGAGGTAGGCCCCGCCATCCCCCCCGCTCGCGAGGGACACGCCGAGGAGCTGCGCACTGCGCGGGTCGAGCCCGGTCGTCTCGGTGTCGACGGCGAGCGCCCCACTCTTCGCGAGCTCCGCGAGGCGCGAAGCCAGCGTCGCCGCATCGAAGAGCTCCACCTCCATCGCCTCGCCCGCACGCGCCGCCTTGGCCTCCCCGCCCTCGGAGTCCACCGCAGCGCTCTCCTCCGCATCAACCCCCTCTTCCGCCGCGCGCTCGAACTCCTCGCTGAGACGGCGGAAGCCGAGCTCCCGGAAGAAACTCGCGGCTTCGAGCGCACTCGCCTCGCCGAGCTTCGTCTCCTCGAGGTCGAGCGTGACAGGCGCGTCCTCGAGAACGACGACGAGGCGGTGGGAGAAACGCGCCGCCTCTTCGTTCTCGGAGAGCGAGCGCCAGACCTTGGGCTGCGTCTTCTTCTCGAGCTCCTTGAGCGCTTTCTTGATCTCGCGGGGCTTGAGCTCCTCGCGGTGGCTCGCGAGCCCGGCCGCCTCCGAGAAGCGGGTGTGGAGGTCCCGGGCGACGTCGTCGTCCTGGCCTTCCTCGCGGGCAGCGAGGCGCTCCGCGGGAGCTGCGAGCTCGGCGAGCGCTGCCGCGAGCGCGTCGTCGTCCTTGGCCTCGAGTGCGGTGAGCGCCTCGTCTTTGGCCGCCCACGCGGCCGCGAAGTCGTGGGCGCGCGCGAGCAAGGTGTCGAGCCCGCCGTAGCGGCGGACCATCGTCTTGGCACCCTTCTCGCCGATGCCGGGCACGCCGGGGACGTTGTCGACCTTGTCGCCCATCAGGGCGAGCACGTCCGTGACGAACTCGGGGAGCACGCCGAAGAGCTCCTGCACTCCGTTCGGGTCGAGAAGGAGGTTGCCCTTCATCGGGTTGAGCACGCGCACGTCGTCGTCGACGAGCTGATAGAGGTCCTTGTCCGAGGTGACGATCACGGCGCGAAGTCCGCGCTCGACCGCCTGCTTCGCCAGCGTCGCGAGCACGTCGTCGGCTTCGTAGCCCTCGGCGACGAGGACGGGCCAACGCATCACCTCGGCGGCCCGGCGCGCGAGCTCGAACTGCGGGACGAGTTCCTCGGGCGGCTCGCCACGGTTCGCCTTGTACTCCGAGAAGAGCTCGTCGCGGTGCGTCTTGCCCTCGACGTCGAAGGCAACGCCGAAATGGTCCGGCGTCTCGTCCCGCAGGAGCTTGCGCACGTTGTTGACGAAGCCGAAGACCGCGTTCGTCGGAGTGCCGTCGGGGGCAGTGAGCGGCCCGATCGCGTAGAACGAGCGGAACACCGTGTAGGTCCCGTCGAGCAGATACACCGTCGCGCGTTCGTCCGTCGCGCCGCCATTCTTCGTCATGCCGTCTCTCCCGGGGTCGGGCTCCATCGTAACCCGGCCCCGTCCTCGGGACGCAAAGAGGGCCGCCACGAGGGCGGCCCAGGAAGCTCCGACGTTGTCGGGGCTCGCGTCAGGGATGCGCCACCGCGCGCTCGACCTCCTTGAGCAGGCGGTTGCCGCGCAGGTTGGTCGCGATGACGTTGCCCTGGCGGTCGAGCAGGATCGAACGCGGAATGTGCGTGATCCCGAAGTCGGTCGCGATCGGCGATTCGAAGCCGAGCCCGTCGTGGATCTGTGGCCACGGAACGTCGTTGTTGGCGAGCCACGCGCGGAACTCGCGCCGATCGAGCTGATCGAGGCAGACGCCGAGAATCTCGAATCCCTCGTCCTGGTGGCGCTCACGGGCGAGCTTCAGATAGTCGAGCTCACTGAGGCACGGTCCACACCAGGTCGCCCAGAAGTCGATCAGAACGACCTTGCCGCTCATCGACGCCTTGTCCCAGATCCGGCCCTCGAGGTCTTCTGCCCGAAAACCGTCGAGGCCCGCGAGGTCGAGGCTGCCCTTGGGCGCTGGGCAAGCGAGCGCGAGCAGGACGAGCGATGCGGCGACGAGGAGCAGGGTGCGTTCGCGGTGTCGGCTCTTCACGAATGGCTCCTCGGGCCACGAGCGGGCCGGATGAGCGAGACCGGGCCCCGGTGAGGGCCCGGTCTGTCCCAGGCTGCTTCGGGCTGTTTCACCCGAAGGAGTGCTTCCTAGAAAGGAGCGAAGCCCTGGTCGGCGAAGTACTGGTCCTTCATCCGGCCCTCGAGCTCGGTCAGCGCGTTGAGGTGGTCCTTCTCCCACTCCGCGAGGAAGCGGAACACGCGCTGCGACTCCTCGTCCGGGCACTCTTCGGCCTGCTGGGAGTAGTAGTTGACGGCAGAGCGCTCGAGCTCGCAGCCCGCCGCGATGACGGCCATCTCGAAGGCGCCGCCCTTGACCCGCTGCAGGAACTCCGAGGAGATCACCTCGGTGTGATCGAGCGGCGTCAGGTTCTCGGCCACGGCCGGAACCGACCAGGTGCCGGTCTCGAGCAGGCTCTTGAAGTTCTTCTCGAGGAAGATCTTGTGCTGCGTCTCGTCGGCAGCGAGGCTCTCGAACATCTGCTTCGCCGCGGGGTCGGTCGCGCGCTCGGCGGCAGCCTTGTAGATCTCCTCGCCGCGCAGCTCCGTGATGATGGCCGTCTTGACCGCTTCGAGAACGATCCGGCGGGTTGCCTGATCCATCGTGTACTCCTCCGGCTCCGGTGGTCTCACCGTGGCTCGATCAACGTGTCCACTGCTGTTGGGTAAGCGAGTTTAGCACCCGCACGCGCCCCGAGGTAATTCGGGGCCGGGTTTTACCCCGGCCCCGCAGCACTTCAGCGCATCCGAGTCGTTCAGGCGCCCTTCGCTGCCTGCGCGTCCTCGTGGCGCTTCATCATCGACAACGCCGCCTGGATCGCGACGTTGAGCGTCGCGTCCATGTCCTGGGTCGTCGTGGCGAGGAAGGTGTCGACGTCCTCGGCCGGCAGGCGGGAGATGCCGACGACCGCGAGCACGGCCGCGTTGGCCGGCCCGGCGTCCTGCTCACCCTTGAAGCGGTTGAAGACCGACTCGAAGAGCGGGCGCAGGGACGCGTCAGCCCCCTTGACCAGCACTTCCATCGCGACGTTGGAGCTGTTGCCGTCGCTCTCGGCGGCCTTCATCAGGAGCGTCTTGACCTCGGGGCTCATCGTCGCGTCGGCCAGACCGGTGGCGGCGGTGTAGCGCACCTTCTCGCTCTCGCTGTCGAGTGCGCGGCTCAGGACGTCGAGGATCTCCTCGTCCTGCACACCCATGTTGAGGAGGGCGCCCGCGGCCGCGGCTCCACCGTAGAGGTCGTTCTTCTTCTCGGCCTTGCCAAGCGTCGCGCGGAGCTTCTTCTCGGCGTACTCGCCGCCGATGTCGCCCAGCGCGGTGATCGCAGAGAGGACGTTCTCGCTGTTCTTGACGTAGCTACCGATCTTCTTGGCGTCCCGCTCTTCCTTGGAGATCAGCGCCAGAGCGGCGATCACCGGGTTGCGCCGCTCTTCGCGGATCTTGTCGATCCCGAACGCGGCACGCAGAAGGTCGATCGACTTCGGACCGCCCATCTCGCCGAGTGCAGCAGCAGCAGCCGCGCTCGCGGGGGCGTCCTCGTCCGTCAGGCCCTTCATCACGTGATCGAAGCAACGCTCGTCGCCGAGCTTCGCGAGGAGTCCGCAGTTCTCGGGGACCAGGCGCTGCTGACCGTCGAGAATACGCCCGGCGATGATCTCGAGGCCCGCCGGGTCGCCTTGCTTGGCCAGGGCCTTCGCCGCGGCGATCTTGACGAGTTCGTCGGAGTCCTGCAGCAGCGGGGTGATCTTCGCGGTCGCCTGCGGGTCCTTCCAGTCGACCAGCAGGTTGATCGCCGCGAGCTTGAGGTCCCGGTTGGTGCCTGCGAGGACCTCGTCCAGCTTCGCCGAGATGTACCCCACCCCAGGGGTGTTGCGTCCGAGCTCGAGGATGACGCGCTGGGCGTTCACGCCCTGCTCCCACGATTGATCGAGCATCAAACGGGAGTCGGCGATCTCGGAGGGCTCGGAGCTCCCGCCACCGCAACCCACGAGGAGGCCGACTGCCAGGACGAGGAAGGCGGACGAGAGAAGCAACCACGTCTTGCCGCGCACGGTTTTCTCCTTCGATATCTTCTGAGAGTCGCTGCGAACCGGCCCGCCGGACCGCCGCGATCATCGGGGGAACACGATCCAGGGGGCCGTGACCACGGCCCCCTTACCAACTAAAAGGTTAGCATAGGCCGGTAGAAGAGGACACTAATCGGGGGGTCTCGAACGATTCCCGCCGAAGCTCGTCAAGGCCGCGGATCTTCGCGCAGGAGACGGTCCCCGACCTGGACCGGCGGGCCGGGCTCGAGCTGGAGTTCGATGGGCGCGTCCGGCGGCGCCGCCGTCACCCGGCCCCGGCGGACCTCGGGACCGTGCCCCGAGGAGATGGCGACCCGCTGCCCCCCGGTCAAGGAAGTCGGCGGCTCGAGGCGAAGCGTGACGGCCCCACCCTTCTCCGCCACCTCGACGACGGCCGGTGCCACGGGCGGGGCGGGCTCGGACGCTTCGAAGATCGGCGCGCCCGAACGCGGGATGCGCAGCGCCCGCCGCCCCGAGCGCCAATCGGGCAGGACGTAGAGCCGTCGCCCCCCGGCCTCATCGCCGAAGTCGAGACTCATCTCGACGTGGACGTGTCCGATCGCCCCGGCGTCGTAGCCCTGCCGAGCGAGCCACTCGGCGTACCCGGCGAATCGCCGCTTCGGCGCCGAAGTCTTGTGCCGGAGGTTCCGGTGGCGCATGCGGCGCTCGAGCCAGCCCGAGAGCGCGAGGCCCATGCGGGCGGGGAGCAGGCCGAAGGCCCCGAGGACGATCCGCGCGCGCACGAGGCGGTGGAAGAGCCAGTGGCGCCGGTCGTCGCGATTGAGCAGGTCCCCGTGCGCGAGGTACCAGCGCTCTCCCTCGAAGGTCTCCGCGACGAAGCCTGCGGTCACCTCGTCGAACGCGCGGCCCCGCCACGCGCCGGCACCGAACTCGCGATTGCCTTCGACGAAGACGACGCGGGTGCCCCGCGCGCGCAGCGCGGCGCAGCCGTCGAGCACGGCCCTGTGATGCTCCTCGGTGTACTTCTCGCGGCCGAGCCAGAGAGAGAAGATGTCGCCGAGCAAGACGAGGACGGCGGTGTCTTCGGCGCGCGCTTCGAGGAAGGCGAGGAACGCGGGCAGGTCGGGGTCGTCGCGCCCGATGTGCACGTCCGCGACGAGCACGAGGTCCCCGTCGACCGGCCCGGGCGCCATCACGGAGCAAGCCCCTCCGCGAGGCGCGCATGGAACGCTTGCCGATAGGCCGCGAAGCGGCCTTCGGCGATCGCCGCGCGCATCTCGCGCATCAACTCGAGATAGAACCAGAGGTTGTGCAGCGTGCCGAGGATGCCGCCGAGCATCTCGTTCGAGACGTAGAGGTGCCGGACGTAGGCTCGCGAGAACTGACGGCACGCCGGGCAGCCGCAGCCCTCCTCGAGCGGGCGAGGGTCGCTCTTGTGGCACGCGTTGCGCATGTTGAGCAGCCCGCCGCGGGTGAAGACCTGGGCGTTCCGCCCATGACGCGTCGGCATCACGCAGTCGAACATGTCGAATCCGGCCGCGACGGCCTCGACGAGATCGTCCGGCTTGCCGATACCCATCAGGTAGCGCGGAGTCGCGGCCGGGAAACGCGGCCCGAATTCGGCGATCACGCGCCGGATGTTCTCGCGCCCTTCCCCGACGGAGACCCCGCCGAGGGCGAGGCCGTCGAAACCGGCCGCTGCCGTCGCCTCGAGGCTCTCCTGCCGGAGATCGTCGAAGATCCCGCCCTGCACGATGCCGAAGAGTGCGGCGCTGTCGTCGCGACGCGCCGCGATGTTCACGGGCATCCAGCGCGTGGTGCGCCGGAGCGCCTCGGCCGCCGCCGCCCGCTCCGTCGGCTTCCCGGTGCAGTCGTCGAGCGCCATCATGATGTCGGCGCCGAGCGCCTCCTGGATCTCGATCGAGCGCGCCGGTGTCAGCCGCCGCTCGGAGCCCTCGATGTGGTCGCGGAAGGTGACGCCGTCGTCGTCGAGACGCCGGCGCTCTCCATGCGAGAAGACCTGATAGCCGCCGGAGTCGGTCAGGACCGGGCCGTCCCACCCCGAGAAGGCCTGGATCCCCCCGAGCTCACGCACGATCTCCTCGCCGGGCCGCAGGTGGAGGTGGTAGGTGTTCGCGAGGACGATCGAGGCCCCGAGCTCGCGCACCTGACCCGGCAGGAGCCCCTTGACCGATCCTGCCGTCCCGACCGGCATGAACGCCGGGGTCGGCACTGGCCCGCGCCGGGTCCAGAGCGTACCGGTCCGCGCCTCCCCGTCCTGGGCGGAGACATCGATCCGCACCCTCTCCCGATCTCGAAGGCCCGCTCTCTCGTCAGTCGTCATCACAGCACCAGCATCGCATCCCCGTACGAGTAGAAGCGATAGCCTTCTCGGATCGCCTCCGCGTACGCGTCGAGCACGAGTTCCCGCCCCGCGAACGCCGCGACGAGCATCAGCAGGGTGGAACGCGGCAGATGGAAGTTCGTCAGCAGCACGTCCACATAAGAAAAGCAGTGTCCCGGCCGGATGAACAGCGAGGTCTCCCCCGCTCCGGGCGCCGGCACACGCGCGGCGCGCCCGGGCCGGGACTCGAGCGTGCGCGTCACCGTCGTGCCGACCGCGACCAGCCGCCCTTCCCGCGCTCGCAGCCGAGCGATCGACTCCGCGGTCTCCTCGGGCAGCTCGAAGCGCTCGGGATGGAGCGATATGTCGGCGAGGCGCTCGGCGCTCGGGGTGCGGAAGGTCCCCTCCCCGACGTGCAGGGTCAACGCCTGGCGCTCGATCCCCGCCTCGGCGAGTCTCGCGAGCAGCTCGGGCGTGAAGTGCAGCCCGGCCGTCGGCGCGGCCACCGCGCCGGCCTCACGCGCGAAGACTGTCTGGTATCGCTCCCTGTCGTTCGCGAGACGCGCGTCCTCGACCTCGCGCCTGATGTACGGCGGAAGCGGGGGCTGACCGTGGGCGCCAAGCAGCTCCGCGACGGGCGCGGGGCCGTGGATCTCGAGCTCGGCGACCCCGCCCTCCGCCGGGCCGCGGACGAGCGCGGCGACGAAGCCGTCGGGGAGGAGGACCTGGGCCCCCTCGCGCGGGGCGCGCGACGCGGAGACGAGCGCACGCCAACGCTCGCGGTTCGGTCCGTCGAGCGCCAGGCGCTCGAGCAAGAAGAGCTCGACGCGCCCCCCCGATTCCTTGCGCCCGTGAAGGCGCGCCGGAATCACGCGCGTGTCGTTGACGAGCAGGAGGTCGCCTGGGTCGAGCAGCGAGGGGAGCTCCGCGACGCACGCGTGGGTCCACGTCCCGCTCGCCCGATCGACGACGAGCATACGGGCGGCATCCCGCGGCTCGGCGGGCTGCTGGGCGATCGCCGCCTGCGGCAGCTCGAAATCGAAGAGATCGACATCCATGGCGGGCACAGTCTTCAGCGCCCCCGCGCCCGCCGCAAGCCGACCCCGCTCAACTCAGCGACCAAACGAGCGGAAGCAGGACGAGGACGACGACGCTGATCACGACGAGCGCGATCAGGTTGGCCCCCGCTCCGGCGCGGAGCATGTCGGCCAAGCGCACGCGCCCGGTGCCGAAGACGATCGCTTTCGGCGGGGGCCCGGCGGGCATCATGAAGGCCATCGAGGCAGCGAGAGCCGCCGGGACCATCAGGAGCGGCGCGGGCAGTCCGAGTGCGGCGGCGCTCGCCGCGAGAAGCGGCAGGATCATCGCCGTCGACGCCGTGTTCGACGCGAACTCCGTCAACAGGATCACGGCCGCCGCGACGAGGACGACGAAGAGGGCGCGGGGCAGCGCGCCGCCGCCGACGACCAGCGCGCCGAGCGCGTCCGCGAGCCCCGTCTCGGCGAAGCCCTTCGCCAGCGCGAGGCCTCCACCGAAGATGAGAAGGACGTTCCAGGGCAGCTCCCGCCACACCTGGCGCTCGAGGAGGCGCTCGCCCTCCGCGCCGGCCGGGACGACGAAGAGAAGCAAGGCTCCCGCAATGCCGACGCTGGCGTCGCTCAGCCGCAGCGCACCGGGGATGAGCCCCTCCCACAGCGGCCGGGTCAACCAGGCGAGCGCGGTCAGGGCGACAACTGCACCGGTGCGCCGGCCGCCCGGCGTGAGCGGGCCGAGCTCGCGAAGACGCTCGGCGAAGAGCGCCCGCCCTGCGGACAGCGTGCGGGACTCCGGCGGGTACGCGACGAAGACGAGCCAAGCCCAGACGAGGGGCAACGCGAGCGCGACGACGGGGACGCCGACGAGCATCCACTCGGCAAAGCCGATGCGGATCCCGGCGAGGTCCTCGAGGGTCGCGGCGAGCAGGACGTTCGGAGGGGTGCCGACGAGAGTGCCGACACCGCCGATCGAGGCAGCGTAGGCGATGCCGAGCATGATCGCCGTGCCGAAGCGGCGCGTCGGGCTTTCCCCCGACGCGTGAGTCAGAACGGCGAGCCCGACCGGCATCATCATCGCGGCGGTCGCCGAGTTGCTCACCCACATCGAGAGGCCGGCCGAGGCCACCATCATCCCGAACACGATGCCCCGGGTCCCTCCTCCCGCGACGCGAAGGACGAGGAGCGCGATGCGCTCGTCGACCTGCCAGCGCGAGAGGGCCCGCGCGAGGAGGAATCCGCCGAGGAAGAGGAGGATCAGGTGATGGCCGTACTGTGCGCAGGTCTCGGCCGCAGGGAGCAGGCCGAGGACGGGGAACAGGGCTACGGGCAACAACGCGGTCGCGGCCAAAGGCAGCGCCTCGCCGACCCACCAGCACGCCATCCAGAAAGCCACCCCCGCCATGCGCCACGCCGCGCCGTGCTCCGGGTCCGCCGCGCCCATGGCGATGAGCGCCAGCGCTCCCGCCGGCCCGGCGAAGAGCGCGATCCGCGCCGCCGCGCTCCGGCCCCCGCGACTGTGCCTCACCTCATCCTGCACCGCTTCGCTACTCCTCGTAGGGCAAGGGGTCGCGCGCCCCGGCTCGCGCGAACGCGCGCAGCCTGAGCCTACAGGACTCGCAGCGCCCGCAGGCGCGCTCTTCCCGCTGATAACAGGACCAGGTGTGCTCGAGCGGTGCGCCGAGCTCGAGGCCGTGACGCACGATCTCGGCCTTGCTCATTCCGACGAGCGGCGCTTCGAGGCGCAAACGCTCGCCGGCGGCCGTGCCGAAGCGCACGGCGCTCTCGAAAGCCCTGAGGAATGCGACCGTGCAGTCGGGGTAACCCGAGCTGTCCTCCTCGACCGCCCCGATCCAGACCGAGCTCGCACCGAGCAGCTCGGCCCAGGAGACCGCAGCCGCGAGCAGGTGCGCGTTGCGAAACGGCACATAGGTGATCGGTACACCCGCGCCCGGCTCCTGCTCGGGCACCTCGATCGAGGGGTCGGTCAGGGCGTTGCCGCCGAGCGCTCCGAGGAACGCGAGGTCGAGCACGCGGCGCCGCTCCAAAGGGACGTTCAGCGCGTCGGCCACCGCCTCGAAGGCCCGGCGCTCCCGCGCCTCGGTCCGCTGCCCGTAGTTGGCGTGCAGGAGCGCGATCGGCCCCTGGCGCGCGGCCAGTGTGGCGGTGACCGTCGAGTCGAGCCCCCCCGAGAGCAGGATCACGGCGTGTGGTGCGCTGTCGAACACCGTCAGACTCCCTTCTCTCGACCCGGCCAGAGCAGCTTGTGGAGCTGGAGCTGCACCCGCACCGGGAGACGATCCGCGAGCACCCACTCCGCGAGCGTCCTCGGCTCGAGCTCCCCGTGGACGGCGCCGACGAGCCGCTCTCCTCCGAAGTCGGCGAGCGGCCCGAGGACGATGTCGCGCGCTCGCTCGTAGTCCGCGCGGCTCGCGATGACGAACTTCACCTCGTCGTCGGGGGTGAGCGCGGCGTAATTATCGTCCAACATTCGCTCTTCCATGCCAGAGCCCGGGAGTTTGATGTCCAAGATGCAGCTCGCCTCGCGTGCGAGCTCCGCGATCGGACGATCGCCTCCCGTCTCGACCGAGACGTCGAGCCCGTGTTTGGCGAGCAGGCGGTCGATCAGCGGGAGGATGTCGCGCTGAAGCAGCGGCTCGCCCCCCGTCACGCAGACGCGCGGGACACCGGCCGCGAGGACCCGCTCCTCGAGCTCGCCGAGCGTCATGAAGGTGCCGCCCGTGAAGGTGAACGCGCTGTCGCACCAGCGACAGCGCAGCGCACAGCCCGTCAGGCGCAAGAAGAAGGTCGGGAGCCCCACCCGGCTCGCCTCCCCCTGCACCGAGACGAAGAGTTCGCTCACGCGGAGCCGACGGCCCGCGAGCGATGCCCAGTCGGTCTCGCGATGCCGGTCCGCGGCGCGCGGCCTGCACAAGGTCACGGCAAATCCTCCCAGGAGCCGCGCCAGTGTAGCCCGCACACCGCGCGCCGAGTGCGCGCGAGGCGTCCGGTCTGCGCCGCTTTGTTCACCTTAATATCGCCGCTGCCCCAATTAACGCTCAACAAAGACCCTCCCCAATCACCCCGCTTTGTTTTTCTTTTTCTAAAGGACTTCCGTCTGGCAGCCGACTAAGTTGTCAGAGAGGGACGGACTCCCGCTCCTCGACCAACGGTGGACCTTCGAAAGGGCCCGGTCGCTCCCAGACCGCCGGGCCGACGAAGAGAGGCGCAGATGACTGAGTTTGACGGCCAGGACGAGATCGTCAAAGAGTTCCTTGTCGAAAGCTACGAGAACCTGGATCAGCTCGACCAAGACCTGATCGCGCTCGAGCAGGACCCGGGCAATCGGGAGATCCTGGCGAGCATCTTCCGCACGATCCACACCATCAAAGGAACGTGCGGGTTCCTCGGATTCGACAAACTCGAGAAAGTCGCCCACGTCGGCGAGAACCTCCTGAGCCGGCTGCGGGACGGCGAGCTCGTCCTCGATCAGGAGCGCACCTCGGCGCTGCTCACGATGATCGACGCGATTCGCCAGATCCTCTCGTGCATCGAGGCCGACGGCCAGGAAGGCGACGTCGACTACAGCGCGCTGATCGCCGAGCTCGAGCGGCTCCAGCAGATCGACGCCAGCGCGGCGGCCGCCCCTGCCGCCGAGTCGGGCGAGGAAGCTCCCGCTGCCGAGGAACAGGCCGAGCCGGCACCCCAGAGCGCCGAGCCGGTCGTGGTCCAGCGCGAGCTCGAGAACTTCGGGGACATCCTCCTCGAGTCCGGCCAGATCGACGGCGACCAGCTCGACGCCGCGGTCACCGAGCAGGTCAAGGGCGACCCGCGCCGCATCGGCGAGATCCTCGTCGACCAGGGCGCGATCGATGGCAGCGCCGTCAAGGACACGCTGAAGACCCAGGCGGAACAACGCGGAGGCTCTCTCTCGGAGAGCACGATCCGCGTCGACGTCGAGCATCTCGACAAGCTGATGAACCTCGTCGGCGAACTCGTGCTCGCCCGCAACCAGATCCTCCAGCACACGACGGGGATCGACGACTCGGCCTTCGTCGCGACCTCCCAGCGTCTCAACCTGATCACTACCGAGCTGCAAGAAGGCGTCATGAAGACGCGCATGCAGCCGATCGGCAACGTCTGGAGCAAGCTCCCCCGCGTCGTCCGTGACCTCGCGACCTCCTTCGAGAAGGAGATCGACCTCGTCATGGAGGGCAAGGAGACCGAGCTCGACAAGACGATCATCGAGGCGATCCGTGACCCGCTGACCCACCTGGTCCGCAACAGCGTCGACCACGGGATCGAGCCGCCCGAGGTTCGAGAGGCCAAGGGCAAGCCCCGCGAGGGCACCCTGCTCTTGCGCGCGTTCCACGAGGGCGGCCAAGTCAACATCGAGATCGTCGACGACGGCGGCGGCATCGATGTCGAGCGCGTCAAGCAGAAGGCGATCTCGAACGGCGTCATCACGAACGACCAAGCGAATCGCATGAGCGAGCACGAGCTCTGCAATCTCGTGTTCATGGCTGGTCTTTCCACCGCGACGCACGTGACCAACGTCTCCGGGCGCGGCGTCGGGATGGACGTCGTCCGCACCAACATCGAGAAGATCGGCGGGACGATCGACCTCTCGAGCCAGCCGGGCGAAGGCACGACCTTCCGCATCAAGATCCCGCTCACACTCGCGATCATCCCCGCGCTGATCGTGACGACGGGCAGCGACCGCTACGCGATCCCGCAGGTCAGCCTGCTCGAGCTCGTGCGCCTCGAAGGCGAGCAGGCCGAGCAGAACATCGAGATGATCCACGGAGCCCCGGTCTACCGGCTTCGCGGCAACCTGCTGCCTCTCGTCTACCTGCCCAAGGAGCTCGGCGTCGAAGAGGATAGCAAGCAGGCGGACGACGAGAACAAGGTCGTCAACATCGTCGTCCTCCAGGCGGACGAGCAGCAGTTCGGCCTCGTCGTCGACGAGATCAACGACACCGAGGAGATCGTCGTCAAGCCGCTGAGCAAGCAGATCAAGGCGATCTCGTGCTACGCCGGTGCAACGATCATGGGCGACGGCCGCGTTGCGCTGATCATCGACGTCGTCGGCGTCGCCAAGCGCGCCCACGTGATCTCCGCGGTCTCCGGCCGCAAGCTCGCCGACCGGCACCAGCACGCCCAGGAAGATGCCGCCGAGAAGCAGAGCCTGCTCGTCTTCTCCATCGGGGGCGAGCGCCGGATGGCGATGCCGCTCGCGCTCGTCGCCCGGCTCGAGGAGTTCGAGCGCGAGAAGATCGAGAACACGAGTGGCAAGCCGGTCATCCAGTACCGTGGCGAGATCATGCCGCTCGTCATGCTCTCCGAGA